>ENA-OQEX01000535-OQEX01000535.1-human-gut-metagenome-genome-assembly--contig:-NODE-535-length-19817-cov-3.424632_pt1 | contig 19817 bp, 20 predicted proteins | sample MGYA00242802_ERZ504649 | MGnify/ENA primary metagenome ERZ504649 (study PRJEB26092, sample SAMD00036194) | human gut metagenome | host: Homo sapiens | study: EMG produced TPA metagenomics assembly of...
CAAATGTTTGTTACAATTAATCCACAATAAAGAAGTAATCCGATGGCATGTGTCCAATCTCCTGAAAGAGCAAGATAGGCAGCTAGCGGGAACCATACCAATGCTGTTCCTACAATAGGAATGACGGTGGCAAAGCAGGTCAGGAAGCCAAACAATAGCGCGCTGGGTACATCAAATAAATAGTAACCTAATGTAGCTATTCCTCCTTGAATGACTGCTAGTAAGGGAATACCTATCGCATTACTCCTTACAATCATATTAATTTCTTTCAGTACATTTTTTTGTTTGTATCGCTGAAAGGAAGTAACTCATAGATATATTTTTCCATTTGAATTCCGCCAATTAGCATGAAATAGAGAACAAAGACCAATACGAAAGCATTAACGGCAAAGCTACTGATACTTCCCATCAGAAACTGTCCGATGGCAGGAAGAATTGAGGCTATGGATGAAATGTTTTCCGCATTTAGTAAGTCATATCCCGTCTTGGTATGGAGCCAATCGGCAAGATTGGTTACCGTATGGATAAAACCTGTCGTATCTACGTTTACCGTCTGTAATTTATTGATCAATAACCATACGGCCAATGATAAAGGTACAAGAAAGCACATAATAGCTTCTATCAAGAGTAAAATGGCTGTAATGCTTTTTTTGAAATGCTTTTCTTGGGTAAGATAAAACATTTGTTTTCTTACCATAATGTAAATGGTGCATGCTCCTAAAATACCTCCCATGAAAGGAGACATTTTTATAAATAAAATAAGTCTAATCCCAGTATAATGGTGATAAGGGAGTATTTCCAATATTGTTCTTTTACGCTCATGTGTTTTTTGCTTATTTTGTATATAAATAAACAATAAAACGAATTGAAATGTTCCGCTTTTAAAACGGAACATTCTTAGTCATGTTTTCATAATTATTGTATTGACCGCTAATATTAATTTCATTTTCAGGAGCCAGTTCTATTGCTTTCTTCATATCTTCCACAGATCCGTCTTTGTCTCCTTTAAGTAATTTGATACGTCCTCGTTCATGATATGCTTTGGCAAAGTTTGGATTGATTTCAATGGCTTCATCATATATAGCCAATGCTTTGTCAAATCTTTGTTTGCCAGATATAGTTCGCCTGACAGGATATAGGCCTTTTCATTGAACGGATTGAGTGACAATACTTGATTAAAACATTCTTGTGCTTGTTCCGGTTCATTGGTGGCGGCTAGAATTTCTCCTTTCAAGAGCAAGGCTTGTTCGTCGTCGGGATTGAGGCTGAGTAACTTTTGTATATCTTCAGCAGCATCTTTTGCTTGTTTCATTTTCCAAAGTACTTCAGCGCGTAGCTGGTATGCTTCGGTATAATCTTCTTTCAATACGATAGCTTTAGTCAGCATGGCAATGGCAGTGATATCATCTTTCATGCCGATAGCTGCTTTTGCTGTCAAATAGAAAGATAGGGGGTTCTTATTATCTAAAACCAAAGCTTTTTGGCAGGCATCCTTCATATTTTCGTAATCTTCCTGCATATAGCAGATGCCAGCTAGTGAAAGGAAGGTGTTTACTTGTTCAGGATCTTTTGTAGCCATGCGGTCTAGTGTGATACGGGCGTCATCTAGTCGGTTCGCCTGTGTATAAGCAGTGGCTAGCAGGCTGAGAGTTTCTAATTCATCGTTGATGGCAACTGCCTCTTCAAAACATTTAATGGCATAAGGTAGTTTACCCATACGTTGGGCGCGGATGCATCGTATTTTAAAATCTCGAAGTTCTTTTTATCATTTTTCTCTTTTTCGGTTTCGGGGATGTTGTTTCCGCCGAATAAGGATTTAAATAAGCCCATAATTTATAGTTGTTTTATTTGTCTATTGTTATAATAAATCGTCTGAGGTAAATTTCTTGTTCCTGATGCTGCATGTTGGTAAAACGTGCTGCCTTTATTGGTTTCTGTTGTAAACTGGCAGTCAGTAGGTTCTTTTCTTGTGTAAAGTTTACTTTACTCCAATCTTTTCCATTTGCAGATATCTCAAGGCTTCCCCAAGTTGCGATTTCCGGTTTCCCGAAATCTATCTCTATATTTTCTCCGGGATAAACTTGATCCAGTTCGATAGTCAATGAACCATTACCGGGCCATTTGATAACTTCCAGCGCCGGAGAAATCTGAATGCGGTTTATCTTTACCTGTAAAGGTAAGTTCTTTATCTGACTGATATCGCTTATTAGTTTATGCGGCATATAGTCGGTTTCAGCATTCAGCAGTGTACTATATTTTTGGTTATAGCATTGCGTGACGGTGGCGAAAGTTTGATCAATCAATGGCTTGATTACCCTTCCTGCTGTCTTTATACCCGGCTGGTAAGGGTTTTGGTTGTATGTCTGGTCAATTTGAAACATTTGTTGTTGTAAGGCTTTCACGTGCTTGTATTTACGCATAAATAAAGATTGGTCATTTTTGTCGTATGCTTTGACCATTGCCAATACTTCATTTCCGGTTTCTCCCAATAGTTTGAATTGATAAAGCCAAGGCATGATTTCTACTATAATCGGATTTTTATCAGCATGGGCGACTAAAATATCACTTGATTCAATCATCTGGCTGAAGGTTTCTTGTAGAATAGAGAAATCTTTTTCAGTGTAAGTTTTATTTTTTATGTAACTTTCAGTAAAGCTTTGCGCTGTAGGTTGGAGATTTACAGATTCCTCTCGGCGATATTTATGTCCATTGGGACCCAAGTCCGAATTGTGGGCAGCAAAGAATTCCAATTCAGTGGCTGCATCGGGCAAAATGTTCATAATAGCATCTTTCCAAGTTTTTTCACTGTTATATTTTTGGGGATTCCAAGCGTATGAGGCTACACTATAAATAGCTATTTTAGAAGCCTCGGCATGTTCCATCGGATTAGTTACAAAGCCAGACATCTGATGGGCTATTTGAGTATCGTTTCCATATACTGGTCCCATGAGCAGATGATCTCTAACGTAATCGGAAACAGGAAAGTTCCACCATATATATGCCGGACGTTTAATCCGGTCGTTTATCCATTGAATACCATCTTGGGTAATATCGGAAATAACTCGGTCTCCTGTCCACATAATTTGTATGGATGGATTCAGTTTGTCTCCTAAAGTAGTAAGATATCCTTTAGCAGGGTCGGACCAACTTTTATTGTATTCCGTGGGACACATGATAAGGGGAGTTACATCTGGTTTTACTTTTACAAAATGTTCATCTATGTAGTTCAGCAGTTCTGCTTGTTTCACAGGGTTAGTACCTTCTCCTGAAATATCATCAAAGAAGACGGCAAAAGAACGGACACCGAGATGATACATCTTTTCAAATTTTGCCAATAATAGTTCACGGTCTTCCTTATTCCATTTGATGTCTTGCCCTGGATGGATGGCCCAAACAAAATCTATTTCGTTTTCTTGGGCTACTTTTACTAATTCCTGTAATTGTTTTGCTTCTTTTTCGGGGTAAGGCAAGCGCCAGTTGGGAGAACTATGGTAAGGATCATCTTTAGGACCGTATATATAGGTGTTCATTTTGTTTTCACCATAAAATTGAAGTTGGCGAAGACGGGCATTATGGCTCCAGGGAGTCCCGTAAAATCCTTCTACGACACCACGGTAGCATATGGCCGGATAGTCTTGTATCTCTATTATCGGTAATTGGTTATCTTTGAGCAATTGTTTTAAGGTTTGCAAGGCATAGTAGGTTCCACGTTCATCGTTCCCTGCCAGAATTATTTCCTTATTATTGATGGATAGATAATAACCTTCCTTTTGGTTGGGGATTTGACGAGTAAACTTGCGGATAGATTTGTCTCCTTTTTCTCCAATATAAATGCGCAAACCGGTATTGGCCGGGTGTTTTCCACCTAATAAATCTTTTAATTCTTGTACGGCATATGGATTAGCTTCAGTTTCTCCCAAGAGCTGGTAAGTTTCAGGTAAATTGATTTGTCCGCCTTGTTTGGAAACTTGTTGAGGGATGGGCTGTACATCTATGTTTTGGGCAAAGATAGTACAACCGGTAAAAAGACAAATGATTGCCAGATGCATTTTTTTCATATTCTGTTGGGGTAAAAGGTTAATAAATCAATGGCAAAGATACGATTTATACAGAAAGAATTCCATTTTTTAATTGTATTATTTCTTCGGAAAGTAGGTAGGAGAGTACCTTTTCCGCTTTTTCACGATTGCTATTCAATTGGTTCAGTAGTTCTGAAACAGGCATGGCGTTTGCCTGTAATAGCTGTTTGATTTGTTTTTCCAATTCTTGAAATTCCCCCTGTTTTATTCCTGAATGATGTTTGTTAAGGCATACATCACATTGTCCGCAGTTGTGTTCGTTCTTTTCTCCAAAATATCTGAGTAGCATTCGGCTACGACATTTATCATCGGCTGTGGCATATTCTATCATAGCTTGATTCGGGTGGTATAGCTTTTTTTTCGGTCTTCGTATATTTCCCGAGTTAGGACAAGGCGATTCTTTTCTTGCCGTTCACGGGTATATATAATATAAGGTGTCTTTTTCCGTGGAATGTAATGTATGATATGTCTACGAGTTAGCGTCAGTAGAATTTCATAGATTCGTTGGCGGGTTAATCCGGAACGGATTACTAAGGAATCTTCGTTAATATAGGCATAATCAGTAAATAATCCTGTATAAGAACGCAAGATGATGTTTATCAGTTTCTCTGTATCTGTATCATTCTCGTGTAGTTTATAGAGTTCGTCGCGTTTCATAGTGAAAAGAATACGTGAAGCATTATCTTGCTCGTCCGTATATTCTAAATATCCGGCACGGGTCAGAATCTTTAAAGCGCTGTCTGCTTGTACGGGGAAATGTTTGAAGTTACGACAGAATTCATCCAAGTTAAAAGCAAAGGTGCAACCTATACCGTCTCCCATGGCCATTTGAAAATAGTAGTTGATATCTTCGTACACTTTTCGGATATAATCCTTGTCGGGAAATGTATCACTGATACGTTTGTTGAGAGTGGTTTTATCACTTTGGGCGTATAGCAGAACAGCATATGCTTTCTGCCCGTCACGCCCTGCTCGTCCGGCTTCTTGAAAATAGGCTTCAGGAGAATCAGGCATATCTATGTGGATAACGATACGTACATCTGGCTTGTCGATACCCATGCCGAAAGCGTTGGTTGCTACCATAGTACGGCTTTCTCCGGTGAGCCAGCTTTTTTGACGTTGATCTTTTACATCATTATTCAAACCGGCATGATAGAAAGTGGCAGTTATGCCGTTATTGACCAGTAGTTCGGCAATTTCACGTGTGCGTTTCCGGTTGCGGGTATAGACAATGGCGCAGCCGGGCACACTATTTAAAATATGTAATAGCTCTTCCTGTTTATTTTCTGTAGGACGTACAATATAAGCCAAGTTTTTTCTTTCGAAACTCATTCGGAAAACCTGACTGTTTTTTTAAAGTTTAGTTTTGTTTGAATATCTGTTACTACTTCCGGAGTGGCAGTTGCTGTCAGTGCCAATATAGGTATGTCAGGAAGGAGTTCTCGAATTTCTGCAATTTTCAGATAAGCAGGGCGGAAATCATATCCCCATTGAGATATACAGTGTGACTCATCTACTGTGATCATACTTACCTTCATGTTCCGTAGTTTGTTACGGAATATTTCAGTATCCAGTCTTTCCGGAGAAATATAAAGGAATTTATAGTCGCCGAAGATACAGTTTTCCAATGCAACGATGATCTCTTCGCGCGTCATGCCTGAATAAATTGCTAAAGCTTTGATACCCCGGTCGCGTAAATTGCGTACCTGGTCCTTCATCAGGGCAATAAGAGGTGTGATAACTAAACATAATCCGGGTTGTGCTAAAGCTGGTACTTGGAAGGTAATGGATTTGCCGCCACCGGTAGGCATCAATCCTAGCGTGTCGTGACCGTTGCCTATACTTTCAATGATTTCTTTCTGTATGCCCCGAAAGTTATCATATCCCCAATATTGTTTTAGAATTTCTTTATAGGTCATTGGAAGGAGAATAAGAAAATTATGTCAAAACCCCAATGACTTGTCATCTTATTATTCTGATAAGTATCTGATAACGTCATTAAAGTTTTGACATATTTCAAAGATAAATTTTTACCATTATTCCTCACTGGGTTTTATATCTTCTATTTGCAATTGTACTTCACCACGCTTGTGCGTATTCTCTTCAATGGTATAACAAATATCAAAAGAACGTTTGGTCTTAATATAGCGTGCTTGTGAACTTTGTCCGAAAGCGATGCCATTCATCACATTGTTTGATTTATTGTCTACCAATTCCAACTTGATATGCTCCTGATCACGACCTACTACTTTGCTGGTACCATAATCATATACATTATGTGTACAAAAGATAGGTTTGTGGTTGTCTGGTCCGAAGGGATTGAACTTTTTCAGGTCGGCATGGAACTTCGGAGTGATATCCCGGAAGTCAATTTCTGCATCAATATCTATTACAGCACTAGTCTGTTCCGGCAAAATATGTTCTGTGACATAGGTCTCAAAACGGCGGGTGAATTCTTCCACATTTTCCACTTTCATGGATAGTCCTGCAGCGTAAGTGTGTCCTCCAAAATTTTCCAACAAGTCACGACAATATTCGATAGCTTTGTAAACATCGAAACCTGATACGGAACGGGCAGAACCAGTTGCTAGATTATCTGTACGGGTTAATACAACTGCCGGGCGATAATAAATCTCTGTAAGGCGTGAAGCTACGATACCGATAACACCTTTGTGCCACGCTTCATTATAGATGACAATGGAACGCCGGTCTGCTAGTCCTTCCAAGTGGTCTACAATTTGGTTGGCCTCTTCGGTCATGGTCTTATCCAGATCTTTACGGGTTTCATTGTATTGGTTGATTTGGTTGGCTTTCTCTAATGCTGCCGAGAAGTCCTTTTCTATGAGCAATTCCACCGCTTCTTTTCCGTTCTGTATACGTCCGGATGCGTTGATGCGCGGACCTATCTTGAATACGATATCACCTACGGTAATTTCTTTTTCTGATAATCCGCATACATCAATAATAGCTTTCAGACCTACACTGGGATTGGAGTTCAACTGCTTTAAACCATGATGTGTCAGCACTCGGTTCTCTCCCATGATAGGTACGATGTCTGATGCTACACTGACAGCAACCAAATCTAATAAAGGAGTTAGTTGATGAAATTCAATGCCATTATTCAAAGCGAAAGCCTGCATGAATTTGAAGCCTACACCACACCCTGAAAGATGATCGTAAGGATACGTATTGTCTGCCCGTTTGGCATTCAGAATAGCTACGGCTGGTGGCAATATATCATCAGGTACATGGTGGTCGCAGATGATGAAATCGATACCTTTTTCTTTTGCATAAGCAATTTCCTCTACGGCTTTAATACCGCAATCTAACACAATAATAAGTTTTACACCTGTTTCACAGGCATAATCCACTCCTTTTACTGATACTCCGTAGCCCTCATTATATCGGTCGGGAATATAGTAGTCAATGTTCGAATAGAACTGCTGGAGAAATTTGTATACCAATGCTACAGCTGTTGTACCGTCTACATCATAATCTCCATAAACCATGATACGTTCTTTCCTGCCCATAGCTTGATTGAGCCGTTCTACGGCAATGCTCATATCCTTCATCAGGAATGGGTCGTGTAGCTCGTTAAGCTGGGGACGGAAAAATCTTTTAGCCTCTGCTGCTGAGGTTATACCTCTTTCCAGCAACAGCTTACAAAGAATCGGGCTGATCCCTGTTTCCTTTGCTAATGCTTTAGCTGCTTCTGTCTGTTCTTGGCTTGGAGGTTGATAATTCCATTTGTGATTCATTTTATATATTGTTTTTTCTTTTTTCTGCTCTCGGAGACGGGATGATACCATTTTCTAGTTATACTTACCCAATCAATCCGTAAAGTTAGGAAAAACAAATAAAAAAACCGCTAATTCCATATATATTTTATGGAATTAGCGGTAAAGTATTGTATAGTAGCGGATTATTTGATGCCTAATTTTTTAGCAATTTCTTTAGGCAGTGCATTTTTATTGACTACGATATTCATGGTTTTGTAACGAACGAATGCTTTTGAGGCGTACCATAAGCCTTCGTATTTTCCAGCTTTTCCCCAAGAATTCTTTACCATATAATAGTCATTTCCTTCTTGGTCTTTAGCTATACCGTAAATCAACATGCCATGATCGTCGGTTGTTTCCCAATTGTCATATGCTTCCTGGCGTTCTTCTTGTGTACACCATTTCTGAGGTTGTGGTTTGGTGTTCAGTTTCTTTTCTTCCGGTTTCATTTTCAACCAATGAGCCATGTCTGACCCACTTAGTTCTTGCACTTTTTCCGTGTCGGGCATAACAGCTACGCCATCACGTGTAAAACCTTGTTCACTGACATCAGATCCCCATGCGATTGGATAGCCGTTATTAATGGCATTGTCAAAAACCTGCATGAATTCATCAATGGGAAGGTTGTATGATTGTCCCCAACGCCAGTTGTCTTGAATTTCAAGGACAAATGGTTCGTAGAACGGATGGTGGGTATACGAGGTTAATGAAATGTAATCATTTGGATTTAATCCTGTTGATTCGAAGAATGAATGGGGAGTGTATTCTTTTCCTTTATAAGTGAATTTTTCAGGGCATTTACCTAAATAAATATCATGAATAGCGGCAATGGCCTTTTTCCATAATGGATTATGGTTATTATCTGTTTGGAGTTTGCGTAATTTTCCTTTGGCTATTGCTGCTACTACAGCATCCGATACGGCTGTAAGTTCTGTATGGTTACTTAGTGTATCACCATACATGACTCCCGGACGCATAACTTCTTCGGGCACCAGACCAAATTTTTTCATTCCATAGATAACGTCATAGAATGATCCTCCTTGGGAAAAAGATACATCTCCATGAGTACGTACGGCGGCATCAGCTCGATCCAAATAAGTTTGGTGTACGATGTACATTTCAGAAAAGTCGTATTCTCCTTTTCCCATACGAAGTAATTCTGATTCTAGAAAGGCCATACTGGAATAGCACCAGCAAGTACCGGCACGGCTTTGGTTCTTGACAGAAGTAATAGGCAGTTCTTTTACTGTAGTGAATACAAACCCTTCTTCCTTTGGCTCTTCTTTTTGTGCATCTTGTGCAAAGAGGCTTATACTGCATAAACCTAATGCTGCTAATAATGTAAATCTTTTCATTTTAGAAATAAAAGTTTTGTTTGTTATGTTACTCATTCATAATAGTTTCTACTTCTTCGATAGTGATAGGGATGCGTTTCTCGCCAGTGAAACGGGAGCCTTCCGAAGTAATCAAAATATCATCTTCCAAGCGGATGCCTCCAAAATCTTTGAATTTTTCAATAGCATCAAAGTTCAGGAAGTCTGTATGCATTTTCTCTGCTTTCCATTTGTCAATCAATGCTGGAATAAAATAACAACCCGGTTCATCAGTAATTACAAAGCCTTTCTGTAAGCGACGTCCCATGCGTAGAGAGGCTAGCCCGAACTGGAAGAAGGACGGATTTCATCGTCATATCCTACGTAAATTTGTCCTAGGTCTTCCATGTCATGTACATCCAATCCCATCATATGACCTAATCCATGAGGCAGGAATAAAGCATGTGCACCAGCGACAACAGCTTCTTCACGTCGCCCTTCATGAGTCCCAGGTCTTTTAATCCTTGAACTAGCACTTTGCAGACTTCTAAGTGTACAGACATATAGGTTATACCTGGACGAGTAATTTCCAATGCTTTATCATGCAAGCCAATACAATATTATACACATCTTTTTGCCGTCCTTCAAATTTGCCTCCCACAGGTACGGTACGTGTATGGTCTGAACAATAATTTGTGACTCTTTCAGCTCCGGCATCTGTTAGCATCATGCGCCCTGGCTCTAAGATATGGCTATGGTCATGGTTATGTAATGTCTCCCCATGTTGAGTCAGGATAGTGGCAAATGAAGTCATGCTTCCATAAGAAGCGGCGATGCCATCCAGTACTCCGGCGATATATTGTTCCTTTATTCCTGGTTTACATAGACGCATGGCGGTTGTGTGCATTTCATAACCAATATTACATGCCAAGTCGATTTCTGCTATTTCGCAAGCTTCTTTTACAGAACGTAAATCAACTACAGCTTTTATCAATTCTACAGAAGCATATTTCTTTACTATAGCCGCACGGATACCGGTTAAGTCTTCTAAGAGCATCATATTATCGAATCGGTAGGGAGGAAGGAAATGTACTTTTCTCCCTTGTGTGATAGCTTTTTTTACCACTTCTTTTAGCTGGGGGAAAGGAAAACTTTTCTGAATACCTACTTGTGCAGCCAATTCTTTCACACTGGGTTGGGCCATCCAGATAATGTCGTCCATATCTACATCATTTCCGAAGAAATAATCTTCTCCTGCTTCTATATCTATTACACCTGCATATCCGGGGTGAGAATGACCGAAGAAGTAGAGGAATGAACTGTCCTGACGGAATTTATATGTGTTATCCGGATAGTTTGCCGGAGCTTCATTATTACCTAGTATAAGGATAATACCATTTTGCACTTTATTTCTAAGTGCCTGACGGCGTCTTTGATAAGTTGCGGAATCAAACATGGTTAACTTTATTTTAATTGAATATTTATTGAACTGTGTTGCAAATGTAATAATTATAATCTTAAAAGTACTATTTGCTTATTTGATTTTTTAATCGATTTCGGCTTTATTTTTATCATTTGTCAATCTTGCTTTTCTAATTTCACAGGTTTCTCTTATATTTCCTTGATAAGTTGCCATTCAGTAATTTATAATGAAGGAGAATTTGATTGATTTTTATGATGGAATGCAATTATTTAATAAATATAAAAGATACGGCTAAATACTTTGAAAAGGTTAACTTTGCAGTGAACTCTTTCAAGGATAGATTTGTTCCTCAACATTGATTATGAAAATAGATGATAAAACAGGACTGGTACTGGAAGGCGGAGGTATGCGCGGAGTTTTTACCTGCGGGGTATTAGACTATATGATGGATAAGAAGGTTTGGTTTCCGTATGGGGTAGGAGTTTCTGCCGGAGCGTGCAATGGTCTTTCATATATGTCTCGCCAGCGTGGTAGAGCTAAGTTTAGTAATATTGATTTATTGGAGAAATATCATTATATCGGCATAAAGCATTTATGGCGTAAGCACAGTATTCTTGATCAGGAATTGCTTTATGAACATTTTCCTAAGGAAATTCTTCCTTATGATTATAAAACATATGCTGAAAATTCTGCTCGTTTTGAAATGGTGACTACTAATTGCATTACGGGTAGGGCGTGTTATTTGGAAGAGAAACATGATCCTCGACGTATTATTGCCATAGCTAAGGCGTCCAGCAGTCTTCCTTATGTTTGTCCTATAGCTTATGTAGATGGTGAGCCGATGCTTGATGGGGGAATTGTGGATTCTATTCCTGTGTTGCGTGCTATTGAACAAGGATATGATAAAAATGTAGTGGTACTTACCCGTAATCGGGGATATCGCAAAAAAGGAAAGGATATGAAAATTCCTCATTTTATCTATAAAAAATACCCTCGTTTGCGCGTGGTTTTAAGTAAACGTTGCCGTATTTACAACGAACAGCTTGATTTAGTAGAGCAATTGGAAGACAAGGGCAGGATTGTGGTAATTCGTCCTGAAAAGCCGATGGAAGTGGATCGTATTGAAACAGATATAAAGAAATTGACCGATTTATATGAGGAAGGGTATGTCTGTGCAAAAAAAATGTTTGAAGAAAAACAAATACTTCAAAAATAAATTTTGGCCAAGAATGTTTTTATAAATGGGGATATTGGAGGAATGGGGATCATTCTTGTTATATGGGTGGAACTTCATCTGCCCCATATAACAAGAATGAATGCTCTTTCCTTTTGGAAAGAAAGATAATATATTAGTAATATAAATGTGACGGTACAGTTAATACTTGCTCGGTATAAACTTGCTCGACAGTCGGATAATCTATAGTGAATGTCTTTTTTAAATCTTCAAAAAAAGCCATGAGGACTATGGGGGAAGTCCTGGAAGAAGGTATATATTCGGAAATTATAAATGTTCTTTTGGGCTGTTCTGGAAGAGTTAAATCAAATGAGATGAGATGTTTTGTCCCCCATTGTTCATTTTCTATTTCATTGGACTTTCTTTCAAAACTACCTTCTATAGCTTTGTCTCCAAACTTTTCTTGATAAACCAGTACTTTGCCTCTTGCTATTTCTGCATCCGTATAGATAAATTTGTATCCTCCTCCTGTTTTTACTGGTATTGTAGCTAATGCTTTTTCTTTAATTGTTTGTTTTTCAGAGTCTTTTAAATCTCCTGTAAGAAATATATCCTGTTTGCTTACAATGTAATTATCGGTGTAATAGTCTACTATTACATGAATGTCAAGTGTGTTTCCTGATTGATCTTTTACAGTAATAATTGCTTCACCTAATGCTAATGCTTTTATGGATATGTCACAAGAAGAAATCATTTTAGTTTCTATAATTTCCGGTTTATCGCAGCTTATTTCATAATTCCCGTCTCCTCCTTGCAAGGGAAAAGAGTATGTCTGATTATTAGGATAGTTTAATTTTATATTTGCTGTTTCTCTATTTTTTAAGGAGATGGGAGCAAGTTCATCATTGCTGCACGATGAAATTACTAAAGAGCAAAGGAAAATAAGCACTGTGGCTAGCATACTGTTAAGTCTCATAGTTTGATCTTATTTTATGTTCTACATAGTTTAAATGAGAGATTAGATGATTTACTGCTTGGCAATTAGAAATTTATTTTTTCTTGAATTTGTCCAGTCTGTGGATAAAATATGAGAATGTAAAATGAAAAATCCCTCTTCCTTCTAAAGAAAAAGAGGGATTATAGTTGAGTTTCTAGTTTCTGATTTTTATTTGGCAAAACTTACGGCACGTGTTTCGCGGATGACTGTAATCTTCACTTGTCCCGGATAAGTCATTTCGTCTTGAATCTTCTTCGCAATTTCACCGGATAAACTTTCAGTTTGTTTGTCGTCAATCTTGTCGGCACCTACAATCACACGTAATTCGCGGCCAGCTTGGATGGCATAAGTTTTTGTTACCCCTGGATAAGACATAGCTAATTGTTCTAGATCATTCAAACGCTTGATATAAGCTTCTACAATTTCACGACGAGCGCCTGGACGTGCGCCTGAAATGGCATCGCATACCTGTACGATAGGAGCCAGCAGGCTAGTCATTTCTGTTTCGTCATGGTGAGCACCGATAGCGTTACAGATATCTGGTTTCTCTTTATATTTTTCGGCTATCTTCATGCCTAACAATGCGTGCGGCAATTCTGGTTCTTCATCAGGTACTTTACCTATATCATGCAGTAATCCAGCACGTTTTGCTTTTTTAGGATTCAAACCTAATTCAGAAGCCATCACAGCGCAAAGATTGGCTGTTTCACGAGCGTGTTGTAGAAGGTTCTGACCGTATGAGGAACGATATTTCATCTTACCGATAATGCGGATTAATTCAGGGTGTAGGCCATGAATACCTAAATCAATAGTGGTACGTTTACCAGTCTCAATAATTTCTTCTTCTACCTGTTTGCGTACTTTAGCTACCACTTCTTCAATGCGTGCCGGGTGGATACGTCCATCAGTAACCAGTTGGTGTAATGCTAAGCGGGCAATTTCGCGGCGTACAGGGTCAAACGCTGAAAGTACAATAGCCTCGGGAGTGTCATCTACAACAATTTCGACGCCGGTTGCTGCTTCTAAAGCTCGGATGTTACGCCCTTCACGACCGATGATGCGTCCTTTTATTTCGTCCGATTCAATATGGAATACGGTTACAGAGTTTTCGATAGCAGTTTCTGTGGCTACTCGTTGGATAGACTGGATAACGATACGTTTAGCTTCTTTATTAGCTGTCAACTTGGCGTCGTCCATAATGTCGTTAATATAGGAAGCAGCCTGTGTTTTCGCTTCTTCTTTCAAAGATTCAATCAGGCGTTCTTTGGCCTCCTCGGCAGAAAGACCGGAAAGAGCTTCCAGTTTTTCACGTTCTTGCATTTGTAATTTATCCAGTTCATCCTTTTTCTTGTCTATGATGACAATTTGAGCTTCTAGATTTTCTTTGATAGCTTCCGCTTCTGTACGTTTGCGTTGGACCTCTTCCTGTTTTTGGTTCAACATCAGTTCGCGTTGTTTTAGTTTATTTTCGGCCTGCTGAATCTTTTGGTTGCGTAAGGCGACTTCTTTTTCCAGATCAGCTTTTTTGTTCAGGAATTTTTCTTTTACTTCCAAAAGCTTGTTTTTTTTAATTACTTCAGCTTCCGTCTGTGCTTCTTTGATGATGATGTCATACTTAGATTTCAGGCCATATCTGAAAAGCATGTATGATAGGCCACCACCTACAGCGAAACACACAATTGCTATTATTACCGTTGTTATCATTGTTATTAATTTATATATAAATAAAAAACGCACAATCTATCTGTTAAGAACCCTTCTCTTGACAGTATAGCTGTGCGTGAATATCCTTATTAATTCTAAACTATTACTCTCTGTTACTGATCTGTTTTTCAAGTTCTTTGGTTAGCTCCTGTAATTTTTCCTGATAAGGCGCAGTATCATTCCTGTCTTTCATAGAAATATTTTCGAAAGCCAACTCCAGTGCAGCCATTGCCCAATGCCTTGCGGGGCTGAAATCGGGGTAATAACTACGGTATTTGTTTAGTTTATTGTCAATCTGTTTGGCAGCGTCCCTGTATAACTGTTCATCTTCACGACGAATGGTCATCGGGTATCGTTCGTTGTCAATCAGTAGATGTATCTTCATCATATCGTCCATAATACTATCGTTTTATTGTTCAACTTCTTCTATTCGTTTAATAAAGCGATGCATTTGTCGACTTCACGCACAAGCCTTGACAACCGTTGTTTTGTATCATTGATATCTTTATCATGAATACTGATTGTCCTGGCCATTTTCAAATTGGTATACATTACTTCTAATTCTTTCCGGCTATTCTCCAATCGTCTCACCTCCTCGTTTTTTTCAGTGAGAAGTTGCTTTAACTTTGCATTTTCATGTTTCAATTCATCATGCAAATACATAAAATGCCTCAGTTTTGCCTCGAAAGTATTTAATAGCTTTTTGTCTTCTTCAGTCATTTTATACCAAAATTGTACACAAATATAAAGGATTGGGAGCAAACACGAAAATATTTCGTCCTAAATTTATCGTTTATCGTTTAAAAAACTTTTTTAACGTCTTTATTAGCTGTTTTTCCCGTGCTATTCGAATATGATCTTTTTACTATTACATATATCTGTTGAGGATTGTTTACTGTTTTAATGTTTTATAGGATACTATGTGCCAGGTGGTACTGATTGCAATAATCAGGAACAGGATTCTTACCCAAATGTAGGTAGTATCCAGATGGCGCAATAGCTTAGGGTAATCCATATTAATGATACGGAAACGATCTTGGCATGTAAAGGTATTGCTTTATGCTCGCGGAAATTGCGGATGTAGCTTCCTAAATATTTTTGTTGGATGAGCCAATAATACAAGCGTGGTGAACTGCGGAAATACATGGCAGCTGTCAGTAATAAAAAGGGGGTGGTAGGCAGTAAAGGAAGAAATATGCCGATAATGCCTAATATGAGTGAGGTCGTTCCTACAATGGTATATAGTATTTTCATAGATGCAAATATAGACCAAAAAACAAAAAAATGCTGTGTCCTTTTTATATTATTCTTTTTTATGGTGTATCTTTGCGTCCTGTAGCACCGAGGTGACATTAGGTGTGAGTTCTTTCTTATTATAATTAAATGCTATGTATACAGTAATTAAACGAATGGAAATTTCAGCTTCCCATAGCTTGAAGCTGTCGTATAGAAGTAAATGTGAGAATTTGCACGGTCACAATTGGATTATTACCGTTTATTGTCGTTCCGAGGTTTTGAACGAGATGGTATGGTGGTGGATTTTACGCATATCAAGGAAACGGTGATGGGGCGTTTGGATCATCAGAATTTGAATGAGGTTGTTTCTCTTAATCCTACAGCTGAAAATATTGCACGCTGGGTATGTGAGCAAATTCCCACTTGTTTCAAGGTTGAAGTCCGCGAGTCAGAAGGAAATACCGTTATCTATGAGAAGGATTAATGAAATATTTTATAGTTTACAGGGGGAGGGATATCATACTGGGATACCTGCCGTTTTTGTACGTTTTTCCGGGTGCAATTTGAGATGTCCTTTTTGTGATACTCAGCATGAAGAGGGGACATTGATGAGTGATGAGGATATTGCAATGGAAGTGGCAAAATATTCGACTCAAGTAGTAATACTGACTGGTGGTGAGCCAGGATTGTGGATTGATGAAAAATTAGTTGATGCATTGCATCATGAAAGGAAGTATGTTTGTATTGAGACAAACGGCACTTGTCGGTTGCCTGAAAATATAGATTGGGTTACTTGTTCCCCTAAAGAAGGGGCGAAAATAAATCTAGATCGTATAGATGAGGTGAAAGTGGTTTATGTGGGGCAGGATGTTTCTGCTTATTTGGATTTGTCTGCTAGTCATTATTTTTGCAACCTTGTTCTTGTGCTAATACGGAAGAAGTGATTGCTTACATTTTGCAACATCCTGAGTGGCGGTTGAGCTTACAAACTCATAAACTTTTGCAAATTCCTTAAGAAAATAGAAGATATAAAAAAGATTATTCGATGGTTTGGCATTGAATAATCTTTTTGCACGGGAGGAGAGGCTCGAACTCCCGACACCCGGTTTTGGAGACCGGTGCTCTACCAACTGAGCTACTCCCGTGTTTGCGGCTGCAAAGATAGTGTAATATTTGGAATATACAAACCTATTTATGAAAAAATATTGCCCATTATTCGTTTAATAGACCTAATTCATTGAACATGATCCGGTAAATTGCTGATTTTTTTCAATGGGCAACGGGTAGGCACGGCTGGACGAAGGCATTCTGTATAATCGCATTATCCGGTCTTCGAATTCAAAAGGTTCGCTGGTTCCTACAACGGGTTCTTTCACCTTTATTTGTTCACGAATAATATCCGTTGCTTTTTGTCCTGTGGTTACAATAGCCTTGCACATTGGAATCTGCTTCAGTAGCAAACTGATATCTGTCTGTTCTACAACTTCCAGAAATTTGTCTGAGGCATTGTCCTGTAAACGGCGAACAGCTGAAGCGGTATCATAAAGTGCGATACCTTTTTTATTTAAGAGATCAATAATACGTTCCTTGTCAAACACTTTTTTATCAGGATTCAGAAAGTGCTCTTTGTTTTGGAAAAATATTATTCCAAAATACGCCACATATCATTTTGCAGATTGGGATAAAAGAATTCCATGCTCCATCGTTTCTTTTGTGGGGGAAAACTACCTAACATCAGCAGTTTGGCGTTAGCGGTAAAAAAGGCTCTAATGGATGTTCTTCTATATTTAATAAGGATTTCATAAAATCTTTAATGATTATTCTTTTGGCTTTGGTTCTTTTTTAGCCAGTAATACGATGTTATACACATATTCCGTCATCCAGTTTTCAGAATATCCTAAGGCTTGTTTGTATTTACGAATGGCAACACAGGTCTTGTGCACGCTTTCGTCTTTCCAGTCGGTCTTGGTCATGATATCATGAATTGTTTTCTCGGTCATGTTACGTAACATTTTTTCATTACGCTGGGCATACGGAATTTCCATTGCATCAAATTACCTATCAGCATCATCAAGTCATTGCTGAATCCTTGGAACATAAAAAGATAAGTCTTGACATCATTTACATTCTTGCAATTCTTTTTTATAGAACCGTCAATTTCTTTAAAGAAATCATCACTTAAACCATAAAGTTCTACTAACATCTTTTTGCAGCGTGATTTCTCAGCAATTCCCAACTTGTTGTTTTGGGTCGGTATTTTGAGTGTACGTTTGAAAACTGCCATATCTGGCAAAAAATTAATATTTGTGATACCTATATTGCAGGCCATTACAGACTGATAATATACACGGATCAGTGTCATGAAGTCTTCCATACCACCTACGTGGCTTGTTTCTTCTCCTTCTGTCTGTTTTTTACCAAATAATTTTGAAAATATGCTCATTGTGTTCTTAAATTATATTGTTTTCCTGTCTGCAAAGATAGCGATAAAAACTGAAACATTTTTGATTAAAATCCTTTTGTTTTACTATTTATCATTTTTATTGAATGGTTGATGCCGGGGTTTTGTTTTATTGCTTTGTGTTACCAGCATTCCAAATCATTTTCAATGTCTTTCATTCTGTCTTTGGTGAAAACTGGATTTTTGACCCCGTTGCGTTTTTGAATTCGGTAGTCTTCCAATAGACGGAATGCATATTTCCCTAGTAAAGTAATGGCTATCAAGTTACAGATAGTCATAAATCCCATTGCCATATCGGCCAGGCTCCATGCCAGGTCCAGACTGGCTAATGCCCCAAACATAACCATCCCCCCCACTGATATACGATAAATGGGGATAGCCCATTTCTGATGAGTTATGTAGCGTACATTGGCTTCACCGTAATAATAATTTCCCAAAATGCTGCTATAGGCGAAAAACAGAATTGCCACCGCTACATAAATAGTCCCGATGTTGCCTATTTCATTATTCAGTGCCATTTGAGTAAGTTTTATTCCATTGACTTCTTTAGTGGAGGCCCCTCCGCTGAAAAGAATGATGAAAGCAGTGCAGGTACATATGACAAGTGTATCGGTAAAGACTCCCAATGTCTGAATTAATCCTTGTTTTACAGGATGGGTAACATCGGCACTTGCCGCTACATTGGGTGCGGAACCCATACCGGCCTCATTGCTGAATAATCCACGTTTGATTCCTTGCATTAATGCTATGCCTATACCTCCGCTCAATGCCTGTTCCCAGCCAAAGGCATTCGCTATAATCAATTCAATAACTTCTGGCAAATGCTTTGCATTCACAATTACGATGAAAAGGGATAAAAAGATGTATCCCAATGCCATGACAGGAACAATAATGCTACTTACTTTGGCAATACGCTGAATACCTCCGAAGATGATAACTAATGTGAGCGAGGTAAGTATCACTCCCATTAAGCTGGGAGGAATATTGAATGCTTCCTCGAAAGCAGCGCAAATGGTATTGCTTTGTACTGAATTAAAAGCAAATCCAAAAGTAAAGATAAGCAGAAAGGCAAACAAAACTCCCATCCATGGCTGTTTTAATCCTTTTTTCATGTAATAAGCTGGCCCGCCAACGAAAGAATTATGTCCGTGTACTTTATATAATTGGGCCAATGTGGACTCAATAAAAGCGCTGCTGGCACCCAAAAGAGCAATTACCCACATCCAGAAAACAGCACCCGGACCACCCAAAGTAATAGCGGTGGCAACTCCTGCTAAATTACCTGTTCCCACGCGACTAGCTATGGAAACGGCAAAAGCTTGAAAAGAGGAAATATGGTGTTCGCGACCTTCTGTCTTGCCGGTAGAATCACCTAATAGACGTACCATTTCTCTTATCATGCGGAATTGTACGAAATTTGTTTTAAAAGTAAACCAAAACGCACATCCTAACAGCATGATGATCAAAATGTAAGTCCAAAGCACATCATTCACTCTGCTGATTAATAGGGTCAGTATATCCATTTTACTTATTCCTTGTTTAATTTAAAATAGAACTTATGTCCATGGAAAACAAGTTCCACTAGACCAAAACGGATAAAGTCTGCTAATAGTTCACAAGTTGTCTTGTGGTTTAATCTGCAAAGTTTGCA
>ENA-OQEX01000536-OQEX01000536.1-human-gut-metagenome-genome-assembly--contig:-NODE-536-length-19776-cov-4.432643_pt1 | contig 19776 bp, 19 predicted proteins | sample MGYA00242802_ERZ504649 | MGnify/ENA primary metagenome ERZ504649 (study PRJEB26092, sample SAMD00036194) | human gut metagenome | host: Homo sapiens | study: EMG produced TPA metagenomics assembly of...
CGAGAGACTGCACAGGGTAGTCCTTGCCAAGATGGCGGTGTGTCAATACGGGATTGACGGTACAAGGTACATACGGTCCCCAGAGGGATTTAGCAGTGAGGGCGGTAACAGCATGGTTATAATCCGAACCACCCTCGGCCATCAGCAGCAGATAGCGGTTGTCTATTTTATATAAATGAGGTCCTTCGGCATACTTTGCATTAGCCGCATGGCCATAGGCCAATGTCTTCCGTTCTCCGACCAAACGTCCTTTCTGAAGGTCCAGCTCCTGCATCCATACGGCACACTGGGCCGGCCATGTGCTCTTAAAATCCCAACGGTTGCCTGTATAATAGCAGCGTCCGTCCTCATCAAAGAACAGGGAGGGGTCGATACCGGGAGCATCTTTCAGCCACACCGGATCCGACCAGGGACCAGCCGGATTCTTGGCTGTCATATAGAAATTGCCACCACAGCCGTGAGCTGTGGTGATGAGATAGAATGTTCCATTATGATAACGCAAAGTGGGGGCCAGATGCCGTCATTATCCGTCATACCGTTAAAGTCGATAGCCTTGGGATTGGTTAACGCATGACCGATAAGCGACCAGTTAGCCAGATCACGGCTGTGATAAACAGGAATGCCGGGAAACCATGTGAACGATGAGGTGACTAGATAATAGTCTTCCCCTACCCGGCAGATAGAGGGATCGGGATGGAATCCCGTGCGAATGGGATTGGAAATGGAATCCGGGACAAGGGTTTCCCCTATCATTCTTACACACAAAAGGACGGTGGTTAATAGTAAAATAAATCTTTTCATTTGTAAATATTAAGCGTTTTACTTGAATAAAACAAATTAAGGAAAGACAAATTAGTTTTTTTCAAATATTGGAAAAGAGATGGAACTTTTCCCCAAATTTTGTGACGTAGCAAGAGCAATACCACGTTGTTTATTCTCATTTACGGCGCAATAAAAATGGTAAACAATTCCATTCCATTTTATAACATATGATTTATGCGCATAACGCCTATCATATTCTTCTGATGGAAAAACTAAATCTTCCCCTTCCCATTTTGTCCAATGGACCAAATCATATGAGCAGGCAAATGTATTAAATGCTCCATATTTACGTTTTTTCCAAAAAGCTCCAAAATAAAACATCACATATACATCATCTATTTTTGAATAACACCGTCACCTGTAATGCCCTCATTATGGTCAATAACAGGATTATTCACATATCTATGCCAATGTATCATGTCATTAGAAAGAGCTATTCCAATACGTTCCGCTTTTATATTATTCTTAGGATTGACTCCCGCTGCATTATAAAACATCACAAAAGGAAATCCCAATTTTTTTTTCTTATCCTTTATTACAAATGACTTATATTGAGTTATTTTTTCCCACCATGCTGCAGAACTATCCCGTGGAGAAAGAACAGGTTTGTCAAAGACTTGCCATTCATGTGCTTTAGTAATATCTCCTATGGTATAAGCAGTACCTATTTGGAGACATCCTCTTTCGTAACCTGAAATTTCTCCACCAAATAAGACATCCAATATTTACCATCAAACTTTTCTGGTTCATAACTTCCTCCCCATTTGTAATCAATTAAAGCAATATAACCTGCTCGTTGATTTTTATCCCAACGCTTACTATTAGCATCAGGGAATGATAAAATGTGTCCCATTTTCTTCCAATTTAGTAAATCGTCACTTACTGCAAGGTGGGTTTCATAGCCGCGCCCTCCTTTATTCTGTTGTCCGTCATAGACTATATACGACATATACCATTTCCCTTTTATTCTAAATATGGTAGGGCAATCTATCAAATGTTTGTTATCGGTAGGTACAACTACCATTCCATATTTATAAGGAGTCTTTACTTCTTCATAAATTTGTTTCATTACTTTTTCAGGAATAACATTTTTTTGTTGAGCCATACTAGGTAACAGCATAGTAATAAATAGTAAAATAAAAAATAACTTTTTCATGAATTATAACTTTAAAAGAGATAGTGGTCATTTAGAACTCTTTTTAGGGCCAAATGGCCATTCCTATATTAGTTAAAATATGGATATCTCATATCATTTTACTCAGTGATCTCCTCATTTAATTTTAGATGATTGAACATTTACCAGCTATACCCTTTAAGGAAGGGGCGTTCCGGAACCCTTAATGGAAGAGTGGCATCTTTATAAAATATTTTGGCTGCGGAATGCTGCAAAGTATTTTTGCTCCGTGGAAGAAGTAATATCCGTCCTTTCTGGCCATGCAAATCTTGTAAAGGTAACATCTGACATGGATTAATAAATTTAGACCCATAACCAGCTACGTGTACATTTTGAGATAATATAATATTGCCGTGCATTTTATCCACACCGATATTGCCAAGTTCATCCCATACTATTATTCCAGTTTCATCGGAGGAAGACAATAAAGATAGCTCTACATGACTTCGATTACCGGAAAATCTATAATCATCTTTATGCAGGCTCCATATTCCCCGTTCATTATGTTTGGTCTTTCCCGGAACAGAGCTGTATATTCCTTGTCCTAACCAGTGAAATGTGTTGATTTGTGGACTCATCATTAAGGTCAAACCACATTCTGTTAATTTACCACGTGCTTTAGGCGATGCTGTCAATATATAATCAATGGCTATAACTCCATTGTTATGCACAAGAATAGTAACCTCACCATTAATATATTGTCCGATACTGTCCACACGGTTCCATTGACAGTTTAGCTTCGTTTCACGTCCCTCTGCTGTATTATACACTTTATAAAACTTTATTTCCGGTTTCAATATATAAGGTTCCCAGCAAAACATATTAGATGATGTTCGGCTTTCTAATACTTGTGAAAATTCACGTCCAACGCGCAAATAAATGGTGATTGCATTAGTACGTTATCATTCCTTTTATCTTTAATAACCAAATCTCCTTTACCGGTCACTGTAACTGTCATCTGTTTATCGGGTATGGCTGAAAGAATGACATGTTTATACTCTTTCATTCCCAAATTGACAGGAAGTGCCCGTTCATAGATGGAAGTTCCTTTTTCATCTACAACAGATACACATAACATTACATCATTATACAGTATATTTGAGGGAAGATTTGAAGGAATTTCAAATCTTTCTTTTGCTTTAGGTGATGCCTCTAATGAAATACTTCCGGAAGCCACTTGCCTGTTAAGATTCTGTAAAGACCAATGCAAACTATAACCTTTCAGTGTACGGAAATCATAGTTGTTTTGTATGGTTAACTGCAAAGGATATTGTAACGTATCTTCCATGATTTGTACAGGACTATATAATTTACGCACTAACCAATAATCTTCCTGCGGAGTTCCTTCTGCGTAGATGATTCCATCATTTGCCTCTTTATTACGTTCAAGCGCACCCGGAGGGTTGATATATCCATAACTGTCCAGATAATGAAGTGAATCCAGCATGATTCCTTTTAGCCAAGAATATTTAGGAGCTTTAGTCACAGCAGCTCCATCCATCCAACACCAAATGGCTCCGCCGGCAAATCCAGGAGTATCTAAAATACGTTCCCATTTTTGTTCAAACTCTCCAAAACCAAGACCTAAGGAATGGGCATATTCTGTTTGAAGAAAAGGAAGTGTAGCCTTTTGAGCCACTATATCCAACTGCTTTTCATTCAAATAATGTCCCATTAATACGTTAATATCCGGATGTAGGATTTCCATCATTTTCATCATGACGCCTATTGTCTGAGGGAAACCGCGAAGACGGGTCGGATCTATTTCCTTTACTAATGTTGCAACAGAACCTGCAACAGTCTTGTTTTCATTGCCCAATGACCAAATAATTACACTCGGATGGTTTTTGTCACGAGCAATTGTTGTAGCTGTGCGTTCTTCTATCTCTTTATTATACTTGCTGTCTATAAGGTATTCTCCACCTCTTGAAGCTAAAGGGATTTCATTGCAAACGTAGAAGCCCATTTCGTCACAAAGATCATAAAATGCCGGGTGCATAGGATAATGAGCTGTACGGATAAAATTTATATGTGCCTTCTTCATTTGAAGGAGCTGCTTTTGCCATTCTTCCATTGTATAAGCACTGCCTAAATAAGGGTGGACTTCACTTGCACATACACCACGTAGCCGTATCGGCTTTCCGTTTAATGTAATTTCACGACCAACCGATTTGACTTCACGCAACCCCACACGACGAGAAATACGATGTAAAATATTACCTTTAGTATTACATAAGCAAGCCTCGAGTATATATAGCACTGGGGTTTCCGCTGTCCATAAACGTATATTGGTAAGATGTTTTTTTATTTCGCATGTACCATTTTCAGATACAGTTTGCTCAAAATCAGATATCTTCTGACCATTTTCATCCTGAACAGATAATCGGAGTATGGCTTTGTCTATATTTCCTTGCGTTTGTACACGCACCTGAATATCAGCTTCGTTGTCCATGCAGTTCTCAGAAATAAAGGTTATGTCTTCAATATATTGATGTGGTAACGTGAATAATGTGACATCTCGATTGATGCCGCAAAAAGTCCAATTATCCATCGTGTCAAACTTCCAAGCAAAACTCCGAGTCGTTACTTTCACGCACAAAGTGTTATTGCCTGTCTGCAAAAATGGAGTTATATCGAAATTACAGGGATTAGAACCACTACCGTAATTTCCTGCAAATTGCCCATTAACCCAACATTCATATCCCATGTGAACTCCGTCAAAACGGAGTACGACACGTTGTTTTTCCCAATTGGAAGGAATTGAAAAACGAGTGCGATATAATCCCATGCATGCTGTTAAATCATGTCCATATTCAGGTTGCTTAAAACCTTGAGGTTCCCAGTTTCCTGGTACGTGAATTTCATTCCAGTTAAGATCATTAAACTCACTTTTTATCCATTCATCGGGTATGACGCTTTGCAGAGAAGGCAGCATCATAAATTCCATGTGCCATTTAATGACATTACACCAGGTGAGCCAGTCTGAGCTGATGGCAGTATTGTAACGGGCAAGATATGTTGGGCAGCTAGTCGAGCACTAAATACAAATAAGAAAATAAAAAATAACGTATGATTTCATATTTGATTATTTATTATTTACAAAATTAAGGATTGATAAAAAGAGTCTGTTAATTAACGACCAACAGACTCTATTTAAATGGTTTATCAAATTAGATAGGATAATTGGGATCGGATATATTATCAGGATTTTGTTCTAAGGCCGGATTTGAATCCAATGAAGTCTGGGGAATCTTCCACAAGAATGACTGTTGTGGAACAAATTGCAATTTATCATACAAATAATACCCTAGATCAAAATATTTGCGTACATGTTCATATACATTTTTACCCAGCCGATTAGTACGCAGCTCGTCAAAATACAATTGTCCCTCCCCCAACAGTTCCCATGAACGTTCTTGATACACGGCTTTATCAAAATCTTCCTTTGAAAGCCTGATGTTACGGGAGTGGGTAATGAGCGTTGATGTACTTCATTTAATTTTTCATAGGCATCAGATGTAGGACCGTTCAGATAATTTTCTACTTCTGCATAATTCAGAAGAACATCTGAATAGCGAATTAAAATAAAGTTTGCTTTGGCACAACCGCTGGTGTAGGCAGCTTCGGTACGATCGTAGAATTTCACATTTCCAGGACCTGAAGTGAGCCATCCACCTGTTACACCTCCATAAAAGCCATGATTTTCGGGAACCCAATAGCGTTTTTCTCCTGCATCAGTTAAGTATTCCGTAAGCATACATGACAGACGTGTGTCTTCAGGCAGATAAGAAAAATAAGCTTGATGAGAAACTGATGCACGATGGTATTGTTTACTGCCTAATGACTTTTGTGTATCCATAACGCCAAAGTATAAATGTAACTCATTGTTGGCATTAGTTCCGAATTGACATTCAAAAAGTGATTCTTTTGTGTTTTTGCAGCTTCTTCTACATACCAGTACCATAGGTCTTTATAATCAGGTAAAAGTTCATATTCATGTGAATCGATGACTTCGCCCAGGTATTTCTTTGCTTGCTGAAAATCGGATGTATTGTTATTATTCATACAGCCACGTGTTAAATATACATCACCCAATAATGCTTGTGCGGCGCCTTTGCTTGCCTTGTAGTAGGCACCGCTTCCCCACTGTGAACGAGTGGGCAGATTAGCTATGCAATATTCCAAGTCTTGGATAATATAGTCATAAGTCTCAATCAGCGGTTTACGTAGGAATTTCAAGCCCATCCAATCCGGAAGTATATGATTCTGGAATAGCCAATCCACCATAAATACGTAACATAGTGAACATGGTGTAAGCACGTATAAAACGTACTTGTGCATAAATTTGTGCCCGTGTTTGTTCTGCCATATCGATTCCTTCACCACGTCCCAGTATTACATTGGCACGATTGATCACATCATAACCACTATCCCAAATTTGGAAATTATAAGTGGTTGACTGGTTTACATTTTGCCATGCATTCAAAGCTTTTGAATTTTGTTTGGTATGTCCCGGAGAGTAATGCTCAGTCATAATTTCTAATTGGTATATTAAAGCCCAATTGGATGCAAATGAGCGGAAACCGGCATAAACACCGGTCAATGCAGTATTCAGTTGTTCTTCTGTTTTGTAATAACTTCCTGGGTCAATGAATGTATAAGGAGTCTCGGTTAAATCTGTACATCCTGCAAACATAGAAACAAAAATAGCCAGTACTGTTGTTTTTATACTTTGGCATCTTATTTTGGATGCATCTATATGGAAAAATAATGATCTCATATAATTGTTAATTTAATGATTACTTAAAATTTAGCATTTACTCCAATGGTTATGGTCTTGATCCAAGGATTACTTGTATCACCATTCTCAGGATTATACCCTCTATGGTTGGCAAAAGTGATAAAGTTCTGTAAGTTCACGAAAGCGCTGATTCCCTTTATTCCTTTAATACCTTTGATTGGATTATTTCCAAAATCATAAGAAAGAGCGATACTTTTGATAATAAAATAATTCCATCCACTATTGCTTCTGTCTGATAAGTATAGGTTAGAGGCTCCCGCTCTAGGGAATGTACCGTTAGGATTAGATGGACTCCACATACGTTCATAGGCGTATTTTGATGGTAGGCAGCAACGATTATCTGTTTGGTTTTCACCTACCAATAGATAATTAAAACTATCTCCATATCCATGAATTCCGATCTTCATATCTGAGTTTGAAGCACCAACTGCGGCAAAATCGTGCGCTCCTTGCCCTAAAATATCTAAATGAAATTTTTTATATTCAAGGTTTAGAGCCACCCCATAAAAGAAGTTGGGTTCTGTTTCACCAATATTGATTTGGTCTTTAGCGGTTATTGCTTTATCATCATCAATATCGGCATACATTTCATCTCCTAGTTGGCAGTCGGAACAATCTTTTGATAAGCTGCTAATTGCTCTTCTGTCTTAATAATTCCTTCTGATTTTAATCCATAAATAGAAAGTAATGATTCACCGACTTTCAAATATTTACTTAGACCTAAACCAGACGTAACGGTTATTGACTCTACATCATTATACAGCTCTTTAATTTCATTTTTGTTCTTACTTATATTGACAGTTGCATCCAGTTTGAAATCTTTTGTTTCAACAATGCGCCCGGATAATGCTATTTCCACCCCTTTATTGCTGACAATACCAATATTGCTCAACATAGTGGAAAAGCCGGAAGTAGAAGGAATAGGTACATCATATAACAAATCTGAAGTACGGCGGGAATAATAATCGACATTCAGATGAATTCTATTCCATAATGACAAATCGAAACCTAGATCGAACTGTTTGGTGCGTTCCCATTTTAAATCTGGATTCCCTATTGTTTCATAAAATCCTTGCATGAGTGCGTCATTATAAATGTAATTTTTGGATTTTAATTGTGCCAATGATTTGTAATTACCTATTTCCTGATTACCTGTAATACCATAGCTTCCACGTAGCTTTAAATTAGTAATAACCTTGTTATTCGCCAAGAAAGTTTCTTCAGAAATGCGCCACCCTAAACCAACAGATGGGAAGAATCCCCATTTATTATTAGTTCCGAAACGTGAAGAACCGTCATAACGTGCTGTCGCTGTCATCAGGTAACGGTCTTTGTAAGCATAGGTAAAGCGTCCGGTAAATGAAATAAGGGTGTTACCATATTTCCACTGGCGTAGCTCATAGTTTCGCGGTCGGCCAATCCCATATCCCATGCGCCTGTTTCATCATTTTGGAATCCTTTACCACTGATTGATAAGTTTTCATATACATAATCTTGCCATGAATAAACTCCTGTAGCTGAAAAACGATGTTCATCCCAGTTTTTTGTATAAGTAAGGATATTTTCCGTTATCCGGCTTAATTCTTTAATATATCCATTACCTCCATTGCCTGATCCCGTAGCCGTTGTCTGTTTGGATGAACCATAGTTGTAATTTCTTACATTGGCTATATCGATGCCGAAATTTGTTTTAAAAGTCAAGTCTTTGGTTATTTTAAGTTCTGCATATACATCTCCAAACAAACGACTGGTTGTCCTAGTGTTGGTGACTTCACCGTAATTGGCTATAGGATTCCATCTTGCGTCATCCGAGAAGAATCCGGCTATGGCTGGGTTATCTGCTGGTATTGCAAAACTTCCATCTTCATTTTTAACAGGCAACGTAGGCCATCCGCTTCTCCAAATGGAACTAAGACTACCAGCTGTATTCCCGATTCCAGCTTTGGCTTGTTCGGTATATGCATATTGCAGATGACTACCGATGGTTAAGAAACGATTGAATTTATGCTGTATGTTGCTACGGAATGTATATTTATCAAATTTGGCACTGGAAATCAATCCATTCTGTAAAAACATCCCTCCTGATACCATATATTGTGTATCTCCTGTTGTCCCATCAAAAGAGATGCTGTAATCTTGAACAGGAGCGCTATCCTTAATAATTTCATCCTGCCAATCCGTGTGGATATCAGGAGCGGGATTAGCTGCTGTATATACAGGTGTTCCTTTAGCATTAGTGTATGCAGTGTTTATAAAGTCTACAAACTGCTCGTGATTCATCGTTTCTATCAAACGCCCGGGCATTTGGAAACCGTAAGTGGCATTGAAGGATAAGTTTTTAGCGTTTTTAGCACCTGTCTTGGTAGTTATCATTACTACTCCGTTAGCTCCTCTGGAACCATAAATAGCAGTTGCGGATGCATCTTTAAGTACTTCAATAGAAGCGATATCGTTAGCGTTTACTTCGGATATGGAACCATTCATCAAAGGGAAACCATCTACTACGTAAAGAGGGTCATTTCCCGCACTAATAGAACCGGAACCACGGATACGCATGGTTGGTGACTCACCGGGAATATTATTAGTCATGACTGAAACACCTGGTGCCCGTCCTTGCAATGCTTGTAAAGGATTACCTGCAGTGACTGATTTGATATCATTTGTTTTTACTTGCATGACGGCTCCTGTCAAATCCGTTTTTTTCATCGTACCATAGCCTACTACCACCACTTCATCAAGAGTTTCTGTATCTTCTTTCAATATTATATTAAGTTCTTTATTTCCAGAAACTTTCACTTCTTGAGAAACATACCCGATATACGTAATCTGTAAAACGGCATTCTTCGGGGCATCCAACACAAACCGCCCATCTATATCTGTTATCGTACCTATTGACTGACCTTTCACCGTGACATTGGCACCGATTATCGGCTCGCCATTCGTATCTTTCACAATACCTGTCACCTTATTTGCCTGTTGGGCAACTTCCCCATCTTTCGCCTTGCTCATCAGCATGATATTCTTACCCTCCATGGCATAATAAATATCAGTACCTTCAAAAACCTTATTCAACACTTCGGCTACAGATTTATTTTGCGCATTCACCTTCACATTGCGCTTCAGATTCACCTCGTTTACATTATATACAAACAGATAATCTGTCTGTTTTTCTATTTCACTGATTACCTTGCCTGTTGACATGTTATCCGCCACAACAGTCACCTTCATTGTCTGAGAATAAGACTCAGTGGCAAAAGCTGTTCCGGCAAAGACAAACAGGGCTAAGAGTGTGTTTCTCATCATACGGAATAAATGTTTAATTTCTACAATAGATTCCTGATACAAAATATTTTTCATATATTTGCATTACTAATTTTAGGTTCAACTTAAGATTATTTGAGAAAAAAATTGTCAATACGTAATTGACGTTTCCATGGGATGGTGTTGCAGCACTATCCCATTTCCTTTTTAGACCAGGTGTGTTATTTCATAGGCATATTCTCTTTTAAGGGTTAATTAATTGTTATCACATTCGTCTCATCATCCTTTGTATAAGTAAACTTATTATTGAGTCTCAAAACTTTCAGTACGTGTTCCACCCCATCTTTCGTGCGGAATTTACCTGTATAACGGTTCTTTAAAATCCGGGTATTATTTACCACAATATCCACCCCATAATACAGTTTCAGTTTCTCTATCATATCACGTACGGATATATCATTAAAACAAAGCAAGCCCTCACGCCACAAAAAATAATCGGCCTCCTTGATGCGTCCTTTTACCAGTCTGTTGCCTTTCAAGCTGGCCATCGTGTTCGGTTCCAGCCTCATTCCACTGTTATTCGAACCGGGCACTAAAATTTCGACAGCACCTTCCAACAAAGAAGTTTCCCATACGCTATCCGCTGCATAAGCCATTACATTGAACTCTGTACCCAGCACCTTCACATTACATTTGTTCGTCTCTACAATAAAAGGCTGTTCCACATTCTTTGTCACCGCAAAGTAACCCTCACCATCCAATTTCACATTTCGGATATCCCCTTTGAAACTTCCCGGGAAAGTCAAGGTACTGCGTGAGTTCAACCAGACTTTCGTACCATCCGCCAACATCAATTCCGCCCGTTGGCCCGCCGGCACATAAATGGACTGCCATGTTTTGTCTTCCGGTACCTGATGTTTTCCTGTCCAATAATGTGTACCCAACAAGACGATCGCCAATACCGCTGCTATCTTGGCAGCTTCCATACATATTCCGCGTAACGAGAAATGTTTCCTTTCCCGGCTATTCTCCTCCGCCACAGGTTCCGTACGCCACAATGCCATGTCATGCAACTTCCGTTGTGCCATATATTCACGCATATTCTCAGGATTTTCCTGTATCCATCCGGTCACACGCTGCTTTTCGACTTCAGTAGCATTTCCGGCTATATATTTTTGCAATAATTCAGGATTCATATTCTATGCTGTTTTATTAGAAACGATTTAAGAAGAAATTACCCTAAAAGAAAATGAAGAAAAATATATAAAAATCATTTTTGTCCTCAAAAACATCCGTATCCCCATCCGGTCAGGCTTAATAATAAAAGAAGAAATAAAATAAAGGAAGATAATCTTTTAAAGTCACCCGCAGTACTTTCAATGCTTTTGATATATGATATTCCACCCCCTTTATAGAGATTTCCATCTCTTCGGCAATCTCTTTATTAGATTTATTTTCAAAACGGCTCAAAATAAACGCCCGTCGCGTCTGTTCCGACAAGGTGCTTAAAGTAGCACTAATGATTTTTTCCACTTCTTCCGAAAAAATCTCATCAGGATTGCACGCTTCCAAGGCAGACATACGGATAGACAATTCCTGTTGTTGCCAGTCGGCCATCACTTCAAAAGCACTGCGTTTTACCTCCTCGTGCTTTAGATAGTCCAAAGCCTTGTTCTTCAAAATTGCCAGTAACAACGGTAAGATATATTTCTCTTCAACAGGCTCGGCCTTCAACTTTTCCCACAACTTTATTAATGCCTCGGAGGCAATATCTTCTGCTGCCAAATCATTATGAACATATGATTTGGCAAAGAAAAAAGACTTCTTATAATAAGAGGTATAGATATCATTAAAAGAATTTCCAGGCATTTTGCTCATTTGTATATCGGTTGTGCTTTTCATCCATATTACGATGGTAGAGCAAAGTTAGTAATAAACCTTCGATAAAAACAAAATTATCCTGTTAATTCTTTCTCTTATATGCTATGAGCTTGCCTTATATGCAATCGCCCTCCACCGTCAGACTAAGTGGCAAAGAGGGAAAGTTGCCATAAATATAAAGTTCACGGACAAACACCCCTATACTGTCCGACTGGAAGAAAACTTTCAACTGTAAAGTATCTCCCGGAGCAGCATGATACTTGGAGCATCTCGTGTCCAGACAATCACAAGAAGAAACAATGTAATAAATATGTAAACTGTCACTTCTCGTGTTTTTATAGATAAAAACGCCACCACTAAAAAAGTCGAACAAACAAATCGCTAAGCAATCTTTTTCATTTATTTCGCCTTATGCGATTCCCCCTGAAAAATCCTTCAAAAGCTTCATCCCTCCCGCAAACCCTTTGCCGGAGGGCGTTCCGGCTGAAAGATCACACCGGGAAAAAGCTTCAGGCCGCGGAAGAATCCTTCAGCTTCACCAGCCGGTACACATTGCCATACTCGGTATGAATGCGTTGTATTCCTAATGCAACCATCATCCTGCCCAACCGATTCGGAGTCACCCCGCGCATGGCTGCCGGATAATGTTTCTGCAAATAATTGAACAAATCCGTCGTGGTATAGGGCTTGGACAGCTCCCCTTCTTGCGGCATCCGGAAACAATGCAAAAACAGTTCCTGCTCGGCAGGCATTTTATAAAAATTCCGATTGCTATGCTGTATCTCCTTCTCTTCCTCTTCCGAGAACCAGTAACGCTCTCCCCCGACTAACTCCGCTTTCAACTGAGCGAACAATTGCGCATGATCGGGCGGTGTGCAGTCAATCTTATCATCCACCTCCGCACAAAGAAAACGGCGGCTTCCTGTGGGATCAGTCAGCAGGTCCGTCATATTGGACGTACCGATGAAAGAGGCGATACGAGGCAGATGACTGAATGCCGGACGATGTGCTGCGGAAAGTTAGTGTGGTCATCTGCATCAGATTCTTCAAAGCAGGCATCTGTCCGGCACGGTACTTATCGAACTCATCCATATTGATCAGTCCGAAAAGCGAAAGTTTCTGTTCACATCCACTCTCGCTCGTCAGGTCGAACTTGTCTATATAATAAGGTGTAAGTTCCTTAGGCATCAAAATCTTGCAAAAAGAAGACTTGCGCTTCCCCTGCTCACGGCTCACCAACATAGGCGCCACCGCATTGGCGCAATCCTGTGCCTGCCCCAGCCATTGGGCAGCAACACCCAGCATCCAACGGTGAAACCCTTTCACCCACATCGGTTTACGCGATATACGCACGGCCAGCGGAGTAACACGATCCACCCCGTCCCATTGAGGCAAGTGTTCATATAATGCAGAAAAGGATGATAGTTTTCCACCTTTCTGGAATGGAGCAAACGGCTCACATCCTTATCCCAGCAATTGATGCCGCCGGTACGCGCCTCCAGGCAGAATGTATTCAAATCACGTTGAGCCACTATACCATACTCTTCATCCGGCATCTCTTTTCCACGATACTCCGTCTGTTCGGTGAGAAGGTTATAACGAAAATCATACCGTGCGGTCAAAAAGCACTGCAAGGCCTCCAGCATATTCTCCGGTTTCTTGCGCCCCGATTTGCCAGAAACCGCCTTTTCATCGATAGTTTCTGCCATACCAACTGCCTCGACAGCCGCTGGAAGAACAGTTTCGCCCACCGTTTCCATAGCCATTGAAGGCAACACTCTTTCCGGATTCGCACTTTTTCCCACGCATATCCTCATTTTCATACTCTTTTTGCACCAATTCAGTAATTTTTCCACTAATTTTTTCATCCTTTTTCATTATTTGGGGTTGTGTAATATCACAAAGATAACATACAAAATACTCTTTTACAAGCATTTACTACACACTACTGCAAAAAAGTGACTAAGCGAAAATAACTGGGAAATTATTCGTTTTTATCAAGACTATTTCATACTTTTGCACCGTCAAGTTAATCATTTCACTAAAGTGATGAAGTTTCATCACTTGAGTGATACAACTTCATCACTTTAGTGATATAATTTCATCACTTAAGTGAAATGATTAATCTGAAAGGAAGTTGCAGCAAACTCTTCCGTACAAGAAAGCATAAACAACCGGATAAAAACAAATAAGCGAATGGCTATCAAATTTGAATTTTATGAATCACCCAATACGATAGGTACGCGCAAGAAGCGCTATCACGCCCGTGTAGTAAACTGGCAGCGCATCAACACCGACTATCTGGCACGGGAAATACAGTACGGCTCCTCGCTCACCGTGGCGGACATCAAGGCAACCATCATCTCGCTCAGCGAGAAACTGGCCTATTACTTGAAAGACGGCGCCCGGGTGCACATCGAAGGGATAGGGTATTTCCATATATCGCTTACCTGCCCGAGACACGGACACCAAGCTCCACACGTGCCAACAAGGTGAAATTCAAATCGGTGACATTCCGTGCGGACAAATACCTGAAGCATCAGTTGAGCGACGTTAAGACCGAGCGTTCGAAATACAAGCCGCACTCCATGCCGGTGACAAAAGAGAGTATAGACGAGGCATTGACGGAATACTTCCTGACAAACAGCGTGCTGACACGCCGGAAGTTTGAATCGTTATGTGGACTGACACGTGCCACTGCAGGACGTTATATCGCCCAACTGGCGAAAGACAAAAAACTGCGCAATATCTCCATTCCACGTAACCCCATCTATGAACCGATGCCGGGATTCTACGGAAAAGAGAAACTGCCCGAACCGAAGAACGAAACGGAAAACGTATCGGCAACAAACGACACGGACCTGACAATAAAGTAAATATACAACGAAACAATATAATAGAAAACTTCTACAAACGAAGCTCAAACCATAAAGAGCTGAAACTTCTACACTAGGCTGAAGGAATTCCGGGAGGAAATCCTTCAGCCGCTTTTCTTTATTGACGAGCGTTTGCGAAGAGGCTGAAGGATTTGAAGGAAAAAACTGGGAAAACTTCGGGAGAGGTACTTTTCAGCCCACCAGCCATACCAGCATGGGCAAATAATCCTTTAAGGAAACACGAAGCAGCTTCAATGCCTGCTGGATGCGGTAAGCCACCGTCTGTGGTGACACATCCAGCACTTCGGCAATTTCTTTATAACTCAGTTCCTTAAAGCGATGCATCACAAAAGCCTCCCGATAACTGTCAGGCAGAGCAGCCATCGCCTCCTTTATTTTCCGGTCCAATTCCTCAAAACGAGCATAGTCCACTTCACACAATGCCGCCTGTGTCCTCTCATAAAAGGCAGCTTCAGCCTTGGTTTTCACCTGTTCCCGCGTCAAGTGGTTCAAGACCCTCCGATAGGTCATTTTGAACAAATACTTATTCAATGAAGACTCGATTATCAATCCCCACGATTCTCCCATAGCCATAACATTACCTCCTGAACAATCTCTTCGGCATCTTCCAACGATACCAACCGGTGGGCATAGGCACACAGCATAGGATAGTATCTTCTGAATAAATGGTCAAAAGCATTACCATCCCCCTGTCGGAGAGCATTAAGCAAAGACAAGTCTTCGACGGTATGATTCATAGTATAATAACTGTTTTCCTTGCGCACAAAGATAGCGGTTTTTATCGGAAAAAACTTTTTTTTGAAAAAAAGCATTTTTCGTTTAGATACCTTTCATTCTCGCTTGTCTTAATAATATAAAGGAAGAAATTAAAGCATAATTTATGGAAAACCATACCGATATAGAAACTTTGTTAACTAAATATTTCGAAGGGAAAACCACTCCTCCGGAAAATGAACAGATAGAAGCATGGCTGAATGCCGACGAGGAACATTTACATATAGCCAGGCAGCTGAATACGCTCTATCTAGCTGTAGACACGCAGCACATCACAAAGAAAATAGATACGGAAAAGGCGTTAGATAAGGTAAAAAGCAAAACAAAAGTTAGAAACCTGTCCTGGTGGGGATGGACACAACGCATTGCGGCCATCCTGTCCGTTCCCCTCCTGATAGGTGTATTGGCTCTGTATCCGGACAGACAGCAACCGGTAGTCACCGCTCAGATGGTGGAAATAAAAACCAATGCAGGCATGACTACCTCCGTCCTGTTACCGGACAGTACGGTGGTTCACCTCAATTCGGAATCCTCCCTCCGCTATCCCACCTTTTTCGACGGCGATGTACGCCAAGTGGAGTTAAACGGTGAAGCTTATTTCGATGTGACTCATCATCCCCGGAAACGGTTCATCGTCTCCACCCCTCATCATTCTCAGGTGGAGGTATACGGAACAAGTTTCAATGTGGAAGCATACGGTAATGAAACTCCCATTTCCACCACGCTTATCAAAGGCAGCGTAGGGTTTATTTATAAGAATAACAAAGGAAAATTTCAAAAGAGTATGCTCTCCCCCAGACAGAAGTTAGTTTATTCCCCACAAACCGGGGATATCAAGTGCTACGTCACTTCGGGCGAATCGGAGATTTCATGGAAAGACGGCAAGCTCATCTTTAATGACACTCCGCTGGATGAAGTGCTGCACATGCTTGGCAAGCGGTTCAATGTGGAATTCGTATTATCCAACAAAGAACTAAAAGGCTGTTCGTTCACAGGAACATTCACCCATCAGCGCCTGGAGCGTATTATGGAATATTTCCGGATTTCTTCCCGTATACGATGGCGGTACATTGACAGTGCAGATATAAAGACGGAAAAGCTGAAAATAGAAGTGTACTAATATACGTTTAACCCTTAATTTAAATACTAGAAAAATGAACAGACAACAGGCTCCCTAAACAAAAAACATACGGGAGGATATTGGCGTATCACCCCGTATGAAAAATCATCTTTCTATGCTTGTTTGGCGACAAGCAAAGACAACATTTTATTAACTTTATCTCAATTACAAAATTATGAAAAATTATTTTAGCGTCCAATTATTATGGATGATAAAGTCGTGTAGGTTAATCTTAAATAAAACTCCATTACCTATGAAACTAAGTGTACTCTTTTTAATCTGTTCGTTAAGTATGACTTATGCGGCAGAGTCGTATGCGCAAAAGACCATGATCAGTCTTGAAGTACGTAATGAAACAGTTGGCACTGTGTTGGAAAAGCTGAAAAAAGAATCGGGGTTTGATTTCTTCTTCAACAATAAACACGTAGATCTGAAACGTATTGTATCAGTTTCGGCAAACAACAATAATATATTCAAGATACTAGACCAGATTTTCGCAGGGACGAATGTGAAGTATTCAGTGCTTGAAAAGAAAATTATTCTTTCTACTGAGATTGTGCAAGGAATACAGCAAGGACAAAATAAGGTGACAGGTATTATAAAAGATAATGCGGGTATTCCCATCGTCGGCGCAACGATTATGGAAAAAGGAAGTACAAACGGCACAGTTTCTGATCTTAACGGAAACTTTAGTCTTCAAATGAGCAGTCAAGGAACAATACTCATTTCTTACATCGGTTATATTACACAAGAAATTAAAGTCGATAAAAATGATAAGCTTATTATAACATTAGAAGAAGATACAGAAACATTGGACGAAGTAGTGGTGGTAGGCTATGGTGCCATACAAAAACGTTCGGTATCCACCGCCATCTCAACTGTAAAGGGAGGAAAAATCTCAGAGATGCCGACATCAAATATATCACAAAGCCTTGTGGGTATGTCGTCAGGTATCACCTTACAACAAATCAGTGGGGAGCCGGGAGCCGCTCCGGCAATCCGGGTCCGAGGAGCAGGCTCCATCAATAGCGGGAATGATCCCTTATTTGTAATCGACGGTTATCCCACAACAGACGCAGAACTTTTTAATAATATCAACCCTGCAGACATTGCTGACATTCAGATACTAAAAGATGCAGCCTCCTCTGCCATTTATGGCTCCAAAGCAGGAAACGGTGTAATTATTGTCACTACTAAACAAGGACAAACAGGAAAACCTAAAGTTAGTTTTTCCACACAAGTAGGATGGAGTGAAGCCCAAAATTATGTGGACGTACTAGAAGCTGATGATTATATGGACATGATTATTGAAGCACGCACAAACAACGGAAGTATTCAAAATTTTCCCAAGTTGATTCAGATGAGAGAGAGTGGGAATTACGAAAACACGAACTGGCAAGATGCCATATTCCGTAATGCACTGAATTATAGGGGAACAGCAACCATTACAGGAGGTACAGAAATATTAAAATACAACTTCTCTGCCAACTATCAAAACGAGGATGGTATCCTGTTAAACTCTTTTTACAAAAGAGTCGGAATAAAAGGAGGATTTGAAGCAAATTTATCAAAGAAAATAAAACTAGGAGTCAATTTCAGTACAACCTATAGCAAAAGACGCCTCCAACAACCAACCGGTGGAAATACTGAAGACGTAACAGGCGTAATTGCCCAAGCATTGTCTATGCCACCTATACTTCCTGTTTATCAGAATAACGGAGATTATACTCAAATAGCTCAACATTATGCAGACTTAGGACTTAATAACCAACTTCGCAATCCTGTTTCGAATTTACTAGAAAATCGGAATGACAAATGGTCTATCCGCACAATGTCCAATGCCTATTTTGAAGTAAAACCCATTAAAGGACTGACATTACGCACATCGGTAAACTTTACAACTAATGCAGCAAAACAAGACTATTACCAATCCGCCTTTTTACTAGGTAAAAGTTATACTGGTAACAAATCCACACCGGATTTGACTAGCATAGACGGTTACCGTCTGTCTGGATTTGGTTATAATGCCTATTGGTCCACTACAGCAACTTATGATGTTACATTTAATGAAAAACATCATTTGAACGCCATGATCGGATATGACTTCGAATACAATAGTGATTTTAAAGTACAACAAGACGATCGGACTGATTCTGATAATCCCATTGCCTATAACAACACATCTATTACTAACGTAAATGGAGCGAAACTATGGACAGGTTCTTCCGAATACTCCAATTATGTATTTGACGCCATGTTTGCCCGTCTAGTGTATGATTATAATTATAAATATGTATTTTCTGGTTCTGTCCGTCGCGACGTTCCAGCAAATTCGGACCGGACAAACGCGCAGGATGGTTTTATTCGGGTTCATTGGCATGGAATATAACCGAAGAAGACTTTATGAAAGATATACACTGGCTCGACATCGCTAAACTACGTGCCAGTTATGGAATAACAGGTAATGACCAGATAGGAAATGATTATGCATGGATATCTACTATCAGTTCAGATCAAAATGTGGTGTTTGGTACAACAGCCATACCTACTTATTATCCTAGTGGCTATTCAAACCGACAATTAGGATGGGAGAAAAACAAACAAATGGACTTAGGGTTTGATATTGGCGTATTCAATGCCTTGAATATAGTAGTAGATCTCTACAAGAGGACTAGTGACATTGTGATGCCAGCCAATATTCCTAATTTCAACGGTATAGCAGGCAGCGTTTATATGAATGCCGGACAAATTGAAAATAAAGGTATAGAAATCCAAGTTTCCGCCACTCCGTTTAAAGGAGATTTTTCCTGGGAAACTACTCTTAGTTGGTCCAAAAACAATAATAAAATTCTTTCACTTGCCAACAATCAAAATCAACTTGCCAATGCAAGTGCAGGAACCAAATGGGGGAATGTAATGAGGAACTATGTAGACGTCCGATGGGTGACATGTATATGTTAAAAGTTATAGGAACATTTAATACAGAAAAAGATTTAGCCAATATGCTAAAAACGGGACTCAGGATATTGGAGATTTAATATTTGAA
>ENA-OQEX01000537-OQEX01000537.1-human-gut-metagenome-genome-assembly--contig:-NODE-537-length-19744-cov-5.289800_pt1 | contig 19744 bp, 31 predicted proteins | sample MGYA00242802_ERZ504649 | MGnify/ENA primary metagenome ERZ504649 (study PRJEB26092, sample SAMD00036194) | human gut metagenome | host: Homo sapiens | study: EMG produced TPA metagenomics assembly of...
CGGAGGCCGCTTCCAGTGCCAGCCGCACCGGGCGGCGCAGCCCCAGCGGCGACCGATGCCGCAGCCGGACCAGATCGTCCGCGAGGCCCACGGCCCCGAAGCAGAGCGCCCCGAACAGGGCGATGAGCAGCCGGGTGGTCAACAGGCTCTCGGTCCCCAGCAGCTCCGGCTGGGCGACACAGGCCGCTGTCCAGCCGACGCCCACCGCCGCCAGCGTCCCCACCATCAGGCAGAGCCCGCCCATCGTGGGCGGCTCATTTTCCTCCTGCCGGACGCGGAACGCCCGCAGCAGCGGCGTCATCAAATTCCCGAGCGCCGCCGTGAGGACGAACCCCAGCGTTGAGGCGACGATCAAGGCAAAACGAATCATAATAACGATACTCCAAGTGTTTTACTTTGCGCAGACGGGATAAAACAGGGCCAGTGCCTTTTCCAGTGCCATGCCCCGGCTGGCCTTCACCAGCAGAGCGTCGCCCGGGGCCATCCGGGCCAGCAGAGCGTCTGCGGCCTGCTGGTAATCCTCGGCGTGGACGACGTCGGCGAGGCCCGCGTCCTTTGCGGCTCTGGCCGTCCGTGCGGCCTCGGGCCGTAGGTGACAAGGGCGGTCAGCCCGGCCTCTGCGGCCTGACGGCCCAGCTCTTCATGAGCGGGCGCGCTCATCCCGCCCAGTTCCAGCATATCGCCCAGCAGAGCGAAGCGGCGCTTGCAGGGGTACTCTTTGAACATCGCCAGCGCAGCCTTCATGCTGTCGGGGTTGGCGTTGTAGCAGTCCTCAATGACGTCCATGCTGCCTGCGTGGACCACCTTCTGGCGCATACCGGTCTGCTCGAAATCGGCCAGACCCGCGATGACGCCCTCGGGCGCGAGGCCCAGACGGGTGGCGGCGGCGTAAGCAGCCAGCGCGTTCGCCACGTTGTGACGTCCCATCGCAGGGATCGTCACCTCATAGCGGCCTGCATTTTTATCGCAGAGGGTGAAGGCCATGCCGTCGCCCTCCTGCCGGACATCGAGGGCGCAGACGTCGGCGTTCTCGTCGCCGAGGCTGAACCACACGGGCCGGACATGGTGGGCAGAGCGGCTTTGCGCAGGAAGGGGTCGTCGCCGTTGAGCACGAGGGTGAACCCTCGGCAAGGCCGGCGCAGATCTCCAGCTTCGCCTTGCAGATGTTCTCCTGACTGCCAGATTGCCGATGTGGGACACGCCGATGCAGGTGATGATGCCCACATCGGGGCGGGCGCACTTTGCCAGACGCTCGATCTCGCCGGCGTGGCTCATGCCCATCTCGACGACAGCGTACTCCGTATCCCTGCCGAGGCGGAAGATGGTGCGGGGCAGGCCCAACTCATTGTTCTGGTTGCCCTCGGTCTTGATGGTATTGCCAAAGCCTGCGATGGCGGCGTAGGTCATCTGCTTGGTGGTGGTCTTGCCCACGCTGCCGGTGACGCCCACCACCTTCGGGTGGAACTGGCTGCGGTAGTTCGCGCCCATGACCATCATGGCGTGGTAGCTGTCGGGGCTGACAACCGCCCGTTCAGCCGGGACGCCCTCCACCGGGTGGTTGAGGACGACATAGGCCGCGCCCTCTTCCAGCGCCCTGGCCGCGAAATCGTGGCCGTCGAAGCGCTCACCGGGGAAAGCCACAAAGATGCAGCCGGGGCAGACCTCGCGGCTGTCGGTGGTCACGAGGCCGATGGGCTGGCTGTCGGCGAAGCCCTCGGGGGCAAGGCCCTTCAAAAGCAGGTCTGCTGCGATTTTTTCCATAAATCATTCTCCCTCATATAATGTTGTCCAAGCCGGTTCCATTTTTTTCCAGCCTTGCCCTCTCAGGCGCTGACGCGCCAGCTCTCCCAAAGGGAGAGCCTGATGCATTACCCACAGGTAATTGTAACGACAGTGCCCTTCTGGACGCTGGAGCCGGCGGCCTCGCTCTGGCTCTGCACCGTACCGGCGCTGTCGCCCGCCACCTGACAGTTCAAACCGGCGGCGGTCAGCATCTGGCGGGCAAAGTCGGCACTCTTGCCGCTGACGTCTGGCACTTCCGTGTGGCTGCCGGAATAGGTATCGGTGTAAAGATAGATGGTGGTGCCGCTGGCCACCGCTGCGCCCGCGTTGGGGTACTGGTAGGTGACGACGGCGGCGGTCTGGTCGCTCTCGCTCTCCACGAGCTGATGCTTGAGGCCCTTGGTATTCAGGGAGACCTGCGCATTGCTCCACTCCTTGCCCACGAGGTTCGGCACCTTGACGGTGTTCTGGCTGCGGTCGATGCCGTCGGTGGCAATGCCCAGATAGGGGGCTATCTCACTGATGATGTTGCCGACCACAGGCGCAGCCAGGATGGACGAATAGTCGGTGCTGGCGTTGTTGGGGTCGTCCAGCATGACATAGACCAGAATTTCGGGGTCGTTGGCGGGCAGGACGGCGGCAAAGGAGGCGACCTTCTTATAGTCGCCGTCGGCGCGGCGCTCCATGTTCAGCTGCTCGGACGTACCGGACTTGCCGCCGATGCGGTAGCCCGCGACGTAGGCGTTGGAGCCGCCGCCGGTGGTGGTGCCGTCGCCGACCTCGTATTCCATGATCTGGCGGATGGTCTCGCTGGCGCTCTTGCTGATGACCTGGCGGCGGACGTTCGCGCCGATCTCCTCGACGACGTTGCCGTTCTGGTCGGTTATCTTATCCACCACATGAGGGGTGACGAGGTAGCCGCCGTTGACGGCTGCGAGATGGCGGTGCAGACCTGCAGCGGGGTCACAGCCATTGCCTGACCGAAGGAGGAAGACGAAAGCTCGACCTCGCCCAGCTGGCTCTTGGTGTAATACTTCATCATGCCCGTCTCGTTGGCAGATCCACGCCGGTGCGCTCGGTGAAGCCGAACGCGTCGAAGTAGTCGTAGAAGACGCTGGGCCCCAGCCGCTGACCCAGCTGGATGAAGTAGATGTTGCAGCTGTTCCGGAGGGCCTCGGCGAGGTTCTGGACGCCGTGGGACTTCTTACCGGCGCAGTGATACGTCTCTTTTGCCACGCCGTAGGCACCGGAGCAGTTGAAGGTGGTGTAATAGGTGGCCTTGCCCGAGTCCACACCCATGGCAGCCGTGATGACCTTGAAGACGCTTCCGGGGTAGTACAGCTCGGTGATGGTCTTGTTCTTCCACTGGATGTCGCGGTAGGTTCCGGTGTAGTCAGGGTCCTCTTCCGGTATCTTCTTGCCCCGCTCATCCGGAGATAGCTGCCGTTGGCGTCTTTCTTGTAGATGGTGTAAATTTCCGGCTCGGCGTTCACCTGCTCATTCAGATAGGCCAGGTTCTCACTGAAATCCAGCGGAGCGTTGGGGTCGAAGTCAGGCTTCGAGGCCATGGCAAGGATGGCACCGGTCTTGACGTTCATGACGATGCTGCGCCGCGGTTCTCGACCGTGTTGGCGTAGATGGCCTCGTTGAGGTAGCGCTCCACGACCTCCTGCACATTGACGTCCAGCGACAGCACCAGATTGGAGCCGTCCTTGGCGGCGTAAGTGGTGGCGTTGCGTCGGCGATGGCGTTGCCGTAGGCATTGCGGAGGGTGATGGTGCGGCCATTGACGCCCGCGAGGGTGTCATCGTAGGATTTTTCGAGGCCGTAGAAGCCCTCGCCGTCGCCGTTGCAGAAGCCCAGCACCGATGCGGCGAACGCACCGTAGGGGTAATCGCGCTGGAAGCTCTTGGACGAAGAGACGGAGACGCGGCCCTTCTTGACGACGGTGCCGTCTTCCAGAGTCCTGGCCTTGGCGTGATCTTTATTATATTCGCTGATGTATTTCTCGATGGAGAGCTTGACGGCATTGTTCACCTTGGTGGCCAGCACCTGATAGGACGAGCCGTTCTTGGCCAGCGCATCGTGGACGGTCTGGTACTGGGTCTGATATTCCGCCGAGGAGGTATCTACGCTGTCCAGACTCTCGCCGTCGCCGGAGAGCAGCCGCAGGGTGAGCTGGCGGCTCACATCGACCAGCGTCGTCTCGTCCACGGTCTTGACAGCCTCACCCGTCTCCTCGACGGTCTGGCTGGTGAAGAGGGCCGTGCTGTAGCTGGGGTCGGCCCAGATGGTCCATACTACGCTGGTGGACGCCAGCGTGATGCCGGAGCGTCGTAGATCTCGCCGCGGGTGGCCTGGATGGTGCTGTCCAGCAGCTGCTGCTGGGCCGCATACTGGCGGAAGGTCGCGCCCTGTTTTATCTGGATGTTATACAGGCTGTGGGTGACGATGCCCGCAGCCGCCACTACAAAAAATACCGCCGCGCCGAAGCTGAAATGCCGCAGCCGCGCACTGAGGCGCTCGTGCGGGTCGCTGCGGCGGAGGCGGTAGTAGATGCTCTTATGCTGGTCGTTGGAGGGCTTGTTTTGCATGGTATTCTCCTGCAGAAACCAGAAAAGCGTGCGCTGCCGCACGCTTTTCTGTCTGTTTGCTTATTTTGCGCTGCGGACGGAGGCCAGAATGGTCATGGCACCGTCGTGCAGGAAATCCGTCCACTGGTGGACAGCCGACTCCCTGCGCACCAGTACGCTGTCGCTGTCGAGGCGGATGTAGGTGAGCTGGCTCTGGTCCATCTTCATGAGGCCCAGCCGCCCGGCCACTTCTTCCACGCTGGTGATGTTGGTCTTGCTGTTGAGGACACTGTTATAGTAGGTGTACTGGCTCTGCTCGCTCACGAGTTCCGCTTTGGCCTTCTGGATCTGGTCGTTGACCTCCACCAACTGGGCCTCGCTCCACAGCAGGCTTACCGCAAAGCCCGCCAGCAGCGCCACCGAGATCAGTTGAAGTGCGTGCTGCATGGCCGCCTGAAACGGGCTGAGACGGCGTTTGCCGCCCTTTTCCACCCGCAGTGCGACCTTGCGCTGAGTCTGAGGCGCTTTTCTGCGACGCACCTCAGACGACATATCATAAGCTGGCTGACCCATAGTTGATCTCCTCCTCTTACATTGAGCGGCGTCTTATCCGGCTCAGAGTTTCTCCAAAACGCGCAGATGAGCAGAACGGCTGCGCCGGTTCTCCTCCAGTTCCTGCTTGTCGGCCTCGATGGGCTTCCGGGTAATGAGCTTTGCCTTCGCCTTGCCGCCGCAGACGCAGACCGGGAACTCCGGCGGGCAGGTGCAGGCGGTGGACCAGCGGCGGAACTTGTTTTTCACCAGCCGGTCCTCCAGCGAATGGAAGGTGATCACACACAGCCTTCCGCCCGGGGCAAGGTGGTCGAAGATGGTATCCAGACCTTCCTCCAGAGCGTCCAGCTCGTGGTTGACCGCGATACGCAGCGCCTGAAACGTGCGCCGCGAAGGATTCTTGTTCTTGCGCCGCTCCGCAGGCGGCATGGCGCCGGCCACGATGTCGGCCAGCTGCAAAGTCGTCTCGATGGGGCCGTCTCGCGGGCCTCCACGATGCGGCCGGCGATCTGCCATGCATAGGCTCTTCGCCGTAGTCCCGCAGGATGCGGGAGAGCTCTTCCCGGCTGGCGGTGTTCACGAGGTCTGCCGCCGTCTCCCCCTGCTGGCTCATCCGCATGTCCAGCGGGGCGTCTGCCCGGTACGAAAAGCCCCGGGCCGCGTCGTCCAGCTGATGGCTGGAAACGCCGAGGTCCAGCAGCGCACCGTTTATCTTCTCGATGCCGAGGCTCTCGAGGGCTTGTCCGGCGTAGCGGAAGTTTATCTGCACCACCGTGGCCGGAAGCCCGGCCAGCCGCGCCCTGGCGGTCTGCACCGCGTCGGGGTCCTGGTCGAGGGAGACGAGCCGCCCGCCTTTTGCGCCGTCCAGCCGGAGGGCGATCTGCCGGGAGTGTCCCGCGCCGCCCGCCGTGCCGTCGAGATAGGTGCCTGCCGGGTCGATGTTCAGTCCGTCGAGGCACTCGTTCAGAAGCACGGGGATATGCTCAAACGAGGCCGGGTCGAACTGTGCCAAATCTTCTGTCTGAGTCATCCCGCCCAGCCTCCTTTCGTTTCGTGTTCCGAGCCGTCCGATACGCCGGACATCTCCCGGGGAGTTTGTCCCGTTTTCTGCTCTGTCAAGATACCTGACGACTCTATTTTATTTTAGCAAATCGAAACGCCGAATGCAAGTTTTTTCCTGCGCTTTTTTCCTACAAAATGTTACAAAAAAAGCCCCTGCGAATCGTCATTTTTACTCGCAGGGGACTGGATTCAGGTCAGGAGCGGCCCATCACACGCCGCGGCGGGGGGTCTGGCGCAGGTTCGCGCGGACGTTTTTCACCTGGGCGGCGTTCTCAGACATCGTCTCCTCGGTGGTTTTCAGCATATTATCGCAGTAATCCGTGACCGTCTGGCGGACGGCGCGGGCCTCGGTCTGGGCAGCGGAGACGATCTCGGACGCACGCTGCTGGGCGGCGCGGACGATCTCGGCCTCGCTCACGAGGATGCGGGCGCGCTCTTCTGCCTTCTTGACGATGGCCTGTGCCTGCGCGTTGGCCGACTCGATGAGCTGGGCGCGGTCGCTGACGATGGACTGGGCCTGACGCAGCTCCACGGGGAGGTTTGCGCGGATGTCATCGAGATAGTCCCGAATTTGTTCCACATCCACGATGCGCTTGCCGCCCGAAAGGGGCATTCCGGTGCTCTCTTCCAGCAGGTCCTCGATGGTATCCAAAAGCTCGTTGACGTTCATCACGCTTCTCCTTCTTCCTCTGCGGCGTCTGCATGGGCCTCACATATTTCCAGAGCAGGACTTTGCCGTACTTATACTGCTTCTTCAGCTGTAAGCCGCCCACTTCGGCGGGGAGGACGAGCTTCGTCTCGCTCTCGCAGATGACGATGCCGCCGGGGGCGACGCACTTGTCCACGATGGGGAGGATATTTTCCAGCGTGCCGTTGTGGAAGGGCGGGTCCAGCAGCACCAGATCGAACTGCTCCCGGCAGGCCGAGAGGAAGCGGGCCGCTTCGCCGATGTTGACGCGGCTGCGGTCAAAGACGCCGCAGTTCTTGCAGTTCTTCATGACGATGTTCACGGCCTCACGGTTCTCGTCCAGGAACACGCACCGGGCAGCGCCCCGGCTCAGCGCCTCAATGCCCAGCTGGCCGCTGCCTGCGTACAGGTCCAGCACACGGGCTCCGGGCAGGTCGAACTGGACGATGCTGAACATCGCCTCCTTCACCTGATCGAGGGTGGGGCGGGTAATATCCGTGCCGGGCAGCGCTTCCAGCCGTCTGCCGCGGGCTTCTCCTGCAATGACTCGCATGGTTTTGGCCTCCTTCGGGTCTTTCCTGTTATCGTAACTTCATATTATCGTCATACCGCCGGTCTTTGTCAAGGGCAGCGTCATGATTCGTTGCGTTACGGTCATGAATGTGCTAAAATCATACCAGAACGCCGCTTTTTCGGGCGTACAAAAGGAGAGTATTTATCATGAAAGTCCTGCTCATCAACGGCAGCCCCCACGAGAAGGGCTGCACCTATACCGCACTGAGCCTCATCGCCGGGGAGCTGAACGCCGCCGGCATCGAGACGGAGATCCTGAACGTCGGCACAAAGCCCGTGGGCGGCTGTATCGGCTGCGGCGGCTGTGCCGCCGGCAAGGGCTGCGTCTTCGGCGGCGTGGTCAACGAGGCCATCGAGAAAGCCAGGACTGCCGACGCCTTCGTCTTCGGCACGCCGGTGCATTACGCTTCCGCCTCCGGCAACATGACCAGCTTCATGGACCGTCTCGCCTACGCGGGCGGCAGGTATCTGGCCTACAAGCCCGCCGCCATCTGCTGTTCGGCCCGCCGCGCCGGCACCACCAGCACCCTCGACCAGCTGGTGAAGTACCCCGAGTTCTTCCATATGCCGCTGGTGAGCGGCTCCTACTGGCCCATGGTCCACGGCTCGAGCCTGAGCAGGTGCTGCAGGACGCCGAGGGCTGTGCCGTCATGCAGGAGCTGGGCCGCAACATGGCCTGGCTGCTCCGGTGCATCGAGGCCGGCAAAGCCGCAGGCATCCAGCACCCGGAGAATCCCCGCAGACCCATGACCAACTTTATCCGCTGAGCTTTTTCAAAGAAGGGCCGCGTTCCCGGCGGGAACGCGGCCCTTCTATCTGAAATTTTATTCAGAAACCGATAAAATCCGGCCCGGATTCTTTTTTCGTTCATAACTTTGTGGTAGCATAGGAACTAAAGTATTTTGCCACGGAGAACATTTGCCATGGAACACTACGATTGGAACGACGGCTGGCTCTTCACCCCGGTCTTTGACCCCGCCATCGTGCGGCCGGAATGCCCGGAGCTGATCCTTGAGCCGGTGCGCCTGCCCCACACGGTCAAGGCCCTGCCCTACAATTACTGCAACGAGAACGACTACCAGAAGCTTTCGGGCTACCGGCGGGAGTTTTTTGCGCCCAAAGAATGGGAGAGCCGCACCGTCCTGCTCACCTTCGGAGCCGTGGCCCATGACGCCACAGTGTTCTGCAACGGGCGGCGGGTGTTCCACCACAGCTGCGGCTACACCGCATTTACCGTCGATCTGACCAGTGCTCTCCATCTGGGCCAGAAGAACGTGGTGGCTGTCCGCTGCGACAGCGCGAAGATCTGAACATCCCGCCCTTCGGCGGCAGATGGACTTTCTGACCTACGGCGGCATCTGCCGCGCCGTCTGCCTCGACGTGAAAGAGCCCGCCTACCTGCGGGATATCTTCATCGAGACGAAGGCCGAGGGCGGTTTCCGCATCTACACGGCCACCGTGGGCGAGACCGTCGGCTGCACGTTACAGGCCGAGATACGCAGCCCCTCGGGCAGCCGGGCGTCTACACCGGCGAGCTGTCGCTGCCCATCACCGGCGCATTGAACAGCGTCCATCCGTGGAGCATCGAGCACCCCACCCTCTACACCCTGACCGTCCGGCTCATCCGTCCCGGCACCGGCGGCCTGCCCGACCGGGTGCTGGACGAGAAAAGCTGCCGGTTCGGCTTCCGCACCCTGCAGTTCGTGGCAGGCGGGCTCTACCTCAACGGCCAGCGGGTGGAGCTGCGGGGCCTCAACCGCCGCCAGAGCTACGCCTATCAGGGCTATGCCATGCCCGACAGCATCCAGCGGCTGGACGCTCAGCTCCTGAAAAAGCAGCTGGGCTGCAACGCCGTGCGCCTCACCGCGCCCCCCAGCCCCGCCTTCCTCGATGCCTGCGACGAGCTGGGCCTTTTGGTCTTTGTGGAGATGCCCGGCTGGCAGCACGTCGCGACGACATCTGGAAAGCGCAGGCTCTGCAGAACTGCCGCGAGATGGTCTGCCAGTGTCGCAGCCACCCCAGCATCTTTTTGTGGGGCGTGCGGGTCAGCGGCAGCGCCGACGACGAGAGCTTTTATAAGCGCACCAACGAGACGGTCCGACGCCTCGACCCCACCCGCCCCACGGCCGGTACCCGCAGCACCCGCCGCAGCCAGCTTCTGGAGGATGTATACGCCTACACGGACTACTCCTACCACGGGCGCGGCGTCGGGTGCGAGGCCCACACCGCCGTCACCCCCGACACCCGGAAAGGCTATCTCATCAGCGAATTCGAGGGCGCCCAGTTCCCGGCCAAGCCTTCGACGACGAGCCCCACCGCCTGGCGCAGGCCCTGCGCTACGCCGCCGTCCTCAACGACACCATCGCTCAGCAGGGCGTGGCGGGCAGCTTCGGCTGGTGCATGACCGACTACAACACCCACCGCGAATTCGGCAGCGGCGACCGCATCAGCTATCAGGGTGTGATGGATATGTTCCGCAGCCCGAAGCTTTCTGCCGCCGTCTACGCCAGCCAGAAGACGCCCCGCTCCCCCTCCGACATCGTGCTCGAAGTCTCATCCAGCATGGCGCTGGGCGACCATCCGGGCGGCTTTGCGGGGGCGTGCTGGGCCTTCACCAACGCCGAGAGCCTGCGGCTCTACCGGGACAACGACTTCGTAGCCGAGTTCACCCCCGACCGCCGGGGCCGCTTTGCGGCTCTGCCCCACCCGCCCATCGAGATACACGATTTCGTGGGCCTGCTGCTGGAGAAATACGAGGGCCTCGACCGCACTGCCGCGCCGCAGGTGGCCGCCATCCTCAACGAGATGCGCCGGGACGCCATGGAGCTTTCGCCCCTGTCCCGGGCGCGGATGTACTCGCTGCGCCTGAGCTGGAACGAGCTGGTACAGCTTTACTACAAATATATCGGCGTGCTGGGCAGCCCCGCCGCCGTCTACCGCTTCGAGGCCGTGTGGCATGGCCGGGCCGTCCGCACCGTCGTGAAGGAGCCGGTGCAGAGCGTCCGGCTGGAATGCACCGTCCACAATCCCATCCTGACCGACGGCCCAACCTGGGACTGTGCGCCGTGAGCCTGCGGGCCATCGACCAGAACGGCAACCTCCTGCCTATTGTGGTGAGGCCGTTCAGCTGAGCGTAGAGGGGCCGCTGCGCATCCTCGGCCCCAGCGTCGTCCCTCTGCGGGGCGGCATGGCAGGCACCTATCTCGCCACCACCGGCGAGGCCGGCCCGGCCAAGCTCCACTGCCGGATGGAGGGCGCTTTGGACACCGAAGCTTCCCTCACCATCCGCTGCCGGAGGAGTGAGCGGCCCTTAAATGCCGTCTCTTTACGATAGGTTTGCACTCTGTTCAAAATTTTCTCATGGTTGCATGGTATCCTGAAAGCAGAAAAACACAGAAGGGCGGCGCTCCCGCCCCTCTTTTATGAGGAAGGACGTTTATGAAAGAAAAGATACGCCAGTTCATGATAGGCCGCTACGGCACCGATGGTCTGAACCAGTTTTTGAGCATCGCCTCTCTCGTGCTGATCCTGGTCTATATCCTCACCCGTCTGCCGCTGCTGCTGTACGTCGGCGTGGTGCTGCTGGGTTTCTGCTACTACCGGATGTTCAGCCGCAACATCTCCAAGCGCACCGAAGAAAATTATAAATACTACGCCGTGAAGGACCGCATCCGCAATAAGTTCAGCGGCCTGAAGGACCAGTGGGACAACCGCAGACTCTACCACTATTACCGCTGCCCCCAGTGCCGCCAGAAGCTGCGCGTTCCCCGGGGCCGAGGCCGCATCCAGATCTCCTGCCCCCGCTGCGGCACCCAGTTCATCAAGAAGAGCTAACGTATGTTGGATATGTCATCCCGAATCAGGCCGCGCTGGACGACGAGGCCAAGGCCCGCTACCGCACGGCCTACTGCGGCCTCTGCCGCCGCATCGGTGCGCTCCACGGCCTGCGGGGCCGTCTGACGCTGAGTTACGATCTGACGTTTCTGGATCTGCTGCTTTCCAGCCTCTACGAGGGCGAAAGCGAGTGCATCACCGGCAGCGGCCACTGCCCCATCCACCCCATCCGGAAGATAAATTGGCGGCACAGCGGCCCCACCGACTACTGCGCCGATATGAGCGTGGCGCTCCACTACTACAACGCCGCCGATAAATGGAACGACGACCGCAGCCTGCTGGGCCTCGGCTTCGAAAAGCTGCTGGACTCCCCTGCTCAGACCGCCGCACAGCGCTGGCCCCGACAGTGCAATGCCATCCGCACCTGCCTCGACCGGCTGGCTCAGCTGGAAGCCGCGGGCAGCGAAGACCTCGACGCTGTGTCGGGCTGCTTCGGCGAATTGATGGCCGAGCTGTTCGACTATAAGCAGGACCACTGGTCGCCGGAGCTGCGGAGCATCGGCTTCCATCTGGCAAATTCATCTACCTGCTGGACGCCTACGATGACCTGGCACGGGACGAGAAAAAGGGCGCATACAATCCGCTGCGCACCCTCAGCCGTCAGCCCGGCTACGAGGAAGAGATGCGGGACATCTTCGAGCTGCTGTTGGCCCGGTGCGCCAGAAGCTTCGAGCGTCTGCCCTGCGTAGAGGACGCGGACCTTCTGCGGAACATCCTGTATTCCGGCGTGTGGCTCAAATACAACTGCAAGCAGGCCAAAGAGGCCCCAAAAAAGTAACCAATTCCGCCCAAAAGGCGGATTTTGTCTTGATTTTGCAGGCACTGTCCTGTAGACTGTAATATTGTATGGAACGAAAAGGCCGCGCATGGCCTGAGAGACGTGAGGAAGTAGACCCATGAGAGATCCCTATGAGGTGCTGGGCATCCAGCGCGGCGCAACCGACGACGAGATAAAGAAAGCCTACCGTGCCAAGTGCAAGCGCTGGCACCCCGACCTGAACCCCAACGACCCCACCGCCGAGGAGCACTTCAAAGAGGTGCAGGCAGCTTACGACGCCATCACCAAGGGCGATACCGGCCCCCAGATGGGCGGACAGCCCGGCGGCGGTTACGGCTACGGCCAGCAGGGTTATTATCAGGGCGGCTACCAGCAGGGATACGACCAGGGCTACAGCCAGAACGGCTGGCAGCAGGGCGATTTCGGCTTCGGGTTCGACCCGTTTGGTTTCGGGTTCGGCTTCGGCGGCTACCAGCAGCAGAGCGGGGCCAGCTACTCCGGCTCTGACAGCCCCGAGATGCAGGCGGCCCGCAGCTTTGTGGCCAATGGCCGCTATGCGGAGGCCCGCCGGGTGCTGGACGGCATGAACAGCCGCTCAGCGCGGTGGTACTACCTCTCCTCGCTGGCCAATCAGGGCCTCGGCAACAGCATCGACGCGCTGCAGGACGCCCGCCGCGCCGTTCAGCTGGACCCCAATAACACCGAGTACCAGATGCACCTGCGCCGGATGCAGAATCCCGGCCAGACCTACCGCACCCAGACCACCTACGCCAGCCCGGCGGGCTGATGCGCTGGTGCTGGAGCATGATTTTGCTCAATCTGCTCTGCAACTGCTGCTGTGGCGGCGGCTGGGGCTGGCGGTTCCGGATGTGAATAAGACAGAAAAAACCTCCCGTGCTGACGCACAGGAGGTTTTTTCTTTTGATGTTAATTGATAACGATGGTCCGTGTGATCTTCTCGCAGGAATAGTTGCCGGAGACTGTTGCCGTCTGGGTGTAGATACCCGGCTGCGTCGGGAACTCCGTGGATTTGCTGCTGAACAGGCCCTTCTTTTTATAAGTACAGGTGACCTTGGCATTATCGACCACCACGCCGTCCGACTCCAGCAGAGCGCCGACATTGTGTGCCTCAGCCTCGGCCAGCGTCATCCCGGCGGGCAGGTCTTCGGCCCAGTAGAGGCGGACGCCTCGGTCTTGGCTTTATCTTGAACATGGCCACACCGGCGGTGTTCAAATCGCCGGATTCCAGCGCCACGGCACCCGCGATATATCTGCCCGAATCCACGGGCTGCTCATCCAGATAGATGCGGCTGAACGCACCCTCGGAAGGTAGCGGCGGATGAGCTCGAGGGAGAGCTTCAGGCCCATGGACATATCCTTCAGGGTGGGGATATAGAATTTCAGGGTATCCATCACCTTGACGACCTCATCGGCCACGCCCAGCAGCACACTGACGTCGTTGCCGTCGATGAGCTGTTTGACATAGGCGTAGACATTGAACTCTTCTACCTGATCAGGGGTCTTGGACATCTTGCGGGGCAGGGGTATCATCTTGAGCAGGGTGCGGAGCTTATCGGAGAGCACGAGGGTGACGTAGCCCTTGCTTCGCCCTTGATGCCCAGCACCACGCCGATATACTGCGCGTCCGCCGGGCGGGTGACCACCGACAGCTCGAACGGGGAGCCATAGACCAGCTTGCCGGAAGCCTGCAGACGGATGGAGACGACTTCATTCGTCTCTTCCAGCCGGGTCTGAGAGGCGCGGGGCAATTCGGTCTCTGCCGAGGCGGCCAGCACCGGGGTCACCATGCTCAGCATGAGGGCTGCTGTGAGAAGCAGCGAAAGCAATCTTTTGGCCTTCATATGGACAAACCTCCTGTATTCATCATCTTCAGCCGGGCGGGCCGCGCAGGCTGACACTCCGGCTGATATGATTTTACCGCAAATCCCCGCTGTGGTCAATAACGGGATTCAAGCGTATCCGCTCACGAAAAGGCCGCCGCCCCGGAAGGCAGCGGCCTCAGAAAATTTTATCGCAGCATCACAGGATGCGCACCCGGATGACGGCGGGGATGGCCGAGAGCTTCGCGGCCAGTGCGTCATTCACGGCACCGGTGGCGTCCAGCATGGTGTAGGCCATCTTCTTCTTGCTCTTGTTCACCATGTTCTCGATGTTCAAGCCCGCCTCCGTGGTCAGGGCGGTGATCTGGCTGATCATGCCCGGCTCGTTCTTGTGGATGATGCAGATGCGCTTGCCGACGGCGCGGGCTGATGCACCTCGGGCATGTTCACCGAATGGGTGATGTTGCCGTTCTTGAGGTAGTCACTGAGCTCCTGGGCGGCCATGACCGCGCAGTTGTCCTCGGCCTCCGGGGTGGAAGCGCCCAGATGAGGCGTGCAGATGACGCCCGGACGGCCCAGCAGAGCTTCCGTGGGGAAGTCGGTCATATAGCAGGACACTTTGCCGGTGTCAAGGGCTTCCAGCAGGGCGTCGGTGTTCACCAGCTCACCGCGGGCGTAGTTCAGCAGCTTGACACCGTCCTTGCAGAGGGCCAGCGTCTGGGCATTGATGGTGTCCTTGGTGGTGGGCAGATACGGCACATGGATGGTGATGTAGTCGCAGAGGGGCAGCATATCATTCAGGTTGACGCAGTGACGGACCTGACTGCTCAGGTTCCACGCAGCATCAATGGAGATATAGGGGTCATAGCCGTAGACCTTCATCCCCAGCTCGATGGCGCAGTTGGCGACGCGGGAACCGATGGCACCCAGGCCGATGACGCGAGGGTCTTGCCCTTGATCTCGTTGCCCACGAACTGCTTTTTGCCCTTCTCCACGCTCTTTGCCATGGCGGGGTCACCGGCAAGACCCTGAGTCCACTGGGCGGCAGCAGCCACATTGCGGCTGCCCGCGATGAGCATACCGACGACCAGTTCCGCCACAGCGTTGGCGTTGGCACCGGGCGTGTTGAACACCACGATGCCCTGCTCACTGCACCGGTCGAGAGGAATATTGTTGACACCGGCACCGGCGCGGGCAATGGCCAGCAGGTTGTCATTGAAGGTGGTGTTCAGCAGGTCGGCGCTGCGGACAAGGATGCCGTCGGGGGCGTCGGTGTCCACCGAGACGTCGAACAGGTTTTTGTTCAGCTTTGCCAGACCCACCGGCTGATGGCGTTCAGGGTTTTGATCGTATACATAGGTGTGATCTCCTTTTGGAACGGGCTTGCCCTCTCCGTCTTTGCTTCGCAAATCCACCTCTCCCAAAGGGAGAGGCAAAAGCCTGACGGTCAGGTTCAGGCTCTCCCTTTGAGGAAAGACTTCCCCCGGGCCGGGGGAAGATGTCGCGCAAGCGACAAAAAGGGGAGTCTGTCACCGAAGGTGACTGAGAGGGCAAGGACGGTATAAATCATGCATTCTCTTTGCGGAACTTCTCCATGAAGTCTACCAGCTTGTCGATGCCCTCGGCTGGCATTGCGTTGTAGATGGAGGCGCGCATACCGCCCACGAGGCGGTGGCCCTTCAGGTTGACGAAACCGGCGTCTGCGGCCTCGGCGCAGAACTTCTTGTCGAGGTCGGGGTCAGGGCTGGTGAAGGTGACGTTCATGGTGCTGCGGTAGCGGTGCTCCACGGGATTGTTGAAGAAGTCCTGACCATCGAGGTAGTCGTACAGGACCTTGGCCTTGGCCTCGTTGATCTTCTGCATATTGGCAAGGCCGCCGATGTCGTTTTCCAGATACTTGAGCACCAGACCGGTCATGTAGATGCACCAGCAGGGCGGCGTATTGTACATGCTGTCCTTGGCCAGCAGGGTGGTGTAGTTCATCATGGTGGGTACATTGTCGGCGGCGTGACCCAGCAGGTCGTCCCGGACGATGGCGATGGCCATGCCGGCGGGGGCGACGTTCTTCTGGACGCCGAAGTAGATGCAGCCGTACTTGGTGACGTCCACGGGCTTGGAGAGGATCATGGAGCTCATATCCGCCACCAGCGGCACACCCTCCACCTGAGGCACCTCGACATACTGGGTGCCGAAGATGGTGTTGTTCTGGCAGATGTGGATGTAGCTTGCATCCTTGTCGTAGTCGATGGCGTTCACGTCCGGGATGTAGGTGAAGTTCTTATCCTTGCTGGACGCGACGATCCTGGCCTCGCCGAACTTTGCAGCTTCCTTTGCGGCCAGATTGGAGAAGTTTCCGGTGACGATGTAGTCGGCCTTGCCGGTGGTCATGAAGTTCAGCGGCACCATGGCGAACTGCTGGGTCGCGCCGCCCTGGAAGAAGCCGACCTTATAATGATCGGGAATGTTCATCACCCGGCGCAGGGTGGCTTCGGTGTCGGTGATGATGGCGTCGAACCACTTGCTGCGGTGGCTCATCTCCATCACGCTCTGGCCGCTGCCGCCGTATTCGAGCAGCTCTGCCTGAGCCTGCTTGAGCACCTTTTCGGGCAACATGCTGGGACCTGCGCTGAAATTATAAACTCGTGCCATGACGTGTTCTCTCCTTTTCCTCTATCTGACGGCCCGTTCGGGCGTTGTGCTCTGGATTTGTCCGTAGTATAATGGTTTTTGGGGGTGCAAAACAAGAGCATCTTTGCACAAAGTTGAGCCGTCAAAGCCCGGGCGGGCGCACGAAGCGCACAAATGTCCCCGTGCAGAGGACATTTTCAGAGACATTTGTAAAATAACTCGTGGAGAACCGCATGACTGCTGGGTTTTCTGCTCTTGTCCTTTCTCCTGATCTTTGCTATAATGGCAGCATCTGAGACAAATGTAAAATCAAGTTTTTTACTCATAAAGGAGAGATGGCCCCCATGTATGGCATCCCGGACAGGCTGAAAGCCCTTTCGGCGGCGGAGGAACAGGTGCTTCTGGCCCTGTGGGACTGCAAACCGCCCGTGTCGCGGCGGGACATCGGTGCGCGTCTGGCCCAAAAAGGCTGGGCCGCCGCCACCGTGCTGAACTTTTTATACCGGCTGGAAGAGAAGGCTGGGTCACCTGCACCAAAGAGCAGAACCACAACCTCTACGCCCCCACCGTCACCCGCCGGGCCTACGGCGTCTACACCATGCGCCAGCGGCTGGACACCGTCTTTGGCAGCGACCTCGCGCAGGCTGTGCGGGCGCTGGTGAGCGAGAGCGGCTGCTCTCAGAGCGAGCTGGAACAGGCCATCGCCGTGCTGAACGAAAAGCACGCAGAATCGGAAGAATATGACCTGTATGACCCCTACGGCTGAGCATCCGCCTTTATAACACAAAAAGCTCCCTATTACGGGAGCTTTCGCGTTGCATTCTGTTAAACATTATGATAAGATAGCAGATGAAAAGGCGCTGCACATACGGCAGGCGGTTGGCTCCACTTCCGAAAGGAGGTGAGAGATATGCCCATTACTTTGACGTTCCATATTTTTGGACTGGTCTTTACCATCAGAGTGAAAAGCGAAAACCGCCACCCCGGCAGGTGACGGTTTTCTTGATAAAACTTAGTCACTAAAAGGGTCAACCGCTTGTCGCAGTGCCTTTTCTATTTGTAGTATAGTGATTTTTTACCGCTTTGTCAAGCATTCGGAGGATATAGGTATGGATTGCAAACTTCGCGCCAAAAACTGCGGCGGCTGCCCGATGCTGGCCACCGAATACGCCGCACAGCTCAAAAAGAAAGAGGCCGACGTCCGCGCCTGCTGGGCAAATACGGCCCTGTCGCCCCCATCCGGGGGATGGAAACGCCCTACCACTACCGCAATAAAGTGATTTCCACCTTTGCCCCCGCCGCCGGTGGAAAACTCACCTCCGGCATCTACGCGGCCCGCACCCACAAGGTGCTGCCGGTGGAGAACTGCCTTTTGCAGGACGAGGTACTGGACAAGGTGATGCTGGCCGTCCGCGCCGCCGCCAACGCCTGCCGCTACCAGCCCTTCAACGAGGACAAAGGCACCGGCCTGCTTCGCCACTGCCTGCTCCGCCGAGGCGTCGCCACCGGTCAGGTGATGGTGGTGCTGGTCACGGCCCAGCCGTGCTGCCCGGCGCGAAGAACTTCGTGAAAGCCTGCTGGCCGAGGCCGAAAAGCGGGGCGTCCCCGTCACCACCGTCGTACAGAACTACAATCCCCGCCGCACCAGCGTCGTTCTGGGCGAGGACGAAAAAGTCCTCTACGGCAAGGGCTTCATCCTCGACACCCTCTGCGGCAAGACCTACGCCCTCAGCCCCCGCAGCTTCTATCAGGTGAACCCCGTCCAGACCGCCGTGCTCTACGGGCTGGCCGTCGATGCCGCCCACCTCACCGGCAAAGAAGTCGTCCTCGACGCCTACTGCGGCATCGGCACCATCGGCCTGACGGCCTCCGATAAGGCCCGGCAGGTGGTGGGCGTGGAAGTGAACCGGGACGCGTCCGGGACGCCATCGGCAACGCAAAGCACAACGGCGTGAAAAACGCCCGCTTCTTTGCCGCTGACGCCACCGCATGGATACGGGAAGCCGCCGACGCGGGCCAGAAGGCCGACGTCGTCTTCATGGACCCGCCCCGGGAGGCTCGACGCCCGCCTTCCTCGAGAGCGTGGCCCGCATGGCCCCCAAGCGCATCGTCTACGTCAGCTGCAACCCCGAGACGATGGCCCGCGACCTCGCGCTCCTGACCCAGAAAGGCTACCGCGCCGAGGACTTCACGCCGGTGGATATGTTCCCCCACAGCGCACACTGTGAGGTGGTCGGGTCGCTGGTTCGTGTAAAATAAAAGAGGAAAAAGCTATGGCATCGTTTTCTGGCATCAAGAACACCCTGCTGGCCGAGCAGGCGGACGAAGAAATTGCCCCCGCCCATGACCCAAACCCAAAAACAGCAAGGCCCCGGAGTGATATGCTCCGGGGCCTGCTGTCATTTTTTATGGAAAAAAATCATGCTTTCCGGGGCGCCGCGGCGCTTATTATTTAGCCTCTGCGGTGACTACGATGAAGCGCACCGTTTTCTGCTCTCCACCGGGAAAGGTCATAGTACCAAGTGCAGTGCCTATGTAGCGGATGTCTCCGGGTTCTTTGTCCCCCAGCTTATCTGCATTCACAGCGTCTTTGCTCAGGACCTTATTCATCACATTATAAGCCTGTCCGGTTGTTCCGATCTCATCGGCATAAGCTGGTCCCCACCAGACAAAGCGGCTTGTTTTATTTGCGCCGTCCTCATCGAGCCCAAGAATCTCCATGACTTTCTCAGGCAATTTACCATCCTTTGTGCTCCGATCCGACTCGGACAACGCAGCGATAGCTTTTGCCATCGCTTGTTCATTCGTCCGGGGCTTAAAGGTATAGGTTGCAAATGAACCCTTGGCGATGTCATTCAGGGCATCTGCAATGTTCTTGTCATTCACAGCGTTGCCGCCGCAGGCCGTGAGAAGGGTCAGGGCCATTGCGCCGGTCAGCACAACGGCCAGCAGTTTTTTCAACATCTTCATCGGTTGGTTCCTCCATAAAGTAAACGGTGTTTTCCCTGCCTTGACAGACAGCAGGATTTGTTTCATTGTACCCCCCCCCCCTATATATTTGTCAAGGGGACGTTTATTTTTTGTAAACTGCCACAAATAATCAACCGCTGTTTTGAGTATGCTGCACAAACAAAGCCCCCGGCCGGGAGCGTTCTGGCTCCGAGGCGGGGGCGGGAGGGCATGATCTTGCCGGTTCAGAGCCCGGACAGCGCCAGCAGGCGGACGAAGAAGCTGCCCCCGCCCATGGCCCAAACCCAAAAACAGCAAGGCCCCGGAGCGATATGCTCTGGGCCTTGCTGTCATTTTTATGGAAAAAAATCATGCTTTTCGGGGCGCTGCGGCGCTTATTATTTAGCCTCTGCAGTGACTACGA
>ENA-OQEX01000538-OQEX01000538.1-human-gut-metagenome-genome-assembly--contig:-NODE-538-length-19615-cov-2.603910_pt1 | contig 19615 bp, 21 predicted proteins | sample MGYA00242802_ERZ504649 | MGnify/ENA primary metagenome ERZ504649 (study PRJEB26092, sample SAMD00036194) | human gut metagenome | host: Homo sapiens | study: EMG produced TPA metagenomics assembly of...
CAGGTCGCTGAGACTGAACGCCTCTTCCTGCGGCATACCGCCCTGGATGCAGTAGCGTGTCAGCATGGAAATGGTGATGATCAGGTGATATTTCAGATTGCGCAGCGGATCTTCACTCAGCTTGCCGTAACCCTTTCCACCCAGCGGCGAGTACAGCAGATGCACCGTGTCGCTGTTCCCGGAAACGACACTTTCAAAAAGGCAAGTTCCGTTCCCAGCATAGCGTGTGGGATCTCCTGTTCCCGCTGTGCCGTCAGAAAATGGGTGAAATCCTGTTCAGCGGTCTGGTTCTGTACCGCTGTGTAAAGCTGTAAAAACTGCCGTAGCTGTTCCAAGCGTTCCTGGTTGAGTCGGAATTGCTTTCCGTCCCGGCACAGGAATCCGAAATCGGTCATGGCATCCAGCAGTGCATCTGTGGGGACATCTTTCGGCAGCGCCTTTTTCAGCGCAGTGCGTGTCTGCTTTCCGTGCTGAATGCTGTACAGCAAGAACTGCACCGCCTCAGCGTGGGACAATATTTCTTTCAGTTCCATGGCTTATGCTCCCACGATCATTTGCCGCAGCCGTGCCAGATCGAGTCCGCTGACACTGCCGTCCGGGAAAATATCTGCCGCCTTTGCCTGGTCGGCTTGCAGTACGCCGCTGCCCAGCAGGTAACGCTGTAAGAGCAGTAAATCGGCAAGATCGGTTTTGCCGTCTCCGTTGATGTCTCCGGCAACAGGCTGTTCTGCTGTGGAAAGCGTCAGCTTTTTGAATACGGTTTTCCAGTCGGATGTGGTGTAGAGACAGTAGATGGTATGGTCTGCCGCCGCCAGAACCGGCTGGTTCACCGTCTCCTGTGCGATGGGATTTCCTGCCTGTGTCCAGGTCTGTGCCGTCTTGTCCAGCTCACAGAGGAGAAACTCGCCCGGCGACTGGGCATTGACTGCCAGGTAAAATCCGCCGTCCGCTGCTGCCGGTACAAGCTGGAACGCTCTGTCTTTGGCGGTATCCGGCAGGGGGTACGAAATGACAGCGCCGTCTGTCCAGCGGTACAGGTCGGTCTTTCCGCCGGAGGGTGCGATCCAGATATCTTCGCCGTCTGCCAGAACGCTGACCATGCCGCAGTCCTGATCGGACAGGGCTGTGCTGTTCCAGCTGCTGCCGTTCCACACAGCCGCTTTGGGGACGCCGTTGTCATTTAAGTCCCGGTAGCCGATGAGGATCGTTTCTCCGGAGACAGCGATCTCCATGTTGCAGGCATTTGCCGCAATGGTGCTGCCCAGGGCGGACAAGGTGTCAGTTGCCGTGTCGTAGCACGCCGCCTGTAAAGCGTAGGGGAATGTGCCGGTGGTATATGTGAGATACAGCTTGCCGCCGGATGCAGTCATGTCTGCATACTGTGCCAGTTCTGTCCCGGTATAGCAGGTCTCCCAGACAGTGCCGTTCCATCGGCACAGGCGCAGGAGATACTGGTCATCCTGGTAGAGCAGGTACGGGGTGTTTCCGGCGAAAGCAAGTTTGGGGTTGTAGACACTGCCGGAAATGGCAGTGCTGACAGGTGTGAGCGTGTCCCCGTCCAGACGGTACAGCACGGTGCCGCTGTCCGAGGCGGAAGCCAGATAAACGCTGCCGTCACTGCCGGTACACATATCATAGCTCTGGAGTTCCTGAGAGGTGGGAACATCGCAGACGGACTGCCAAAGTTGACGGTCGGAGACATCCGCAAAGGATGCGGAAAAGGTCAGCGTGCCGTCCGGCTGTATCTGGATATCGTCCAGGGCAATGCCGCTGTTTGTGCCGTCGCTGTAGACCAGCGCACCGTCCTGGAACGTTTTGGTCAGGTCGGTTGTGCCGATGGAATCCGGTGCATTTGTGCCGCCGTAGCAGGAACGGGTGAGGTCACCTTGTCCGGCATTCAGTGCCGTTTCGCCGGGACGGAATACGTAAATGCCGTCGGTGTCGCCACGGTAGTTCCCCTGGACAGCCGTGTTGATGCGGTAGACGACCATGCCCTCGCCGTAGATTTTGGTGTCCAGCTCATCGGAATACTGCTTGCCGGGCTTGCGGTATTCCACAGCGAAAAATTCCGTGTCGGAGAACGGCGTTTTCAGCAGGTACAGCCGGTTTCCGCTGTCTGAGGATGCCGGCTGTAAGGTGTACGTGCCGTCCTTGGTGATGGTTTCAGCATCCAGCCAGCCGGAAACCGCATAGCGCTGGTAGGCAAGGGGATATTGCAGGAAAATGGAGTTTGTCGCCATAATGTCCCACTGTCCCACGGGATTTCCGGTAGAAGTGTCCTTGCGGTATAAGTCGGGGTAGCCCATGCTGTGCATGAACTCGTGGCAGAGCGTTCCCACGCCGCTGAATATGGTGGAACTGAGCAGGGTATAGCTGCTGAGCAGGTTGATACTGCTCACCGGCGTACCGTTCAGTTCCAGACCGTTGACATGAAACGCCTTTGCCCAGAGCGGATCGCTCATATCCTCTGCCTGACCATCCACCACTAAAGTCACGTTGTCGATCACACCGTCTTGGTTTCCGTCCAGGGGCGTGTCCGCAGAAACGGTGATATTCTGTACCATTTCCAGGGCATACTGGTTGTAGTCGGTATAGCCAGACTTTTCCTGTTTCAGCACATAGGCTGGATCACGCCGTCCTGCATCTGGGGAAAATAGGAGGTGACGTGAACCTTGCCGTAGGAAATGGTGTCCATGTATTTTGCCAGGGAACGATAGGTGTCGGTGCTGTTGCACATGGCGACCATGTCCTCGGTCTTGTCTGCCATAAAGTTGTCCGTATCAGCGGAGGCGAACTGTGCAAACAAAACGATATTGTTCACCTGCTGCACACTGTCGGCAGCCTGTGCGGAAATGCCGCCGAACGGGACTCCGGCAAGACACAGTACTGCACTCAGCATCACTGGAAATGGTTTCGGGAATCTATGTTTTTTCATCTGTTTTCTCCTGTCCGGACAGGTTTCGGGCTGTCCTGGTATAATACTTCTATTATACCATACGGCGGTGCATTTCCGCAATGGAAACACTGCACAAAACCGAGGGCGATTCTTTGGCAGAAAAGCTTTTTTTCGGAAATTTGCAAAAAACACTTGACAAGCTTTTCTTCGTCGTGTATAATAGCATATGTAACCTATCAAAAACATAGGATTTAGAAAACGAGAGGAGCGGACGAAATGGAAAAACACACGTTCGGAAAGGAATACGGCTTTCAGACCAGAGCCGTCCACACAGGCAATGACGTTGACGCAGAGACGGGTGCGATCAAGCGCCCAATCACCATGGCGAACAGCTATGCTCTGCCCTATGACCCCAGCGATTTGAACTGGAGCAGTGCCGGAAAGAATCTGTATACCCGGAACGGCGGCTCGAACCAGCAGTATTTGCAGGAAAAGCTGGCATCTCTGGAGGGCGGAGAGGACTGCATCGTGCTGGCGAGCGGCGTTGCGGCACTGTCGGGCTTGTTCTTTGCACTGCTGGAAAGCGGCGATCACGTGGTATTTTCCAGTGTGACCTATATTGCGGTGTACCGTCTGCTCCATGAGCTTTTGAAGAACAAGTTCCACGTGGACACCACCATTGTGGACACCTCCGATCTGGAGGCAGTGAAAAAGGCGATTCGCCCGAACACCAAGCTGGTGCATATCGAAACGCCGGGAAATCCCACGCTGACTATCTCGGACATCCGTGCCATTGCGGACATTGCCCATGAAAACGGCGCATTGCTGTCGGTGGACAACACCTTCGCATCGCCCTATAACCAGCGTCCCATTGAACTGGGCGCAGATTTCACCATTGAGAGTCTGACCAAGTATATCAACGGACACGGCGATGCTATGGGCGGTGCGATCATCGGCAAGAAGGAGTATCTGGATATCATCCGGGCGCAGTCGCAGGTCAATCTAGGTGCGACCATCAGCCCGTTTAACGCATGGCTCATCATGCGTGGTTCTGTAACTCTGCCGCTCCGGATGCGTCAGCACAACGAAAATGCACTCCGTGTGGCGAAGTATCTCCAGACTGTAAAGGGTGTCAGCTTTGTGGCATATCCCGGACTGGAAAGCCACAAGGGACATGACATCGCCGTAAAGCAGATGCAGGGCGGATTCGGCGGCGTGCTGTCGTTCGGACTGCACGCAGACCATGATACTTACAATCGCTTTGTCAGCCATCTGAAAGTTATCACCTCGGCAGTGTCTCTGGGACATGACGAGAGCCTGATCGTGTTCCTGGGCGAAAATGATGAGCGGCAGTATTTGTATCCGGAGGAGTTCCACGGCGGATTTTTCCGGTTCAGCGTGGGCATCGAGGATGCAGAGGACATTATCGCCGACCTGGAACAGGCGTTTGCAAAAGAGGGGCTGCTGTAAATGGCATTGAACGCATTTTCAAGAACAGAACTGCTGGTGGGAAAGCCGGCAATGGAACTGCTGGCGCAGGCGAGAGTGGCGGTATTCGGCATTGGCGGTGTCGGCGGCTATACGGTAGAGGCGCTGGCACGGAGCGGCGTGGGTGCGCTGGATCTCATCGACGATGACCGGGTATGCCTTACCAATATCAACCGCCAGATCTACGCCACCCGGAAGACCGTAGGGAAATATAAAGTGGAAGTAGCAAAAGAACGCATCCTCCAGATCAATCCGAACTGCCAGGTCGAGACACACTGTGCCTTTTATATGCCGGACACAGCGGCGCAGTTTGATTTTACACAGTATGACTATGTGGTAGACGCCATCGACACTGTGACTGGTAAGCTGGAGATGGTAGAGCAGGCATACCGTGCCGGCACGCCGCTTATCAGCTCCATGGGCGCCGGAAACAAGATGGATCCCACTGCATTTGAGGTGGCAGATATCTATGAAACATCGGTCTGCCCGCTGGCAAAGGTGATGCGCCATGAACTGCGAAAGCGTGGAATCCCCGGCTGAAAGTGGTCTACTCCAAAGAAAAGCCCATTGCGCCAAAAGAGGACATGGCAAACAGCTGCAAGACCCACTGCATCTGTCCGCCGGGAACCGCCCGGAAGTGTACCCAGCGGCGGCAGGTACCCGGCAGTAACGCCTTTGTGCCGTCAGTGGTGGGACTTATCATCGCCGGAGAGGTGATAAAGGATCTGGTCGGCTGGAACAGCTGACAGCCTGCAAAATAAAGCATATAGAAAAGCCGTATCACACACCGGATTTTCCGGCAGGTGGTACGGCTTTTGTGTTATCGTAATTTTAGAACGAAACGACCAGCTGCATTTTGAACTGTTCTTCTCCGTAGACAGCATGGGGAATGTCCTTGGGCATAATCAGTGTTTCACCGGCGTGGAGCAGGAATACTTCTCCGCCGACGGTAAACTCCCCGGTACCCTCCAGCACAGTCACCATTGCGTCACCGCCGGCAGCGTGTGTGGAAATTTCCTCGCCCTTGTCAAAGGAAAAAATGGTCATGCTTACCTTGTCATTCTGTACCAGCGTCTTGCTGACAACCTGACCGGTCTGATATTCCACCAGATCTTTCAGCTGCAAAACAGCCTGCTTTTCAATGTTCTTGTACATGGCCTTTACCCTCTTTCATGCTTTTCCAGCCAGTGTGCCGCATAGGAACACATCGCTGTCACCTGTTTTCCGTCTGCCCGGATCTGCGCCACGGCACGGGAGACCAGTTCTCCGGCAATGCCCATACCTCGGAGAGAATCGTCTACGAATGTATGGTCAATGCAGCATACGCCGGGCGTTGTTTCCGGAAAGGTGATCTCAGCCACGCACTTTCCGGCAGCATCTGTGCAAAAGATGCGGTTCGGTTCGCTTCGATATTCCATAGAATGCCTTTCTCAGAGTGCCTTTTTGATGGCAGCCAGCAGATCATCATAGGATTCGAACGCCGGCAGTTCCGGATAGTCTTTCTTGATCTGTTCGGTGCTGCGGAACAGGAATCCTGCCTTGCTTGCCTGGATCATTGCCAGATCGTTGTGGCTGTCGCCGCTGGCAATCGTTTCATAGCCAATGGACTGGAGTGCCTTAACGGTGGTCAGCTTTGAATTTTCACAGCGCATCTTGAAACCGGTGATCTCGCCGTCCGGCGCAACTTCCAGGGAGTTGCAGAAAATGGTGGGATAGCCCAACTTTTTCATGAGCGGACCTGCAAACTGGGTGAATGTGTCGCTGATGATGATGACCTGTGTTGTGGCACGCAGTTCGTCCAGGAACTCCTTTGCGCCCGGCAGAGGATCGATCTTTGCGATGGTTTCCTGGATCTCTTTCAGACCCAGACCGTGTTCCTTCAGCACACCCAGACGCCAGTGCATCAGCTTGTCATAATCCGGCTCATCTCTCGTGGTACGCTTCAGTTCCGGGATGCCGCTCTCTTCTGCAAAAGCGATCCAGATCTCCGGTACCAGTACGCCTTCCAAATCCAAACAAACAATATTCATAGTATGTGATTCCTTTCCTTTGCCCGATACAACCATATTTTGTGCATTCGGACGTTGTTTACTCTTGCTATTATAACACACTCAGCCGGAAAATGCAACCGCTTTTTTCCGCCACTTTCCCGTCCGGTACTCCAAAAACGAGATAAGCCAGTTGGAAAACCAGCCGATGGGTACGGCACACCACACCATCTGAATGCCGAACCGGGGCGCCATGGTAACTGCGAATATTACCCGGATGCTCAGATTCACCAGATTGGCGATGGTGAACATTTTCATGTCGCCTGCACCACGCAGCAGCCCGTCCACCGCCATTTTGAAACCGATCAGACAGAAGAACCAGCCCATGAATGTGAGATAGCCCTCGCCGGTGGCGTATGCCGCAGCCGTGCCGTCTGTCCCCAGGAACAATGTGACCAGCGGCTTTGCCAGCAGTTCTACGCAAATGCAGATCAAAACGGCACTCGTCAGCACCATCTTGTTGGCTGCGTGGTAGCCTTTACCACACGCTCCTGTTGCTTTGCACCAAGATTCTGTGCCGTATAAGAGGACAGGGCATTGCCGAACGCTGTCATCGGCACAATGCAAATGGACTCCACACGCATCGCCGCCGAGAATCCGGCAAGCGCCTCTGAACCAAAGCTGTTTACCACAGACTGCACCAGCATCATCCCGATGGAAACCGTTGACTGCTGGAGAATAGAGGGCAGGGCGATTCGTGTCATTCCCATCAGTTCTGTCCGGCTGAATACACCGGGTTTCTCACAGGGAAAACGCCGCAGTTCCCACAGCAGCACGCCGAAAGAAAGTACTGCCGAAATTCCCTGTGCAATCAGCGTTGCCCACGCCGCACCAGCTACGCCCATATCAAAGCGAGTGACAAAGACCATATCCAGCGCCACGTTAAATACAGAGGAAAAAATCAGAAAATACAAAGGAATCCTGGATTTTCCCAGAGCGTTGAACATGGATGAGAATACGTTGTACAGAAACAAAAAAGGCAGCCCCAGGAAGTAGATGTTCAGATATTCCACAGACATTCCCAGAACATCTTCCGGTGTTTTCAAGACCTCCATGATCCAGCGGCTCAGTCCAAGCCCCAGTCCGCCCAGCAGGATGCTGACGCCCAGAAACGCCAGACAGGCAGTATAAAGCGCCAGTTTCATCCGCCTGTATTCCTTTGCGCCGAAATAGCGCTCACTGCCACCGATGCGCCGATGCCGCCGCCAATGGCAACGCAAATGAAAATGTTAGTCAGCGCATAGGAGCGCCAACTGCCGCCAGTGCCTGTTCGCCTACATAGCGTCCCACAATGGCAGAGTCCGCCAGCGTGTACAGCTGTTGAAACAGATTTCCCAGAACCATGGGCAGGGAGAAAAGAAGCAGCGCCGGCAGGGGCTTTTTTCGTATCAAATAGTCGTTTTCCATGATGTCTTACATACTCCTTGTCAAAATTACTGTAATATAATCAGTATAGGACGAGCATCGTGGAAAAGTCAACCGTTTCTTATGAACAAATCAAGTTGCGGCACAGAGGGAGCAATCACACTGTAGTTAGCTTAGACTAACCAAGATTAGGATGATTGGTAAGAAATTTACAGAAAATGCTTGATTCCTGCCGGAAGATGGTGTATAATAGAGGACGTATGCAGATCGTATACAATGCCATATCATGAAAGGAGTTTGACCATGATTTATTCAAACGAAGTAAACGAAATGTGCTGCGTAAAACAGGGCGTTCAGCACGGTGCTGCACCGATTCCTGAGGAAGCAAAGTGGGTAAAGGCGAAGGAAATCTCTGACATTTCCGGCCTGACACACGGTGTGGGCTGGTGTGCACCGCAGCAGGGTGCCTGTAAGCTGACCCTGAACGTAAAGGAAGGCGTAATCCAGGAAGCTCTGGTGGAGACCATCGGATGTTCCGGTATGACCCATTCCGCTGCTATGGCAGCAGAAGTTCTGCCGGGCAGAACCATTCTGGAGGCACTGAATACAGACCTCGTTTGCGATGCGATCAATACTGCAATGCGTGAACTGTTCCTGCAAATCGTATACGGCCGTACACAGAGTGCATTCTCTGAAGAAGGTCTGCCGATCGGCGCTGGTCTGGAAGATTTGGGTAAGGGTCTGCGTTCTCAGGTTGGTACCATGTACAGCACTCTGAAGAAGGGTCCCCGCTATCTGGAAATGACCGATGGCTATGTTACCAAGATTGCTCTGGACGAAGATGATGAGATCATCGGCTACAAGTTTGTAAACTTCGGCAAGATGATGGACTTCATCAAGGCTGGCGACGATGCAAACACTGCTTTCGAAAAGGCACAGGGTCAGTATGGCCGTGTTGCTGATGCAGTGAAGTTTGTTGACCCGAGAAAAGAATAAGGAACAGGAGGAAACAACCCATGGCATTATTTGAATCATATGAGAGAAGAGAAAAGCAGATTCTGGCTGTTCTGAAAGAATATGGCATCGACTCTATTGAGGGCGCTGCTGAAGTAACCAAGGCAGCTGGCCTGGATGTATACAAGATGGTAGAGGGCATTCAGCCGATCTGTTTCGAAAACGCAAAGTGGGCTTATACCGTTGGCGCAGCTATCGCAATCAAGAAGGGCTGCCGCAGAGCTGCTGACGCTGCTGCTGCAATCGGTGAAGGTCTGCAGGCATTCTGCATCCCTGGCTCTGTTGCTGACCAGAGAAAAGTTGGTCTGGGTCACGGTAACCTGGGCAAGATGCTGCTGGAAGAAGACACCAAGTGTTTCGCATTCCTGGCTGGTCACGAATCTTTCGCTGCTGCTGAGGGTGCGATCGGTATTGCTGAAAAGGCAAACAAGGTTCGTAAGGAACCGCTGCGTGTTATCCTGAACGGTCTGGGCAAGGACGCTGCACAGATCATCGCTCGTGTAAACGGCTTTACCTATGTAGAGACCGAGATGGACTACTACACCGGCGAAGTCAAGGAAGTATTCCGCAAGTGCTATTCCAAGGATGCAAACAGCCCTCGTGCAAAGGTTAACTGCTACGGTGCAAATGACGTTACCGAAGGCGTTGCAATCATGTGGAAGGAAGGCGTAGACGTTTCCATCACTGGTAACTCCACCAACCCGACACGTTTCCAGCACCCGGTAGCTGGTACTTACAAGAAGGAATGTATCGAAAAGGGCAAGAAGTACTTCTCTGTTGCATCCGGCGGCGGTACAGGCCGTACCCTGCACCCGGACAACATGGCAGCAGGCCCGGCATCCTATGGTATGACCGATACAATGGGACGTATGCACTCTGACGCACAGTTCGCAGGTTCCTCTTCCGTTCCGGCTCACGTAGAAATGATGGGTCTGATCGGCATGGGCAACAACCCGATGGTTGGTGCGACTGTTGCTGTTGCAGTATCTGTTGAAGAGGCTGCTAAGGCTGGCAAATTCTAAGAAACTGCGTGGATTTTCCATGTAAATAGAAAAAGAGGGCATTTCGGCTAATTTGGCTGAGATGCTCTTTTTTGAAGTTGTGCGGAGAATGTTGCATTTCTGACTTTGCTGTGCTATAATGTAAACTGGAAGTAATACAAGCACGGCATGGAGGGAAAATATGACAACAGGCAACCCTTTTTCTTATGAAAAATTCCTGTGGATTTTAGAACGGGATCATATGTTCCTGGTGGATGAAACACGCTTTTATTTTAACGATGACGCTGACAAATCCGAACACTACCTGGGCTGTCTGAGAGCGTTTCAGAAACCATATTGGGTTGGTTACTGCGATGTTCCGGATGGCTGTGAATTTGATACGGCTTATGAATTACTGAATGCGCCGATCTATGACGGTCGGTCATTACGGGAACGATGGGAAAACGTTGTGTTCGAGGAGATCGGCGGTCTTTCTGTTGATGACTGGCTAAAACTCTACAGAAACAACTTCTAAAAACGGAGGGAAAACAATATGGTACATTATATTATTGTGAAATGGGTACAGGGCGTAGACAAAAAGCGCCTTGCTGAAAAGGTGCGGACGCTGTATGCGGATGCAGTAAAAATTCCGGGCATCCAGGCGGTGGAGATCAAGGAAAATGTAACACCCCGTGAGAACCGATATGATCTGATGATCGCACTGCATATGGAAAATGATGCGCTTTCCGGATGGGACAACAGCGACCTGCATATCCAGTGGAAGTCGGAATTCGGTAGTGCAATTGAGAAAAAGTGCATCTTCGACAGCGAAATGTAATTCCTCTGGAGTATCGGTCAATACAGTTTGTTTCTTGATTTATCTATATCACAAATAGTTTTCTCGGCAGTTATTGACAATCGGAAAGGAATATGCTATAATCATATATGCTGGTGTGCAGAAAGCACTTTATCTGGGTGTGGCGCAGTTGGTAGCGTGCTACCTTGGGGTGGTAGAGGCCGCCCGTTCAAGTCGGGTCACTCAGACCAGAAAATAACACGCAGTTTCGGGAAGATTTCCGGGACTGCGTGTTTTGTTTTGTGTGGGAAATGCAGGTGCGGCAGTGTACGTTGAAACGCTGTTACTGCAAAACACGGAAATCAATTTCAAAATATATTGATTAAAATTGTACAATATTATGAAATTTGGCAAGTGAGGCGCCCCTGAAAGGGGAGCTGGCAGTGCGTAGCACTGACTGAGGGGTTTCCGGCTTATATGCCGAAAACGTCATAATAAAAAATCTCTCCACCGCCTAACGGCGGTCCCCCTCCCCTTTCAGGGGAGGCTATCATGGAAATTGATTTCCGAGCTGTAAAAATCCTGTACAATTCCGCAAAAATGTGTTATACTAGATAAGAACCCAAAGGCAACACCCTACGCTGCATAAGCTTTGTGCGGTGCTGCCCAAACTGAAACCAGTCAGCACCATTGGTTCTGGCGACAGGAGGAATATATGAAATTACTTGCCATTGACGGAAACAGTATTCTGAACCGTGCGTTCTACGGAATACGTCCGCTGAGCAATACACAGGGCATTTTTACCCATGCCATTTTTGGCTTTATGAATATCTTTCTGAAAAATCGGGACGAGGTACAGCCCGATGCAATTGCAGTGGCGTTCGACCTGCGCAAGCCCACGTTCCGGCACAAGGCGGTGGCGTCCTATAAGGCAAACCGAAAGGGAATGCCGGAGGAGCTTGCCATGCAGTTGCCCTATATGAAACAGCTGCTGACACTGCTGGGCATCCGGGTAGTGACCTGTGAGGGCTACGAGGCAGACGACATTCTGGGAACGCTGGCTGCCGCCTGTAAAGCGCAGGATGCAGACTGCGTGATTCTGACCGGAGACCGGGACAGCTTACAGCTGGTCAACGACCGGGTGACCGTGCGTCTGACCACCAATAAGGAGACGATCCCGTTTACGCCGGAGCGTTTCCGGGAGGAATACGGGTTTGCGCCGCTGTCACTGATTGATCTGAAAGCACTCATGGGGGACAGCTCGGACAACATTTCCGGCGTGGCAGGCGTGGGACAGAAAACGGCGTCCAAGTTGGTGCAGGAGTGGGAAACGATCGAGAATCTGTATGCCCACCTGGAAGAGGCAAAGCTGACCAAATCGGTACACACCAAGTTGACCGTGGGACAAGATGCGGCAAAGGAAAGCAAGTGGCTGGCAACCATCGTGACGGATGTCCCCATTGACACAGATGTGCAGGACTATGTGCCGCAGCCGGTGCAGACAGAGGAAGTGCGAAAGCTGCTGCTGGAACTGGAAATGGCAAAACTGCTGGACAAGCTGAAACTTTCCGGAGAATCTGTCGGCGCATCGGACACAGCAAAAGCTGCACCGGCAGAGAAGGCAAAGGATCTGACAGAACAGCCGCTCACGGCGGAAATTTTGAAACGCTGGAAGGCTGCACCGGAGCAGCTGCCGTGCTGTCTGTTTGATGGAACACGTGTCTGCGTTTCTCACCAGGATGCCCCGGAAATCGTCTACACCACGACTGAAGAAAGCCTGTGGCAGGAGCTGTTCCAGATGCAGCGTCTCACTTTCAGCGCAAAGCCTCAGTATCGCTGGCTGCTGGCACACGGCGTAACGCCGGACAGCGAATCCCCGTCAGCACAGGACGCGAAATTGCCGCATATCTGCTGAACTCCACCACGTCTGCATACGAAATTGAAAGGCTCTGCGTGACTTATCACGTGCCGTATCACCGGAGCCAGGGCGAATTTGCAGATCTGGCGGCACTGCCGGGGCTCTGTACTGCCATGCAGAAACTGGTAGAGGAACAGGATATGACCCGTCTGCTGCACTTCGAACAGCAGCTGACCGTTGTGCTGGCGGCAATGGAACATGACGGCATCGCCATCGACCAGCAGGGTGTCCGGGATTTTGGCGTATACCTGTCCGAACAGCTGGAAGAAATGCAGCAGATGATCTATGACGAGGCAGGGCATACCTTTAATATTGGTTCACCCAAACAGCTGGGCGAGGTGCTGTTCGGTGAAATGCAGCTGCCCCACGGCAAAAAGACCAAGACCGGCTATTCCACCAATGCGGACATTCTGGAAAAGCTCCGGGGCGAATATGCCATCGTGGACTATGTGCTGAAATGGCGGCAGTACAGCAAGCTGCGTTCTACCTATGTAGACGGGCTGCTGAAAACGGTGGGCGAGGACGGCAGAATCCACACTGTATACAAACAGACGGAGACCCGGACGGGACGTATCTCCTCCACAGAGCCGAACCTGCAGAATATCCCGGTACGCACAGAGCTGGGACGAAATATGCGGAAATTCTTTGTGGCACGGGAGGCTGTGTACTGCTGGATGCGGACTACAGCCAGATCGAACTGCGGCTGCTGGCAAACCTCAGCGGCGACAAGCAGATGCAGGAGGCGTTCCTCAGCGGCGCAGACATTCACGCAGCCACTGCGGCGCAGGTATTCGATATGCCCCGTGAAATGGTAACACCGGAAATGCGGAGCGCTGCCAAAGCGGTAAACTTCGGCATCCTCTATGGCATGGGTGCTTTTTCCCTGTCCCAGGATATCCACGTTACTGTGCGCCAGGCGAACCAGTATATCCAGAACTATATGGCACAGTTCCCCAGCGTCGGCGCATTTATGGACAAGACTGTGGACACGGCGAAGATCAACGGCTATGTTACTACCTATTTCAAGCGGCGGCGGCCTGTGCCGGAACTGCTGGCGTCCAATAAAATGGTGCAGGCGGCTGGAAAGCGCATCGCCATGAACACGCCCATTCAGGGGACAGCGGCAGATATCATCAAGCTTGCCATGATCTATGTGTACCAGCGGCTGAAACGGGATGTGCCGGACGCAAAGCTGATCTTGCAGGTACACGATGAACTGATCGTAGAAGTGCCGGAACAGCACGCTGTGCTTGCCGGAAAGGTGCTGGGGGAAGAAATGCAGAACGTGATTCGCAACACCCTTTCGCCGGAGGAGCAGGCAAAGTTCCCGGTGCCGCTGACGGCAGATGTAAGTATGGGGGAGAGTTGGTATGAAGCAAAAGGCTGAGATCGTTCCGGCATCGGAACAGGATCTGGCGGCGCTGGCGGAACTGGCAGAGCAGTGCTTTCCCGATCCGTGGTCGGAAAATGTTTTCCGGCAGACCATGTGCTGCTGCTACAACCGCATCTGGTGCGCCAAAGTGGATGGGAAACTCTGCGGCTATGCGGCAGTATCCCGTACCGGCGACGCCGTAAATCTGGACGATATTGCCGTTTCGCCGGCGTTCCGGCGGCAGGGCATCGGAAGACAGCTGCTGGACTGGGCGCACGGGCAGTTCCCGGAAAGCGAATTCTGGCTGGAAGTGCGGGAGTCCAACGCCGCCGCCATTGCCCTGTATGAATCCGCAGGCTATCGGCAGGTGGGCTTTCGGAAACGGTATTATCACGATCCAGAGGAAGGTGCTGTGCTGATGACACGAGAGGTGAAAAAACATGACGGAACTGCTAATGCAACTGAAAGCTTTTCTGCTTTGGGCATTGTTGCTTGTACCTCCGTTTGTGCTGACTGCACTGAATTTGTGGAATCTTTTGCGGAGTGCAGCGGCAGGAGAAAGCTGGCTCCCAGAGTGTTTGCCGGACTTTCCATGGGATTGGTGCGGCAGAGTATTTTCTTCTGTTGTGCGTGGAGTTTGAATATAGCGGAAAGGATTATGACCAGGCGACATATACCTTTCAGACCCACAATCTGATCGACTCGTCGCATGCGCTTTCTTTCTGGCTGCCGGTTTTGGTGGGAATCGTCGGGTTGGTGCTTTTGCTCTGGTGCAGACCGGAACAGTTGCCGCCGCTGGTTTCTGCCGGTGCAGTGGCAGGGGTGCTGGTGGGAAATATCATGCAGATACTTCTGGCAGTGCAGATTGCCGAACAGGCAGATTTTCACAGGTTTCTGGATTGGTATTTCTACCTTTATCACGGCAATCTGCTGCTGTTGTCTGCGATGGGAATCCGCCGGCATATCGCCGGACAGACAAGGCTTCTGCGGGAACGGCAGATAGTATTCCGGCGGCGTTGGGTGCTTCGGCTGTATCAGTTTTTAGAAAAGACGTCACATTTTCGGCTGGCTGCCTTTTTGCTGGTGCTGCCCCTTGCGGCAGTTCTGGAAATAGTGCTGATTCTTTGCGGACAAGGTGCAGACGGCACAGTTCAAGCGTTTACCCAGACGGCGGACTGGACATTTTCACAGCAGCTTCCGCCGCCTCCTTTGGAATATAAGGGACATTATCTTTGTACAGTTGCCGCCGGCGGACACCGGAAACTGGTGTGTCCGCTTCGGCTGGGGTATCGCCGTGGTGCTGTGATCGTGGTAAACCGACAGCTTGCCGTGGCGAATGCCTTTGAAGAACTGCTTCAGGAACGTCTGCCGCGTCTGCACCGCTGGTACGGCATTTCTACGATAATCACGGCTATCCGCTTTCGCAAAAAATCACTACGCCGTTTCGGGCGGATCTGGTGTATTTGCTGATGAAGCCATTGGAATGGCTGTTTGCGGCGGTTTTGTATTCGTTCGATCTTGCACCGGAATGCCGTATTGCAAGGAAGTATACCGTTCAGAAAAAATAAAATACCGGATAAGCACATGGTACGGCTTTGCGGTATTGTGATAAAGTTCACAGAAATGGAGATGCAGCTATGCTGATATTAGGAATTGAAAGCTCCTGCGACGAAACCGCAGCGAGCGTTGCACGAGACCATACGGAGATCCTCTCCAACGTGGTCTCCTCACAGGTAGAAGAACACAAACAATACGGCGGCGTTGTGCCGGAGATCGCCTCCCGCAGGCACTGCGAAAACGTGCTGCCCGTGGTACAGAAGGCACTGGACGATGCCGGTGTTATCTTGGCGGAACTGGACGGTATTGCCGTGACCGCATACCCCGGACTGATCGGAGCGCTGCTGGTGGGTGTGAACTTCGCCAAGGGACTGGCGCTTGCCGCCGGAAAACCCCTTGTGCCGACGCACCATCTGGCAGGACATATTGCGGCGAACTACATTGCACACCCGGAACTGAAACCGCCTTATCTCTGCCTGGTGGTCAGCGGCGGTCACAGCCATCTGGTGGAGGTGCTGACCTATACGAAATTCCGCATCCTGGGACGGACACGGACGATGCGGCAGGGGAATGCTTCGACAAGTGCGCCCGTGCCATGGGTTATCCCTATCCCGGCGGCATCCACCTGGACAAGGCGTCCAAGTCCGGCAACCCGAAGGCGTTCTCTCTGCCGAAACCGAAAATTGCGGAAAACGCTTATGATTTCAGTTTTTCCGGGCTGAAAACCGCGTGGTGAATCTGCTCCACAATGCCCAGCAGAAAGGCGAGACCATCTGCCGGAGGATCTGGCGGCATCGGTGCAGGCGACTATTTCCGAGGTGCTGACAGAACACACCATCCGTGCGGCAGTGGAACACGGATATTCCACCATCGCCATTGCCGGCGGCGTTTCCGCCAACAGCGGCGTCCGGGAATCCCTGCAAAAAGCCTGTGACAGGCGGAACTTCACCCTGTATATGCCGCCGCTTTCCCTCTGCGGAGACAACGGCGCTATGATCGCCTGTGCAGGTTCTTATGCCTTTGATGCCGGCATCCGTGCCGATTCCAGCCTCAACGCCAGCGCCACCATGGAACTGACCGACTGGGGCGATATGGGAAACGGGCAGTAAAACAGCATCAGCACTGCGCATCATTTGCGCCTAAATAAACCAAAACACGCCCTATGCGAAGGGATGAGCCGCATACGGGGCGTGTTGATCTATGAGGCAGAACGTTTCTGCGTGCGGAGAAAATCACACAGCGCTCGTTCTGTCAATTGGGAGAAAAATTGGAAGTTGTTGTAGAAGTTATCACTGGCTGTTGGATATGTTTACTGTAAGTCGCCCAGGGAAACTATCGTTTTCTGACCGTAGCCCAGGATATCAGCATACAGATCCTGCAATTCGTCCGCATCCATGAGGAATGCCACAGTTGCCTCGACGGTTTCGCCCGGAGCAACATTGGTGATGTTGTTCTTGCTGTGGTCTCTGTCGGTGGTGAACAGGAAAAACTCGCCGTATTTCAGTTCACCCAGCGTACCTTTGCAGTACGTGGTTTCGTCCATCGGCTCGCAGGCAACTTCGCCGTAATCCAGTCTGTCACCGTTCTTCTGGAGCAGATTCGGGCAAACGCAGATCTCCTGCGTAATGCTGCTCTCGTTGGTGTAGCTCAGGTGCATCACAAGGACACGCTGGGGAACCGTCTCTTCCTTGATCTTTTCGTCCAGGGTGTTCACGCCGTCGCCACGGGAGTACCATGTGCGCACATCATCCTTGACCGTACCGTCTGCATTGAGATACTGGCTGTAGTCCACCGGATTGCCGATGTCATCCTCTGCCGGAAGTCCGTCAAAGTTATCCTGGATGGAAACGCTGTCCAGCTTGGCAGTGATGCGGTCAGAAGGATCGGTCTCTGCATTTGTATCATCATAGAAATCGGAGCGAAGTGTGTCACCGATCTGCTGAATGGTATAGTCACTGATCTTGTAGACCTCATCCGTTCCGCCAGCCTCTTCCTGCAGGTCACCGCTCCACAGCTCGGCAGTCTCCTTGTCGGAAGGTGTCAGACTGAGATTTTCTGCGATCTTTTCGACTTCTTCCTTTGTGATATCGTTTGTTGCATAGAACTGTACGGCATAGTTGGAATCCGGGAATGCGACCCAGACATCCTTGTCGAAAATATCCTCGCCGAACTGTCCTGTGGTGTCAGTCACCGCATAGAGAACAGTGTTATTGCCGCAGGTGAGCGTCTCCTGGGAAACGCTGTAGCTGACGGTGTGCGTCAGAGCATCGTCCTTGTTGTCCATTTTGTAGAACGACATGGTTATGCCACGACCGTTGGGATCGCTGTATTTTCCGCTGCTGGGATCGATCGCCATTCCGTCGGGCATCCAGCGACCTGCAGCGCCATGATCTGGTCAGAAACGCTGTCGCTCTTCGGGATCACCATTTCCTGCTGATACTCGCCGCCGCCGTTCTGGAAATAGCCACGGATCTGGTGGATGCGTATACGGCGGTCGGGATAACTACGATTGCTGCGGCAACTGCTACGGCTGCGGTCAGAGATTTCTTCATGCGGAATTTATGCTGTTTCATATGAGATTCCTCCATCTGGCGCCGGAATTCCTGCTTCCGGCTGGTGTAGCGTTCCGAAAAGACATGGGGCTGTGCATCCGGTGCAAAGGCATCGTCTACAATTTTATTCCATTCGGTTTCGTTATACGGAAAAGAGTCGTGTTTCATAGCAAATATCCCCTTTCTTTTTCTGAAGCGCCTTCTTGGCACGTTCAAAGCGTTTTCTTGCAGCAGCCTCCTGGATGGAGAGCCGCTCGGCAATTTCCCGGAAAGACAGCTCTTCTTCGCACCGCATGAGGATGATCTGCCGGTCCGTTTCATTCAGCGGTTCCAGCAGTTCTGCGATGGTCTCTTCTTCTGTGATGTTTGCGAGCAGCTGTTCCATGTCGTCTTTCTGGCTGGGTACCTGCAAAATGCGGTCGTCCCACACGGTATAGCGTTCCGAATCCCGCTGATTCTGCCGGTATTGGTTGATCGCCGTACTGCGAATGATACAAACGATATAGTGCTTTGTCTTTTCGCTTTGTACGTTGCCGATCTTTTTCAGATTCTTCATGATTCGGAGAAACGCATCGGATACAGCATCTTCCGCCTGTTCTGTGTGATGCAGGATTGCGTAAGCGATGCGGTACATGGGCTGCTCGTAGAGCGCATAGAGCTGATCGAGCTTTTCCTGGTCTTTGTTCGCTGCCATAGTTTCACCTCTTTCTGAGACGGGCTGCCGTTCCTGTGCATCGGTCTTTCACCCGTCTGCATATCATAACCGTTTGACAATGCCCGATTGTGACAGGCTTTGCAAATTTTTTCGGTGCGCTGTACTTTCACCCGTCTGCATATCATAACTGTCTGACAATGCTAAGTGTGACACACTCTAAAAAATCCTCCATATGCCGACTGCACACAGAGGATGTGTTTTTTGGAGATAGAGCAGGCGCTTATACCAGGAATCCTGTCACCAGCGCTGCTGCCGATGCTGCAAGTGCTACCACGATCAGCGGCAGGTTGAAGTAAGCCAGCACGACCGCAACGACGGTTCCCACGCCGCAGTCACCATGCTGCCCGTGGAGTAAAAGATTGCCGGAATGGTCATGGCACTCAGCACCGCATAGGGAATGTAATAGAGAAAGCTTTGCAGGAAATGGTTCTGGATCTTCTTCCGGAACACGGTAAACGGCACTACCCGAATGAGATAGGTCACGCCAGCCATAATGGCAATATAAAGTATCAGACTCATGTTCGCTCCTCCTCCGGAATGGGGAAAAAGATCGCCCCGACTACCGACGCCAGCACCGCACACAGAATGATGGCGAATCCGCTGGAGACTGCCGTAAAGACATATTTGAAGAGGATGCTGCACAGCGCCGCCAGAATCACCACGGTGAGGACGCTTTTCTTTTTCCGGGCTACCGGTACGATGATTGCCAGGAACATACCGTACAGCACAATGCCCATGGCGTCAATGATAAACTTCGGCAGGATCTGTCCGGCAGCAGCACCCAGCAGTGTCCCCAGTACCCAGCCCAGGAATGCAATGGCAATCAGCCCGTACAGATATGCCGGGCAGATCATTCCCGGCTGGGAAGAGGCAACGGCGAAGATTTCGTCAGTGATGCCGAACGCCGTTGTCAT
>ENA-OQEX01000539-OQEX01000539.1-human-gut-metagenome-genome-assembly--contig:-NODE-539-length-19511-cov-2.393675_pt1 | contig 19511 bp, 28 predicted proteins | sample MGYA00242802_ERZ504649 | MGnify/ENA primary metagenome ERZ504649 (study PRJEB26092, sample SAMD00036194) | human gut metagenome | host: Homo sapiens | study: EMG produced TPA metagenomics assembly of...
AGAGGAGCTTCGGATCAGTCAACACAAATCCGTAGTGGATCTGTACCGTGAAATCTATGGACATGGAGGAGAAGAAGTATGTTAAAGTTGATGAAATATGAGCTTCGGAAAACCGCATTTTCCAAACTGGTTCTGTTGGTGATCACAGCAGTTGCAGAAATTGCATTTTTAATAGGTGTATTTTGGAAAAAGGATAATATTCTGGCAATGGGAATTATTTTCCTGGTCATGTGTACAATATTTGGTGTTATCTACATTGGTATAGAGAGTGTAAATGTTCTCCATCGTGACCTGAATACCAAACAGAGTTATATGTTATTTCTCACACCAAAGAGCAGCTATCAGATTCTGGGAGCAAGATCCTGGAAAATGGAATTTCCATTATCATGGCAGGCGCATTTTTTGCATCGCTGGCAGCCATTGATGTGACAGTTGCAACTCTTTACATTGGCGGTCTGAAAGAGATGATCAATCTGGTGAGTTCCTTTATGGAAGTAAACTGGTCCGTGACTTTTACTCCGGCAGAAGCAGCTTTCTATTTCTTTGGTCTTCTGGCAAGCTGGATCGTCTTCATTGTGAATGCTGACCTGTCCGTGATCTTATCCGCCAGTGTCCTTGCAGGCAAAAAAGGCAGCGGCATCGCCGGCTTCCTTATCTTCCTGGTAATATCTTCTGTTATTGGAAAGCTGCTGGATCTCATTCCGGTTCTGAAAAGTATGGAACTTACTTTTGTCCTGTATATTGCAGCATCATTTGCCATTGCGGCAGTGCTGTATGTAATCAGCGGCTGGATCATGGAGAAGAAGCTGAACGTATAATAGAAAACGCAGGATCAGAAGGTTAGAGCGTCAAAAAAGATCTATTTCAAAACAGGGCATTACCTGCTTCTCGTTGAGGAGTAAGTAATACCCTGTATTTTTTTACTTAATCAGGCGTTTTTTGAATTAGTACTGACCACTCTGGCCGCTCTGTCCTGCGGACATGGATCTTTCCTGCGCCTCGATCATCTTTTTCACCATATATCCACCTACACTACCATTCTGTTTGGAAGTAAGGTTTCCGTTGTATCCGTCTGTAAGCGGCACACCCAGCTCATTTGCAACCTCAAATTTGAAACGATTTAATGCGCCCTTTGCTTCTGGTACAGCTGCTTTGTTAGAAGAAGTATTGTTTGACATAATCATTTTCCTCCTTGGTTAATTGTTGTTTTGTTTGATGTTACATTGCTAGTATGTACTCTGAAAATGAAAATACACTGGGAATAAATGGGGTGATCAAAAAAAGACAACAAAAAATAAATATGCCGGACAGCAAAATGTTTTAACTTGACGCTACATTCTCAGTGTAGAAATTCTTATATTGGGAGCATATCTTATTACAGGAACAAAAAATTGCATACACAAAAATAGAGATAGGAAGCGGGACTTCGTACTTATAATATGAAATCTCCCTATCCTGAAGAATTTAACAGGCAGGCCATTGGACTTACTGCCAGCCTGCATTTTGCACCGACCCAGAAAGCAGCGGATGCACTGCTGAAAGAGGGTAAGGATCCAGAGCAGATTTTTGTCACAGGAAATACTGGAATTGATGCTTTGCACTATACGGTGCGAATGATTTTTATCACCCGGAAACAGAATGGGCAAAAGGCAGCAGACTGATTGCTGTGACAGCACACAGAAGGGAAAATCTGGGAGAACCCATGCGTGATATGTTCCGGGCTATACGCAGGATCGTGGAGAAATTTACAGATGTGAAGGTTATTTATCCTGTACATTTGAATCCGCAGGTCAGAAAAATCGCAGATGAGGAATTCGGTGGATGTGATAGAATACACCTGATCGAACCACTGGATGTGGTAGAATTTCATAACCTGATGAAAGCCAGTTATCTGATCATGACTGATAGTGGCGGAATTCAGGAAGAAGCTCCGGCATTGGGAAAACCTGTGCTGGTCATGCGAGATACAACAGAACGTCCGGAAGGTGTGGAAGCAGGAACCTTAAAGCTTGCAGGCACGAAAATGGAGGATATTTACAGAGAATGCAGGCAGCTTCTTACAGAACCTGAAATTTACAGAAGGATGAGTGAGGCCAGAAATCCTTATGGTGATGGGACTGCAAGTATCAAAATCAGAAAAATCCTGGAGAATATAGATGCATGAGCATAAACACAATCAATGCAAAAGAAAAGTAAAACATCGAAAGAACGTGATGAAACTTATTATATTTTGCATAACTGTGGGAATTTCACTTATGTTCATTTATTATCAGAACCTGAGAAAAGAAATAGATGCCCGGCAGAAATGGCTGGAAACAGTCTTGACCGGAGAAAAAAAGTGGATTCTTGAAAATCAGGGGCCTGAGGGTGAATTTTACATGAATGGAAGTAAAGCCGGAGATGTTAATCCATACTTTGCATGTATGGCTGCACTGGGGCTTCTGGCAGAAACAAAGAACTGCCCCATTACTGAAACAGAGAAAAAAGCTGTTGGCAGGTATCTGGACTGGCATACCGGGATTTTGCTGGAAACAGATGGAAAAATGGGAATCTACAGGAAAAAGAGTGGGAAACTTATTTATAAAGAAAAGGCTGATTCCGAAGACGGGTATCTTGGTATGTATCTTTTTCTTATGGGAAAATATCGGGAAAAGACAGAAAGTACAGACCTGCCGGAATACTGGAAAAAGGGAATCAGCCTTGCATTAAAAAAGATTCAAAGCCTGATGCAGGATGGAATTACACAGGTCTCAGAAGAAAATACAACAGTTTATCTGATGGATAATCTGGAAGTATGGAAAGGCCTGTACGAATTAGAACATGCAGGACTAAAGGATGTGCAGGCAATCCGTGAAATGCGTAATAAGCTACAGGCACAGATAGAAAAGCTATTCTGGATGATGCGAATCAAAGATGGAGAATTATCGAAAACAGTGATCTGTATCACCAGAAAGAATTTTATCCGGATGGAGTTGCTCAGATTTATCCCCTGATCTATGAATTTCCAGTAAAAGAGAAGAAAAAGCAAAAGATATTATATGAGCAGTTTACGGAAAAGTTTCAGTGGCAGAAGCTGAATAAAAAAGAAATGGCTTTTGTGGGCAATGACAGGAATGGCTGCCGCGCAGATGGGGATATCAATAACCTTTTGGAATTGATAAGAAATTATGAAGCAGAATACTGTGAGAACCGAAAATATCCGCTATACACAGGCGAAGCAGGATGGATTTGTATGGAATGTGAGAAATTGTATAGTTTATATGAAAGAAAAATAAAATCAGGATTTCTGTTTTACAATTTAATATCTAAAAAACTACTGAGGTCAGATTTCCTGCAACGGATAATGATCTCAGTTTTTTATACCCGGGAATCGGCATTGAAAAGAGCCGGTTCTTTTTGTTTATAGAATACGTTATTTAAAAACAAATTCTTAACAAATAATGTGTTTACATTGATTAAAATGATCACAGATGGAAATCCAGAACAGCTATAAAATTGACACATTTCTCATAAAAAGAAACCTATTTTGTTTTAAGGGATTTTTGTAAAATATCATTACAAGAAAATGCAAAGGAAAAGAAAAGAGTGAGGTACTGTAAATTACAAATTGCCTGTTTTATTATGTATTTGATGCATTATCTTCCCGCAGATGTTATAAAGAGCCAATGCCATTGAAGCAGTGCTTTGAAATTATAAAGCAGGTACTAAGAGCTAAAGCGGACAGAACAGGAACGGATGGAACTGATTCGTAACAGAACATTGGAAATACGGAGAAAAGAGCAGAAGCGCAGACAGCGTACCCAGGATTTTGGATGCGTGGCAGCCTGTGTGATCCTGATCGCCTGCCTGGGGATTTTGATGCCGCAGGTGGCAAACCAGCCGGCATATGCAATGGATGGCTTTTTCGCGGGCGCCGCCAGTATCTTTGGAAATAACAGTGCACAGGGGTATATCCTGATGGGAACAATCTGTTTTCTGTTAGGTGTCTGCGTGACGGTTTTATTATACCGTCTGCACCGGAAAAACAGGGAGAAACAGTCTGATGAATTTGAAATCGTAGATAATATATTTCAGATTCTGGTGTTGTTTGCGTAATGATTGCCTCTGCCGTACTGCCTGTAAAAAAAGAGCAGGGACTTTCTGCTCCTTGCAGGCAGCTACGGCTGCTTTATGATGGGAACGCTCTATTATGTCCTGTATCTTATCATTATGGGAAAGGTACCGCAGATTTTCTATGTGGCGGAGATTTCCTGGCTGGCTGCATATTTTGTTCTTTTTATCGCTCTCTTTATCCCGAAGATCTGCACGGAAAGCTTCCAGGTGTTGTCTCTGTTTTGGGGGCAGTTGTGATCGTGTGTCTGGTTATGGCTTTTCAGATATTTGGACCGTCCCTGTTTTTTTCTGGCTGCTTTGGAATTACTGCAGGTACCATTGTCCTTCGGTGTATGGAAGTGCTAAGAAGAGAAAAAGAACATCATTTTCTGGACGGAATTATGCTGTCAGTGGCATGGCTGCAGGTATTGTTGTATATTGTGTCTGAATTTATTAAGGATTATACGAGATTTAATCTTTACTTTGCGGTAGACATTACGCTGACTCTTACAATGGCATATCTGTTTTTTGCCCTGCGAAAAGAGGTGGAACGAGGATGAGCTACTATATTGAAAATATTTTTCTATGTCTTGCAGTTCCGCTTATTTTGAGTCTTTTATTCAGAAAAGGGAGACAACAGACTTTTACGGTATTTGTGATCCTGGGAATGGGAAGCTGTCTTTTGTCCGCTTATGTGAGCAGTTTTTTGCAGGCTCTTACGGGGCAGATACTGCGGTGGCGGTGATGGAGATCACGCCCGTGTGCGAGGAAGTGGTGAAATTTCTTCCCCTTTTGTTTTATCTGCTGGTGTTTGAACCTGACAAGCACGAAATCGTATCCCCGGCTATTGGAATTGCCGTTGGATTCGCTACTTTTGAAAATGTATGTTATCTCACAGAAAACGGGGCAGCAGATTTTTCCTATGTGCTGATCTGTGGCGTATCAGCTGGTTCCCTTCATCTTTTGTGCGGAATTGCACTTGGCTGCGGAATCGCCTATGTGTTTCAGAAAAAATGGATCATGGTCACTGGCACGATCGGGGCGCTTGGGGCATGTGTGGTTTTCCATGGGATTTATAATATACTGATCACAGCAAACAGCAGATGGAACCTGATCGGCTATCTGTTCCCGATATTTTTGATCTTTGCCCTTCTGGCGGTTAAAAAGTTCCGGCTTTATCGGAAAATTGAGTTTAAATAAAATGTTCTGTCGCGAAAAAGTGTTTTTATTTGAAAGGTGACGGTGAAAGAGCCGGATAAAGCCAAACGCATTAATCTGGCAAAAAACTTCTTCGTCTGCCTTTGTTTCCTTATTTGTTACTGTTCGCTGGTGACATTCCGCGAGGTGTTTTTGTGAACAAAGTTTCACAGAAAACCCGAGAATTGCGGCGCGAATCATGCGAATGCATGATTTCTGTGCATCGCGAAGCGTGTTACTGTGAACGGAGTGAACAGTAACCCTTATTTTGCAGGTTTTATCAAGCATTTGAAAACGCATTGTATTACAGGAAAAAATCCGCTATAATAAAAACAAAGGTTGCTGATAGGAATCATTGCAAAACATAAATGCCAGACAAAGATACGAATTATAGATTTGGAGGGAACGTATATGCCATTATTTAAGGAAGAATACAAAAAGGAAGAGAAAATAAATGGTGTCATTTATGATATGTCGCCATCACCAAATTATCAGCATGGTATCGTAAACGGAAATATATACCGGATTATATCTGGAAAACTGCAGGGAAGTATTTGTCTGGCATTCATTGAGAACTTGGATTACAAATACCATCCTGAAATAAATGATGATTATGTAATCCCGGATGTTATGATTGTGTGTGAACGGAAACACTTAAAAGGCGGTGCCTATTCTGGCGTGCCTAAATTTATAGTAGAAACACTTAGCCCGGCTACTGCATTGCGTGATAAAACAGACAAGAAAGAAATATACCAGAAAGCTGGGGTAGAAGAATATTGGATCGTGTCACCTAGAGAAAGAGCAGTTGAAATCTACTACCTGGAAGATGGAAGTTATAAGTTGAACTATAGTTATATTCTTCAGGATGATCCAGAGGAAGCGCATTATAATGCAGATACCGTAATCACATTAAAAGAATTCCCGAATATCAGTATGGCGCTGGCAGAAATTTTTGCGGATATTGATTGAAGCTTTACTATTTGGTTTTTGTGGATCCGTACAATAAGGTATGTATTCAGCAATCCACTTCAAACCATCATTTAAAATCATTCGATATACCATATCGACAGAAAAATTATGAGGGACATACTTGTTGTAGCAGAACTGATTGGAAAATTTGAAAACTGAAATATCCAGCCGGTGATCTTAGCCGAGAGATTGATTTTATTATTTATATATTTCCAAGTCCAAAAATAACATAAGCGAAAATAATATTTGCGGAAACGAAAGTATCTTAATATTTTTATGCGTATACTTCAAGTGATGTCAATGCTGCGTGGACTTTGGAGGTAGGAGAACAGTTCGAGTATATGTATCGACTGTTCTTTTTTTAGCATTAAAGCTGTGATATTTTCCTTGTGCAAAGTGGAGTAAGAGAGTATAATAAAATCAGTTTTTTGCATAATTTTAAAAGTTATAATAAGGAAATCGGCAAACCAGATGAAAGTCTGGGACGCAAAGCTACAGGGCCTGTAAAATGGCAGCCAGTTGCATGAAATGAGATGCACTGTCTGTTTGGCAGTGCTTTTAATTTGTATATCTAAAGATATTATTCGAGAGGGACATGTTTATGATAAAGTTGAACGATGAGGATATACAGGCATATTTTCAGGCTGGAAACTCCGGATTCTGGAAAGTAGAGTCTGAAAAAGGAAAAAAGACAAGACTGTATACAGATGAAATCACAGATGAACTGTTTGGAATTACAGAAGATCTGTCTCCGGAAAAATGTATGGAGTATGTGGCAGAACATATTTATCCGCAGGAGAGGGAGTGCTTCTGGGATTACATGGAAGAACTGAAAAGCCATGAATCAGAAGCTGTTTACCGTTATATGCATCCTGTAAAAGGAGTCATTTATATACGCTGCACAGGAAGGAGAGTCCCATCTCCAGACAACATGATCAGGCTTGTTGGTTACCATCAGGAAGCAGGAAATATTGTCCATTTTGAAAAAGAAAAACTTCTGGAGAACCGATTGCTGCAACAGAACCAGCATTTAAAGGATGAAAACAAAAACCAGATTTCTTATTATAAAGAGCTTCTGGATACGATAAGTGTTGGAGTGCTGTCCTATACCTTGCCAGAGCATGAGATTGTCCATATGAATGCAGAAGCTATGCGTATCTATGGAGTGGAGACAATTGAGGAAGCACAGGAAAATCTGGGCAGACTCATAGGGGCTGTGTCCTATTTAAATCAAAATGTAATTGAGAAACTGATGGATATGCGATACCATGACGGAGCTGTTTCTTATGAATGTGTAATCCCTGACGGAAAGGGACATCTGACACCGGCGATTGCGAAGACGGAAATTTTTATACGTCAGACGGAAAAAACAATACTAACCACATTCCTTGATATTTCTGAAAATGTTACTCTGAAAAAATCACTAAAAGAAGCACAGGAAAGCAATGCGGTCATATCCGCAATTTCAAAGATTTACTGGACGATTTATTCTATGGATCTACGAACAGACAGTTTTGAAGAAGTTGTCGGGGGCAAGGTAATGCATCGGTTGACAGGTAGTCACGGATGTGCTTCAGAAGCATTTCGTACCGCACGGAAAAGTGTTGTTTCCAGAGAGGATCAGAAAACCATGCGGGAGTTTTTTGAGGTTACAACGCTGGCAGCCAGGCTGCAGCAGGAAGAGACGATTGCGAGAGAATATCTTGCTGCAGATGGGCACTGGCATATGGGACGATTCATTGTGAAGCAGCGTGATGCAAACGGAACTGTTACGGAGGTGCTTTATGTAGCACGTGACATTACGGAAGAAAAAAAGCAGGAGTTCGAATATCAGGAACAGTTAAAAAAGATCGCTCAGGAAGCGGAAAAAGCGAATATTTCAAAAACTGATTTTCTCAGACGAATGAGTCATGATATCCGGACTCCAATCAATGGAATCCGTGGAATTACGCAGATTGCAAACCATTTTCCGGGAGATCTGCAAAAACAGCAGGAGTGCAGAGATAAGGTCTTGACAGCATCTGGATTTCTTCTGAATCTTGTGAATGATATCCTGGATATGAATAAATGGAATCCGGAACCTTGCAGCTGGAAGAAAAAACTTTCGATTTACGCAAGGTGTTGGGGGAATCAACTGGTATTGTTGAGATGCAGGGACATGAAAAGGGAATTTCACTGAACCTGGGAGCTGTCAATATCATACATAATCAATTGGTTGGAAGTCCTCTTCATCTTCAGCAGATCCTGCAGAATATAGGAAGTAATGCAGTAAATTATAATCATGTGGGTGGTAAGATTATTGTTGGCTGCCAGGAAATCAGTTCAGATGACCGGACCGCAGTATTCGAATTTACCTGTACAGATAATGGAATTGGGATGAGTGAAGAGTTTCAGGAGCATTTGTTTGAACCTTTTACACAGGAGAACAGACTGGAACAGAAAGCAAATATGGGAACTGGTCTGGGAATGACGATTGTCAACCAGTTAGTAAAACTGATGGGAGGACAGATTTGTTTTACCAGTAAAGTGGATGAGGGAACTTCATTTGTGATTACATTGCCGTTCCAGATTCCTCAGACAGAGAATCAAAAATGCCAGAATCATCCGTTGAGAATGTTTCACTGAAAGGGAAAAGAGCACTTCTTGTTGAAGATAATGAATTGAATATGGAAATTGCAGAATTTGTTCTGGAGAGTGCCGGGGCGAATGTAATTAAGGCATTTAATGGAAAAGAAGCATTGGAAATTTTCAAAGAATCGAAACTAGGAGAAATTGATATTATCTTAATGGATGTGATGATGCCGGTGATGGACGGATTAGAAGCAGCGAGATATATAAGATGGAGCAATAAAGAAAATGCCAGAGATATTCCGATCATTGCGATGACAGCGAATGCATTTACGGAAGATCGTAGGAGAGTTTTGGAAGCGGGAATGAATGAGCATTTGGCGAAACCGTTGGAATCTGAGGTGTTGATCAAAACGATCGCGAATTATTGTGGGAAGGTCGATCATTTTAAATAATAATACAACAGATTGTAAAACATTGCATGAAAACTGTCAAAAAATTGTGAATAATTGCTAAAAACATGTAAAAAAACAGATAAAATACTAGCAAAAATAAATAGAAAGGACTACAATGGTTGGTATGAAAGGAGGTTTTACTGATGGAAAGAATAGCAGAGAAACTTTCAGAGATCGAAAAGACGGCGCGTGCGATCGTAGATAATGCGCAGGAACAAAAGCATCAGATGGAATGCAGATGCAGAAAAAGAGGGATGCATTTGATGCAGATATGGAAAAGGAGACGAACGAAAAGATATTAAAGATTCAGTCGGATCTTGCAACAAACATGGAAAAACTTCTAAAGAAACAAGAAGAACAGAACAACAATGAAATAGAATCTTTAAAACAAGACTTCAAAGAACATCACAGCGAATATGCAAAACAGATATTAGAGCGAGTGATCAAAGTATAGGAGGCGATAGCATTGAGAGATGTGATGCGCTACAGCGGAATTGTGACAAAAGTCGCAGCAATGCGTGCAAAGCTTTTAAAACCACAGGATTATGAACAGCTGGCTTCTATGGATACAGTGACAGATATCATTGAATATCTGAAACAGACAAAATCGTACGGAAAATTTATCACACAGATGGATGAATCACTGTATCACAGAGGTAATATCGAAAAAGTCCTGATCCAGTCATTATATGATGATTACACAAGACTTATCGTTTCGCAGATATGCAGCAAAAAGATTTTTTAAAGATCTTTATGAAGCGGTATGAAGTAGATTTGGTTCGATATTGCTTAAGAATTGTATTTAATCACAGTAATGTACCATTGATCTGAATTACAAAAAGCCATTTTTTGATAAATATTCAAAGATACGGATTGACCAGCTAGTGATGGCAAAGAATATTGATCATCTGGTAGATTACCTGAAGAATACAGAATATTACGCACCACTGTCAAGAATCCGACAGTCAGGGGCATCGACATTAGCGGATTATGAACTGGCATTGGATTTATATTATTTTTCTATGATGTGGAAAAAACGCAAGGGAAATTGGGATAAAAAAGATAAGGAAATGCTGACTAAAGAATTAGGAGCAAAGATCGATCTATTAAATCTTCAATGGATTTACCGAGCAAAGAAATATTACCATATGCTCGCACCAGATATTTACACATTGTTAATTCCGATTCAACATAAACTTTCGAATCAGGAATTTAAAGATCTGGTCGAAGCGCCATCAGTGGAAGAATTCAAAAGAAGATTAAATGAAACTTATTACGGAAAGAAATATGAGTTCGGAGAACAGGTGCAGATTGAGAGTATTGTGAATGAATGTGTGGAACATATCTTAACGATCGCTTACAGAAACCATCCGTATTCTCTGGCAAGTATACAACAATATTTATTTTTAAAGGAGGAAGAGATTTATAAGATCACCACGGCACTGGAATGTATTCGCTATGGGTTATCACAACGGGAGACATTACAGTATCTGGTGCAAAAGCAACGACGTCAAGGAGGTAATGCATCATGATCGTAAAGATGAAATTCTTAAGCATTTCCGGACCGAGAACTGATATTGACAGGGTAAGTGCATCTTACCTTTCCAAATACGAAATGCAGCTGGAAAATGCGATCACAGAATTGAAAACGACAGATAACCTCATGCCGTTTATGGATGTGAATCCTTACAAAGAACCGCTTTCTAAAGCGGAACAGTATGTATTGATGCTTGCACAGCCAAAAGGAGAGATGGATACATCTCTTACGGCAGATGAGATCCTGACAATGATCAGGGATCTCAATCATGATTATCTGGACCTTAAGGCAAGGGAAGACCGGTTAAAGAAGCAGAAAGAAGAATTATTAGAAAAACTTCATGAACTTGAACCGTTTCAGCCTTTAGAGTTAAATTTAAAAGAAGTTTATGGCTATCAATATATGAAAGTCAGATTCGGACGAGTAAACGTAGAGTATTATCAGAAACTTGAAAAATATTTATTCGATGATCTCAATGCAATTTTTTTTAGAAGGAATCCGAAATGAAAATTATGTGTATGGATGTTATTTTGCGGCACATAAGGAGATGGGAAAGATTGATTCTACTTTTAAATCTTTGCATTTTGAAAATATCGCACTTCCAGACGATTACGAAGGAATGCCGGCAGAGATTTGCAGAAATTTAAGAAATCAGATCGATGAGATTGAAAAAGAAATCGAAAATGTCCAGAAACAGATGAAAGATTTCTTATCAGTCAAGGCAAAGAAGATTCGAGGAGCGAGATATAAGTTAGAAGAATTATCCAATAACTTCGATGTGCGTAAAATGGCAGCCTGTATGGAAAATGAAGAACAGGAAGATTACTACATTCTCTGTGGATGGATGAGTGAAAAAGATACACAGGCATTTATTGAGGAGACAAAAGATGATGATAGAATCACGATCATTGTTGAAGAAGGAAGAGAAAAATTCTTCGGTGATCCACCAACGAAATTACAGAATCCCAAATTCTTCAAACCATTTGAAATGTTTATCAGAATGTATGGACTGCCATCCCATGATGAGATGGACCCAACCATTTTCGTGGCACTGACTTATACCTTTATCTTCGGAGCGATGTTTGGGGATGTTGGTCAGGGATTGTGTTTGTTTATCGGCGGGGGATTACTATATAAGATCAAGAAATGGAATCTAGCAGGAATCATTTCTGTTGCAGGAATTTTTTCTACATTCTTTGGCTTTATGTTTGGAAGCTTCTTTGGATTTGAAGGAACGATCATTAAACCAATGTGGTTATCGCCAATGCATGCGATGATGAAATTACCGTTTGTTGGGCAGTTAAATACTGTATTTATTGTGGCAGTTGCATTTGGTATGGCACTAATCCTGCTTGCGATGGTATTTCAGATCATCAATGCAAAGAAACGTGGGGATAAAGAAAATTTATTCTTCAGCCCAAATGGAGTTGCAGGACTTGTATTTTATGGATTCCTTGTCTTAACGATCGTGCTTTATATGACAGGTCATAAAACACCAGGAAATATCATGATGATCATTTTCCTTGGAATTCCAGTGATCATGTTCTTATTAAAAGAACCATTAGGACAGCTCGTGGAAGGAAAGAAACCAAAAGCAGAAGGCGGCGTTGGAATGTTTCTGGTGCAGGGATTTTTTGAATTGTTCGAGACGATGTTAAGTTTCTTCTCTAACACGATCTCATTTGTGCGTATCGGGGCATTTGCAGTGAGCCATGCGGCTATGATGGAAGTTGTTCTGATGCTCGGAGGGATCACAGATGGAGCAGGAAATCCAAACTGGATCATCATTGTTCTTGGAAATATTATCGTGTGTGGGCTAGAAGGTCTGGTTGTCGGAATTCAGGTATTGCGTCTGGAATATTATGAAATGTTCAGTCGTTTCTATACGGGATCAGGAAGAGAATTCCATCCGTATGACAATCATGCAGGCAAGGAAAATTAGGAGGTATCGGTTATGACATTAGCAATCAAATTAGCGATCATCGCAGCATTAATCTTAAGTATATTTATTCCATTTGGTTATTTTCTTCATGGAGAGAGAACAAAGAAACGTTATAAACGAAGTATTGCATTTAACGTTTTTTTCTTCTTCGGGATCATTGTGATCGCCGGAGTGATGATGTTTGTCACAGATCCGGTACAGGCAGCACAAGCAGGTTCTGATGTAGGAATGGCTACAGGACTTGGATATCTGGCAGCAGCATTATCAACAGGACTTTCTTGTGTTGGTGGTGGTATCGCCGTAGCGAGTGCCGCAAGTGCAGCTTTAGGAGCGATCAGTGAAGATCCAAGTGCATTAGGTAAATCACTGATCTTCGTAGGTCTGGCAGAAGGTGTATGTCTGTATGGATTGATCATTTCATTTATGATCATTGGTAAACTTGGATAGATCAGGAAGTGATAGTTATGAAGATGTATTTGATCAGCGATAACTTAGATACATTGACAGGAATGCGGTTAGCCGGGGTTGATGGGATCGTAGTTCATGAAAGGGATGAATTAAAAGAAACGATCGAGAAAGCTATGAGTGATCCAGAGATTGGGATCGTGCTTTTGACAGAGAAATTTGGAAGAGAATTTCCAGAATTGATCGACGAGATCAAGCTGGAGCGGAAAATGCCGCTTCTGATCGAGATTCCTGACAGGCACGGAACTGGACGGAAGAAAGATTTTATCACGTCTTATGTCAATGAGGCGATTGGATTGAAATTGTAAGCCGGCTGTAGAAGGAAGGTGACAACATTGACAGTAGAAGAAAAGATTTCACATATCAGAGAAGCTGCTATGGAAGAAGCAAGAGCCAGAGGAAATGAAATCATAGATCAGCATCAGAAGGCATTGGAAGGTGTGTTCAAAACACATAAACAAGAAGCTGTGATGCAGGCAGATACGAGGATTAAGACCGAAACAGCATCGGCAAGGCAGCAGTTAAATACAGTAACATCCAAAGGACAGCTAAAACTTCGAAGACAATTAAGCCGAGTGCAGAATGAATTAAAAAATAAATTGTTTGAGGAAGTCCGGGCAATGACAGAAGAATACATGAAAACCGAAGAGTATAAAGAATTACTTGTATCCTATATTGCAAAAGCGGCGAGATTCGCAGATGGGAATCCATTGACAATCTATATTAACAGTTCGGATGAGGACAAAAAAGAATTCCTCGAAAAACGAACTGGAATGACAGTAACAGTCAGCGAAGAAGATTTTCTTGGAGGAATCCGTTCGATTATTCCGGGAAGAAATATCTTGATCGATCATTCATTTTCAGGTGCTTTGGAGAAAGAATACGAAGAATTTACCTTTAAAGGGGGTGTGACAGGTGAGTAAGACTGGAACAATTTATGGAATTAACGGACCTGTCATTTATCTGGCTGGAAATACTGGATTTAAGATGTCAGAAATGGTTTATGTCGGCAAAGAAAAATTAGTTGGAGAAGTCATTTCTCTGGATAAAGACCGTACGACGATTCAGGTATATGAAGAAACATCAGGATTAAAACCGGGCGAGATCGTGGAAGCAAGCGGGGAGGCAGTATCCGTCACATTAGCGCCCGGAATCCTTGATAACATTTTGATGGAATTGAACGTCCTTTAGAGAGAATCGCAGAAAATGCAGGTGTATTTATCACAAGAGGTATCAGCGTAGATTCACTTGATATGGAGAAATTGTGGGACACAAAATTAGTTGTCAATGAAGGAGATGTTCTTCATGGCGGTGATATCTATGCTGAAGTGCAGGAAACAAGAGCCATCGTACACAAATGTATGGTACCGCCAGATCTTACAGGAACGGTTACCTTTGTGGCATCTGATGGAGAACATGCGATCAAGGATCATATGATCACGTTAAGATTGGACGATGGAACGGAAAAACAGTTAACAATGATCCAGAGATGGCCAATCCGGGTTCCAAGACCCGTTCACGACAGGATTCCAGCATGTGTACCACTGGTTACAGGACAGAGAATACTGGATACGATGTTTCCGATTGCTAAAGGTGGAACTGCGGCAATTCCAGGTGGGTTTGGTACTGGAAAGACAATGACACAGCATCAGATTGCGAAATGGTCCGATGCGGATATTATCATTTATATCGGATGCGGGGAACGTGGAAATGAGATGACGCAGGTACTGGAAGAATTTTCAGAATTAGTTGATCCAAAAAGTGGTAATCCATTGATGGATCGAACAACACTGATCGCCAACACATCCAATATGCCGGTAGCAGCACGTGAAGCATCTATTTATACAGGACTTACGTTGGCAGAATATTACCGTGATATGGGATATGATGTTGCGATCATGGCGGATTCTACTTCAAGATGGGCAGAAGCGTTAAGAGAATTGTCCGGTCGTCTGGAAGAGATGCCAGCAGAAGAAGGATTTCCAGCATATTTAGCTTCCAGATTATCTGCCTTTTATGAGAGAGCTGGAATGATGCACAATTTAAATGGAACGGATGGTTCTGTAACGATAATTGGTGCAGTATCTCCACAGGGAGGAGATTTCTCGGAGCCAGTTACACAGAATACTAAACGATTTGTCCGCTGCTTCTGGGGACTTGATAAATCCTTGGCTTACGCAAGACATTTTCCAGCGATTCACTGGTTAACGAGTTACAGTGAATATCTGACAGACCTCGGCGGCTGGTACAGGGATCATGTATCACCAAATTTTGTGGACTATCGGAATCGTCTGATGGCGATCTTAAATCAAGAAAGCAGTTTGATGGAAATCGTAAAACTGATCGGTGGAGATGTTCTTCCAGATGATCAGAAATTAACGTTAGAGATCGCAAGAGTGATACGATTAGGATTTCTGCAGCAAAATGCTTTCCATAAAGATGACACTTGCGTGTCCATGGAGAAGCAATTTAAAATGATGGAAGTTATTTTATATCTGTATCAAAAGAGTAGGGAACTTGTAGCGAGAGGAATGCCAATGAGCGTACTAAAAGCAGAAGGAATCTTTGAGAAAGTCATTGCGATCAAATACGATGTTCCGAATGACAATCTTCAATTACTGGATCTCTATCGGAAACAGATTGATGATTTCTATGATGCAGTACTGGAAAAGAATGCATAAGGAGGCGGTCATTTTATGGGAATTGAATATTTAGGATTAAGCAGCATCAATGGTCCGCTTGTCATTCTGGAAGGAGTGCAGGATGCATTTTATGATGAAATCGTTGAATTTACCGTAGATGGAAAAACAAAAAAGATTGGTAGAATTATTGAATTATACGAGGATAAAGCAGTCATTCAGGTATTTGAAGGAACGGAAAATATGTCTCTTGATAATACAAGAACAAAATTAACTGGACACCTGATGGAAGTCTCTCTTGCACCAGATATGCTAGGAAGAACGTTTAACGGAATCGGAAAACCAATCGATGGATTAGGACCACTGATCACCGATGTCAAACGAGATGTCAACGGTCTTCCATTAAATCCGGTCCGCAGAAAATATCCAAGAAACTATATTCGTACAGGTATTTCAGCAATTGACGGATTAACAACATTGATCCGTGGACAGAAACTTCCCATCTTCTCAGGGAACGGACTTCCACACGATCAGCTGGCAGCCCAGATCGTAAAACAGGCATCTCTTGGTGATGGTTCAGATGAGCCATTTGCGGTAGTCTTTGGAGCAATGGGTGTCAAACATGATGTTGCGGATTTCTTTCAGAAGACATTTGAGGAAAGTGGTGTTGCAGATCATGTATGTATGTTCTTAAATCTTGCAAATGACCCAGTTGTAGAACGATTGATCACACCAAAAGTAGCCTTAACTGCAGCAGAATATCTTGCATTTGACTGTAATATGCATATCTTAGTTATCCTGACAGATATGACATCGTTTGCGGAAGCGATGCGTGAGGTATCTTCATCGAAAGGAGAAATTCCATCCAGAAAAGGATATCCAGGATATTTGTACAGTGAACTTGCAACATTATACGAACGTGCAGGAATCATCGAAGGAGCAGAAGGTTCGGTCACACAGTTACCAATCTTAACTATGCCAAATGATGATATCACTCATCCAATTCCTGACTTAACCGGTTATATTACAGAAGGGCAGATCGTACTGGATCGTAATTTAAACGGACAGTCCATTTATCCACCGATCAGTGTTTTGCCATCGCTTTCTCGTCTGATGAAAGATGGAATCGGAGAAGGATACACAAGAGAAGATCATCAGGATCTTGCAAACCAGTTATTTTCCGCTTATGCGAAAGTGGGAGAATCAAGAAACTTAGCATCTGTTATCGGAGAAGATGAGTTATCCCCAATTGATAAAAAATATCTGGAATTTGGAAAGGCATTTGAGGAACGATATATCGGTCAGGGGCCGGAAGAAAACCGTTCCATGATCGAAACGTTAGATCTTGGATGGGAATTATTAAAGATCCTGCCAAGAGAAGAATTGGATCGAATCGACACGAAGATCATCGATAAATACCTGCCAAAAGAGCAGGAAAGCTAAAGGTGGTGAGATTATGGACCCACGAGAATTCCCGACCAAAGGAAATCTGATCGCAGCCAAGAACTCTCTTACATTGGCAAAACAGGGTTACGATCTGATGGATAAAAAAAGAAATATCCTGATTCGTGAGCTGATGGATCTGATCGATGAGGCGAAAGATATTCAGGAAGAGATTGATACAACATTTACAAGAGCGTATGCATGCCTTCAGAGGCGAATATCCAGCATGGGATCAGTAAGGTAGAAGAACTTGCCTATACAGTTCCGATCGAGGACTCGATACAGATTCAGACAAGAAGTATCATGGGAACAGAGATTCCACATGTGAAATATGATGCACATGAGAATCAGTTGACATATGCGATGGATGGGACATTTGAATCAATTGATGTTGCCAGGGAAGCGTTTCGGCAGGTGAAGGATCTGACAATTAAATTGTCAATGGTTGAAAATGCGGCGTATCGTTTAGCAACTAGTATTAAGAAAATGCAGAAGAGGGCAAATGCGTTGAAGAATATTACGATTCCGACTTATACCGGGTTGGTTTATAAGATTTCGAATGAGTTGGAAGAGAAGGAGAGGGAGGAATTTACGAGGCTTAAGGTGATTAAGCGTATGAAGCAGAAAAATACAATACTGAAGAATCAGAAGTAAAAGAAATATTAGAATAAATTACAAAATTGACACAAAATAAAAAATATGCTATCTTAACAAAAGAAAAAGGGAATGAAGTTCTCCCTCGAAGAGATTCGAAACCGCTTATTAAGCTGATGACTTCTGTGCGATGAACACAGGGGTTATCAGCTTTTTGATGTTTGGATTATATAAAAAAGAAAGGATTTTAGGAAAATGCAAAAGAAAGACTATATTATACAATTGCTTAAATATATCATCATGGCAATCGTTGTAGGAATTATTGTAGGTGCGATCGATGCCTTGTTTGGAAGAGTGCTGATCGCAATCTCAGAGTTCAGGACCATACATTATCAATATTTACTGCCATTCCTGCCAATTGCTGGACTGGTGATCACAGCAATGTATTACGTATTCAGTAAACTAAGTCTAAAAGGAATGAAACTCATTTTCGAAGTTGGCCAGCAAAAAACAGATGCCATCCCATTACTACTAATTCCATTAGTAATGATCGGAACATGGTTAACGCATCTATTCGGAGGAAGTGCTGGCAGGGAAGGAGTTGCAGTTCAGATCGGAGCAACCCTGTCTCATGCACTCGGAAGAAAATTAAACTTCCCAGAGAATGGAAGAATAATGTTAGTCATCGGTATGGCAGCAGGATTTGGAGGGTTATTTCAGACACCATTAAGTGCAACATTCTTTGCAATCGAGGTAATCGTAATCGGGAAAATGGATTATGAAGCACTACTGCCAGCATTGGCGTCTGCATATATAGCAGCATTTACATCTCATAGCCTGGGGTTAGAAAAATTTTCAGTTGCGATTAAAAATACCATAAATTTAACTGGTACGAAAACGATCATATCAGTAATCATACTTGGAATTTTATTTGGACTGACTGGAAGATTGTTTTCTTTTTCATTAAGTAAGTTAAAAGCATTTATGGGAGAAACGATCATGAATCAGTATTTAAGAATCGGAGCTATGGCAATTCCATTAGCAGCATTATTGTTTATTATTCACGGATCAAGATATAGTGGACTTGGAACAAATATAATCTCAGCAGGATTCGCAGGACAGACAATCTATAGTTATGATTGGCTCCTAAAGTTATTATTTACGATTTTTACACTGGCAATCGGATTTCAGGGTGGAGAAGTTACACCACTGTTTTCGATTGGAACATCTCTTGGAGTGATCCTTGGAGGTCTGCTTGGATTACCACCAATGTTATGTGCAGCACTAGGATATGCAGCAGTCTTTGGAAGCGCAACAAATACACTGATCGCACCGATCATGATTGGATTAGAAGTGTTTGGAGGAGCTGATATGGTGCTGTTTGTTATTGTCTGTGTGATTGCTTATGGGGTGAATGGGAATATATCTATTTATGCACAAGAAAAATTTTAATTTGCATAACGGAAATGTATCGAGTATTCATAAAAACATAAAAAAGATAGAGGTACGAAAAACGAATTCCATTGACGGATTTTTTGCAAAACGCTGATCCGCCAACACTCCTGCACAACTCACTGCGTTCAAACAGTGCCGTGTTGGCTGCGATTTGC
>ENA-OQEX01000540-OQEX01000540.1-human-gut-metagenome-genome-assembly--contig:-NODE-540-length-19498-cov-3.226369_pt1 | contig 19498 bp, 26 predicted proteins | sample MGYA00242802_ERZ504649 | MGnify/ENA primary metagenome ERZ504649 (study PRJEB26092, sample SAMD00036194) | human gut metagenome | host: Homo sapiens | study: EMG produced TPA metagenomics assembly of...
CCAAAAGAAGACACAGTTGCTCTTCTTCGTTCAGAAGAATTATTCGGAGATCATGGTGTGGAACTTGTATTTGAATGTGCAGGATCTACATTTACAGCAAATCAGGCAGTACAGATCGTAGCTCGTGGTGGAAAGATCATGATGGTAGGAACACAGTCTAAACCAGTTCCGATCGACTTCTTAAAAATCAACCGTGAAGTAACGATCCAGACATCATTCCGTTACTGCAACAATTATCCTCAGACAATTGAAGCAATCAGAAGCGGTAAGTTTAATGTAAAAGATATGGTAACACATGTATATGATTACAAAGATGTACAGCAGGCATTCATGGATGCAATCGATCCAGAAAAGAAAACTGACATGGTAAAAGGTGTTATCAAAGTCGCTGAATAAACAACAACATTTAGAACAAGAAAAGGAGAAATTAAAATGATCGCAGATATCAGATTTTGGGAACAGAAAGCTAGTGAAGGACATTATGCAATCCCTCACTTTAACGTATGGAACGCAGAAATGTTAATGGGAGTTATTGATGCAGCAGAAGAACTTCGTGCACCAATCATCATCTCTTTCGGAACAGGATTTACAGGAAATACTTCTTTTGAAGATTTCTGTTATATGATGGAATCCATGGCTAAAAAAGCTACAGTACCAGTGATCTTACATTGGGATCATGGTCGCAACTGGACAATCTTAAAGAACGCAGTAGATCACTGCATGAACTCTGTAATGCGTGATGCATCTGCATTACCATATGAAGAAAACGTTGCAGAGATCAAGAGATGTGTAGATTACTTCCATGCATACAACATTCCAGTAGAAGCTGAATTAGGACATGTAGGAAATGAAACAGTATATGAAGAAGCATTAGCTGAATATGCATACACAGATCCTTCTCAGGCAAAAGATTTCGTAGAAAGAACAGGATGTGATTCTTTAGCAGTAGCAGTAGGAAACGTACATGGTGTTTACTCTGCTGAACCAAAGATCAGATTTGATATTATCGAAGCAGTTAACAAAGAAGTTAGTGTACCACTTGTACTTCATGGAGCTTCTGGTATCGGTGATGAAGATATCAAAAAGCAATCCAGTGTGGAATCGCTAAGATCAACATTCATACAGAACTTTGCCAGGCAGCTATGGAAGCTATCAACGAACATAAAGACGAACCTTTCTTAGCTGTAGAACGCGCAGTTCGCCAGGCAGTAAAAGAACGTGCTATGTACAAAATCAAATTATTTGGTGATGACGGAAGGCTGATGAATAAAGTGGAGAAAAAGTTAGACGTATTGTGTCTGGGAGCAGCGGTAGTAGATATCCCGCTGCGCCCAGTATCAAGAGAAGTTTTTGATATAGAATCATATCCGGTTGATAACATCGCGATGGCTGTCGGTGGAGACGCTATGAATGAGTCAACGATCATCAGCCGTCTTGGATTCAAGACAGGGTTGATGGCAGCGATCGGTGATGATGCAGCAGGAGCATTCATTTTACGTTCTTGCGATGAAGACAATATCGATACAGAAGGTGTGACAATTGATCCAAACTTAAATACATCCATTAATATCGGACTTGTAACAGAGGATGGAGAAAGAACATTTATCACAAACCGTAACGGAAGTCTTTGGAAAGAGAATATCGAGCATGTAAACTTCGACAAGATCAAAGAAGCAAAAATCTTATCTTTAGCAAGTATTTTTAACTGTCCTTTACTGGATGGAAAAACATTGGAAAAGATCTTCTCATTCGCAAAAGAACAAGGAATGACAATTACAGCTGATATGATTATGCCTCGATTAGGAGAGACATTAGATGATATCGCTGGTGCATTACAGTATGTAGATTACTTCTTCCCTAACTACGATGAAGCTTGTCTGATGACAGGTGAAAAAGATGAAGCAAAGGTGGCAGATAAACTGTTCTCTTACGGAATCAAAAACGTAGTTATGAAGATCGGTACTCGTGGATGCTACATTCGCAACAAAGATGGTGTTATGATCGTGCCAGCATGTAAAGGAATTACAGCAGTTGATACGATCGGTGCAGGAGATAACTTCGCATCTGGATTCATCGCAGCCCTGCTTCAGGGAAAAGATATCAAAGAATGTGGTGAATATGCAAACTGTACAGCGGCGATCGCAGTACAGCATCCAGGAGCAACATCAGGAGTACAGAATCGTCAGATGGTAGAAGATATGCTCAAGAAGTATAAAGAAGACTACAAATAGAATTTGGTTAATTGGTTGTTAGATCTGAAAGGAAAATTTAAAATGAAAACAATGAAATTAGGAAAAACAGGAATGGACGTTTCAAGAATCGGTCTTGGAACATGGTCAATCGGTGGTGGATCTGCCTGGGGTGGAGACCACGATCTTCAGACAGTAGTAGATACGATCAGAGAAGCTCCAAAAGCTGGTGTTAACTTAATCGATACAGCTCCAGGATACAACTTTGGTAACAGTGAAAAGATCCTTGGTAAGGCCTTAGAAGGAATGAACCGTGAAGATGTTAAGATCATCACAAAATGTGGTGTAACATGGGATCAGGAAATGAAAGGTGACCTGTTCAACAAAGTTAACGGAATTCAGTTATACAAGAACTTAAACAGTGAATCTGTGAAAAAAGAGATCGAAGCTTCCTTAGAACGTCTTGGAACAGACTATGTTGATGTATATATGACACATTGGCAAGCTACACCAGGAACAGAATATTTCGTTCCTATCCAGAAAACAATGGACGTTTTAAATGACTTAAAAGCACAGGGAAAAATCAAAGCAATCGGTGCTGCTAACGTAGACATCAACCATATCCAGGAATACATCAAATATGGTGATCTTGATATCATCCAGTGCAAATATTCTATCTTAGATCGTGGAATCGAAGATGAAATTATTCCATGTGCTCGTGAAAATGGCATCACAATTCAGTGCTATTCTCCACTTGAAATGGGATTATTATCTGGAACATTCCCAAGAGACTACAAACCAGTAGGAGCTCAGATTCCTAAGAAATGGTTCCAGCCAGAAAACATGCAGAATGCAATGGATATGATGGAATCTTGGAAACCATTATGTGAAAAATATGACTGCACAATTGCTAACTTAGCACTTGGATGGATTCTTGCACAGGGTGATTTCTTAAACTTATTAAGTGGATCTACAACAGTAGACGAAATCAGAGAAAATGTAAAATCTGCAGAATTAGAATTAGATCCTGAAGATGTAGCATTCATGAGAGAATCAGCAGAAGCAATCGATAAATAAAAATCAGAAAGAGATCCCTTGTGAGAGAAAAATTGAAAATGTTGGAAAACATGGAAAAAAGTCTTTGAATTCCACAAAATCAATGATAGAATAAAAGAAAGTCACAGAACATTTAAGAGGTATGTGACAAATAAGAATATATACTATATTAAAAAATTTACAAGGGGGGGTGTCCCGTGAAGAACCGTTTAGAACATATAAGAGAACAAGTTAAGAATGAAAAGAAAGTCACAGTATCCGAACTAAGTAAGATCTACAAGGTAACGGAAGAGACGATCCGAAGAGATCTTGAAAAGCTGGAAAAGGAAGGTTTTTTGACGAGAACATTTGGTGGTGCTGTATTGAACAGTGCAAGTCAGAAGGAACATATCCATTTTTATAAGCGAACATCGATCAATCAAAAGGAAAAAGCTAAGATCGCGCAACTCTTTAAGGAAGTATTAGATCAGAAGAGAACGATAGCAGCAGATGCCAGTACGACTGTCATGGAAGCCATTCGTTTACTGAAGGCAAACCGTAATATTACCGTACTGAGTTCATCAACAGAGATTTTCCGTGAGATGACAGGATCAGAGATTCATATTCTTTCAACAGGTGGCGTGTTCAATGAGGACTCCCTCTCTCTGCAAGGGAACTTAGCAAAAGAAAATATTAGAAGGTATCATGTGGATCTTGCACTGCTCAGCTGTAAAGGACTTGATATGGACAAAGGTATCATGGACTCCAGCGAACGAGAAGCAGATGTCAAGACAGAGATGGTAAAACAGGCACTAGAAGTAGCTCTTCTTGCAGATCATACAAAATTTGAGAGAACGGCATTTGTACAATTTTTAGACTGGGATAAGGTAACCTATCTGGTAACCGATGAAAGACCGTCAGATCAATGGGTTGAATTTTGTAAAGAAAAAGGAATCACGTTGATTTATTAAGAAGATATGATAGTCTGTGATGCTACCGTTTCAATCGCACCACATGGTAAAACGGAGGTGCACAATGGACGCAAAACGGAAAGAAAGCATGTCTATCATGAAGAAGATCATGATCGCGATGGCAACAGGAATTCTATTAGGAGTTGTTTGCTTGTGGCTGCGTGAATCACTAACAGCAGGCGGTAATGAAGGTACGTGGAAACTGATCAATCGGATCTTCTTTCAAGGACATTCACACAGGAAAAGGGATTTTATTCTCTTGGCTTATTCTATATCATACAGCAGTTATTTATGAGAGGTCTGCAGCTGGCAATCGTACCACTTGTTTTATCATCATTAAGCCTTGCATTATGCAGCATGGCAGATCCAAAGAGACTTGGAAAGATCGCAGGAAAGACAATTGGAACATTCGTAGGATTTTATGTATGCGGTGCAACATTAGCTGGATTGTTTGCATACTTTATCAAATCCATGGGATGGTTCTCTGTGAATCTTCCAGAAACAACGACTTCTAATGTAGCAACACTAGAGGCATATAATCCATTGACAACAGTGATCAATGCGGTGCCATCGAATGTTGTGGAAGTACTTGGTTCAAACAACAGCATTCTGGCAGTTGTTGTAGTAGCTGTGATCTTAGGGCTTTCAATGAATGCTCTGGGAGACAAAGCAGCAACCATTAAGAGCTTATTACAGAATCTCAATGATATCGTACAGGTATATATGGACTTTTTGATCAACAAGGTCAGTCCGATTGCGATCTTCTGTATGTTAGCCAGAACATTTGCAACTTATGGAACAGAATATATCAGACCAACGTTAACATTTATGATCGCAACGATCTTTATCAGTTTAGCATTGGTTGTAACGATTTATCCAATCGGTATCTTCCTCTTAACTGGCTTAAATCCATTTAAGTTTGCAAAGAAGATTTTTAAAGTTGGAATGTTCGCAGCAGCGACTCAGTCATCTGCAGCAACACTTCCTTTAAACAGAAAAACATGCATGGAAGAACTTGGATGCAGCAAGGAGATCAGTAGTTTCGTACTTCCAATGGGAATGACCATTAATATGAACGGAACAACTGCCATGCATATGGTTGCGATCACATTTATCGCAACAGCAGCTGGGATCAATATCACACCAACCCAGCTGATCACAGCAGCATTCCTGTCTATTTGTGTAGCGATGGGAACACCTGCGATCCCGGTAGCTGGAACAACATTGATCTTTGTTATCATGTCAGGATTAGGATTAAGTTCTGATCTCTGTATGGTAGCATATGCATTAGTACTTGCGATCAGTTATCTGCCGGGTATGGCTGTAATTACATTGAACGTTATTGGTGATGCGGCAACGACAGTGATCGTCAGCTATAAAGAAAATGAATTAGACAAAGATGTCTATAATAGTTAAAACACTCCATATAAAAATAAAATCCATATAATTTACAAAACTCCATATAATATGTCAAGAAAACTGTACGCCTCATCGGTGTACAGTTTTCTTGTTTGGTAATAATAGTGATAAAACTGGATATTGTATGCATAAATTTGACAAAAACTGGGCAAAATGTTATAATATTAAAATCATTATATAGAATTTCCAGAATATTCTGTATATGGAAGAGGTGAATTTATGACACAATTAGATCTTAACAGAGTACGCCAGTCCATCAAGAATCAGATTGGCAGCAAAATCAAGATTAGTGCAAACAGAGGGCGACATAAATTTGTGACAGCTAAGGGAGTCATCACACAGACATACCCTAATATCTTTTTGGTAGAATTAGAGAATACAGATGGTAATGACCAGAATAAAACTGTAAGTTTCAGCTACCAGGACGTGATCACACGAGATGTCCGTATGATGCTATTAGAAAACTAACGGGTGATGCATAGAATCCTTCTTGTCTGAATATATTTGTATATACAGACAGGGAGGAATTTTTTATGGATTTTGATAAGAAAGAATTTTATGGGATCGTGGCGAAAGCGAAGAAACAGATGCAGATCACGATCGATCAGGACTGCAATGTTGCAGATACAAAACCAGATGTAGAAAAGATGATCCAGACCAGAGGAATCGTAAAGATACAGGAAACGGAAATGATGGTTGACCGGGTAAGGATCAAGGGGGAATTTGTATTTCAGGGGCTATATGGTACAATGATACGTCAGCATACCTTGAATCGCTGGAATATTCACTTCCGTTTGAGGAATATGTACATATAGAAGGAGTGCTCCCATCGGATTATGTAAAAGTAAAATATACGATCGATGACATCAATACGATTTTGATCAATTCAAGGAAAATAAGCATTCGTGTATTATTGACGTTTCCTTTCAGATCACGGAAGAAATGAAAGAAAAAGGGATCATTGAAATTCATGAAGAAAATGTATCCGTGTTAAAGAAAGATGTACAGATCACAGATCTGATCGTAAATAAAAAGGATATCGCGAGATTAAAAGAAGAATTGGTACTTCCTGCAAATAAGGCGAACATTTATCAGATTTTATGGACACAGGTAGATATGGAAAATCTGCAGGCAAAAATTGGAGAGCACATGATCGAGATTCAGGGTGCAATGCATATATTTGTATTATATCTTGGAGAAGATGCCAAGATGCCGGTACAGTATGCGAGATGGGAGATTCCGGTAGATACGCAGCTGGAATGTTATGAATGTATGCCAGGAATGATCGGACGGATCGGGATGACACTCGGAGGACAGCAGTTGGAGATAAGACCTGATGAGGATGGAGAAGAAAGAATTATTTCTTTGGATGTTACGATCGACTGTGATATTAAAATTTATGAAGATCATAAGATTTCATATATTGATGACGGATATAGTATGGAAGAAACGCTAATTCCAGAATATCATATGTTCGATTTTGAGACACTGGTAGGAAAGAACCAAGCGGTGATGAAAGCAGACAAACGCTTTCGGCTGGAACAAGAGTCAGGAAAGCTGTTGCAAGTGTTATCCGTTAAAGGAAGTGCAACCGTAGACGATGTGGAAATGACAGCACAAGGATTATCTGTAGAAGGTGTGTGGATGGCAGATGTCTTGTATCTGTCCACAGAAGATATGACACCAGTGATGAGCAGTTCTTATATGGAGCCGTTTACATTTTTTGTTGAGACGAAGAATCTGACTGGAAATGAGGACTATCAGCTGGATGTGCGGGTAGATCAGATGACAGCGATTCCAACAGAAGGAGAAGAGATAGAGATCAGAGCTTCTGTTTTATTTGATTTTATCGCTTTTCACAGAGTCAGACAGCGGATTATGACGGATATGAAGCAAGCACCGCTAGACTACGACAAAATACGTGAGATCCCAGGGATCGTTGGGTATATCGTCAAAGAAGGAGACACTCTATGGTCTATTGCCAAGGCGTATTTTACAACGGTTGAGAGCATTCGGGAGCAAAATGAGGACATTTCCGATATCAAACCAGGAGATAAGCTTTTAATCGTAAAAGAAATGAAAATATTTTAGTAAATAAGGATTGCATTTTTTTCAGAACAATACTATAATATTCTGTATACAAGGTGTGAGATAGAAATTATTTCACATAAGATAAAGGAGTGCATATGGATCATAGTATTGTTCTAAAATCATATGGAAAAATCAACCTTGGTCTGGATGTTTTAAGAAGACGCGAAGATGGATACCATGAAGTGCGTATGATCATGCAGACGGTTGGACTTTATGATGTGCTTACAATGAAGAAAAGGAAAGATGACAAGATTGAGATGACCTGTAATCTTTCGTTTCTGCCAACCGATGAACGTAATCTTGTTTATAAGGCTGTAAACTCATAAGGATAAGTATCATATTAAAGATGGAGTTGAGATCAATCTCAGCAAACGGATTCCGGTAGCAGCAGGTATGGCTGGCGGAAGTTCTAATTGTGCAGCAGCGTTAAAAGGAATGAATCAGCTGTTTGATCTAGGATTATCGATCGATGAATTATGTGAGATAGGAGTAACGCTTGGAGCAGATGTTCCATACTGTATCTGGGGTGGTACAGCACTATCAGAAGGAATCGGAGAGAAACTTTCAAGGTTGATGCGATGCCAGATTGCTATATTCTGATCGCAAAACCAGGGATCAGTGTATCAACAGCATTTGTATATAAGAACCTTGATCTTCCAGCACTTTCGAAGCATCCAGATATCGATGGAATGCTGGAGTGCTTGAAAGAGAAAGATCTTACAGGAATCTGTGATCGTCTGGAGAATGTACTGGAGACAGTCACGATCAAGGAATATCCGATCATAGAGAAAGTTAAGAAACATCTGATGGATCAGGGAGCAAAGGGAGCTTTAATGAGTGGAAGTGGACCAACGATCTTCGCGATTTTTGAGGATAAGAAAACAGCGGACGATGCAATGGAATCATTACGAAGTATTGAGGACATCAAACAGGCATACGTAGTAAGACCGATACAATAATGTATTTTCACAAATAAGAAAGCAGTATGGAAGATACATTGGAGAAAGTAGGAGGAGAAGAAACTATGAGCGATAAATTAAAGGTAAACATGAATGAATATCTGCCATTGAGAGATGTGGTATTTAATACATTAAGACAGGCGATCATCACAGGAGAATTTGCACCAGGAGAACGTCTGATGGAGATCGCACTTGCGAATCGATTAGGAGTCAGCAGAACACCTGTCCGAGAAGCAATCCGTAAACTGGAACTGGAAGGACTTGTAGTCATGATCCCAAGAAAGGGAGCAGAAGTTGCAAGGATCACAGAAAAAGATTTAAGAGATGTCTTAGAAGTACGTTGTTCCTTAGAAGAATTAGCAGCAGAACTTGCAGCGGAACGTATGGATGAAGAAGGACAGGAGAAGTTAGATCAGGCATTAGTAGAATTCGAATCAGCAATCGAATCTGGAGATAATGCAGCCATCGCAGACAGCGATATGGAATTCCATGACATCATCTTCGATGCAACAGGAATCCACGACTGATTCAGATCATTGGAAACTTAAGAGAACAGTTCTACCGTTATCGTCTGGAATATGTAAAGGATACAGATTACCATATTGTATTGTTGAATGAGCATAAAGAGCTTGTGAATGCGATCAGAGCAGGTAAGAAAGAAGAAGCACGCAAGATCATGAAGAAACATATTACAAATCAGGAAATGACAGTGATCCGTAATATTAAGGAAGAATATTAAGCTGTGATTTGAAGGTAGTGTTTTATTGTATAAGTCATCTTTCTGACTTATACAATAAATACTACCTTCAAACCACTATACAGTGTGTATGTTTTACGGTATTGGCACTACTAATAATATCTGTGTCTATCAGATAGTAATTGTCAGTTTATTTACTGGGCTAAACTCAGGTATATATCGTTTTCCCTTCTTTATTTTCTTATATCCTCTAACAATAACATAATATTTCTTTTTATGTTTCAGGTTTTTAGGTATATACGGTTTTTGTTAGAATTATTAATTGTTAATCGTCTGGAATCCAACATATTTTTCTTGGTGCCATAATCAACCCAATAACCATCATATCTAGTATCTTTTTTCCATGTTACTTTAAGTTGTTTCCCTGATATTCTTTTTAAATGAATCTTTTTGATTTTCCCCGGTACAATTTTTACTTTGATACTTACAGTTGCAGAACGTTCATAATGTTCATCTTCTTTTGCATAAACATAAATTTTACATGTTCCTCTCTTTTTTCCTATTATTTTTCCTTGCATGTCAACGGATGCAATTTTAGGATCAGAACTCTTCCATTGAACTTACAGTTTGATGGAAACTTATTGAGATTCACATAAAATGGTTCGTCCCATGATTTTGTGATCATTTTGTTACTATTTCTATGTAAATATTGTTGCGCTTTTAGTATCGTATATTCAACATTCATGCTTCCTTCATATCCGTTTTTTAATTTCACCGTTGCTTGATATGTTCCAGGATACATACTATTTTTAGGGTATGTTATCTGATAATATCTTTTAGCTAATTTTGTACCATCATTTTTATAATGTCAATCCATGGATGTTGCTCTTCTCCCTTTTGATATCTAAATGTCTGTTTTTTCATAACTGCTTTCTGTACTCTTGGTAAAATTCCTATAGATGTTTCACCGCATCTTTCACATATAAAAATTGCTTTTCCATCTTTATCTTTCGTTGCAGTTTCTATACTGTAATCATTATTACGGTGATTGCATATATAATCTTTTTTTCTTACATAAGATAATTCCGGAAATCTTTTTACAGCTTCTTCTATTACCGGATTATCATCCATGGCAACCAATTTTACTGGAAATTCATATGATACCATTGGGTTAATATCCTTTAGGCTATTTGGAATCATGATCATCTTTAATCGTCTACAGAAATTAAATGCATACCAATCGATTGTTTCAACTCCCTCTGGTATACAGATACTTCAAGCTTGCACAATTTCAAACGACTGCGCCGCTAATACTTTTCAGTCCTTTTGACAATTTTACATATTTTAATTTGCTACATAGCAGAAATGCTTCTCTTCCTAGGTAAGTAACTGTATCTGGAATTTCAATATAATCCAAGTTCTGACACTCTTGAAATGCTCGGGGTCCAATTGTTTCCAATCCATCTGGTAATGTAACTTTTTTAAACTATTACACTCACGAAATGCATCTGGTTCAATTTCTGTTATTCCTCTTTCTATAATCAGTTCTTTCGGTTGATCTGGATCAATTAAATTATCTTCAAAAAAATCCATAGGTATTTTACCCTGACCGGATATTATCAAAATTCCGTTTTCTAATGTCCAGTTTAATTGTTCACAATTTTCTTCTTGTGATGTTTCATCTCCCATAATATTTTGTGCTTGAACACATCTGATTTTTAGCACAAATACAAACGAAATTACGATCATCACGCCTATAATTATCTTTTTCATACTTTTTACTTTCCTCCTATTCCAAAATGTTTTCCCCACTTATTCATACTTACATCATACAATAACACCGTGTTAAAATAAATACATATAATAAACTACAAGAAACAAAAAAGGGGAAAATATGAATATAAGAACCGCAACAATCAAAGATCTAGAAGCAGTAACATCTGTAGAGGCAGAATGCTTTCCACCAGCGGAAGCAGCAACAAGAGAAGAATTAGCAGAACGATTAAAATACTATGCTGATCATTTCTGGCTGATGTTTGATGGAGATAAATTAATTGCGTTTGTAGATGGATTTGTAACGGATGAAGAAGATCTGACAGATGAGATGTATGCAAAAGCTCAGTTGCACAATGAAAGTGGAGCGTGGCAGATGATCTTTGGGGTGAATACGATACCTGCATACAGAAAACATGGGTATGCAGGAGAGTTGATCAAATGTGCGATCGAAGATGCAAGAAAGCAGGAAAGAAAAGGATTAGTGCTTACTTGTAAGGATCATTTGGTGCATTATTATGCGAAATTTGGATTTGAGAATGAGGGAGTATCTGAGTCTGAGCATGGAGGAGTGAAGTGGAATCAGATGAGGCTTAAATTTTGATCATAATGCTGCAAGAGTTGGGATGTTGACACAAACAGTAAAGAACAGTAAAATAGTATAAAAACAGTAAAGAACAGTAAAAGAGATAAGAGGTGATAAGAAATGCAAAATCCTTTTACACTTACATTTGGAAAAAGTCCGTTAGAACCAGTGGAACGTCCAGTACAGACGAAAGAGATCATTGATACATTTACAGCAGAACAGATTAATCAGCAGATGTTTATTATTACAGGAGTGCGTGGGTCAGGAAAGACTGTAATGATGACTGAGATTTCACAGAAATTGAGAGAAAATGATCAATGGATCGTAATAGAATTGAATCCAGCAACAGATTTATTGAAAGGACTTTTATCAAAGTTAAATAGCAACAAGGTATGTGCTGGAATCATTAAATCTTCCAAATTGATCTGTCATTTTTCGGTTTTGGAGTAGCAATTGAAGGAATGTCACCAATTACAGATGAAGAGACAGCGATCATAGTAATTCTGGAAAAGATGAAAAAGAATGGGAAGAGGCTCTTGATCACAATTGATGAAGTTACGAATAATGAATTTATGCAGGTTTTTGCTGGATCTTTTCAGATTTTTGTAAGGCAGGATCTACCAGTATTTTTATTAGCAACGGGTTTATATGAGAACATCGATGAGTTACAGAATGAAAAGAATCTTACATTCTTATATAGAGCACCAAAGATACAATTAAAACCGTTAAATAATCGGGCAATCATGAATAAATATAAAACAATTTTTAAAATTGAATCAGAACATGCTGCGAAGATGGCAGAACTTACAAAAGGTTATCCATTTGCATTTCAGGTTCTTGGATATTTAACATGGAATCATGAGGGTGATTACGAAGCAGTCATTGATGAATATGAACAGTATTTGAGTGAATTTGTTTATGATAAGATCTGGTCAGAATTATCACAGAAAGATAGGATAGTAGCAAGAGGAATTGCAGAGGTTGATGGTGGGAAGATCAAAGATATCCGGGAACGTTTAGGAATGGAGACGAATGAATTTAATCCATATCGAAAACGTTTGATAAAAAAGGGAATCTTGTCAGGTGAAATGAGAGGATATGTATACTTTACATTACCATTATTTGATGAGTATGTGATTGATAATTCATAGAAATTAATTCAAGGTCAGATCTACGAAGTAGTTGATAAATACAAAAATTATTAACCAATATCATATAACATACACACTGTGTAGTGATTTGAATAGTGTTTTGTTGTATGAGTCAGAAAGAAGATAAGAAGAACTATTTCTAAGAAAAAAGGATGACACTCCGCATTTTTGAAAGCGTTTTTTACAAATCGCCTATCCGCGCCTGTTCCTTTGAAAACTCCCTCGCTACGAACCAAAATGTCCGCAGCTACGGTCAGACATTCAACCACAGGGCGCTGCGAATTTGTAAAAAACGCATTCAAAAAGTGCTCATGTTGTCATCCTTTTTTCTTAGAAATAGTTCTTCTTATCTTCTTTCTGACTCATACAGGACCAACACTACCTACAGGATTTACTGATTGATCCCCGGCAATATTGTCTTCACATACCGTGAAGCAAACTTCGGACAATTCGCCCTAATATAACTATTATTCACCTGTGCTGGGCTAAGAAAATCAGAATATACTCCATAAACCCCAAGTTTCATAAACTCTTTCGCAAAATAAGCATTATTCACGGAATGTGTATATGAATAAATTCCTTGTTTTGCAAGCAGTTCCATACGATAATCATTGATATCATTCTTAGGAGAAGTGATCGCTTCAATACCATTTTGTTTACAGAACTTTACGACTTTATAAAATGCTGCATCGGGCTGTTTGTAAGTGGTGTATACAAATGCCTGAATGGATGCACGCTTTTTACAGCCCAGTACATTCTCTGATTGTAGACCTGAACGATCACACGGTCTAAGAGGTCTTCTTTACCGACTTTTTTAGCTGTCTGTACAAGAACATTAAATTCCTTTTTTGCATCTGCAGGCTCTGTGCTTTTTGAGTCTGTCATCAGATAGAAATCAGGATATTTTTCCATGAGATTCAATACATCAAGGAAAGAAGTTGGTGTATATTTCCCATAGATCTTAGTATTTTTGAATTTACGGTAACTGACTGGGTCGCCTTTTTTACTGGTTGGATCAGAAAGTTTCCAACCCCATTGGTGCTTCCCAATCGCAACGTTGTCCTTAGTAAGAAGGATGTCCATTTCAAAGACACGATAACCCTTCTGATAAGCAGGGTAAAAGCCATCGATGGAATTCAAATAATCTTTGCCATCAAGCCCGCCCATTGCATGGGCAATGCTGTGGTAAGTATACCAAGGTTTCAGTGTTGTTTTTTCTTTTTGTGCCTTTTTACGAGCAGTGTTAACATCTTTTTCACGCTGGACCTCAGATTGTTTTGCCAGTTGCTTTTGATGCTTTTTATGATATATCGAATAAGCACTAAAAGCTCCGCCAGCAACAATAACAGCAAGGCAAAGTGTTAAGATATGTGGAAGAAATCGTTTTAATCGGTATTTCCAGACTACATATCGGATTTCCTTTGTTTTTATTTTTGAAAGTCTCATTGCTAAACTCCTAGCTTAATAAAAACGTAACATTTGAAACAAATAATTAATATCTATTCATTATAGCATAAACCTGTGTCGAAAAAAAGAACGAAATCCCATACAAAGTAAGCTGCCAATTAAGATTAGTAAGATGATCATAACGGCGCAGTGAAGGAAAAATGCATCTGGAAGGATCATGATCACAGGGTCAGTAGCTTCATCAAAAATCCAATAATCATTTCGAAACATGATCTCATGAAACAAAGTAAAAGCGGCATCCCAGTTGAACGCACATAAAATACCAACGATTACGGGTAATAAAACAGTTATAATAGAAGCTGATCTCAAAAAATCAATATTTCGTGACCTTATTTTTCTCTTTATGAGGAAACAAGATAAGATCAGTGTGATCACGCAAAGATATTCGATACCAACAAAGATTCGTTTTACTTCTTCAAAATGAATCTTGCCCTCTCTTGACATAGGCAAGGTCAGTTTTAATTTGCCAGAATAAAAGAACTGATTATAATCAATCAAAGCATCATAATTTTCACGAATCACTTTTTTGGAAAAACCGGAAGTTTCTTCTATTTTCAAAGAGGAAATATCATGATAATATAAAGGTCGGAAGTTTAATGTTATCGTTACGGATGCACTGATGATAAATAGTGCAAGACATAAGGATATCAGGATATTTTTCATAGATGTTCTCATCCTTTCTGTAAATTGTAAATGATCATATCTGCTAATGATAACAATCTTAACATAAAGAAATAAAAGAATTCAATGAATTTAAGAGTATAACAGGAAGGACAGACTATGAGGAAAGAACTTCACTGTCCACAGATCATAAAGGACGGTAAAACCATAGGATATGGCGGCGATCAGGAATGGTTTCCAGGAGATTTTCAGCGCCTGGCAGGATGTGGAAGTGTGACAGGCAGCAATATTGCAGCTATTTATGCACTCAGTCGGAAGATTTTAAAGATTTATATCCGATAAAAGATAGTCAGAAAGCAGCAGACTATGAACAATATTTAAATTTGATGCAGACGATGTATCGCTATATGAAACCTGGATTTATGGGATATCCACTGATTGGGAGATTTGCGAAAGATTTCAAAAGATATGCAAAAGATCATGGAATCACATTAAGTTCAGAACAGCTATTTTTACCCAAAAGTAGAGAACAGGCATTGGATTTTATCTTGCCAGCATTAAAGGAAGACCATCCAGTTGCATTTCTGATCTTAAGACATCCGGCGCATGAATTAAGAGAAGATAACTGGCACTGGGTGACGATCACAGGATTTGATGAGGAAGAAGAGAAATTGATCTGGTCGAATTGTGGAGAGTGCGAAGAAATCGACTGGAATATGCTATTTGATACAGATAAGAAATATTATGTAGGAATCGTAAAATTTAAGGAGGAAGAATGATGTATGATGTGATCTTTAAAAATGGAAATGTCGTTGATGTGAAAAATGAACAGATCCTTCAGGCAGATATTGCAGTGAAAGATGGAAAAATCGCAGGAATTGGTCATTTCAGGGGAGAATGTAATAGATTGTACAGGAAAATATATCACACCTGGATTCATTGATGCACATGTACATATTGAATCTAGTATGGCGACACCAATGGAATTTTCCAAAGCAGTTATGCCGCATGGTACAACGACGGTTATCGCAGATCCCCATGAACTTGTCAATGTCAAAGGAAATGAAGCGATGGAATACATTCTGGATGCAGCAGCGATGCCCCACTTGGAATCTATGTCATGATGCCTTCATCCATTCCAGCGACACCATTTGAGACAAATGGGGCAGATTTTACGGCGGAAGATATGAAGCAGTGGAAGGAACATCCGCTTGTCTTAGGACTTGGAGAAGTGATGTGTTATCCAGCGGTTCTAAGCAAAGAAGAGCAGATCATGAAGAAATTAGAGCTGTGTAAAGGAATGGTCATTGACGGACATGCACCGGGACTTAGTGGAGAAGACTTAAAGGCATATGTGGAAGCAGGAGTTATGACAGATCATGAATGTACATCTTTTGAAGAAGCCAAAGAAAAATGTCTTGCAGGCATGAAAATCTTAGTTCGTGAAGGAAGTGCAGCAAGGAATGTAGAAAATATAGTTCCGGGACTTGTCAAAGAACCAGAATTTATTGCACATTTTATGTTCTGTACCGATGATAAACATCTTGATACTATTGAAAATGAAGGACATATTAGTTACAATATAAAGAAGAGTATCCAGCTTGGAATGAATCCAATATCAGCGGTAAAGATGGCAACATATAATGCTGCAAAGACATATGGTTTAAATGATATCGGAGTATTAGAAGAGGGAAAAGATGCGGATATCGTGATTCTTGATTCTTTGGAGAGTGTCGAAGTACATTCTGTATACAAACAAGGAAGAATTGTGAACACAGAATTCTTTACAAAAGAAGCAAAACCAGTGAATGAATCAATGCTTCACACCGTTGTATTAAAGAATATCTCCAAAGATAAGATTCAGGTAAAAGCAGAAGGAAAGATCCCTGTGATCGGAATGATCCCAGAGCAGATCGTCACGAAGTTTTTACAGGAAGAGGTTCCATCAAAGGAGGGGGTATTTACTCCAGATAGTGAATATTCTAAACTATGTGTATTTGAACGTCACCGCGGAACAGGCAATGCAGCTGCGGCACCGATCAAGGGATATGGGATAACCAACGGTGCGATCGCAACATCTGTAGCACATGATTCACATAACATCATTGCGGCAGGAGATAATGACGAAGATATCATCAAAGCTGTACAGACGATAGAGGAGATTCAGGGAGGATACGCACTGGTATCTGAAGGCAGAGTTTTAGGTACTTTACCGCTGACGGTTGCGGGGCTTTTAAGCCAGAAACCGGCGAAAGACATCCAGAAAGGTATCGATGAGCTGTTACAGAAGGCATGGAAACTAGGAATATCCAGAGATATTGATCCATTTATCACATTATCATTTATGGCACTTCCAGTGATTCCATCATTAAGATTGACAGACCTTGGACTTGTGGATGTAGATACATTTCAATTATTAAAATCATAAGGAAAGAAGAAGGGTACAATGGCAAGACGAAGAAAAAGAAGACGCATCAACAAAGGAAGAGTTGCAGCACTATTGATCATTATCCTGGTGATCGCAGCAGGAATATTTTTTGTAACGACAAGATTTGGAAGAACAAGTTATGCATCAGTGAACAAATCCATGGGAGAATACATGGTAAAGGCAAATGATGATCTGCTCGGTAAAGGAACAGACAAAGAATTGAAGAAATCACTCTACGTTCCAAGAAAGATCGATAAGACAAAGAAACTAATCGCATTTACATTTGATGATGGTCCATTAAAAGGAAATACAGAAAGAGTATTAGCAGCATTAGAGAAGAACGATGCAAGAGCAACATTTTTCATGTTAGGACAGAATGCAAATTATTATCCAGAGACAGTCAAGAAAGTCTTAGAGTCAGGTAATGAAGTATCAAGCCACACATGGAATCATACATACCTTCCAAAGTTAAGTGCTGCACAGATAAGAGAACAGGAAGACAAGACAGCGAATGCAATCTACAAAGCATGTGGAAGCAAACCAGTTAGCGTAAGACCTCCATATGGAGCGATCAATGAGAATGTTAAAAAAGGAATTGATACACCACTGATCCTTTGGAGTGTTGACACCTTAGACTGGAAGACAAAGAACACAGATGCGACTGTTAAAACAATCTTAAAACATGCAAAAGACGGAGATATCGTGTTAATGCATGATATTCATAAGCCAACCGTTGCAGCAGTAGAGAAAGTATTACCGATCCTTAAGAAGAAAGGATATGAAGTTTGTACAGTATCCGAGCTGTTAGAAGCTAAGGGTGTGAAAGCAGGCAAAGGTGATAAAGTCTTTAGTGCAACTGATATTATTAGAAAATAATGAGATTTAGAATTTGAAATTTTAAACAAATTTGAAAGGATTATCATGTTTTGTGATGATCCTTTCCTTTTTTTGTTTGCAGGAGATTCCATAAAACAGGATTCTTTTTACCAAAAAGACAAAATCAAGAACAAACCAGATGCTAAAAGGAGCTATTTTGCTGTTTTGTTCTTGAATCAAAAGTTAGTGTATACTAACATATAACCGTAAATTATAAAAGAAAGGAAGAGAGAAGGAGTTTTTCATGAATGAGAAACGAGAAGTAATCCTGCCATCAGATTTTTCAGGAGAGAAAGGAAAGATCGTCTGTTATCGGATCAGCTCATATCTGGAGCTTTTGTATATTGATATCAGATCAAGAAGAATCCCAGAAGTCCAGATTCAGGCCTACGAAGGGGAAGCGGTCATGACAGTGAATTTCAGTTTCCTTGGCAAGTGCGAGGTTCTTTTGAAAAATGGTGGCGGTACTTATGTGGATACCGGGGAATATTCAATCGACTATGGGACTGCTTCAAGAGAAGCGGATGAATTTTACTATCCAAGAGCACAGTATCATGGAATGGAGTTGATCTTGTATCCATGTCCAGAACTTGACAAAGAACTGTCATTAAATGGCAGGAATACCAAAATGAGCGTTGAATTAAAAGAACGGTTTCTGGGAAGAGAGACACCATTTATTTCAAAAGCAGATGCAAGAATTGAACAGGCAGTGAGAGTGATTCAAGATGACATTGAAGCAGATGCAGATATGAATCTTCTTGCGGTGGATGTCAGCCGGTGGCTTCAGGTTCTTTGCAGCAAAAGGGATGCAGTGGAGACAAACAGGGTGTACTACTCAGGTTCACAGATTCAGATTGCGAGAAAGACCATGGATATTCTGACAGAAGATTTAAGCAAACGATATTCTGCAGCGACACTTGCGAAACGTTTTGGAATCAGTGAGACAAGTCTTAAGAATTATTTCCAGGGAGTATATGGAAGAGGATACAGCGAATTATTGAATGAGATCCGAATGAAAAAGGCAGCAGAATTGATTCTGAAAAATTCAATGAAAATATCAGAGATCAGTGATGCAGTAGGATTTGCGACACAATCAAGATTTGCAAAAGCATTTAAGAATTATTACGGGGCTGCACCGCTTGAATATAAGCGCAAGCACAATTTAAATAAGGACAGCAGACAGATGGAATTGTCCGACAATAAATAATTTACTGGAGGTGAACGTAATAATGGAA
>ENA-OQEX01000542-OQEX01000542.1-human-gut-metagenome-genome-assembly--contig:-NODE-542-length-19470-cov-9.595823_pt1 | contig 19470 bp, 18 predicted proteins | sample MGYA00242802_ERZ504649 | MGnify/ENA primary metagenome ERZ504649 (study PRJEB26092, sample SAMD00036194) | human gut metagenome | host: Homo sapiens | study: EMG produced TPA metagenomics assembly of...
AGCAGGGCAACTACAAGTATCCGGAAGGCTTCGACCCGGCAACCAACGAGTGGATCGCTGGTTACGAGAAGCAGCGTGAGGAGTGGGAGTCCCAGTACGCCACCGCTCACGATCTGTGGGAGCAGCACAAGGAATTCGTTGCCAAGGAACTCGAGAACGCCGAGGCTTCCGCAGCCGAAGACGGCCAGGCTCCGAAGGAAGAGAAGGTCGAAGAGGTGTCCAACTACTCCTCCGACAACACCTCCAACGGCACCCTCGCCGATTCCGACCAGCTCGCCGCTCTGCGCGACCAGCTGCTCGGCAAGTGAGTTTCGACGAATCAAAATAAACTGATTCGCGTAAACCGCTGATAAATGGCCCCGCACCTGATGGTGTGGGGCCATTTGCGTATGTTGCGAGTCCTCAAACATTACAATGGCGGTTGTGATGATTCGAATTGGGTTGACCGGAGGCATCGCCGCCGGCAAAAGCACCGTCGCTACGCATCTGCGTGAACTGGACGCGACGCTTGTCGATTATGATGTGCTCGCCCGAAAAGTCGTGGAACCCGGAAGCGTGGGCCTGCAACGAATCGTGGAACATTTCGGGCCGGATGCGATGAACGCGCAAGGTGGTCTTAATCGGCGATGGATGTCCGAACACGTCTTCTCCGATCCGAATGCCGAATCCGAACGTAGAATCCTTGACGATATCGAACATCCGTTGATCTACGATCTTGCATTGTCGGAGGAACGGCAGGCGGTCGAAAAGAATCCGGATGCGTGGTCGTACATGATATTCCGCTTTTGGCGGAAGTAATCGATGACATACCCATGCGTTTCGACCATATCGTAACAGTCGAAGCACCGGAACAGACGCGTGTGGAACGTATGATGCGCACCCGTGGCATGAGTGAGGCACAGGCGAAGGCGCGTATCGCGCATCAGCACGCGTGCGGCACGAGAATCCATAGCCGATGCGGTGATTGACTCATCCCAGGATGTAGAACACATGTTCGACTGTGTTGATAGGCTGATGGAACAGTGGCGTAAGGAAGCGAGACGGAACCATGGGATTCAACATTGAACGAGTGAACAAGCCGTTTGTGGTCAAATCTCCATATAAGCCTTCAGGCGACCAGCCGAAGGCCATCGAGGAGCTGGCCACGCGCATCGAGAATGGCGAGAACGACGTGGTGCTCATGGGCGCCACCGGCACCGGCAAAACCGCCACTACAGCGTGGCTGATCGAACGTCTGCAGCGACCGACGCTTATCATCGAGCCGAACAAGACGCTCGCCGCGCAGTTGTGCGCCGAATTCCGCGAACTCATGCCGGACAATGCGGTGAGCTACTTCGTTTCCTACTACGACTACTACCAGCCGGAAGCGTACATTCCCCAGACCGACACCTACATCGAGAAGGATTCCAACATCAACGACGATGTGGAGCGATTGCGCCACGCCGCCACCGCGAACCTTCTGACCCGTCGCGATTGCGTGGTCGTGGCCACCGTCTCCTGCATCTACGGTTTGGGAACGCCGGAAGAATACGCTGGCCGTATGCTGTTCCTCCAGGAAGGCCAGCAGATCGACCGTGACGATTTACTGCGCAAATTCGTGGACATGCAATACAAGCGCAACGACATCGCCTTCACGCGAGGCACATTCCGCGTGCGCGGCGACACCGTTGAGATCATCCCCGTATACGAGGAACTGGCCATCCGCATCGAATTCTTCGGCGACGAAATCGACCGCATCTCCACGCTGCATCCGCTGACCGGCGACGTGATCGCGCACGAATCGCAGGTGCACATCTTCCCGGCCTCGCATTACGTTGCCGGACCGGAACGTATGGAACGGGCGCTCAAAACCATCCAACAGGAACTTGACGAGCGTACCGCCGAATTGCATAAGCAAGGCAAGGAACTTGAAGCGCAGCGTCTCACCATGCGCACCACATACGATCTGGAAATGCTCTCGCAGGTCGGCACATGCTCCGGCGTGGAGAACTATTCGCGGCATTTCGACGGACGCGCGCCGGGCACGCCTCCGCACACGCTGCTTGACTTTTTCCCCGATGATTTCCTGCTCGTCATCGACGAATCACATGTCACCGTGCCGCAGATCGGTGCCATGTACGAAGGCGACGCGAGCCGCAAACGCACGCTGGTCGAACACGGTTTCCGCCTGCCGTCGGCAATGGACAATCGACCGCTCAAATGGCCGGAGTTCCAGGAACGCGTCGGTCAGACGGTGTACCTGTCGGCAACGCCCGGCGATTACGAACTCGGTTTGAGCGACGGCGTGGTCGAACAGATCATACGTCCGACCGGACTAGTCGATCCGCAGATCGACGTGCGGCCGGTGGAAGGCAGATCGATGACCTGCTTGCCGAAATCAAAGACCGCGTGGCAAGGAACGAACGTGCGCTGGTCACCACGCTCACTAAGAAAATGGCCGAGGATCTGACCGACTATCTGCTGGAACGCGGCATCAAAGTCGAATATCTGCATTCCGATGTGGACACCTTGCGTCGTGTCGAACTGCTGCGTGAACTGCGTGAAGGCAAGATCGACGTCATCGTCGGCATCAACCTGCTACGAGAGGGCCTCGATCTGCCGGAAGTGTCATTGGTCGCAATCCTCGACGCGGATAAGGAAGGCTTCCTGCGTTCCTACCGTTCGCTCATCCAGACCATCGGCCGTGCGGCGCGAAACGTGTCCGGCACCGTCGTCATGTATGCGGACGACATCACCGAAGCCATGCGCAAGGCCATCGACGAGACCAACCGCCGCCGTGACATCCAGATCGCCTACAATAAGGAACATGGCATCGATCCGAAGCCGCTCATCAAGAAGATCTCCGATGTCAACGACATGCTCGCCAAGGAGGACGTCGACACCCAGACATTGCTCGGTACCGGATACCGAAACGCGGACAAAGCCGGCAATTCGCATCTCGGCGTGCCACATACCAGCAAGGAGGAATCCGGCAGGCGGCACGAGGAGATTCTCAAGGCCGGATTGCCCGCACAGGATCTAGCTGATCTCATTCGACAACTGTCCGAACAGATGCATACCGCCGCAGAACAACTGCAATTCGAGCTTGCGGCTCGTCTGCGTGACGAGATCCGTGACCTGAAAAAGGAACTTCGGCAGATGACGGAGGCGAGCAAATAGTTCTCGACCGGTCATACGGCATCCGTACCATAGTGGATTATGGCTGAAACACCACTTGTTTTTGAAATCGCCACGTTTGCGGTGCTTGCCGTCTTCTTCGTGGTGGACCTGTTCATCATCGGGCGCAAGCCGCATGTGCCCTCCACCAAGGAATGCGTGCAGCATATCGCGTTCTTCGTGGTCATGGCGTTGATCTTCGGCGGACTCATGTGGTTCTTCGCCGGCTCGAAGCCTGCCATCGAGTTCTACTCAGGTTGGCTGACCGAATATTCGCTGAGCATAGACAACCTGTTCGTGTTTGTCATTATCATGTCGAATTTCGCGGTGCCGAAGGAACTACAGAAATTCGTGCTGTCAGTCGGCATCACCGTCGCGCTCGTACTGCGAGGCATGTTCATTTTGGTGGGCGCTGCCATCATCTCGCGCTTCACTTGGGTGTTCTTCCTATTCGGCGCGTTCCTCATCGTCACGGCCATCAAACTCGTCGCCGGGGGAGACGAGGACGAGGAATACCATGAGAACGCGTTGATTCACGCACTGCGCAAGGTCATCAAGATCACCGATGAATACGACGGCGAAAAGCTGCGTACTATCAAGAACGGTGTGAAGCATTGGACCCCGATGCTCATCGTGTTCCTGACCATCGGCACCACCGACGTGATGTTCGCTTTCGATTCGATCCCCGCCATTTTCGGCCTGACCAAAGATCCGTTCATCGTGTTCACGTCCAACGTGTTCGCATTGCTCGGTCTGCAGCAGCTGTACTTCCTGCTCGGAGAGCTGCTTGACAAGCTCGTCTATCTTCCGCTGGGCCTGTCCGTGGTGCTGGGCTTCATCGGCGTCAAACTCATCATGGAGGCCCTGCATGGCAATTCGCTGCCGTTCCTCAATGGCGGCCAGCCGATTTCCTGGGTTCCGGAAATGCCCACATGGCTGTCGCTTGTCGTGATCGTTCTTGCGATTGGTGGTGCGGCTTTGGCAAGTGTTATTAAGATGCGCACCATGAAAGCGAACGAAAAGTGACAGTCCGGCAAACGTTGGGAGAATAGAGCTTTTCTATTCTCCTACGAAATTGTGAGCGCTCACAACACACCTAGTTCTGAGGTGGAAGTGGGCGCTTTTTGCTAGTAAGCTATGCCATTGGAAACAGGGTCGTCAGATCCAAAATCAATATCAACAAGAATAGGCAGGCATTCATGCGTAAAGCAAGATCGTAGATACCATCGGTCCCGCTACCGAGTCCCTGGAAGGCATCACCAGCCTTGTCGAAGCAGGTATGGACGTCGCTCGTCTGAACCGCTCCCACGGCACTCCGGAAGACCACCTCAAGGTCTACAACAACCTCCGTGCCGCCGCCAAGGCCACTGGCCGCAACGTCGCAGCCCTGGTTGACCTGCAGGGTCCGAAGATCCGCTGCGGTTGGTTCAAGAAGAACGCCGACGGCGAGGACAAGGTCCAGCTGACCGAAGGCCAGGAGTTCGTCATCACCACTGATGACATCGAAGGCGACGAGCACATCACCTCCACCACCTTCAAGGGTCTCCCGGGCGACTGCCATGCAGGCGATCCGATCCTCATCGACGACGGCAAGGTCCGCCTCGAGGTCACCAAGGTCGAAGGCAACAACGTGTACACCAAGGTTGTCGTTGCCGGACCGGTCTCCAGCCACAAGGGCATCAACCTTCCGGGCGTCGCCGTGTCTCTGCCGGCTCTGACCGAGAAGGACGAAGAGGATCTGCGCTGGGCCATCCGCACCGGCGCCGACATCATTGCCATGTCCTTCGTGCGCTTCGCCACCGACATCGATCGCGCCCATGAGATCATGGACGAGGAAGGCCGCCGTATCCCGGTCGTCGCCAAGATCGAGAAGCCGCAGGCCCTCGAGAACCTCGAGGAGATCGTCAAGGCGTTCGACGGCATCATGGTCGCACGTGGCGATATGGCCGTCGAGTGCCCGCTGGAAGAGGTCCCGCTGGCCACCAAGCGCTGCATCGAGCTGGCTCGTCAGTACGCCAAGCCGGTCATCGTGGCCACCGAAGTCCTCGGCTCCATGGTCAGCTCCCCGGTCCCGACCCGTGCAGAGGCATCCGACTGCGCCAACGCCGTCCTCGACGGTGCCGACGCCACCATGACCTCCAACGAGACCGCCGTCGGCAAGTACCCGGCAGTCACCGTGAACACCATGAGCCGCATCTCCACCTTCGCCACCGAGCATGGTTTCGACCGCATCCCGGAGCTGAAGAACCTGGATATGTCCTCCACAGGTGCCGTCTCTTCCGCCGCCGTCGACCTGGCCGACAAGCTCAACGCCAAGGCCATCGTCGCCTACACCCAGACCGGTTCCACCGTGCACCGCGTGTCCCGTGAACGTCCGGCCACCCCGATCTACGGCATCACCAACAATGAGCACACCTTCACTGGCTGGCCCTGTCTTGGGGCACCGAGTCCTTCCTGGTCGACGAGGATTACCATGACAAGTCCCGCAAGGACCTCATGGTTTTCACCGACAAGGTCCTCAAGGACGCCGGCAAGGTCTCCGATGGCGACAAGATCGTCGTGCTGAGCTCCGCCCAGGGCGAACACCAGCCGGGTCGCACCGATTCCATCTACGTCCACACCGTTGGTGCCTGCGACTGAGATTTGAATCGTCGCGTTAAACGCTGATTCCATAATCCTCCCATTGGTTCCCGATGGGAGGATTATTGTTTTTACGCGATGTCCCCGAATGATGACAACGCCGAGATTTGGCGCAAATCGCAATCATGTGGTATTCTTCCAGAGTTGCGTGCAAGCCTCGTATCCCAATTGGTAGAGGAAGCAGCCTCAAAATCTGCGCAGTGTGGGTTCGAGTCCCACCGAGGGCACGTAAGAAATCAATATCAATCCAGGCCCGGGTTGGGGCATGTTAGGCCGGCTTTGGGTGTGACAGTGGAAAGAGACCGACATGGCTGCAGAGAAGACCACGGAACCGGACGAAGTACTCACTGATGAGGAGCTCCAAGCTGCTGCGGCTCCCGAGCCGGATTCTGCCAATAATAACGAGGCGCACAAGCGCACCGTCGTCGTTGCCGAAGACGAATCCGTAAACCGCATGGATTTGGTCGCCATGCTTGAGGATAACGGCTATGAGGTCGTCGGAGAGGCCGCCAACGGTGAGGAAGCCGTTGAACTGACCCGTAAGTTCCGCCCGAGCGTGGTGTGCATGGATGTCAAGATGCCTCGCATGGATGGCATCGAGGCCGCTGGCATCATCTGTGATGAGAACATCGCTCCGGTCGTCATGCTGACGGCATTCTCCCAGTCTGATTTGGTCAAAAAGGCCACGGCGCTGGCGCCATGGCGTATGTCACCAAGCCGTATGAGGAATCCAAGCTGCTGCCGGCTTTGGAAGTCGCCATGGGCCGTTTCGCCGAAATCAACGATCTGCTTGACAATGTCGAACGTAGCGAGTCCAAACTGCAGGAAACCGAGGAACAGCTGAAGAAGGCCGAAGAGCAGCTGAAGAAGGCCGAAGAAACGCTGGAGGAGCGCAAGCTCGTCGACCGCGCCAAGGGCCTGCTGATGGACAAGGCGGACTTCTCCGAACAGGGCGCTTTCCGTTGGATTCAGAAGACCTCCATGGACCAGCGCATTCCGAAGAAGCGTCTGGCCATGGCCATCATCGCCAAGTATGGCGAACAGAAGTCGGAAGCAGAGGATGAGCGCTAACACACCAACTGTGAAGGCACTTCACGCGGAACGCTATTGGTCGTTGACGGCCATTCTTTGGCGTTCCGCGCTTTTTTGCCTTACCCGTAGAGAATTTCAGTACATCATCAGGTCAGGCCACCAACGCGGTCTGGGGATTCGCCACCATGCTTTCGCAGGTGATCGATGCCGAACATCCAGACCATCTTGCCGTCGCATTCGATGTGAAGGGCGGCACGTTCCGCAACCAGATGCTGCCGCAGTACAAAGGAACTCGCGACGCGGCCCCCGAGGAACTGCTCAGCCAGCTGCCATTAATCCAGCAGATGCTGACGGCCTTGGGCGTCACATACATCGAAAAACCCGGTTACGAAGGTGACGATGTGATCGGCACGCTCGCCAGCATGGGCGACCAGGCAGGCTACCGCACATTGGTGCTGTCCGGCGACCGTGATGCTTTCCAGCTGATCAACGACAACATCACCGTGCTGTATCCCGGCCACCATTTCAAAGACCTCAAACATATGACCCCGGATGCCGTGCAGGAGAAATATCATGTCTCTCCCGCGCAATACCCGGATCTGGCCGCCTTGCGCGGAGAAACCGCTGACAACATCCCCGGCGTTCCCGGAGTCGGCGACGGATTCGCGGCCAAATGGATCAACCAGTACGGCGGACTTGAGCAGATCATCGAACACGCCGACGAGATCAGCGGCAAAAAAGGCGAAGCCCTGCGCGAAAACATCGAACAGGTCAAACTGAACCGTTCCGTGAACGCTTTGGTTCGTGACCTTGATCTTGGCGTGTCGGTATCCGACCTGACATTTGGACAAGTCGACGCTGGTCAACTCGACGATCTATTCACCAAGCTCGAATTCGGTGTTCGGACCAAGAATCGCGTGCTCAAAACGTTCAATGCGGACAAACCATCCGGGGACGTGCACGAATCCAGCAAGCTCGGGCTGCCACATGTCGAAGACGTCAACGATCCGCATGTGGTGGAGACATGGGTCCAAAACCATTTCCCCGTGGTGCAGGAACATCTGCACGAACGCCATGAACGCTCCTCCAACGACATTCCGGAATTCGGCTTCGAAATCGATTCTTCGACCCGCTGCACGGACAAGGTGAAACAGTCCTGGACGCTTTACGCCGAAGGCACGAGCAAACCCGGAGAAGCCTCTCTTTCGGCATTGATGATCGCCGTGCACGGCGAAGCCATTCGCATCGACGTATTCAGTCCGGATATGGTGCAATGCCTGCAAAGGCTGTTCGACCGCTATCACCATTCCATGGTCGTGCACGGTTACAAAGAACATGCGCATCTGCTGGGCAGCATCGGCGTGGAACTTCCGGAACCATTGTTCGACACCAAGCTCGCCGGATATCTTGCCCACCCGGATTTCCACGCGGACACGCTGGAACAGGCTGCGGCCCATTTCCTTGATCTGCACATCGAAGCACAAGCCGAAGCCGCGACACAGGGGACCTTGGACTTCGACGAGCCTGAGGAAAACGATTCCAAGAACGATGAGCTGATACTCACCCGCACCGCAATCGTGGGGCTTTTGGCCGAATATTTGGCCGGTGTGCTGGATAAGCGCGAACAATTCGGTCTCCTCAAATCCATTGAGCTTCCGGTCTCTCAGGTCCTGCATGGCATGGAACAGGTCGGCGCCCAAGTGGATATGACACGTCTGGTGCAGATGCGCGACCAACTTGCCGCCGACGCTGCCCAGGCACAGGAAACGGCGTGGCAGTTCGCGGGGGAGCAGGTGAACCTGCAAAGCCCCAAACAGCTGCAGAAGATCCTGTTCGAAGACATGGGATTGAAACCGACGAAAAAAACCAAGTCCGGTTCATACACCACCAATGCCGCGGCATTGCAGACCTTGCGTGACCGCTCGTACGATAACGACCGCGCATGCCAGTTCCTTGACGCGTTGCTGATGCATCGTGAAAAGAACAAGCTCAAGCAGATCGTGCAGACGTTGATCGACGCCACAAACCGTCATGACGGTCGCATCCACACCACTTCGAACAGACGGTGGCAGCCACCGGACGATTGAGCTCCGTCGATCCAAACCTGCAGAACATTCCGAACCGGGATCCCGCAGGTCGTGAGATTCGATCCGCGTTCGTGCCGGGAGAGGGCTTCGAATCGTTGCTGAGCTCCGACTACTCGCAGGTCGAACTGCGCATCATGGCCGACCTTTCCGGTGATGAGGCGTTGATAGAGGCCTTCCGCTCCGGCAAGGACTTCCATAAGTATGTGGCCAGCTTGGTCTACGGCATTCCCGTTGAGACATCACGTCCGATCAGCGTAGCCACGTCAAGGCGATGAGCTATGGACTTGCCTACGGTCTGAGCACGTATGGACTTGCCCAGCAGCTCAAGATCAAGCCCAAAGAAGCCGAATCGCTGAAAAACCAGTATTTCGCCACTTTTGGCAAAGTCCATGAATACCTTGAATCGCTTGTCTCGTCCGCACGCGAAAAAGGATATACCGAAACCATTTTCGGAAGGCGCAGGTATTTCCCCGGTCTCAAATCGCCGAACCGTGCCGTGAGGGACGCGGCCGAACGCGCCGCGTTGAACGCGCCTATCCAAGGCTCGGCGGCGGACATCATGAAAATCGCCATGATTCGTGCGTATGACGCACTGCAGGAAGCGAACCTTGGAAGTCGCCTCATACTGCAGATTCATGATGAACTTGTGGTGGAGATCGCGCCCGGTGAGGAGAAGCAGGCCACCGCGCTGGTGAAGGATGCCATGGAGCATGCCGTCACCATGGCCGTTCCGTTGGACGTATCGACGGGCATCGGTTCCGATTGGCAATTGGCGGCCCACTGATCCGTTCCCGTCGGATAATCGAAGGCTGATTAAAAAAGAAAGAAGGAAGATTGTGGCAACGCTGAAGCAGGTCGTGGATGTGCTTGAAACGCTGTATCCGCTGCGATACGCGGAACAATGGGATGAGCCGGGACTCATCGTGGGAGACCTTCGCCACGACGTGCGCAACATCGCGTTCGCGGCGGACCCATCCATGGCGGTGATCGACCAGGCTATCGCCGGAGGCATCGACCTGCTGATCTGCCACCATCCGCTGTTCTTCCGTTCCGTGCATGCGGTCTCCGGACTAGGATTCCGTGGTGAGATCGTCCGGAAGCTCAACCTCGCCGGTTGCGCGCTGTGGGTTGGGCACACCAATGCCGATGCCTCCTACCGAGGAGTCAGCATGGCCGCCGCCGACGCGTTCGGCCTGATCGAACAGCGTCCGCTGGTACCCATCGAAGATCCGAAAGCCGAACATCCGGTCGGATTGGGCCGTGTCGGCCGGTTGCAGGAGCCGATCGCATTGCGTGATTTCGCCCGTCGTGTGGCCGACGCGCTGCCATACACCGAACTTGGCGTGCAGGTGTGCGGCGACCTTGACGCGACGATCGGCACGGTGGCGGTATTGCCGGGCTCGGGCGATTCCCTGTTCGATGAAGTGCGTGCCGCAGGCGTCGATGTGTATGTGACCAGCGATCTGCGCCATCATCCGGTGACCGATGCCATCGAGCAGGCGCGCTATGAGGCGTCCATGCGTGCCGCGGACATCGAACTCGGCCGAGGCGACGCCACTGTTCGTCCGATGTTCATCAACACGCCACACAGCGCCATCGAATCCATATGGTTCCAATACGCCATGGGCGATGTGCCTCGTGCCGTATCTGAGGCGACCGGAGACATCCCCACCGTCCGCTGGATTTCCATGAACACCGATCCCTGGAATCTGGTACTGCGTCCTGCGGGCAGGAACGCTGAACGACGATGTCCGATACGACCAGCATGGATATGTCGCTGAACGAATCCAGCGATGGCGTGGACATGACCAGACCGGCCACAGTACTCAGCAGAGAGCACGTGTATCAAGGCGCGATTTTCGGCGTGGAGGACATGCGTATCGCGTTGCAGACACGAGACGGCGGACAAACCGTGATCCGCAGACAGGTGATGCGGCACGCGCTGTGTGGTCATGCTGGTGCATGACTGCGCGCAGGATTTGTACTTGGTCGAACGAGAATACCGCGTCGGCTGCGACGCCTTCGCCTACGGTCTGCCGGCAGGACTCATCGATGACGGGGAAGACGTCGATGCGGCCGCATTGCGTGAGCTGCGCGAAGAGACCGGCGTCGAGCCAATCGACGAAAACAGTTGCGATATCGACCATGTCGGGCAATTCTATTCATCCGAAGGCATGACCGACGAACTGGCCAACATCATGGTGGTGCACCTGCGCCACTGGCAGGCCGTCGAACGGCATTTCGACGCCGACGAGCATGTCGAATCTGCTTGGATCCCGTGGAAGCAGCTACGAGACACGCACATCACGGCCTCCAATTCGGAGATCGCCATTTGCATGAGCAAATTCGCAGAATGCGGCAACAATAGCGGCCTGCAGGTTTCGAATTGTAAAAACAATCGCCGGAATAAACGAAATAACGAATTCAACTCGCAAAACGTGCGATACTTGAATTATGCAAATCAGACCTGGATCGATGTATCCACTCGGTGCGAGCTACGACGGCGCCGGCGTGAATTTCGCCCTCTTCTCTCAAGTGGCCCAGAAAGTCGAGCTTTGTCTTTTCGATGAGGAAGACCGTGAGACCCGAGTGGAAATGACGGAGCAGAACTCCTACGTATGGCATAACTATCTGCCGGGAATACAACCCGGGCAACGGTACGGCTATCGTGTGTACGGTCCGTATGATCCAGCAAAGGGCCTGCGGTGCAACCCGAACAAGTTGCTGCTCGACCCGTACGCAAAAGCCATCGAGGGAAACATCGACGGTGACGAAAGCCTCTATTCGTATTGGTTCAAAAGCCCTGAGGACGTCACCAGCATGAATACGCTGGATTCCGCGCCGCATACCATGAAATCGGCCGTGGTCAATCCGTATTTCGACTGGGGCAACGACCAACATCCGAACATCTCCTACCATGATTCGGTAATCTACGAAGCCCATGTGCGTGGCATGACCAATCTCAACCTGGACGTGCCGCCGGACATCCGTGGAACCTACGCGGGCCTCGCATATCCATCGGTCATCGAATATCTGAGGAAGCTCGGCGTCACCGCCATCGAACTTATGCCGATCCACCAGTTCGTCAACGACAGCTTCCTGCAGGAAAAAGGCCTGAGCAACTACTGGGGCTACAACACCATCGGCTTCTTCGCGCCTCATAACGCGTACTCAAGCTCCGGACAACGCGGCGAGCAGGTCAACGAATTCAAATCCATGGTCAAGGCCTACCATCGCGCCGGCATGGAAGTGATCCTCGACGTGGTGTACAACCACACCGCCGAAGGCAACAACCTCGGCCCGACCCTAAGCTTCAAAGGCATCGACAACGGTGCCTACTACCGTCTGGTCGACAACGACCGACGCCACTACTTCGACACGACCGGCACCGGCAACTCCCTGCTGATGCGCTCGCCGCACGCGCTGCAGCTCATCACGGACAGCCTGCGCTACTGGGTCACCGAAATGCATGTCGATGGTTTCCGATTCGATCTTGCGGCCACGCTGGCCCGCCAGTTCCAGGAAGTCGACAAGCTGTCCGCCTTTTTCGACATCGTCGAACAGGATCCGGTCATCTCCCGTGTCAAGCTCATCGCCGAACCTTGGGATTTGGGTTCCGGCGGCTATCAGGTGGGCGGCTTCCCGTCCAGCTGGTCCGAATGGAACGGCCGCTACCGTGATTGCGTGCGTGACTTCTGGCGTTCGCAACCATCGACGCTACCGGAATTCGCCAGCCGTCTGATGGGCAGCTCCGACCTGTATCAGATGAACGGCCGCCGTCCGGTGGCTTCCGTGAACTTCATCACCGCACATGATGGCTTCACCATGAACGATTTGGTGAGCTACAACGAGAAGCATAACGACGCCAACGGCGAAGGCAATAGGGATGGCGAAAGCAACAACCGTTCCTGGAACTGCGGTGTCGAAGGCCCGACCACCATCAAGGACGTCAACGACCTGCGGCAACAGCAGATGCGCAACATGTTCGCGACGCTGCTGTGCAGTCAGGGCATTCCGATGATCTGCGGCGGCGATGAGGTGGCACGCACGCAACAGGGCAACAACAATGCCTATTGCCAGGACAACGCCATTTCATGGACCAATTGGGATCTTGACGATAGTCAGAAGGATCTGCTTGAGTTCGTTTCGAAGCTGATTCATCTGCGACTCGAGCACCCGGTGCTCCACCGTCGTCGTTTCTTCACCGGCCGCGAGCCAGGAGACCCGGACGATAAGATTCCGCAGGTCGAATGGATGGACCACACCGGTTCCATCATGGACATGGAAGATTGGTCCAATACCCACGCGTTCTCGGTGATGATCTATCTGAACGGTTCCGATATTCCGGAAGCCGACTGGTATGGCAACCAGATGGTGGACAATAACTTCATCCTGATTTTCAACGCGCATTACGAGCCGATTATGTTCACCTTGCCGGACGAGCGGTATGGCAAGAAATGGCGTCTGGTCGTCGACACGCATAATCCGAAGGTCCGGAACTCAACTATGAGGCCGGCTTCGCGATCACGGCGCAGTCGAGAAGCTTCCTGTTGCTGATGAGCGATAGAAAGCCCACCACAAAGAACTACGATTTCTGATAGCCATGAGAACAGGCGAGGTGCCATCCGTACGGGTGACACCTCGCCGTATTGTTTGTGGACTGTGCTCGTGAACCGTTACGAGAATTAGACTTCCGACGAGAGTCGGGAAACGGTTCCAGGAACGGTTTCGCTGACCTCCGCAAGATCCTCGACGGATTCTGGCCGCTTGGTTTGCGCCAGAATAAGCTGCGTCTGCATACGATCGGATTCGATGGCCGCAATCTGCCGTGAAAAGATGATGAACCAGCCAGAAACATCATGCCGGCAAGAGCCTCGACGTTCGTCAACGTGTTACGCCCCGCCAACCACTGGAACCCGGCAAGAGCCCGATCACGATAGCTAGGTCTGAAATCACATATACTACTTTTGAAAGCTGCGGGGCCAGCCAAGGCAGCGCGATCATCAGCACGCTCATCAGGCAGGGAAGACCGCGGGCGAATACGTTGTGCAGAATCGGATGCGGCGTGTAACGGAACATGCCGATGCCGATGAAGGCGATGCCTGCGAGCGTCAGCATGGTCGATAGCAGAAGAATCCGCGCCTTGAAGTGTTTGGGAGCTTCTTTTTCATCGCTTGCAGACAGATACTGCATCTGCAGACGGTGCGTGGTGATGAGCTCCGAAATCGCGAAATAGCTGATGATGACGATGCAGACGCCGGCCAACATCAATGTCGAATTGAACATACGAGCAGCAAAAGTGGTTCGATCGCCCAATTGGGAGAAATTGTTGTTGTACCAGTATGGATCATCGGACGTCAATCCTGCGATGCTGACACCGGAAACCACGAAGAACGGCAACAAGGATGCGATGGTCTTGGCATTCATGAGTTCCGCCTGTACGAACGTGACATAGCCTACGACCCCCGAGATCGCGGCGCAGAGCGCAGTCAGATAGCCTTTTAACGTGCGCAACCCCATCATGTTGCTGGCAATGGAAAGCAGCATGAACGCCGTGACGAAAATGGTCGACGCGTAGACCACGGACAAAGCGAGTATCTCGAAGATACGGCGAATAGGAATGGTCCAGCCATGTTTCAACGTCATCGACCTGGAGTTGCGCGCATACCCCAAGGTGAACGAGATGACTCCACATCCCGCGGTGATTCCGGCACACACGGTGAACAGGCGTTGGGTGACACGCCAGATGGCGGGAGCGAATTGCAGATATAGGTCCATGGCGATCCATGCAAGAGTGGCGCATGCATGAAGGAAATGATGCCTGAAGCCTCGGCTTGCTGATGACGTCCCATGCGCGTTCCCTCCAGTATTTGCCATTCTAGCCTGTCGTTGTCCTACCATACGCTACAATGGAAACTCGTGTTCACCTGCCACGTGCGGGAGTGCATGAACGGGCTGTAGCGCAGTTTGGTAGCGCGTCTGCTTTGGGAGCAGAATGTCGCAGGTTCAAATCCTGTCAGCCCGACAAAAAGCCCGGAGTTCCAATGGTTTTGCCACTTGGAATTCCGGGCTTCAATGATTGTGCGCACAAAAGAAACTCAGATGCCACGCATGTTGTAGTCGGCGCTCAGATCATTCATGGCATGCAGGATCTTGTATGTGTAGACCAACGGCCCGACGATGATCAACGTGCCGAGAACGCTCCATAGCCAGTATGTCGCGGCCGTCACGGTCACCGGCAAATGCCGGGCGGCCTGTTCGGTGCCGATTCGAGCGCTGAGACGATGGTTCCAGACAAGCCAGCCGATGCCGAAAGTCAGCCAGCCGACAATGAAGAACATGAGGCAATAGTGCATGGTGCGCTTGCCGTCGCGACGCGTGGCGATCAGGTTCAAGGTTTCCCCAACCTCACTCATTTGCCAAATGTCGTAGATGCCGAAAGTGATGAGACCAAGCAGCACGAATTTGAGCAGACCGCGTTTGGTACGCAACGCCGCTCCCGCCGGAACGGGAACCGGAGCCATTGGCTGAGGCTGTTGAGCGGCAGGCGGATAATATTGCTGCGATGCGGATGCGTAGGGCTGCGGCTGCGGCACGGCCGCATTCGGTTGTTGGGGTTGCGGCACAGGCACATATGGCTGTGGTTGCTGTGGCGATGTCATTCTATGCGCTCGCTCTTCTCCACATTGAGGTGAAAAAGAACGGACGTCGTCAAAGGACGCCTACACGCAATGATAGGCAGATGGGGAAGGAGTTGTATAGTTTGCATCCCATATGGATACCAGCATGTCGCTGACGAGATGGACACGTCTTTTTCCGCAGGTGTTGGTTACCATGGGTCGCATGAAAGCACTTCAAGAGAACCTATGGCCGGCACCGTATGCCGGCAAACCGCTCAACGCCACTGTGGTGGTGCCGGGTAGCAAATCCCTGTCGAACCGGTATCTCATTCTCGCGGCTCTCGGATCGGAGCCCGTGCGTTTGGTAGGGCTGCTGCGCTCGCGTGACACCGAGCTGATGATGGAGGCGTTACGTGCGCTTGGCGTCCGCTGTGAGGTTGATGTCGAAACTGATACGACGGTAACGGTGACGCCGCCAGCGGATGGCCACTTCCATGGCGATGCGAAAATTTACTGCGGACTTGCCGGCACGGTGATGCGTTTCGTGCCGGGACTTGCGCTGTTCGCCGATGGTCCCGTCGATTTCGATGGCGATGAGCAGGCATATGCCCGCCCGATGAAACCGGTGTTGGATGGCTTGCGGCAGTTGGGCGCGACCATTGAATACCACGGTGAAGAAGGCCGTCTGCCGTTCACAATCACTCCGCCCGCATTTGATTCGGCCGTGCGCGAAACGCCGAATGTGGTTTCCATCGATTCGTCCGGCTCGTCGCAGTTCATTTCCGGCCTGTTGCTGATCGGCTCGCGTGTGCCAGGCGGCCTTGAGCTGCACCATACGGGGAAAAAGACTCCAAGCCTGCCGCATATCCGAATGACGGTGGCCGATCTTAAAAGTGCTGGTGTGGATGCGATTGCAGATGAAGACGTTCATGTCTGGGGAGTCGCTCCGGGAACGGTTCAACTACCCGGGCAGGTGACGGTCGAACCGGATTTGTCGAATGCCGCTCCGTTCCTGGGCGCCGCGTTGATCGCCGGCGGAACCGTGCGTGTGCCGCATTGGCCGGAAACCACCACGCAACCTGGTGGTTTGCTGCCGGGGTATCTTGAACGCATGGGAGCGCAAGTGTCTTTCCCGGAAAAGAACGGCATCCGTTATTGCGAAGTCACAGGTGGACATGCCATCAACGGTTTGGGTGATTTCGATCTGACCGCTGCCGGTGAAATCGCGCCATGCTTGCTGCGATTCTGGCTTTCGCCGACAAACCGACCAATATGATCGGTATCGGCCATTTACGCGGACACGAGACGAACCGTCTTGAGGCGTTGGTCAATGAAATCACGCGTATTGGGGGAGAAGCTCGTGAATTGCCGGATGGATTGAAGATAACGCCCGTATCCGCGGGCTGCCTTCGACCGGCCGTGATGGAGACTTATGCCGATCATCGCATGGCCACGTTCGCTGCGATGCTTGGTTTGCGCATCAAAGGCATCCAAGTGGAGAACATCGCCGCCACGGCAAAAACCTTGCCGAATTTCGTGAATATGTGGAACGACATGCTTGCTTGACGGATGTATGAAAGAGATGTTGTGAAGGAGATTGTTCGATTCTAACGAGAGTGGACTCTTTTCGCCGCATAATGGAGGGGCTTTCCGCGAGTAGTTCCGCGGGAAGCCCCTCCATTACGTGTCTAAGCCTGCGGGCTCACTCCCATTCGATGGTTGCCGGCGGCTTGGAAGTGCAGTCAAGCACCACGCGGTTGATCTGACGGCATTCGTTGGTAATACGCGTCGAGATGGTGGCGAGCACGTCGTACGGGATACGCGACCAGTCGGCGGTCATGGCGTCTTCGGACGACACCGGACGCAACACGATCGGCGAGCCGTAGGTGCGTTCGTCACCCTGCACGCCCACGGAATGCACGTCGGCAAGCAGCACGACCGGCACTGCCAGATGTCGCGGTCGAGGCCGGCCTTGGAAAGCTCCTCACGTGCGATGGCATCAGCTTCGCGCAACAGGTCAAGACGTTCCTTGGTGATTTCGCCGATGATGCGGATGCCGAGACCCGGACCCGGGAATGGCTGACGCCAGACAATCTCATCCGGCAGACCGAGTTCGGTGCCAATGGCGCGCACCTCATCCTTGAACAGGGTGCGCAGCGGCTCGATGAGCTGGAATTTGATGTCCTTCGGCAGGCCGCCCACATTGTGGTGCGATTTGATGTTGGCCGCGCCATCGCCGCCGCCGGACTCTACGACGTCCGGATACAGCGTGCCCTGCACGAGGAATTTGACTTCCTTGCCGGAGGCACCGGCCTCTTCGATGACCTGACGCTGCGCCTTCTCAAAAGTGCGGATGAACTTCTCTCCGATGATCTTGCGCTTCTTCTCCGGCTCGCTCACGCCCTTCAATGCGGTGAGGAAGTCTTCGGAGGCGTCCACGGCGATGAGCTTGATGCCGGTGGCCTCGACGAAATCATGTTTGACCTGCTCGGCTTCGCCCTTGCGCAGCAGACCGTGGTCCACGAACACGCAGGTGAGCTGCTCGCCGATGGCCTTATGCACCAGAGCCGCCGCGACGGCGGAGTCGACGCCGCCGGACAGGCCGCAAATCACCTGGCGTCGCCGACCTTCTCGCGGATTTTCTTGACCTGGTCCTCGATGATGTTGGACGCGTTCCAGTTATCGCCGAGGCCGGCGCACTTGTGCAGGAAGTTCTCGATGAGCTTCTGGCCCATCGGAGTGTGCTTGACTTCCGGATGCCACTGCACGCCGTACAGTTTGCGGGACTCGTCCTGCATGGCGGCGACCGGTGCGCCTTCGGTGTGGGCGAGCACTTCGAAGCCTTCCGGCGCGGTCTTGACGGCCACGCCATGGCTCATCCACGTGCTTTGCTCTGCGGGAGAGCCGTCGAGCAGACCCTCCGCCTTGTCAATGGTGGTTTCCGTTTTGCCGTATTCGCCCAGGGCGGCCTTGTCGACATCCGCGCCCAACGCGTATGCCATGGCTTGGAAGCCGTAGCAGATGCCGAGCACCGGAACGCCCGCGTCGAACAGCTTCTTGTCGACGCGCGGAGCGCCCGGTTCGAACACGGAAGCGGGGCCACCGGACAGGATGATGGCCTGCGGATCCTTGGCCAGCATCTCATCGACCGGCATGGAATGCGGCACGAGCTCCGAATAAACATTGGCCTCACGCACGCGACGTGCGATCAGCTGGGCGTACTGGGCTCCGAAATCGACAACGAGCACAGGACCTGCAGCCATAACACTCTCCCTTTAATATGAGGTATCAAGAAACGGACAATACTAACTGCTCTATTGTGACGTTGCAAGGAGACATTGGAAACACGTGAACGGAGAATGAACGAATCTCACAATTGCTTACTCCCACCTACTCAACACGCCGCGTGTGTATCTAGGGAAACGAACGTGGGAAACATATGTTAACCGACTAAAAACGTTGATTTTGAGCCGTTTTTCAATCTTTTGATAGAGTGTGAAGTACGCACAAAAATCCCGATAAAAGCACACATTTGCGTACAGAAAAATAACAATTGAACACACAGTCGCAAAAAAACAGCAAAAAGTCGAACCGCGCTCGTAATATGTGCAAGTGACTGGAAATGAGGCATACCGCGTAACCGCAAGGTTTTAGGCATGGCTCATGACCTAAGGAAATAAACAATCGCACATCACAGTGCAGGAGTACAGGAGTACACATGACGAGTCCTGTTATTGGCACCCCTTGGAAGAAGCTGAACGCTCCGGTTTCCGAGGAAGCTATCGAAGGCGTGGATAAGTACTGGCGCGCAGCCAACTACCTCTCCATCGGCCAGATCTATCTGCGTAGCAACCCGCTGATGAAGGAGCCTTTCACCCGCGAAGACGTCAAGCACCGTCTGGTCGGTCACTGGGGCACCACCCGGGCCTGAACTT
>ENA-OQEX01000544-OQEX01000544.1-human-gut-metagenome-genome-assembly--contig:-NODE-544-length-19430-cov-2.112988_pt1 | contig 19430 bp, 18 predicted proteins | sample MGYA00242802_ERZ504649 | MGnify/ENA primary metagenome ERZ504649 (study PRJEB26092, sample SAMD00036194) | human gut metagenome | host: Homo sapiens | study: EMG produced TPA metagenomics assembly of...
CCTGTATTGCGCTGATATAATAGGATTCGCCTTTTTCGCGCAGCGTGATCTTCATATATTTATCCGGCTCAGGGGCCACAATATCTCCATTTGCATCCTGTACCCACTGCCCACCGGCGATATAGCCGACGGTCAGATAGGTTGTTGCACCCTTTTTCTCAATCTCATAAATCTGAGCCGTATAAAGCTGATCAACGCCTGCAACCGGGATATGATAGGTTTTCGTCGCCGCGTCATAGGGGAATTCATAGCCATAGCCGGTAATCGTCGCATGCTGCGGCTTCACCTCTGTGCCAAACAAGTATTCAAACTGTTTTTCCACATCCGCCTGCGGGATAACCATATAGCCCCCCTCTTCATACGGATAACGATCCGGATCAGGATCACTGCGCAGCAGGGACCAGACGGCAGCCTCCATCAGCTGGCCGATATCCGCCTGGCTCAGATCGTCGAAGGGTGACGGGTCATTCATAATGACAGGAGCAATAAACTTCTGATACTCCTCTTTCATCGCATTCTCGCGCCGTTCCACGACGCCTTTGACACCGCTTACACCCGCGCCGACGATTGCCACCACTCCGGCGACCACCAACACGATAACGAGCAACCCGAGCGGGAACGCCCAGGACCTTCTCTTTTTACGGGACGGCCTTGCTTTTGTATCCATATGGGCAAATCCTCCTGTTGTGATCGCAGTGCAGTTCCGGCTAGCGAACCTGCCCTGCGCCGTAAATCTTATATTTCACGCTGGTCAGCTCGCTGAGCCCAAGCGGACCACGCGCATGCAGCTTTTGGGTAGAGATGCCGATTTCCGCGCCAAAACCAAATTCTCCGCCATCCGTATACCGGGTGGATGCATTCACATAAACCGCTGCCGCGTCCACCTCATTGAGAAACTGCTCCGCAGCACTGTAATTTTGCGTTACAATGCATTCACTGTGCCCGGTCCCATAGCGGCCGATGTGTGCAATCGCTTCTTCGATGCTGCCGACAACCTTCACCGATAGTATATAATCTAGGTATTCCGTGCTCCAGTCCGCCTCCTGTGCGGCTTCTATGCCAGGCAGGATTGCACAGGCCGCTTTATCCCCGCGCAGAACCACCTGCTTTTCATCAAGCCTGCGCTTGATCAGCGGCAGCGCCTGCTCCGCAATCCCGCGGTGCACCAACAGGCTTTCGCATGCGTTGCAAACCGAGGGGCGGGAGGTTTTCGCATTGAAAACGATCTCCGCCGCCATTTCCAAGTCTGCCGCCTGATCGACATAAACGTGGCAGTTGCCCACACCTGTTTCAATCACCGGCACGGTTGCATGCTCCACCACTGCGCGGATCAGCCCGCCGCCGCCCCTGGGGATCAATACATCCACATACGCATTGAGCCGCATCAGCTCATTGGCGGAATCGCGCGACGTATCCGCCACGAGCTGGATGCAATCTTGCGGAAGCCCCGCCTGCTCCAATGCGGCGCGCATCACGGCAGCAATCGCCTGGTTGGAATGGATCGCCTCCTTGCCGCCGCGCAGAATCACCGCATTGCCGGATTTTAAGCACAGCGCCGCCGCATCCACCGTTACATTGGGGCGTGCTTCAAAAATCACTGCCACACGCCGAGAGGCACCGCCACTTTCACAATCTGCAAGCCGTTCGGCCTGTTCCCACCGGAGAGCACTCTGCCAACCGGGTCCGGCAGAGCAACAATCTCTCGCATGCCTTGCGCCATGCCTGCAATACGGGCCTCATTCAGGCGGAGGCGGTCAAGCAAAGCAGGGCTCATGCCCGCCTGTTCGCCATTGGCAATATCCTTCGCATTTGCCTCCAAAATCGCGGCAGTATGTTCCAGTAAAGCGTCCGCAATTTGTGTTAGGCCATGATCTTACTAGCAGTGGAAGCCGTGCGCAAAATTGCTCCGCCTGCTTTGCCCGCCGCCCTAATTGTTCCAATGCGGTCATTCCCGATTCCTCCTCGCTTTAAAAAATGTGCCGATCTGTCGGCCCTCCAATATCTTGTATAAATCCTGCGGCGCGTCGCCGTTCATCACAATCGTATCAATCCCCGCCTCTGTGGCAAGCTCTGCGGCATGCAATTTTGTCACCATGCCTCCGGTGCCGCGCTGTGTTCCGCTGCCGCCGGCCAATGCCCGAATTCGGCCATCGATCTCATCCACCACTGGGATCAGGCGTGCGTCCGCATCCTTGTGCGGATCGCTGTCGTACAGGCCGTCAATATCACTGAGGATAATCAGGGCATCCGCATGCACAAGCCGCGCCACGATCGCCGAAAGGCTGTCGTTATCGCCAAAGACGATCTCCTCCACAGCTACGCTGTCGTTTTCATTGACGATTGGAATCGCACCATAGGCAAAGAGCTTTTCAAAGGTATTCACCAGATTGGTTTTCCGGCAATCATTTTCAATATCGCCCCGCGTGATAAGCAGCTGGCCCACGGTGTGCCCATACTCGCCGAAAAGCTTATCATACATAAACATCAGCTCGCATTGCCCCACGGTTGCCGCTGCCTGACGGCCCGGCGTATCGTCCGGTCGCTCGCGCAGGCCGAGCTTTCCAACGCCCACGCCGATTGCTCCGCTTGTCACCAGCACAACCTCCATCCCGGAGTTGAGCAGGTCGGACAGCACACTGACGAGCTTTGCCATTCGGCGGATGTTTGTTTTGCCCGTCTCATAGGTCAGCGTAGAAGTGCCGACCTTCACGACGATGCGCTTCGCTTGCTTTAATATAGGCATATTCCGTCCCCTATTCCCTGATGCCGGTTTCAACCGGCAATTGATGAGTATATCACATTGAATTGCCTTCCTATGCCGCCAAATTGGCATTGCCGCTCTGCGGAAGGCATTTTCCCAATGTTTTCATGTTCTCCGAAGCTCGAGATTCGTGAGGTTATTATACCAATATGTACAAATACTCTTTTTGAAAATGGCGCTGCCGCATCGCGGCAGGAGGCGTTTTGCGCCGACAGACATTTTTCCAATGCTTCAAGTTTCAAAGCTTGAAACTTTACGACCCGTTTGAAGCTATTTAGCCGAGAACCGAAAGCGTGAGCGCGATTCGATGGCCAATGTTCTCCGAAGCTCTTGGAATCTTTGATTCCCTAGCAGATTCGTGAGGTTATTATAACATACTTTCCTCCAGCCGCAATCTCTTTCTCTCCCATTATGCAAACGCAATTTATATTCATCCATTTTATTCTAGTTTCTCAAAATTATCATGCAAAGATTGCCTCCTCCTGCATAAACAAACCTGTAAAGTAAAAAAACTTTTCAGTGTTGAAAACTCTGTGGAAAGTGTGGAAACTCGTTTTTATAATTCTAAATTGAGAATTATAACGCCTTAAATGTAAAGATTTTAACTTACTTTCACATAGTTTTCCACATCTTTGAAAAAAACAGCTCTGTATATACAAAATGCATATACAAGGCCCGTTTTGATGCAAAGCATAGCATTGCCCTTCAGGCATCATATGAATCCGTTTTTGAGCAGGATGGAACAGCGCACGCAGCGCTTTTCTACCCATCCATATAATGATCCGCTGGATAAAAAATTGCGTATTTCCCAACTTTTTTTGCTTTTTCTCCATGTGGAGTGTTCTGTATGGCGCAAGACCGGGCAGGCACAACTTTTTGATCTGTCAAGTAAATGGCTTGTCGGATATAAGCCTGATCTTTTTCTTAGATTTTCCAATCAATCCGTTATTTTTCAACGAATCTCTCTATCTGTAAAGTTATTTATCTTTACACTATTCCAAGGCCATATGATCCTCAACCTGTAGTGCCTCCGGAACTCCAATCTCTTCCTCGCAAGTATAAGTGCCTGTGATAACGCAGGCCTCCTGCGTAAAATGCGTTTCCACCTTCTGCTCCAGAATTGTTGCCTCCCCCAACTCCGCCCTCACCTTTTGCTCATATTCCGCCGCTGCGGCCAACAGCGCCTGCGCTTTGGGGAGCGTAACCTCCTGTTCGATATATTCCCGCTTGAGATATGTTTCCGTGTAAACGGGCAGCGGAACCTGATTCATGCGCAGCGTATTACGAAAGAAAAAGCTCTCTGCCTCCCCTTCCGGCTGCCGGTCGAAGCCAAAAGGAATCCGCAACCCAAAAAAGGAAAGCCGATAACGCTCGCTTTCCACTCCGGTATATTGTCGTGCCTTTTGCCGGAAAGGGAAGGTATGGCTCACCGTGTGACGCGTCTGCGCGATCGCAACACCGCGCGCGTGCTTGAAGGAGACAGAAAGATCTTTGTTGGTAACAACACTGCTAATCAACAGATCCCCTTTTAGCACAGCCTCCCCCTTCTTCACGGCCGCTTCTCCTTCATATACCTTCAGGCTGAGGATCGTGCCATCCTGTGAAGCAAGGATATTACGCGGCGTGGTATCATTCTCCACCTGAGGAGCAGGGATACGCTCGCGCACCTCAATCACGGCAGCGCTCCCCTTGATATTCAATGCCAACCAAGCAAGATCGTTGAGCCTCCTGCTGCGGTGCGCTGCACCTCCTCCACATCGATTTTAGAACGGCGCGCCCCGATTCGGACGCCCAGCTCTTCAAATACGGCCAATATTTCCGTATCTGAAACGGCTTCATTTCCTTGCACGTCAATTGTCCAAATCATGGAGGAAAGGATGCAAACAATTAGCACGGCTACCGCTGCGCCGCAAAGCAGGCCAATTCGGCGCTTGTGGCGATGCAGAAAGAATGGAAGCCCATACCGCCCTGCCACCCGCGGCCGCATGCCGGATTTGCGCGCGCAGGCGCGGATGCGGTGATACCCACGAATTGTTGTCTTGGCATACATTTCCCCCTTGCTGCCGCTGATGTCCCACAGGGGAATATTCTCCTTGGAGCATAAATTGATAAAGCGCTCCGGAAAGCCACCCTTTGCACGGAAACGCACATATCCGCATAAAAAACGGATGAGTTTAATAAAAAGCACCTGTGTCTCCCCTTCCCGCCTACCCAGGCAACCACTTAATTAGAAAAATCAATGGAGAGGATATTGCCGGTGATAATCGCCTGCTCCAGCGTTAAAGTGCGGATGCTCAGCCCAGTGCCTGTAAACCGCACGATATTTTTGCCAAGATTCAGGCGGATAATCCCCTCGTCATATTCCACAACACCCTTACAGCCTTCAACGATTGCCTCCCGGTTACCGGAAAGCTCCATATGGGAAACGCCGCGTAGAGCGGCTTGAGGGATCTCCAGCTCCTGCGTTAGTTTTTCTTTGGTGGTCAGCCCGCTGTTTGGCGCGCCGCTGCCCCGATGGCTGCGTATTCCTGCTTTTCTCATGGCCCCAACCTCGCGTTTCCTGATATGCCGGGCATGTTCCCCCGCCCGTTCCTCATATATATGCATCAGGGGGGAAGGACTATGAAAAAGAAACGGCTGAAAACGCTGCAAATCCTATTATCCGCATTTGGCGCCGCCGCCTTTGGGGGCGGCATTCTGATTGCGCCACAGGCTGCCTCGCAAGGGGTGCGGGATGGACTTACCTTATGCGGGCAAGTTGTGATTCCATCTCTTTTTCCGTTTTTAGCGCTTTCGTCCTTCCTGGTGCAATCCGGCCTTGCGCAACGGGCAGGCCACCTGCTGGAACCGATCACCAAGCTACTGTTTCGCCTGCCAGGCGCGGCAGGCAGCGCCATCCTGATGAGCCTGATCGGCGGCTATCCGGTTGGCGCACGCATGACGGTGCAATTGCTCGACGCCGCTCTGATCACACAAAAGCAGGCGCAGCGCATGCTGTTCTTCTGCGTCAATTCCGGCCCTGCCTTTTAATCAGCGCCGTTGGCTCCGCCATGCTCCGCAGCCGACAGGCCGGGCTAATCCTCTGCGCGGCACTCACTGCCAGCGCGCTGCTGATCGGGCTTTGCATGCGCTTTCTCGCATCCAAAGAGACGATGAGAGAAAGCCCTGTTGTTCCCCCTACCGGCCCGTCCATGGCGCAGGCCCTGGTGGACGCCGCTACACAAGGCTGCGCAGGCATTGTATCTATCTGCGTTTGGGTCATTCTATTTTCCTGCATTGCTGCGCTGTTCAGCCTTCTTCCGCTGCCCAGCACACTGCGTATTCTTTTACAATGCTTTTTAGAGGTAACCTCCGGCTGCGCCAGCGCAGCCGGAAAAGTGCCTCTGCCCGCCCTTGCGCTTGTGCTCGGCTGGGGCGGAATCTGCGTGCATTGCCAAGTGCTGCACGATGTATCCAAAACAAAGCTTTCCCTGCCGCTCTTTTTTTGCGGCAGGGTGGCAAACGGCTTGCTTGCCTGCCTGATCAGCGCAGGGCTTTTCCGGCTGTTTCCCTGTGAAACGCCAGTTTTTTCTAACCATGTGCAGGCGTTACCGCAGGCCTTCGCCGCCTCTGCGCCGGTGGCCGCCGGAATGCTGTTTATGTGCGCCCTGCTGATTTTAGAGGTTGAAGGCCGTCGAAAAACATGCTAAACTAAGGCGATACATGGGAACAGGGCGAACCCAAAAGGTTGGCCATCCATCATCTGGACAAGGTCGCCCGTATCTTCCCCATTGCCAGCTGCATAACGGCACGCCCTGTCCTCTCAGCGATACGGCAATTAATTGATCACTTTGACAAGGCGGTAGATACGATGCAAAAAACATTTTCCCAAAAAATGACCTGCGGATCTGTAAACCGCAAAAAAAGGCTGGAGGATCGAAAGCGTTTCTCCAAATCCCGCCGCCCGGCGGATCTTCTGCTCAGAACGCGGATCGAACGCATGACAGAAGCTTTGTTTGACCGTGCTTATGAGGTTACCGGGGCGCTCCAGGCCGACGCTTATGTGAGCGAGGAGCCCCTGCCCTTTGCAAAAAAGGAAACCGGCAGGCTGATGCAACATCTTAAGCCTGGCGACCGCTGGGCGCAGCACACGTTTGACTGCGCATGGTTCCATGTGACGGGAAAAATTCCGCCTGTGCATCGAGGGGATCACAATGTTTATCTCATCAATATCGGCGGCGAGGGCTTAATCTATCAGCCTGACGCAACCCCTGTGCAGGCAATCACCTGCTATGCCTCTGAATACGACTATACACTCTCCCTCCCCGTTAAGCGTGTCGTCAAGGATTTCTCAAAGGATGGCGTGATCGATTTTTGGATCGATGCCGCGGCAAACGACCTGTTCGGCAACCTAAAAAACGGCGCGCGCATTGGCGAATTATCCACTGCTGTGTGCCATGAGCATATCCGGCGCTCGCCTATGACGTGCAGGCCTGATTTCTGTTTATGACACCAACCCGGATACAGAATTTACCCTTGCAATCCTCCAGCAGCTTTCCGCGCTTTTGCAGGTGTATCCAACCATCAGCGACGCACAAGCCGCCGCATACCGCGAAAAGCTCCTGCCTCTTTTTGATCGGCGCAATCAGGAGCCCGGCCATTTCCAATATTACGCGATCGGCCATGCCCATCTGGATCTCGCATGGAAGTGGCCCATCCGGGAAACGAAGCGCAAAGGCTTGCGGACTTTTTCCACCCAACTACACAACCTGGAGAAATACCCAAATTATATCTTCGGCGCATCCCAGGCGCAGCTCTACCGCTGGATCGAGGAAGGGGCCCCTGAGCTTTACCAGCGTGTCAAAGCAGCTGTGCAGGCCGGCCGTTGGGAGGTGCAGGGCGCCACTTGGGTAGAGATGGACTCCAACCTCATCAGCGGCGAAAGCATGCTCCGGCAGTTTTATTACGGCAAGCAGTTTTTTCGCAGAGAATTTGGGCTGGATATGAAAATCCTCTGGCTTCCAGATAGCTTTGGCTACTCCGCCTGCCTGCCGCAAGTGATGAAGCTTGCGGGCGTGCCCTATTTCTTAACGCAAAAGATGAGCTGGAATACGGTGAATAAATTCCCCTATCACACCTTCCGCTGGCAGAGCCGGATGGCTCCGAGGTGCTGGCTCATATGCTGCCGGATGAAACTTATAACGGCCCTGTCACAGCAGAGCGCATGAAATTTGGCGAGCGTAATTACCAAGAACGCAAAATCAGCAATCAGCCATCATGCTCTTTGGCATCGGCGACGGTGGCGCAGGCCCCGGTTATGAGCATATTGAGCGCATGGAGCGTTTTCGCAATATCGAGGGGGAGCCTGAGGTGATCCCCTCCAAAGCGATCGACGCCTTTCAAAAGCTCGATGACGGCACCGTTTACCCGGTCCATCAGGGCGAGCTATATCTGGAAAAGCACCAAGGCACTTATACAACGCAGAGTGCCAATAAATTTTATAACCGCAAGTGCGAATTTGCCCTGCGCAATTATGAGCTGCTGATGCTCCTTGCGGGCGGTAAAACGGCGCTTCCCCTTTCGCCCGAGCGGTTGGATGCATTGTGGAAGGAGATCCTACTCTATCAATTTCACGATATCCTACCGGGCTCATCGATCAATCGGGTGTATGACGAAAGCCAGGCGCGCTACCAGGCAATTTATTCTGAAGTTACGCAGGCGGTTGCCGCGCTTTCCTCCACTGTTTTTGGCCGCGGATTCTTTAACTTTAACTCCTTTGCCGATACGGTCACAGTCAAGGAGCATGGCAAGTGGTATCAGGCTGAAATTCCATCCCTCGGCTTCCTCCCAAGGGAGGAGTTAAATGAGATTACCACTTTCCATGCGCACGCAGAAAAGGATTTCATTGAAAACGACTGCGTTAAAATCACGTTTGAAAACGGATTTATCCGCTCTTTCTATGATAAGCGGATGGGACGAGAGTTCACAGACGAGGCAAGGAGAATGGCTGTCATCGCACAATACCGCGATGTTGGCGACTGCTGGGATATCCGCCCGCAGAACTATGCCTCTTCGCGCAGGGAGGCACGGTGCGTAGGCTTTGAAACGATGGTCGGCGGCCCGTGCGCAACGGCCAAGGGTTCCTACCGCATTGGAGACAGCACGGTTACCATGGATTATCATTTGATGGATCACAGCCCCGCGCTGCAAATAGAGCTCACTATTGACTGCCATCAAAAAAGCCGGATGCTGCGCATTGAATTCCCTACCTCGATTGAAACGGACGAATGCAGCTTCAACGTCCCCTTCGGTCATATCAAGCGAAAAACGACTGAAAACAACAGCGTTGAAAAAGCGCAGTATGAGGTATCCGGCCAGAAATTTGTTGACCTGAGCTGCGGGGAATATGGCCTGTCGCTCGTGAACGACTGCAAATACGGCTTCCGCTGCAAAAACGGCGTGATTGATGTAAACCTCATCCGCTCGCCTAGCGGCGGCCCGGGGCATAACGTAGACCAAGGCGTCCATCACATCAAGCTTGCACTGCTCCCGCACGAGGGTGGCCTAAGCCGCGAAACATATGCCCTAGCCTATCAGCTCAATAATCCGATTTATGAAACAGCGGGGGATGCCGCGTCGGGCCCTGCCAGCTGCTATGCCTCTTCCAACACCAATATCGTGTTGGAATCGGTCCAGCTTTCGAGGGATGGCAACGGCGCGGTGTTGCGGCTTTACAACTGCTCTGAGGCCGCGCAGGCCGCAGAGATCTCCCTCTCCGGTTATCGGAACGCGGGGCTCACCGATGTGATGGAGGATACGCTGGAGCCTGCCAGGGGACGCTCTCCTTCCGGCCTTTTGAATTAAAACTGCTCAAAATTGAAAAGATATTATAAAGCCCCTTGCAAGCCTTTCAAGAGAGGACGGTTTCTATCATGAAATATCAGCTTTTCAGCCGGAGATTGAGCCTTGCTGCGCTTTTTGCGAGCATGGGCGCACTGCGCCGGATGGCAAAACCGTTTTATGCATCAAAAAAGGCGTCGTCCTGCCGGGCGACCGCTGCCGGAAATACCGTTATGATCCTCTTCGGCGCGAGCCGAAGCCGCGCCCAAGGCTCCCGCAATACGACCAGAGCGATTTTGAAATTGACTAAGCTTGTTTCGGCTTCATACACACTTTTAAAAAAACGTGGCTTTCGGCGCAGATACGTCTGTGTATCTGCGCCGAAGCTTTGCCTCTGGAAAGCAACAACGCATTTTTGAAAGTGCCTGTGGGGCAGCCCTATTTTATGCGGCCGGTTGGGTTTCCGCCGCCGCGCCCTGCTTGGGGAATTGCCGCCCCGCGTGGTCGAGCGTATACTCGCCCTTACAGAGCAGCTCATCCAGCGTGACGAGCTGATACCCATCCTTTTGCAGCGCTTCTATGATGGCGGGCAGTGCTTCCGGCGTATGTTTTGCCCCATTGTGGAACAAAATAATGGAGCCGTTGCGCACCTTGGGCACCACTTTTGATACATTTCACTGGCTGTTAGGTCCTTCCAGTCGAGCGAATCTACATCCCACTGCACTGACGTCATCTTCGCCGCATTAACTGCTTCAATCACAGCATTGTCATAATCCCCATATGGGGGCGGGCCAACGTGGGCCGCACGCCGGTGACTTTCTCTATTTTATCGTTGCAGGCATTCAAATCCTTGATGATTTCATCACGGCTGAGCTTTGGATAGTGCTTGTGTGTGTTGGAATGGTTTTGGATGCTGTGGCCCGCATCATGCAGGGCCTTCACGCTTTCCGGGAATTTATCCACCCACTCGCCCACCACGAAAAAGGTTGCCTTTGCCTGATATTTGCCCAGCACCGCAATCAGCTCCTGCGTATCCTCATTGCCCCACGCGGCGTCAAAGGTGAGGCAAGCCTTTTTCTCCGCTGTTTCCACGCTGTAAACAGGCAGCAGTTTCCTGCTTGCGGCAGTGACCACACTCAGGCCCTGCGCTGCCAGCACAGCCACCAGCAGCCCTGCCGCGAGGCAGCTTGTCAGCACAGCCAACCGCCTACGCGTAAAAATCATAACCTTCATGCATCCCATCCTTGCAGAAAATTCGGCGCGAAAAGCGCACCTGTTTAATCATGCATATGCGGTGAGGGCTTGTCACCATGTTATTCATTCAAATTCCATGAAAAAACGACTCCGAGCGCAAAAATCAGAAAAAATCACATAAAAACGCCGATTTCTTCGGTTTTCGCTCTCCAATAGCTGAAAAAATCTAATTTCGCCTTGATCCCCCCAAAAACAGCATACAATAAATGAATTCTGATATCCGCTTGAAACTGCTTTCGCGCAGTTGTACCCCTGCCTTTCCGGCAGACTGAAAACAGAATAGAAACGAGGAAACCAGTGATGCAGCTCATTACCCAAAAAAATATTAAGCTTCAAAATATGATGAAAGTTTTCCAAGAAATTTACCGCCAGGGCTCTATTTCACGGCAAACGCTAGCCTCCAAAACAGGGATCAGCCTGATGACGGTGGGGAAAATTGTGGATCAGCTCGTTCGGTGCGACATTGCCTCTGAGGAAAAAAAGGATACTACCAAGGTGGGCCGCAAGGGCAATGTGGTCTCCATCGTTCCGGATCGCAAAAAATAGTATTGATCGATCTGGAGCAGCGTGATTTCCGACTCGGCCTTTTGCAAATGGATTTAAAGCTCAAACCAGATCTTTATCAGCACCAATACGACCACAATCAAAGCTATGAGGAAAACCTCCGCAATGCGGTCTCCTCATTTTTGCGCGAGCAGTTGGAGGATGAGATGGGCAACACGGTCGGCGTAGGCGTATGCGTGCCCGGCCCCTACTATCAACAGGGCGATAGGGTGCTTCATTCGCGCATCCCAGAGCTTTCTTCCGCTAAGCTAAAAGCAACGCTGTGCCCTTTCTTTTCCGATCAGATTCTTTACATCGATGAAGATGTGAGATGCGCTGCGCAATTGAACGGCAGCCTTACATTGCAGGATGACCATATTTTTTACGCTCTCATTAGTGAAGGTGTGAGCGGCGCAATTTTTATCATGGCCAAGTTCTTAACAGCGCCTATTCCTGCGCGGGTGAGATTGGCCGAATGTATACGAAAAGCGGCAAAATGATTGAAGAAGCCGTGGGCATTGGCGGCCTGTGCAGGCTGTTTACGAAGCCGGATGGCTCCGTGCCCTCTTTTCAGGAGGTTGTGGCAAACCATCGGGAAGACCCCCGCCTGTCCGCCTATCTGGAGCAGGCAATTCCAGAGCTTGCGCTTCTGTTTGCCAATGTGACCTGGCTGCTCGATCCGAAAACGATCATTGTGGAAACCCCTTATAGCAAGCTTGATCCGCAGTTATCGATAAACTGCGGGAGGCATTTGAAACGCTGCTTCTGCCGCAGCGCGGGGATTTTATGCCGGAGCTTCTGCCAAACAAGGAGGAGTTCCGCACAGCATGCTACAAGGGCGCGGGGCTGGCGATCCTCGAGCGGTATTTTTACGATCTGGAGCGATAAGGATAATTTGGAGGATTGGTTGAAAGGGAAGGGGCTGCGCAAACGCCTTTTTTATGGCGTAGGATTCGCACGAACACAGGGCAAGGGATGAATCGAAACGGGCGAACACAGTTCGCCCCTACGGCGGGGTTTGCGTCAGCCGAGGGATGGGATACATCAAGAAAACGGGCGAACACAGTTCGCCCCTACGCAACGCAAAAGAAAATTTCCACAACCCAAAGAACATTCCTACAACGCAAAAGAAAATTCCCCGCGTGCACCGTCGTGCACGCGGGGAATCCCGTAATTCATAGAAACCCGTCCATCACGCCGTTCCAAGGACGTGTGTCAGGAATGGGAGGCAGGCATCCGGACAAGCCGCCGCCTCACTCCCACTGGGCTACTACCGGGCGGAAGCTCCTATGCAAACCCGGCTCACATTCCCGCCTGTCGACAAAGCAGAAACATGGAGCGCCCATTTCCGAAAACTCTTTTTGCTGCGACCGCGCCATTCAAGCACGCCTAATCCGCCGTGTAATCTGTCGATTTCCATTTTCCGCAAACATGTCATGCGCCGATTCATTCAATGGTTGAGGACGTGCAGTTTTTTTGGAAAACAGAGAATGCAAACACAGGCATTCAGGGCGCCCGGCCGGTGCGGGAACCGCATGAGAGCTTATCGGCTTTGCCATACCCGAGGCAATGGCAACACAGGCAGAATGAGAGCGCAACTTTCCCCCGCCTTCGGAACCCAGGCCCTTCCATGTGCTCATGAAAAAACATCAGATTTCTTATGTAAGACTCTGAAAAGCCCGCACACCGTGCTCGGAAGATGGAGGCCCCCGGCAGCCTGCCCAACCGCCGTTCACCCCCTGGAGCGCAGCCCGCATGCACAAGCTTTGCGGAAAACGCCTATCTGGTATCATACTCGCCTGGATGCTTGGGGGAGATGGGGAGTCCCCAGGCAAACCAAAGCCAAGCCGGTTGCCCGGCATTGGTGAAGAAATAAGGTGGCTGCCAGGCGAGGTTACAAACTAAAGAAAAGAAAGAAGATGGAATCAGGAGAGCGCGCCCAAGCCATTGAAGATGCCTTGGAACCACTCCACAATCTTCATGATGAAGCTCAGGATGGAATTGCCCAAGTTCTCAAAGAACAGCTGGATGGAGAACGAAGCCTGCGCTTCCACCTTGACCGCTTCATCAGGCATCACAAAGGAAATATCCCTCTGTGTAAGATCTTCCACGCCCACATCTATGGTATCTCCGTTTGCGTTGGTGATCTTCCAGCTCTTGAATTCGTAATTCTTTTTGATGGACTCCGCATCAATCATAACATAGACGGTGCTGCCCGCCTGATAATCACCGGAGCCGCTGCCGCCGGTGACCGCAACATTGTGGAAGAAGCTGATATCCAACTGCTTCGCTGCGGAAGCATAGTTGCAGGGATCCTTTTCCCCCGCCGTATACGTTGCGGTTACGGTATACGAGCCGCTCTTTGCGTTATCATCCAGCTGGAAGGTTGCCACATCTTGAACACCCTTGCCCTCGATGACGAGATCCTCTGCCAACGCATCGCTGTGCAGCGTATAGGTGACGGCGCCCTTCGCATCGGAATTCCCTCTGCCGGTGACGATGATCCGGCGCGCGGCCTCATCCATCTCGCAAAGCATTGGGAACTCCTTGGACACTGGGTTGACAACCACCTTCACCGGGATGAAGGTTTCGGCATAGTTATTGTTATAGATGGTATAAGCGCGAACCAGGATATCGTCATACGTGCCGACTGCCAGAACCTGGTCAGCCCGCGGGTCGGATAGGGAACCAGCGGCACCGCCGACGCCCGTCCAGCCCCAGCTAACGCCGCTCGACGGAATCGTCTCCAGTTCGCTGAAATTTCCAAGAGAGACATCTTTTAACTTTGTGCCATATTCGATGGTGATGACGGGAACGGAAAGAACCGATATCGTTCCCTTTGCAACCTCCACAGGTACCTTCACAGTAACCGGAAGAGCTGCGGCGGCATCATCTGGGGTAAACGTAACAGAAATCTGATATTCTCCAGCGCTGAGCTTCTGCTCCGGGTTTGTGAAGCTGAAGGTGCCGGGCACATTCGCTTCACCGCCGCTAAGCGCTAACTCGGAGACCGTCAGGTTTTCCTTAAATACTATAGGAGCGATCTCCGGCATTTTTGTAATTTCAGCAGGGGCAACCGAACTGGCCTGCTCCACTGTGAACGTATACTCTACAATAGCCCAAATAGTTTCATCCGTCGTATGAGCAATTCGAATTGGCTCTGTGTACGTGCCAGGTTCTTCAAATGATTTATCCGCATTCACCCATTCCGCTTTAAGAACTGTGTGTTTGTATGTTCCGGTCTGATCCCAACCACCCTGTTCTGTTGCCATACGCAAAACAGCGCCCGTGACTACCAACGGATAAGATGATAAAGGCGTTTGTGTTTTCACAGCCTCCGGTTGATATCTTTCTGCAATATTTCTGTATACATACAAAAGTGGTTTGCTTCTCTCGATCACCTTAACACCCGCCCCATCAGCTGCGGCTATAGCGATCATTGGCACTGTACACAATACTATTAGCATACAAAGCAATATGGATAGCACTCTTCGCCCAACAACATGTTTTTTCCTTACCATCCGGACACCTACCTCCAATATGATACTAGAATTTAGGGAATTAACTTTCCCTCCATATCTTACGATATCATTGGAGGAAAATAAAAAATGTCGCTTTCTGATGTTGAATTCAGAAAAATCCAGCCGAATATATTTGATGTAAAATAATTTAACGAATGGTATTATATCCTTAAATTTCGACCTGATTCTACCATATACATTTTGGAATTGTCAAGTGTTTTTTCCAATTTATGTGCTATATAACTGAAAAATCTGTTTTTATTATCAAATAGCACACCATGAAATCCACTTTCCCCTATGGTGCGACAAGGTTGTTCAACCTCTGCTCGCCCGGATTATCCGGACGGGCAGAGGTTTGAGGCAGGTTATGCCGCTGGTAATTCGTTATTTCCCGTCTGGTCGATCACATAGTTCCCGCGATATGGGCATCCATGATCGCCTTATCCGTTGCGTCAATCTGGCCGTCGCTGTTGAGGTCCGCCGCGGTAAAGAATGGGCCGCCTGCAAAGAAGCCAGCCGTATCACCGCCACTGACAAGACTATTCATGATCGTCTGATCAGCGTCTGTGATCTCACCGTCGCCATTCAGATCTCCGAAGAGCACTACAGTATAGAGTGCCTTTTGAACTGCCTCTTGTTTCACATAAACATATGCTCCGGTTCCAAGAGAGAACTGATCGTGCATGTCGATCTCAATTGTGTAATTGCCAACTGGGCTAACATATCCAGACAAGCTCAGCATGAGCTCTTCCAAACCATAAATAAACATCTGACGAGAATCAATGACAGCTGTGCTGCCAGTATCCACTGTCAGGACTTCATCCTTCAGGTTCCGATAGGCCTTCATGAGCTCTACGCGCGCCGTGTTGACCTTGGCCTGAATGGCTGCGCTATCCGCCTGCACCTCAAGGGCAAAGGCCTTTGCAGCAGCATAATCCGCCCAGGTATCCGGCGCCTTGCCGGCCTGCGCTTCATTGCCATAGGTGGTGAGCGCCGCATTGAGCGCGGTCTTATCGGCCGCCTTGGTGATCATGCGGGGGTAGAGCAGCTCCACCATATGCTTGGCATACTTGATATCAAGATCGCGCACTGCGGGCGCGTCTCACCCTCCGCAACGTTCTGCGAATTGACGATGCTCCAAGCGCTGTTGAACCAAGACTGCCAGCGGCGGAAGGTGAAGAGTTCATAATTGACAAAGTCAAAATACTCTGTGCCTTCCTGCGCCTGCAAGGTGGCCTTGAGGTCTGCAACGGCCGCGGCATTGGTGGGCTTCACCTTTGCATCCAGAGCCGTTACCGCCGCGTTAATGGCGTCCACAGCCGCCTTATAGGCGTTATCGGAGCCATCCGGATTGGCGGGGTCTGCAAACATCTTGCTGTGATCGGGGTTGCCCTGTGTGAGCGCATAGCCCGCTTCAAGCGCTGCAAGGTATGCATTCCACTCCGCATCCGCGTTCGCCTGATAATCGGCGCGCTGGCGGCTTGCGCCCATCACGGTGCTCAGCAGCCCGGGCAGGCCGAAATCGTTATAGATGACGATCTTGTGATCGATCGCGCCCGTGCGTTTCACACTGCCGCCTTTCGTTGCGGATATCGAACTGGAAGGTGACGTCATAGATGCCATAGGGCTGCGGGTCGTTCACATCGCGGCTGACCGCGTAGGGGATACTCGGCCATAAGAGCTCTGGCCCATGCCAACGCCGTCCAGCAGGAGGATATAATCATATGCGCTGCCCGCCTCCGGCGCATTCGCGCTCACGCCTGCCGGCAGAGTGCCGTTGACAACCGCATTGAGAATGCGCTGCGAGCCATTCTGGCCCTGGGTCAGGTGATAATAGTGGCGCGCCATCACGTTGAACATGCCGACCTGATTGACATCCGTTGTGTAAAGATAGGTCGGATAGCCTTCGATGAGGACACAGTTTGCATGGTTGGCATCCTGCTCGCCCGCCGTATTGGTGGCTTCATAGTTGCCAGCCGTTTTATAGAAGTAGGAATAGGTGGAAACCACCTGCGGCGTATCCGTGAGAACCGCGCCTGTTTCATCGAGGATGTGATAGGCAAGGTCAAAACGGACTTCCGTGTTATTCGCCACGGAGCCGGAGATCGCAACATCGATGGAGTCATTCGCATCGATGACGGTGTCGGCCACAGCGCCTGTGGTCAGGCCGGCCGTGTTCGTCAGGGAGACGAGCTTCAGCTTATACATGGCGTCCTGATGGAGCACACCGGCGGCATCGCGCCAACCGCGGTTGAGGCCGTTGGAGAGGTTGGAGATGCGCATGGTCTGCCCAGAGGGAACGTTGCCGCCATCACAGTAAACGCGGGAGGCAAGGCTCAGCCCAGCTTTACCGAGGGACTGCTCATTGCCAAAGCCTGTGATGGAAACCAGCAGATTGAGCACGGTGGGCATCAAGGTTTCTTTCTTCGAGGAGAGCTGCTCAAGCAGGTTTTGGAAAGCCGCCTTGAGCGTTGCTGTGTTCAGCGCATCCTCAAAGTTCACGATGGTGCTCGGGATCGTTCCAGGCGCAAGGCCGTTGACGATGCGAGTGACAAGGCCGACGATAACGGATTTCGCCGTTGTGTTATTCAGGGAGCTGTTTTCGCTATGATCAAAGAAGGTGAACAGCTTGCCGAAATTAACATCAAGCAGCGTATCCATGACGTAATTGACGAGCGTTTTCGCCGTCAGATCCGCCTCAACGCCCGCGCCATCGGCATCGCGGAACATCTCTTCATAATTGAACCAGCGCCTGTCAGCAATGGCGAAAACAGCGGTGTCGAGTTTCTCCCAGACATTGGCCGCCGTGATGCCATCCTTGGAGATGGCAAGAATGCCATCCGCATACTGCATGCCCCAGCTCAGAAGAGCCGCAAGGAAGTTATCGAACGTATCATTCGCAGCTGTGATGATAGTCGAAATCAAAGAGATTGTTGAAATAATAGGTGCCGATCACCTTTGCGCAATCGAGGATTGCCTCGTTGGTATCCGCAACCACGATGCTGTCATACTTTTCGGGGACGATTGTGGCGATGAATTCCTTCATGCCGATCACCGCGATCTCGCGCAGAGAGGCGTCCGCCGGAATCGTCACATGCTTGACGAATTCCTGCACGGCGGAACGCGCAATGTAAGTGGCGAGATCCATGGTTTGCATGTTGGTGGTGTCGATCGTATCGCCGCCGAGCGGAATGATCGCTTTGATCAGGCTGCTGATATTATCTTCCACAAGCTGAGCCTGCGTTTCGCCAGCGTTTGCCGTCATCCGCCAGGTGAAAAGCGTCTGGCCGGGCTGAAGCATTTCGTTGACATAGTGGCCCAGGATCGCATTGAGCTGCTCTGTGAAGCCCTTCGCGGTGTCGAACCCGCCCGGATTCTCAGCAGATTTATCCGGATAAGCCGTTACGATATAATCCGGATTGACGAGGGCTGCCAGATTGCCGCCCTTCTGAGAATTGGCGGTGATGGCATTTTGAATGACGCCTTTCAGGCCGCTATTCATCAGCGGAACCAGGAACTGATTCAACGCGCGGAAAGCAACCTCTTCAATGGCACGGTAGCCGTTGGCCGTGGCTAGATCAAGATCGAAGCCGGGCAGGATGCCATCGAAGCCGACTGCCGCTGCGTTTTTGCCGCCAACCTGGTTATCCAGAATATACTGGACGATTTGGTCGAGGGTTTCGCCCGCGGGCATCGGATCGCTCGTGGTCGGGTGGACGAGATTCCAAAGCGTTTCCTTGATGAAATTCGGAATGTCGTCGATGATAATGCGGATGTTGGAGGGCAGGTAGCTCTTCACGATGGCCCAGTTAAAGGAGCCATCCACCAGCTTGGAGAGCGTGCCCGCACAGTGGCCGAGATAGGTCACGATGGAGTTGAGCACATCCACATCGGTTGCACCTGCTGTTGAGCGGCGCACAGAGGCAATGTCAGCGCGATGCGTTTTTAAAACCGCAAGATCGCCGACTGTGGCGGAGCTAAAAAGGATGTTGCCAGTCACGCTGTAAATCGAGCTCAGCGCGTTATCGATGGATGTGAGATTCAGCGTGCCGACGACGGAAACATCAATGACGATGTTTGCATCCGCCAAGGCGCGATCCACTTTGTCGAGCAGCAGAGAAGCCTGCTGCGCTTCGGTCAGGGTGACCTGATCGATCGTGTTGTAATTGTCTGTTAGGGCGTCATCCAGATACGGCGCATATGCCGCCGTAACGCCAACAGAGATGGATCCAAAGATCATCACCACAGCGAGAATGACACTAAGGAGACGAGCCGTTCTATGCTTTTTCACTAGAATTCTCCTTTCTACATTTGAAATGCACGCGCGTGCTGTTGGCACGGCAGATGCAACGCGGCGTTTTTCAACGCAGACACGCCTCTACCGCTCCCATTCCCTTGGATCGGGCCCTCGCAGGGCCTGCCTTCCGCAGGCCTCCGTTGGGGATGCAGCTTTCACTGCTCTGCGCCACACGCGGGCGCAACGATTGCACGTTGACGAGCCGGCAATGGCACACTCTCCCCTTCTTCTTTTT
>ENA-OQEX01000545-OQEX01000545.1-human-gut-metagenome-genome-assembly--contig:-NODE-545-length-19403-cov-2.862886_pt1 | contig 19403 bp, 20 predicted proteins | sample MGYA00242802_ERZ504649 | MGnify/ENA primary metagenome ERZ504649 (study PRJEB26092, sample SAMD00036194) | human gut metagenome | host: Homo sapiens | study: EMG produced TPA metagenomics assembly of...
CCAATAAGGTACTTCCGGGACTGGGATATCTGGTATCGATACTGATCGTATTCGGTGGTCTGGTATTTAATATCGGAAACGTAGGTGGCGGAGCACTTGGTTTTAACACATTGCTTGGAATACCTACCAAAGTTGGTTACATACTGGCAGGTCTTTGGCAATCCTGGTATTTGTGCTGGAAAATGCCAAAAGTGCCATGGATACTATTACCAAGGTACTGGGTGCCATTATGATTATCGTAATCTTTGTTGTGATCATTGTGGTAAAACCACCGGTAGGAAGTGCATTGAAGAATACATTTGTACCGGAAGCCGGTGCCACAAATCTGATTCCTGCAATCCTTACACTTTTGGGAGGTACTGTTGGAGGATATATCACTTTCTCCGGCGCACATCGTCTGATTGATGCAGGAATTACAGGCGAGAAGAACCTGAAAGAGATCAACAAGAGTTCTGTTATGGGTATGATCATTGCTACGATTGTTCGTATTTTCCTGTTTTTGGCTGTTCTGGGTGTTGTTGTCAAGGGCGTAACACTGGATGCTGCAAATCCTGCAGCAGACGCCTTCAAGCAGGGGGCTGGTGAAATCGGATACCGTTTTGCAGGTCTGGTTCTTCTGTGCGCAGCAATCACATCCATTATCGGTGCAGCTTATACTTCAGTTTCCTTCCTGAAGACTTTCAGCAAGTCTATCGAGGAAAATGAAAATAAAGTGATTATCGGATTTATTATTATTTCTACAGCCATTATGTTTATCCTTGGAAATCCGGCAGTACTTCTTGTACTTGCAGGTGCTGTGAATGGTCTGATCCTTCCGATCACCCTGGCAATCTGTCTGATCGCTGCACATAAGAAACCTATTATGGGAGAGAATTATCATCATCCGGTAGTACTTACCATTCTTGGAGTGATCGTGGTAATTCTTACAGCATACCTCGGTGTGACTACATTTGTATCTAAGATCGGTACATTGTTATAATTGAGGAAAATGTATCCGGTTTTCAGACTGGAGAGTATATCAAAAAGGTGTGATCGTCCAGGTTACACCTTTTTGGTTCATTAACAGCCATGTGATGCAGAAAGAAGCAGATAAAAAGACATGGCGAAAAGATTAAGAAAAGAGGAGCAGATTATGCCGGACATTAGAATTTTAACAGAAGGTGATTCTTCTGTTCTGGTTGAATTTGGCAAAGAGATCAGTCCGGAGATCAACCGGAAGATCACTGCCACTGTACAGCTTATGAAAGAACAGCATATAGAGGGAGTTGTAGATATGATCCCTGCGTTCTGTTCTTTGCTGGTTAATTATGACCCGCGTGTGATTTCCTACGATGACCTGAAAAAAAGACTGGAAATTCTGTTAAAGATGGAAGTTACAGCAGGTGAAGGATGCAGAAAAGTTTATGAGATCCCTGTATGCTATGGAGGAGAATATGGTCCGGATATTGAGAATATTGCAGAACATGCCGGACTTTCCGTAGAGGAAGTAATAAAGATTCATTCTTCCAGAGATTACCTGATCTATATGCTTGGTTTTCTTCCGGGCTTTTGTTATCTGGGCGGGCTGGATGAAAGGATCCATACACCCCGTCTTGCAAATCCCAGAATCAAGATCAATGCAGGAAGTGTGGGAATCGGTGGTTCCCAGACAGGGATTTATCCTTTGGATTCTCCGGGAGGATGGCAGCTGATGGGAATGACACCTGTAAAAACCTATGATCCGGACCGTGAAATCCCGATTCTGGTAGAGGCAGGAGATTATATCCGTTTTGTACCGATCGATGAAGATGAGTACAAACGGATCAGAGAATTAGTAGAACGTGGCGAATACCAGTGCACCGTTCATGAGGAGGCATAAAATGGGAATTCGTATATTAAAAGGCGGAATGATGACAACGGTTCAGGATCTGGGACGTTATGGATATCAGAGTCAGGGATTCAGTGTAGCAGGAGTCATGGATGTCCGTTCATTCAAAATAGCCAATCTTCTTCTGGATAATCCGGAGAATGAGGCAGTATTGGAGATAACGCTGATAGGTCCGACCCTCGAATTTACATCAGCTACTATCATCGCGATCACAGGCGGAGATTTCCAGCCAACCATTAATGGAGAGCCGGCTCCCATGTATACAGCCCTGTATATGAATAAGGGAGATGTACTGAAATTTGGAAGTGCAAGAACAGGAAGCAGAGGTTATATTGCTTTTTCCAGTTATCTGGATATTCCGGTAGTGATGGGAAGCCGATGCACCAATTTAAAGAGTGGTCTGGGCGGATTTAAGGGAAGAAAACTGGAAGCGGACGATTATATCGGATTTCGTATTAAGAGACGTTATCTGCCGTTTTTCCTTTCCCGAAAGCTTGATATGGATGAGTTTGATCAGACAGAAGCAACACTGCGGGTAGTAATGGGACCGCAGGATGGTATGTTCAGCAAACAGGGCATCCAGACTTTCCTGGGCAGTGAGTATACGGTGACAAATGAATTTGACCGTATGGGCTGCAGGCTGGAGGGACCGTTTATCGCACCTAAGGAGACTTCGGATATTATTTCCGACGGAATCGCATTTGGGGCTATACAGGTACCTTCCCATGGTAAACCTATCATTCTGCTGGCTGACCGTCAGACAACAGGCGGTTATGGGAAAATTGCCACAGTGGCATCTGTGGATATTCCCAAGTTGGTACAGAGAAAAACAGATGATAAGATACATTTCAAGGCAATTACCGTACAGGAGGCTCAGGCTCTTTATGTTGAGGAAATGAAAGAACTTGACGGGCTGAGAAAGATCATTCATCAGCCATGTAAAGAGGTTCTGGATTGCCGTCTGGTGGCAAAGAGACTGCGTAAGCTGTTTGAAGAATAACCATAAAAATAACATAGAATAGACAGAAAGGATAATGTTCGATGGATTTAGAGAAGATTGAAGGATTGGTAAAGATTATTGAGGATTCATCCCTTAACGAATTCACATATAAGGACAAGGATGTAAAGATTACAATGAGCAAGCTGGATCATCCTCCTGTAGTTGCAGCGGGAGTACCTGTGGCTGCATCTGCACCTGTGAATACAACTGTGGAAAAGGCTGAGGAAGAAGAGGAGAGTCTGTTTATCACTTCTCCTATCGTAGGAACTTTCTATTCTGCTGCTGCTCCGGATGTACCTGCTTTTGTAAAGGTGGGAGATCAGGTAAAAGCAGGACAGACAGTCTGCATTCTGGAAGCTATGAAGCTTATGAATGAGATCCAGAGTGACTATGACTGTGAGATTGAAGCAGTTCTGGTAAGCAATGAACAGAAAGTAGAATACGGACAGCCTCTGTTCCGCGTTAAGAGACTGTAGGATAAGGAGGCTTTCATATTGTTTAATAAAATTTTGATCGCCAACCGTGGGGAAATTGCAGTCCGGATCATACGTGCCTGCAGGAATCTGGGGATCCGAAGTGTGGCTGTTTATTCAAAAGAAGATGCTAAGAGCCTTCATGTACAGCTGGCAGACCAGCGTATCTGTATCGGAGAAGGTCCTGCCAGAAACAGCTACCTGAACATGGACCGGATCATTGCTGCAGCAGAAAATATGGGAGCAGATGCTATCCATCCTGGTTTTGGCTTTCTTTCAGAAAACAGTGAGTTTGTACGTAAATGTAAAGAAAACGGAATTACTTTTATCGGACCGGATGCAGATGTTATTGATAAGATGGGAAATAAATCCCATGCCCGTAAAACCATGATGGATGCCGGTGTACCGGTTGTACCCGGAACAAAAGAACCTGTATACGATGCAGAAACAGGTAAAAAGCTGGCTGAAGAGATCGGATATCCGGTTATGATTAAGGCTTCCTCAGGAGGCGGCGGTAAGGGTATGCGTGTAGCTGCCAATGAGGATGAATTTGAGTTTCAGTTTAATATGGCACAGAGAGAATCAGCCAATGCTTTCGGGGATGATACCATGTACATTGAACGTTTTGTAGAAAATCCCCGCCATGTGGAAATCCAGATTATGGCAGACAGTCATGGAAATGTGGTGGCACTGGGAGAGCGTGACTGTTCGGTACAGAGAAATCATCAGAAGCTGATTGAGGAATCCCCGTCCCCTGCCATTGATGAAGAAACCCGCAGGAAAATGAATGAATATGCAGTTCTTGCTGCGAAAACAGTAGGTTATACCAATGCAGGAACTATTGAATTTATCGTAGATCCAAAAGGCAACTTCTATTTCATGGAAATGAACACCAGAATCCAGGTTGAGCATGGAGTAACAGAGATGGTTACAGGTACAGATCTGATCATTGAGCAGATCCGTGTGGCTATGGGAGAGGAGTTAAGCTTTAAACAGGAAGATATCCGGATTAAAGGACATGCTATTGAATGCCGTATCAACGCAGAGATTCCAGAAAAGAATTTCATGCCAAGTCCCGGAGTAGTACAGCATATGCATCTTCCGGCAGGTAACGGAGTCCGGGTGGATACTGCCCTTTATACAGGTTATAAGATTCCGTCAGAGTATGATTCCATGATCGCGAAGGTAATCGTCCATGCACCTGACAGAGAGGCAGCACTGCAGAAAATGCGCTCTGCGCTGGATGAGATGGTGGTCATGGGTGTGGAGACAAACCTTGATTTTCAGTATCAGATTATGAAGAATCAGGTATTCTGTGAGGGAAAAGCAGATACCGGATTTATTGAGAATGTACTGAAAATTAAGGGATGATAAATAAAAAAGAGGTAAGATAAATGTATACAGTAGATTTAAACAGTGATCTGGGAGAGAGCTTTGGAAACTATAAAATCGGTAATGATGATAAGGTCATTCCGCTGATCTCCTCTGCAAATGTAGCCTGCGGTTATCATGCTTCAGATCCGGTAGTTATGGGAAATACGCTGGCAATGGCAAAGGAAGCGGGAATTCGTATAGGAGCACATCCGGGTTTTCCTGATCTGATGGGCTTCGGAAGAAGAAATCTGAGTGTTTCCCCTGCAGAGGCAAAAGCATATGTGCTTTATCAGCTGGGTGCACTGGATGCATTCTGCAGAGTAACCGGTGTAAAAATGCAGCATGTAAAGCCTCATGGAGCCTTATATAATATGGCTGCAGAGGACTATGCCCTTTCTACTGCGATCTGTGAGGCAATCAAAGAATTTGACAGCAGTCTGATCGTACTTGCTCTTTCCGGCGGACAGCTGGCAAAGGCTGCTCAGGATATGGGCCTGCGTACAGCTATGGAGGTTTTTGCAGACCGCGCCTATGAAGAAGATGGTACTCTGGTAAACAGACGTAAGGAAGGTGCTGTGATCACTGATGAAAATGAGGCTATTGTCAGGGTGATCCGTATGGTCAAAGAGAAAAAGATTACTGCAATTACAGGAAAAGATATTGATATTCAGGCAGATTCTGTCTGCGTTCATGGAGACGGAGCCAAGCTCTGGCGTTTGTGGAAAAAATCAGAGAGGCTTTTGCAAAAGAAGGAATCCAGATCCGTTCTCTGGATGAGTTTGTAAAATAAAAGAAATTTAGAAACAACTATTAAAAGAACTGAAGTAAAGAGGCTGTGGCACAGATTTTCTGATTGCCACAGCCTTGTTGCTGTTTTACAGCTTGCTGCGGTCCTTCTACTGATGCTTCAGATTCAACCCCTGCTGTTTTGCAAGTGAAGTGATAATCTCAATACAGTTATCGTATCCAAGGGTTCCGGTATCCAGACACAGGTCATAATCGTGATAAGTGCCAAGCTCATGTTTTGTATAGGTTTTGAAATAGGTTTCACGCAGGTTGTCCATTTTTGTGAGATATTTTCTGGGATCTTCCTTTCCGTTTAAGCCTAATTTCTGAATATGTTCTGTGCGGAGATTTACATCTGCATGAAGGAAAATATCCAGACTGGGAATACCGGCGTTTCGCAGGATAAGATTGGAACAGCGGCCGATAATAATACAGTCCTGTTCTGCTGCGAACTGGAGGATCAGCTCTTTCTGAGCCTGGTAAATGGCATCATGGGAACTGAAATAGCTTGCAGAGTTATTCAGAATGTTGTCCAGAAGTCTGGCACTGCGGCTCAGATTTTCACCCTCACGATCAATATCCTCCTGGGAATATCCGCTTTTGGCAGCAGCCTGTTTTGCGAAATCCCGATCGTAATATGGGATACCAAGCCTTTCTGAAACTACTCTTGCAATACTGTGTCCCCCGGCACCAAACTCCCTGCTGATTGTGATGACAGGGTATTTTCTTTCGGACATAATAGATACCTCCATTGGGTTATTATTTATTTTGTTATCCATGTTTTTACTTTATTGTAACGTTTTTTGTAAGATTATTCAATAAAGATTATCATTTTTTGAAAAAATATGTTATAATTCAAAATATTATGTACCTGAAGGAGATGGATTTATGAGAAACAAAGAGCTTTTCAGAGGCAGGAGAAAAGCTGGCAGGATTGTTGGCCTTGTTTTGACTCTTGCACTTGCAGTCAGCCTTCTGAGTGGTTGCGGACAAAGTAAAGAACGTCTGACGTTCGGTACCGGCGGTACGGCGGGAACGTATTATCCTACGGTGGTGTGCTGGCCCAGTATATTACCAATAATACAAATGTAAAGGTTACAGCGGTTTCTACAGGTGGTTCCAAAGCGAACCTGCAGTCAGTACAGGACGGAGATTTTCAGCTTGGATTTGTCCAGTCAGATGTAATGCCTATGCATGGGACGGCGTAAGAGCATTTGAACAGGACGGTGCAACCCATGATTTCAGGACTCTGGGCGGCCTGTATGCAGAGACTGTCCAGCTGTTTACCATGGATCCTGACATTAAGACAGTGGAAGATCTGAAGGGCAAGAGTGTATCTATCGGTGCGGCAAATTCCGGCGTATATTTCAATGCGTTGGATGTATTAAATGCAGGCGGCATTACCCTGGATGATATCCATCCCCAGTATCTGTCTTTTGAGGACAGCAAGGAATCTTTGAAGGATGGAAAAATTGATGCTGCATTTATTGTTGCAGGTGCACCTACGACAGCTATCACAGAGCTTGCAACTACCAATGGTGTCTATATGATCAATATTGACGGTGCGATCAGGGATTCAATTTTGAGTGACTGTCCATATTATACATCCTACCAGATTCCGGCAGGAACCTATCCGGGACAGGATGAACCGGTGGAGACAATCACCGTTAAGGCAACAATTGTTGTATCTGAGAATCTGGACGATGATACAGTGTACGATATGACGGCTGCTATTTTTGACCATGCAGATGAGATTGCATCCGAGAATGCAAAGGGAGAGGAGCTTTCCCTGGAGAATGCCACTACAGGTATGACGATACCGTTCCATGAAGGTGCTGCACGTTACTATGCAGAGCATGGAATTACAGTTGACACGAAAGGGGAATAACCGGTATGAAAGAATATAACAGTAAAAAAGTAAATACATCTCCGGTGGGACAGTCAGATGTAGATGCGGTTATGAAAAAATATGACCGTGAGTCTAATATCCGTATATGGACAGGAAAATATAAGATTGCTATCCGCGGAATTCTCATCGCCTTCTCACTGTGGTGTATCTATGTAACACTTTTTGCAACCTTCCTGGAAGAAATTCGACTGACTTCTTTCCTGGGACTGATCGTTCTGATCGGGTTTCTGACTTATCCGGCAAAGAAGGGTGACATCAGAGAGAATTATATGCCGATAAGCGATATTATTTTTATGCTGCTTGGCACAGGAGCATTTCTGTATTTCACTTTTAGTGCGAATAAAATTATTAATCAGGGTACCAGATTTGAATCATATCAGATCATTATCGGTATTATTGGTATTCTGGCACTTGTTGAGCTTACCAGACGCTGTGTTGGTCTGCCAATTCTGATTGTAGCCGGCTTTTTCCTGATCTATGCGCTGGCTGTAGGACTTACAAACCGGCGTTTTTTGGCAGGGTGAAATTCCTGGTACGTAACCTTTTTTATACAAAAGAAGGTATTTTTTCCACACCAGTAAATGTATGCTCTAAGTATATTGTAGTGTTTATTATTTTTGGTGCGTTCCTGGAGAGAACAGGAATCTCTAATTTCTTTATCCAGCTTGCAAACTGCGTGGCTGGAAAATATGCAGGTGGTCCTGCGAAGGTAGCAGTTATCAGTTCTGCTCTTTGCGGAATGGTTTCTGGTTCCTCTGTAGGTAATACAGTTACCACAGGTTCTGTTACTATCCCTATGATGAAAGAAACCGGATACAAGTCGGAGTTTGCAGGTGCAGTAGAAGCGGCTTCTTCTACAGGTGGACAGATTATGCCGCCGATTATGGGAGCTGCCGCATTCCTTATGGCTGATTTTATAGGAGTACCCTATTCACAGATTATCGTCAGGGCAATCCTGCCGGCATTGCTGTATTTTACTGGAATCTTTATCGCAGTTCATCTGGAAGCTAAGAAACTGGGGCTTTCCGGTATTCCGAAAGAAGAACTTCCTGTATTTAAGATTCTGATCCGTAAGATTTATTTGTTATTACCGTTGATCATGCTGGTTATCTGGGTATCAGGAAACTATATGACAATGCAGAAAGCCGCAAGTTATGCAATCGTTCTTTCTATTATAGTAAGTCTGTTTGATAAAGAGAACAGAATCAGTGTTACAAAATGTCTTGATGCCTTGGAAGCAGGTGGAAGAGGTGTTATTTCTGTAGCTGTAGCCTGTGGTGTTGCAGGTATTATTTCCGGTTCCATTACTATGACAGGCCTTGCAAATGACCTGATTAACGGAATTATCAGTGTTGCAAACGGAAAACTGATCATTGCGCTTCTTTTGACAATGCTTTGCTGTATTGTTCTTGGTATGGGTGTTCCGACTACTGCAAACTACTGTATCATGGCAGCAACCTGTGCACCGATTCTGGTACGTATGGGAGTGCCGATTATGGCAGCTCACTTCTTTGTATTTTACTTCGGCATTGTAGCAGATATTACACCGCCGGTAGCACTTGCTGCTTATGCAGGTTCTGCAATCGCAAAATCGAACCCAATGAAGACTGCATTTACAGCTTCGAAATTGGCTATCGCGGTATTCATTGTGCCGTATGTATTCTGCTTCAATCCGTCCATGCTTCTGATCGATACCACTGCTGTCAGTGTAGTTCAGATTTTTATCACTTCACTAATCGGCGTATTTGGTCTGTCAGCATCACTGGAAGGTTTTCTGTTTGTGAAGATGCCTGCAATTGTCCGCGTTATGTTGGCTGTAGGAGGACTGATGCTTATCAATCCAACGCTTATGACGGATATTTTGGGACTGCTTCTGATCGTTGCCGGATGTGCATGGCAGAAAATGCAGCAGAATAAAACGAAGGTAGTGGTCTGACAGATAAAGTCCTGATTGTTTGTTCTGCAGTGGGCTGGAAGGATAGTTTCGTAAGATAGGGGGAAATATGCATAAAAAAAATATCAATTGAACAGTCAAAAATATCAGACGGCATTAATTTTGTTGAGAATGGTCTTACAGAATTAAAAATTGCAAAAAAGCAAAGAATCAAGACAATGCTTGTGGCAGAGGAAGCGCTGGTTAAACTGACTGAACACGCAGAGAGTCAAGATGATCAGATTGGTATCAGTTTAAATAAAAATCTGAACAGGATTTATGTCAATATGACTCTCAGGGGACAGGAATTTCAACTGATACAGGGATATACAGTTGAGGAGGTACTGAACCGGGAGAATGATGATCAGCAGTCTTCGCAGGAAGAAGAGGGAATGATCAGAGATATCCTTCTGAGATCTAATAAAGACCAGCTGCGCTATAAGAATAAGAATCATACAAATATGGTGGAGATCATGGTACAGAAAAATCCACATGCAATGGCAATACAGACAATGTTTGCCTGGCAGCAGCCATTGTGGTGGGAATGCTTATGAAGACCTTTGTACCTGATACAGTTAATACTGCATTAAATGATAATATCTTTTCATCTATCAGTACCATGTTTCTGAATGCATTAAAAATGATCGTAGGTCCTGTGGTATTCTTTTCCATTGTCAGCAGTATTTCTCAGTTTGGAGATCTGAAGGAGGTTGGCAGGATCGGTGGTAAGATTATGGGATTTTATATGCTTACGACTGTACTGGCTATTCTTTCCTCAACTGGTATTTTTTATGTTTTTCAGCCCGGAGATCCGAGGCTTGCATCAAAGTTGACTGCAGATATGTCAGCAATTGCATCTTCGGATGTCAGTATCTCTATTAAGGATACTATTGTTAATATTATTCCTTCGAATTTTGTGAAACCTTTTCTGGAATCCAATATGCTGCAGCTGATTTTTCTTGCAATCCTGATCGGGATCGCACTTGGAAAGATCGGAGATTATTCCAAAATATTGAAGGATATATTTGAAGCCTGTAATTCACTTTTCCTGAAGATTACGGTTATTCTGGTTCAGTTTATACCGATTGCAACATTTGCATCTGTTTTAACAGTTATATTAAAGACAGGACCGGATGTATTGCTGTCAATGCTGGCAATGTTGGGAACTTTTACAGTTGGTATTATTGTAATGCTGGTAATTTACTGTCTGCTGATCCTTTTGATCGGACATCTGACTCCTGTACCGTTTATAAAGAAATACAGCCCTACTATGTTGCAGGTGTTTGGACTGGCATCCAGTAATGCTGCGATCATAGTAAATATGGATGCCTGTGAACATAAGCTTGGCATTCCAAAGAAAATCTATTCTCTGTCAATTCCTTTAGGTGCAACAGTGAATATGGATGGAACCTGTATATATCTTGTAATATTCGGCATGACACTGGCAAGGATCTTTGGGTGGAGATCAGTGGAGGAATGCTGTTGTCCATGTTTTTCTCTGTTCTGGTCCTGTCGGTGGGAGCGCCGGGAGTGCCGGGAGCAGGGCTTGTGTGTCTGTCAGTATTGCTGACTCAGATGCAGGTGCCTTTGGCTGGAATTGGTCTGGTCATGGGAATGGATTCGCTTCTGGGTATGATGCGTGCCATGAGCAATAGTCTTGGTGATGTGGCAGCATCCCTGATCGTTGCAAAATCAGAGAAAATACTGGATATGGAAAAATATATGGAGCGCAGCAGAGAAGAAGAATAGCAGAAGAAAACAGAAAAAGAGTATAAAAAAATACAGCTGACAATCGGTATAATATATGCCGGCTGCCAGCTGATTTTTTATGTTATAGGAAATTACTCCGTCTTGTTAGAAATCCAGTTCCTTGAGATAACGTCCCAGTGCATCCTGCCAGGTGGGGAGTGGTGTGAAACCATTGGCTGTCAGTTTGCTCTTATCCAGGCGGCTGTTAAACGGTCTGGCTGCTTTGGAAGCGCCATACTCTGCAGTTGTGACGGAGTTGACTGTCATGTTTTCCGGGAGATATTCCGGGTGTCCCATGGCAGCGGCCTGACGGAAGATTTCTTTTGTGAAATCATACCAGCTGATATATCCGCCCTCATTGGTTGCATGATAATAACCGTATTTTTCAGTTTCGATCATATCTACCAGAAGTCTTGCCAGGTCATAGGTATAAGTAGGTGTACCAATCTGGTCATTGACTACGGAGAGAGTATCATGAGTTTTTCCGAGGTTGATCATGGTTTTGATAAAGTTCTTGCCGTTTTTGCCGAATACCCATGCAATACGGACGATAAAGAACTTATCAACTGTGCCGGATACGGCAAGTTCACCGTCCAGCTTTGTCTGTCCATAGACATTTAATGGTTTATAGTCCTTGCAGTCAGGCTCCCATGGAGTGATTCCCTGACCATCGAATACATAATCAGTGGACAGATACAGCATCTTGATGTCAAGCTCTTTGCACACATCAGCAATATTCTGAGTTCCGGTTACATTTACCAGACGGACCTTCGGCTGATTCTCTTCATCTTCGGCAGCATCTACAGCTGTCCATGCAGCACAGTGGATCACAGCGTCAACATTTGCTTCTTTGATGACTTTTTCTACAGAAGTCTTGTCAGTGATATCCATCTGCACATAAGGCATTGTGGTAACTGCAGTGCCGTCTGCGATTCCGCTGTAGGAAGGAGCAATGTCGCTTCCCACACCTTCATAGCCGCGTCTCGCAAGTTCGTTCATAACATCATGTCCAAGCTGACCGCCTACACCTGTTACAAAAACTCTCATAATTTTATGCCTCCCCGCGGTGTGCGTACATTTTTTCATAATAGTTCTGATATTCTCCGGAGATGATCGTTTCCCACCATTCTTTGTTATCCAGATACCATTTGATAGTCTTCTTGATACCGTCTGCAAATTTTGTTTCCGGTAACCAGCCAAGTTCGTTGTGGATCTTGGTCGGATCAATGGCATAGCGCATATCATGACCTTTACGGTCTGCCACATATGTGATCAGACTTTCCGGTTTGCCAAGCTCTTTACAGATGATCTTAACAATATCAATGTTTGTCATTTCGTTGTGACCACCTACATTGTAAACTTCGCCTACACGTCCTTTGTGGATGATCAGGTCGATCGCGCGGCAGTGATCCTCTACATACAGCCAGTCACGTACATTTTCACCCTTTCCGTAAACAGGAAGTGGTTTGTCATTTAATGCGTTGGCGATCATTAACGGAATCAGTTTCTCCGGGAAATGATATGGTCCGTAGTTATTGGAGCAGCGGCTGATAGATACAGGCAGTCCGTAAGTTCTGTGGTAAGCCAGTACCAGAAGGTCTGCAGAAGCCTTGGAAGAGCTGTAAGGGCTGCTTGTGTGGATCGGAGTTTCCTCTGTGAAGAACAGGTCAGGTCTGTCTAATGGAAGATCTCCGTAAACTTCATCAGTGGATACCTGATGATAACGCTTGATACCGTATTTGCGGCATGCATCCATGAGAACAGCAGTACCGATAATATTTGTGGTAAGGAAAACTTCCGGGTTTTCGATGGAGCGGTCAACGTGACTCTCTGCAGCGAAGTTTACAACCATATCAGGGTGTTCTTCCTCAAAAAGTTTGTAAACTGCCTCGCGGTCGGTGATGCTTTCTTTTACGAAACGGAAATTTGGGTTGTCCATGACAGGTGCAAGAGTGGAAAGGTTTCCTGCATAGGTCAGACAGTCCAGACAGATGATGCGGTAATCCGGGTATTTTTTTAACATGTGAAAAATAAAGTTGCTTCCGATAAATCCGGCACCGCCGGTTACGATAATGTTCATAGTGATTCTCCTTAAAAAATATATAATATGAATATCTGTAAGATTCTGTTATAGAGTCAGGCAGATAAAATTATCCGCCTTGCTGCATGGCGGGTGATATATCAAATAACTGTTTGAAAATTTGATATATCATTCACTTGACTGCGAATTCGGTTGTACAGGTCTAAAAGCTTCGGTTAGTGCAATACATCCAGATATTTACCGTCCAGAACGTCTTTTAAGTACTGACCATACTGATTTTTCTTCAGTATTTCATAAACCTTCAGCACATCTTCCTTTGTAATCCATCCATTGAGATATGCAATCTCTTCCAGGCAACCGATTTTGCGGTGCTGGTGGCTTTCCATTGTTTTTACAAAGTTGGTGGCTTCCACAAGGCTCTCGTGTGTACCTGTATCCAGCCATGTGAATCCCTGTCCGAGAAGCTCTACGTTTAATTCGCCCTTTTCCAGATAGATGCGGTTCAGATCTGTGATCTCAAGTTCGCCTCTGGCACTTGGTTTCAGATTTTTTGCATACTCTACGACGCGATTGTCATAGAAGTATAAACCTGTGACACAGTAGTTGCTCTTCGGGTGCTCCGGTTTCTCTTCAATTGAGATAGCCTTGCCTTCATGGTCAAATTCTACAATACCGAATCTCTCCGGATCATCTACATAGTATCCGAAAACAGTTGCACCCTCGCCGGATTCTGCGTTCTTTACAGCAGCTTTCAGTCTTTTCTTAAGTCCATGTCCTGCGAAGATATTATCGCCGAGAACCATGGCAACAGTATCATCACCGATAAATTCTTCGCCGATGATAAATGCCTGAGCAAGTCCGTCCGGACTTGGCTGTACTGCATAGGTGAGATGGACACCGAACTGATGTCCGTCACCAAGAAGTTCCTCAAAACGAGGAGTATCCTGCGGAGTAGAGATAATCAGGATATCGCGGATTCCTGCGTTCATCAGTACAGACATGGGATAGTAGATCATGGGTTTATCATAGATTGGCAGAAGCTGTTTGGATGTTACCATTGTAAGCGGATAAAGGCGTGTGCCGGAACCGCCTGCTAAAATAATACCTTTCATGTGTATTCTCCTTTGTTATTTGGCAGTATGCGGTCGGAGCGATATTCTGTCAGTTATCTGTGTAAATGATAAGCAAAATATCAGGCGACTGCGGTACTAATCAACGGGTTTCTGGATTGTCAGTCTGAGTTACGATATCATCCTGACTCTGGTGATTGTATTATAAAAGGTGACCTTAGGTCACCTTCAAGTACTTTTTACAAAAAAGTTAAATTTTGGTTATTTTTCACAAAGAAAAATGCCGGCATCCTTGGTAATAAAGAACCCATCCTTTGTCTTTCGCGATACAAATCCCCGGAAATCTTTGTATTTGTCCAGAAGATACTGATTCTGATTTCCATGGCAGGAGAGGATATAGGAAATCAGCGGTTCTGCATCGGGGACAAGAAGAGAGTCCTTATAGCTTTCCCAGAAAATACGGGAAAAATACGGTGCCAGGATATCTGCTCCGTTTTCTCTGCCAAAACGCTCATAGAGTTTGTCTGCGGAGAGAACGATCCGGTCGTCAAAATCCCGGACCAGTCTGCTGACTTCCTGCATGTGTTTTTTCCATAGGTACTGCAGATCAGTTTTCCGCCCGGAGTGAGCACACGTTGAATTTCGCTGCATACAGCAGAGATATCTTCACAGTAAAAAAGCACATGGTTTGCAATGACCAGATCAAAGCTTCTGTCTTCATGAGGAATTCTTGCACAGTCAAATGCCTCGAAGGAAAAACGGCTGTCTTTGCGTCCGATAGCACGTCTGGCATCACGAAGCATTCCGGATGAAAGGTCAGAAAGAGTAACGGAAACTTTACCGGGGAGGCTGGAAATATTTTGTGTCCACAGAACACCGTCGCCGCATCCAAGTTCAAGGATACGCATCCCCGGATGAATCTGGCACTGCTCATAAACCCATGGAAACCATCCCTGTTTATTCTGGGAATAAAGGCTGTGCAGATTAATGCGTGAGGAAATGTTGGAGGCGTTCTGGTATTGATTTTTCATGCTTTTCTCCATGCCTGTCAGGTGGATCAGGTCAAGCATCTGATTCCAGTCTATGGCATGATGGGAGCGGATCGCATCTGTGGTATCCTGGATTGCCTTTTCCACCAGCTGCATTTGTTCGATACGGTCACGTACCAGCTTTAGCTGGATGTTCAGGGAATTTTCCATAAAATGATAGTCTGAGTCGTCAATGGTCATTTCCCGTATGTCATCCAGGGAGAAACCCAGATATTTCAGAAGCAGGATCTGGGAAAGTCTTGCAAAATCCTCATCTGTATAAAAACGTGCGCCGGATTCTGTTACATAGGAGGGTTTGAGGATATTCTGTTTGTCATAATAGCGGATAGTGCGGAGTGTTACATGTGCCATCCGTGCAAATTCTCCGGAAGAGTAGTAGCCGTCTTTTTTCATTGTAAAACCTTCTTTAAGAAAAATAGTCTTGCCCGCAAATGCGGATAGAAACAGTTGTTCAGCCTGCATTTGCGTATTGCTGATATGTGTAGAGTATAACACAGCTGACCGGCAGGCTACAAGCATCAGGTATTACCGGATGGATAATATACTGTCTGAATGTACCACTATCCCGCGAGGTGTTTTGGCATGAATATGCCAAATCCCGAGACATACAAGCCAAAATTCCATTGCTGCAGGCAATCTGGAATGAATTTTGGCTAAGTTACTGTGAACGGAGTGAACAGTAACTTTTGAATTGTAAGTCAGATGGTGATTTTTGACATTTTTTGGAGGATGCTAATCCTTGTCTTTTGACAGAAATTATGGTATGTTAAATAATAACAATCAAAACTGATTTTCATACAAATCATAATCTGGCAGTTCTGCCATATTTTTTCCAAAATACAATAAATATTAAGAGAGAACAGTAATGACAATATGAAAGGTGCAGGGACAGGAGGAGCCTGATGATTAATTTATTTGATTTTACTTACTGCGGAGACTATAATCGGCAGATTCAGAATCTGGCAAGGATGGTGCCGGAGAAGTGGAGCTTTTCGGATACAGATGATAACGGAATTCTGAAAGGATACCTGGAACATACATTTAAACGCCTTTATGAAGAACAGAAGGTGTGGGAGAAAAAGAATTATGCCATATTTAATACAGGACTCTTTAATTACTATTATCAGCCGATTTATGCGTATTTTATTCCCAATCTGGTCCCGGACAGGCAGCCCTGGTTTCTGGATGGCTTTTATACAGAATACTATTTGTTAAAAGAAGGAATCACCTGTCTGCCGGAAAAGGCATGCTATGTGGAAAATCCGTCAGATCTTGTGTTTGATACAAAACTTCCGGTAATTCCACAGTACGAGCACATTTTCGGGGATGAGGAAAATGCTGCCCGTCTTCCAAAGGAAGTACGTGACAGCAGCATGAAATGCAGCTGTTTGACGGCGCACTGAAACAGACAAAAAGAATGCTTGAGGCAGATTACAGGACGGCAATTCCACAGTATTATAATCACTCAATCCAGCTGTTACTCCCAATCTGTCTCCGCCATCCGGGAAAACCCGACCTTGCACTGGCGTGTATGAAAACATCGGACGGAAGCAAATATCTGGGGCGTACCTGTCTGACTCTCAGAATGGCCTATCATAATGCCAGGCTCCTTGCAAGGGTGGACCGAAGCTGGCTGATGACTTCTGTATCTGCCTGAGGTTTGACATGTGTGGTTTGCTTTGATATATTATAGCAGCGAAGCAGATGATTTTATCTGTCTGACTGAAATGATGTCAGGTCAGACGTTTACGGATTGTTTTGCTGCTATAGATGAAACAACAGAAAAAGGTGGGTGAGAAATCAAATGCGAAATAAAAGTCTGGATGCTGTAAAGGCCATTGCTGCGTGCCTGGTGGTATGCATCCATGTAAGCTTTCCGGGACAGGCCGGGCAGCTTGTAAAAGTACTGGCAAGATGTGCGGTGCCGTTTTTCTTTATGGTATCCGGGTATTTCTGTTATTATCAAAATTGCAATGCCTCAAAAAGAATATTGTCTAAAATCCTGCATATCATGAAGCTTTTTGCAGTTTCAGTTGTGTTTTATTTTATCTGGGAATGTTTTATGAAAGCCTGGAATGGGGAGAGAGTATGGACATGGATAAAAGGGCTTGTGAGTACAGAGCATCTGAAGGAATTTTTCGTGTACAACAGTACTTCTCCGGTAAGAGCACATTTATGGTTTCTTCCTGCATTAATTTACTGTTATCTGCTTGCTCTCCTGATTGAAAAATGGAGAATGCGTAAGGCTGCATATTGTATGGCACCTGTATTGCTGGCAATACTTTTATGGAGAGCGGAGTTTTGTGTCTTTTTTGACAGATTTTATCACACTATGGAATACAGAAACTTTCTGTTTACAGGAATGAGCTTTTTCCTTACAGGTCAGATGATCCATGAATATCAGGATAAGATAGTATGCAAACGTCTGGAGCAATGGATGCAATGGGGATTGAAAGCAGGGATGAGTTTCGGTGTGGCACTCAGCATGATGGAATATGCTTTCCGGGGAGCAGGAGAAATTTACACAGGAAATTGTGTTGCAGTGATCTGTCTGTTTCTGTGGCTTATCTTATATGGAAGGGAAATAAATTTTCCCTCTGTACTGGTGGAAACCGGAAGAAAATATGCTTTCCTGATCTATCTTCTTCATCCGGCAGTATCAGACCTTCTGAAAAAATGTTCAGAAGGTCTGGGAGTCAGCAACTGTCAGATTTATTTTTGGCTGCGTCCGGTTTTGGTATATATGCTGACAGTGGTGACAGTTTCTGGCATATCTGCGGTCTCTGTGTATGCAAGTGAGCAGTAACCAGTAAGTTACTGTTCACTGGTAATATTCCGCGAAGTGTTTTTTGTGAGCGAAGGTCACAGAAAACCCGAGATATACTGCGCGAATTTATACGATTAGCATAAATTAAGTTTGCGAAGCAAACGATACTCCTTGGGCATTGCACAAGGAGGTTCATATTTCCTGCATCGCGGGAATTATAACTGTTCACATAATGGAAAATGTGATATAGTAATCAGTAAATCTTATGAACGTAACCGTCCGGTGTTTCGCAGAATGGCGGACTGCTGAACAGTTACCGAAAACCATTATGCAGAAAATACAAAGGAGAGAGAATGGCAGATAAAAATCAGGACAAGAACCAGAGTAAGAACAGAGCAGAACAGGCAGAAGAGCACGATGAAAGCGTGCTGAATCCGGAGATTAAGAATGAATCGGATTTGTCAAAGAAGGAAAGACGTCTGATTGAGAAAGAAAAATTAAAGGGAATGGGGCCAAAGAAAAAGCTGGAATATATCTGGATGTATTATAAACCGGCTATTTTCGGAGTAATCGCAGTGATTGCTCTTATATTCGGAATAAAGGATTACTATGAACAGTCCAAAATAAAAACAGTTCTGTCCATGACAGTGGTAAATTCAATGGCAAATGATACGGAAACTCCTGAGCAGAAAATCAAAGAAACACTTGGGTACAAAGATGATCCCTATAGCAAAGTAGAGATAGGCGTGAATCTTACTACGGACTCTGAAATGGCAGAATTTGATTATAATGCACAGATGGCTTATGTGGCACAGATCCAGCAGGTTCCATTGATATTATGGTTATGCCGGAGAAGCTTTATCAGACTTTGAAGAAGAATGAGCCATTTGCAGATTTGAAGGAATTGATGGGTGAGGAAGCTTTTGAGAAGTTTGGAATGCAGACAGATACTACGCACATTTCCATTACTGAAAGTGAGCTTGAACAGGAATTAGGTGTAATCTACGATCCTGTATGCATTGCAGTGCCGTATTCAGCACCGAATCAGGAGAACGCAGTAAAATGGATAAAAAGTCTTGACAACAGGAAATAAATTATGATATGTTAATCACACCAAAACTGGTGTGGATTTTTCAGTCTTGTGACAAACATGAACTCTTTTCGCCGCACGATTATCATACAGCAATGTAGAGATAATTGTGTGGCGTTTTTTGTTGCAATGAAACAGAGAAAGGAAAAAAGAATGAACAATACTTTTATGAAGAAAAAACCGATTCTGCCGCTTCTGGCATCTATGGCAATGCCTATGGTACTGTCTATGCTGGTGAATTCACTGTACAACATCGTAGACAGCTTTTTTGTGGCAAAGATCAGTGAGCAGGCGA
>ENA-OQEX01000546-OQEX01000546.1-human-gut-metagenome-genome-assembly--contig:-NODE-546-length-19395-cov-4.268321_pt1 | contig 19395 bp, 24 predicted proteins | sample MGYA00242802_ERZ504649 | MGnify/ENA primary metagenome ERZ504649 (study PRJEB26092, sample SAMD00036194) | human gut metagenome | host: Homo sapiens | study: EMG produced TPA metagenomics assembly of...
CTTTTCTTTTGGCTCCTCTACAGAGGAGCTGGCAAGCCGTAGGCTTGACTGAGGAGTCCCGGGCGAACCATGTTCGCCCCTACGGTAAACTTTTTTAGAAAGGGAACGGGGCGATGAGAGCATCGCCCCCTACAGATTCACCTTTTTGAAGAAGGCAAAAGACTCCTCTGCCCTGTCGGGCATCTCGTACTGAGCGGTCCCTTTTGTCACCTACGGTGACATTTCCCCACCCCGTGGGGAATCACCTCTAAAGAGGAGACGATTTGAGAAAGCCTCCTCTTTTAGAGGAGGTGGCACGCAGTGCGGTCGGAGTCAGAGGAGTCCCGGGCGAACCATGTTCGCCCCTACGGTGTGCCTTTTCAGATGATACGGAGACAATTTGCGTGGCAAGCCATGAAAAAACGCATCTCAAAAATGAGATGCGTTTTCTCTGGGATAGAGTATATTAGAAAGTATCGAGGAGGTCAAGTATTATTTTTTCCACATCAAAGTGCCGTCTTCTGCGTAGACTTCCTGCACCTGGCTGGGGTCAACCGGTTCCAGAAAGCTCATGTACAGGGTCACACGTCCCTCATCATAAGCCTGGTCCACATAGGCATACGGCACGTGTCCGGTGCGATAGAACAAATTGTCCAGGTTTTCCTGATTCTTTTCCACCTGCCTGGTCAGACCGTCCGGCGTGCGGACGTAGCCGGAGCAAGAGCCATTCAGAATATCCTTATCGCTCACCGGCACCACATAGCCGAATACCCGTGGCATCGGGTCAGACGGTTTCCAGGTAAAGGACACGCCCCACGGAGAAAGCTCCATGGTCATGGGCGTGTCTTTGCCGGTCTGGGGGTCTGTGAAAGTGAATTTGTCTGTCACAGTCTTGGTTTTTGGTTTTGAGCGAATCCAGCGTGAACGTCATGCGGATACTGCCCTCTGTCAGAATGTCCGATTTCCGCAGATAGACCTGTTCATCTTCCTTTTCCCAGTGTCCGGTGCCGATCGAACCATGCTGCGTAGCATATATATTGTCCAGCAGTTCAAAGTTCTCCGAAACCTTCTGCTGATCCTGCTGGGACAGCGGCTTTCTCATGTTGACATCGGCAACGGAATAACCCAGCCAGTTCCGAATGTCCCACATATCATACGTATTCGACCATGCCCAGTCCAGATAATCATTGGTTTTCTCCGGGATACTCAGAAACTTCTGCACTTCCATGACGAACTGCATCTCTGCATCGGGATCCGTCCGCTTGACCTCATAGTGATTAGTCACATACAGGTGTCCGCTGCCGGAGGCATCATAGGTATAATCGGTGCTGCCTTTCCAGCCGCCGACACCGTCTCCTGAGATCCAGGGGGATTCCCCGAAAAGCTGTACATTTTCCGGCAGAGTGAACCCATTTACCCCGGAAATTCCAGCACCACATTGACGCTGCACGCATCGCCGAACACACCCAGCACCTGGCAGTCGATGCCGTCACAGGTGTCGGTCATCTCCACTTCGGGGACGGTGTACAGATCTTCCAGCGTGGACGGATACGAAACATCCTTCCCGAACATCAGCTGCATCAGCTGGTCAAAGCCGCCGGCTGCCGCTGCTGCGGTGACGGCACTGCCGCTGACCAGAACTGCCGCTGCGATCAATACCGCCGGAATCCGTCCCATCTTCCAGTGCGCTGCACGGCGGTGTGCCGGTGCTGTTTCAGCGGTTTCCTCGTCCAGAGACGCCAGGACACGGCTGCGGACAGCACGTCTGGAAATTTTCGCCGTCCGGCGAATCTTCGGCATATCCTCTCCGGTGACATTCAAGTGAGAAAAAATCTCAAACAAGTTCCATTTGCTCATAGCCATATCCCCTTTCTGTAAACAGCTGGCGCAGTTTCTTTCTGCTCCGGTACATTCTGGTTTTGACGGTGGATTCTTTCATATGCAGTTCCCCGGCGATTTCCGAGACAGTCTGACGGTAAAAATAATAGCGCATCAGAATCTCCCGATCCTGTTCCGGGAGCAGTCCCATGACTTCCCGGACGATCTCCGCCAGTTCCGCCTGTTCTGCCTGTGCGGAAATATCCGTATCTGCGGCAACGACCACATCGTCAATGGGCTGGGTGTCCAGCTGGCGTTTCCGCAGCCAGTTAGTTGCAGCCCTTGGAACGGGCGATGCTGGCAAGGTAGCCGGTAAGGTGTTCCGTGCGCATTTCCGGTGCGTGGTGCCACAGGGCAAGGAACACATCTGCGGTCAGTTCTTCGATGTCCTCCGAGGATGCCTGCCCACGGGTAATGTTCCGCAGGATCGTTCCCACATAAGCGGTATAGCGCCGCATGACACGTTCCAGCGCCCGGCGGTTCTGGTGTTTCAGCTGTTCCAGCAGGCGTGCGTCCTTTCCGGGACTCTCCGGGGCAGCTGCCGACAGGATGAATTCCGCCGGACAGCTGTCCAATGTGGTTGCATTCGGCATGATGTGACCTCCTTTCTGTGGGTCTGTGTTTTTCTCGTTCACTTAGATAGACACCACTTCTCCGGAAAAGGTTTCACTTTTTGAAAAAAAAAGAGCTGCGAAACGGTTTCGCAGCTCTCCGAGATCATGCTGGCAATTGTGTGATATCCTGTATCAAAAAGCGCATCAGCAATAACGCATCCGTTGCATCTACCACGCCATCTGCATTGCAGTCCGCTTTTTTCCGCTGTGTTTCTGACAGTTCCACTGAGCCATTGACTGCTCGCTGCAGCAGCACCGCATCTGTGATACAAATTTTGCCGTCCAAATTTACATCACCGATCAAAAACGGCTGAATATCCAGGCTGTCCAGACTCTGGTCGCTGATGACTGTGTCATCCCGCAAATCGTACAGCTTTCCCTCACAATCCATGACCAGGTCATATTGTTTTCCCTCGATCAGACAATCTTTTGCCGAATAAAGCCGATACACTTTCTCATGATACATTGCATCCAGAAATACTTGAGAATGCAGGGCAGTATAGGTACAATCCTGTGTTTCTCCATCGGTACAGGTAAAATAACCAACAGCAGCAAATTCATCAGCCGCCATCAAAAACGTCGTATATTCTCCTTCCGCAGTCGTGCCCTCGGTTTTCAGCTGTGCCATATCGAACAACCGATAGGCATAGGTCAAGAGGGAACTATCCACCTGCATCTCATGCGCAGCGGCGTAGTCAGAGATCTTTTCTGTCACACGAGAATATGTCTCAGTATCTGCAATGGTATTGTCTCCGTTTTGTCCATATGCCGCATAAACAGAGAGTGGAGAAATGAATATTGCAAATACCATACAAAGCAACAGTCCCATAAATCCATGTTTTTTCATTACGACTCAACCTCAACTTTCAAATTTATAAGAATATGTTCCTCCCCACTTTGAAGAAAGCATTCCATAATTGCTTGGAAGCATATCTGAAACATATACAAATTCATCACCATTTCCGAATACCGACGAATTTACATATACCTCAACCAACCCATTCTTAGTATAATCTGAATCAGCAATATAGTATTTTGCTGTATTAGAACTTAAAAATTTTATTCCACAAAGAAGAACCGTGTGTCCCGTTCCAGTGCTTGTAAACAAATCCATCAAAATCGGATTTTTCCAATATAATTCTCTATAAATTTCAGTTGCGTTCATCGTATTATACATATATGAATGCAGTAATCCATAGTGCTTTAATCCTGCTGTAATAAATTTCGGTGTACCAGCTGTATAATTGTTGCCTGTCTCTTGTGCCGCTGCTGTACGTACTTGAGATGCTGTTACATAAGGAGATTCATTATCATCATCCAAATCAATAGTATAGTTATACTTAGCTGCTATTGCAGCAGCCCAACATAAGCCCTGATTGTTATATGTTTCATTTGCAACTGGTGTTACATCAAGAATAATATCTTCAATTCCGACGCTTGTAGTTTGCACTCCGTTATTCAAATTGTAAATGTCACTACTTAATTCAGCGTCCTCAGTTACAGCATACTCACATAAAGAATCATATACTGGATAAACTTTATCTGATTCTATTGATTTATAAAAATCAGTATTTTTGCAAATCTCTTCACCAGAATACATATTGTAAATAGTGTTATTACTATAGGCAACCACACCATCTTCGTCTGTAAACCCAATTGCAAATTCGCTGCTGTCTTTTACCAATCTTTGCAAGCCTTCAAACGGTCCATTTCGCCATGAGGAATAAAATTCACCCTCATTATTTGCAACATATAAAAGACCGACGATAGATTCGTCGTAAAATGCGATATACTCACTTCCATATTTTGCTCCACTTTCTAAATCGTATAGATTTACAGCTTCACTTAATGAAACGCCTTCCAATGTTTCATAATCCGTTCCACTTAAATAGACTCCTACCATTTCTTTAGCATAAGTATCTTGTGCATTCTCATATTTTTGTGCCGCTATAACATTCAATGAACAACCACCAAACATACACATAGCAACCAACAAAGAAATACTACGCTTTACGCAATTCATTTTTCCATTTTATAGTCTCCTTTTCAATATAAAGGTTTTACATTTTCATTATACCATTATTCATTTTTCCTTTCAATATTTATTTTCCACAAATTTCACAAGACATATTTGTGCGATTTCACTATTTCTTTCTCAGACAAAAAGAGCTGCGAAACAATCTCGCAGCTCCTTTGTGATTCTTATAACTGTCTGACCTCTGCATCCGGGGTCTCGTCCTCTTCCGGCTGTTCCGGCGGCACAATGTCCCGGATCTCGAACCAGAAGGTCGAGCCTTCGCCCAGCTTGCTGTTTACGCCGTAGTTGTAGTTGTGCATCTTCAAAATCTCTTTGACGATGGACAGCCCCAGTCCCGTTCCCACCACTTCACGCTTGTGGTTCTCTGAACGGTAATACTTGTCGAAAATCAGCTTGATCTTGTCCTCTTCGATGCCGTCGCCGGTGTCACGCACCTCAATGCGCACGCACTGCGGCAGATTCCGCTGGGTCACAAACACCTGCTTGTCCTCTTTGGACGTGTAGTTGATGGCGTTGTTGATGAGATTGCCAATGACACGGTCGATCTTGCTCTCGTCACAGCGCACCATGCAGGACTTGTCCAGCGTCAGATGATGTGATATCCCATCCGCTCCGACACGCCCTCATACCGGTGGACGATCTCTTCCATGCACTGGGCAATGTCGAAGGTGCTGTAGTCCAGCTTTTGTGCGCCGCTCTCCAGCTTTGACAGATCCAGCATATCGTTGACCAGCTGGGTCAGCCGGTCGGTCTCCTCGATGATAATATTCAGATGCTGCTCCCGTTTCACCGGATTGTTTCCCGAAAGGTCACGGATCATCTCCGCATACGCTTTCATCATGGTCAGCGGTGTCCGCAGGTCGTGGGAAACATTGGCGATCAGATCACGCTGCATCTGATCCGTCTTGGACAGCTCGTGCGCCGCATAGGTCAGCGTCTCCGCCAGATCGTCTACCTCCGCATAGCCGCCGCCTTCGAACTTCACCGCATAATCGCCGTGCGCCAGACGCTTTGCCGATTTGGTGATGCGTGTGATGGGCGTGGCGATGTGGTTCGCCGCATAGAACGAAATGAGAAAGCCGAAGAATACCAGCATAATGGTAATCATCATGGTCTGGCGTTTCAGAATGGAAACAGTAGACTCCACCGGCACCAGCGGCGAATTCAGCAGCAGATAGCCCAGCACGCTGCCGTCATCCTTGCTGTACATGGTGCAGCCGTAGACCAGCATCTGATTTTGCAGATTCGGGTTGGAGACCTTGCGGCAGATCGTGCCGGTGCTGCTGTTCTGGAGGTCGATGAGATAGAAAAATGTCCCGTTTCCCTCGCCGTGCAGCAGGCACTTGCCGTTGTATACACAATTATAATAGACTTCTCTGCCGTTTGTGTTGAGCAGTTCAATGCACATTTCGTTTTGCAGAGAATTTCCTGGGCATCCTGCGAAAAGTCATCGCTGCCATAGTCAGAGACCAGCTGCTGTGCCAGCTTTGCGGTGTCCCGGATTTTCATGGACTCATAGAACCATTCCAGAAAGATGACCTGGAACAGCCACATGAGCAGAAAGACCACGCACACGAACAGCATGAAAAACAGCCAGATTTTTACGCCGATGCGAAGATTTCGCTCACCGAGCCGGTGATGCGGATGATGCGTCATTTTCCGGATCAAACTTATATCCCATTCCTCTCAAGGTCACAATATCTGTGCGATACGGTCCAAGGCTGCCGCGCAGCATCTTGATGTGGGTATCCACAGTACGGTCGTCCCCGAAGAAATCATATCCCCAGACCTCTTCCAGAAGCTTGTCTCTGGAGAGTGCCAGTCCCTTATTTTTCACCAGATAAAACAGCAGATCATACTCTTTCGGTGTCATGGAGCACGCACGCCGTCCACATAGACTTCCCGTCCGGCAAGGTCGATCTCCAGACCGCCGAATTTCAGACGCTGCTGGGGCGCATCGGCGCCGTTCTTCTGTGCCGCATGGCTCCGTGCCAGAACAGCACGCACCCGTGCCATCAGTTCCCTCGGCGAAAAGGGCTTCACCACATAGTCGTCGATGCCGGTCTCAAAGCCGAACAGCTTGTCGTATTCTTCTCCACGGGCAGAAAGCATAATGATCGGAATGCTCTTCTGTTTCCGGATCTCCTTGCAGGCGGAATAGCCGTCCAGCCGGGGCATCATCACGTCCATGATAATGATATCATAGTCGTTTTCCCGGCAGAGTGCAACCGCTCCATGCCGTCCCGTGCCTCGGTCACCTCAAAGTCCTCAAACTCTGCGTATTCCCGCACCACGGCACGGATCTTCTCTTCGTCGTCTACGATCAGCATTTTGCTCATGAATCACACCTCCCTGAGATGTCAAGGCAATACTGTATTTTTACTTCTTGTTCCGGTTTTTCAGCGATGCGCCGATAAAGGATGCGAACAGCTCTGCGGCTTATTCGGACGGGACTTGAATTCCGGATGGAACTGTACGCCGATGAACCACGGGTGATCCGGCAGGGAAACGATCTCTACCAGGCGCTCGTCCGGAGACAGTCCTGCGATCTGCAATCCCTTTTCGGTGAGCTGCTTGCGGAAGTTGTTGTTGAATTCGAAACGGTGGCGGTGGCGCTCGTAGATCAGCTCTTCGCCGTAGATCTGCTGTACCAGGCTGCCCGGTGTCAGCTTGCAGGGATACAGTCCCAGACGCATGGTGCCGCCCATGTTCTCGATGTCCTTCTGATCTTCCATGATGTGGATGACGCTGTGTGCGCCGTCCGGCTCGAACTCAGAGGAGTTGGCATCCGGGAATCCAGCCACGTTGCGTGCAAATTCTACCACTGCCATCTGCATACCCAGGCAGATGCCGAACATCGGCACCTTGTTCAGACGTGCATAGCGGATCGCCTCGATCATGCCCTCGATGCCACGGTCGCCGAAACCGCCGGGAACGATGATGCCGTCGCATTCCTTCAGCATTTCCGGTGCAGTCTCCCGTGTGATCTTCTCGGAGTCGATCCACAGGATCTTGACTCTGGCATCATTGACGATGCCGCCGTGATGCAGTGCCTCTGCCACGGACAGATACGCATCCTGGAGTGCCACATACTTGCCCACCAGACCGATGGTCACATCCTTGTCCGCATTGTGCTGACGCTGGGTCATTGCAGTCCACTCGGTCAGATCCGGCTCACGGTTTTCCAGACCCAGGTGGTGGCAGACGCTGTCGGTCAGTCCCTCGTTCTCCAGCATCATGGGAACTTCATACAGAGACGGCGCAGTCATATTCTGAATAATATCTTCTTCCCGGACGTTGCAGAACATACTGATCTTCCGCTTCATATCCTCCGGAATTTCCAGCTCGGTACGGCAAACGACCACGTGAGGCTGGATGCCGATGGACAGCAGTTCCTTGACGGAGTGCTGGGTCGGCTTGGATTTCAGCTCGTTGGAGCCGGCAATGTACGGCACCAGGGTAACATGGATGTACATGGCGTTTCCTCTGCCCACCTCGGTCACGAACTGACGGATCGCCTCCAGGAACGGTGTGCTTTCGATATCGCCTACTGTACCGCCGATCTCTGTGATGACCACATCCGCATTGGACTCCTTGCCGACACGGTAAATACGGTCCTTGATCTCGTTGGTGATGTGCGGAATTACCTGTACTGTACCGCCCAGATAGTCGCCCCGGCGCTCCTTGTTCAGAACGGTCCAGTAAACCTTACCGGTGGTGACATTGTTGTTGATGGAAAGGCTTTCGTCAATAAAGCGCTCATAGTGACCCAGATCCAGGTCCGTCTCTGCGCCGTCATCGGTAACGAACACTTCGCCGTGCTGATACGGACTCATCGTGCCGGGGTCAACATTGATATACGGATCAAACTTCTGAATGGTGACCTTATAGCCTCTGGCTTTCAGCAGGCGACCCAGCGAAGCCGCAGTGATTCCCTTACCCAGACCGGACACAACGCCGCCGGTGACGAATACATATTTTGGCATATTTAATAATCCTCCCGTTTGTCAGAACCCATTTCCCCGGAAAATCGCCCTGGAGCGCCGGCTTTCCACAAGTTCTGCTTCATGCAAACATATTGATTCATCTTATTATACCGTATTCCGCAGAAAAATGCAAGCCTTATTTTTGAACGCTGCGGAAATCCGGTTTTCTGAAAGATGCCGAAAGACTCCACCGGCACTGCGTGCCACCTCCTCTACAAGAGGAGGCTCTAGGTTTGATTGAAACATGAATCCCCCTGTCAGCTAAAGCTGATAGAAAATAATCCCTCCGTCTGCTCCTACGGAGCATCCACCTCCCTTTTCAAGGGAGGCTTATTGTCTCGCATTATGTCCCCCTTGAAAGCGCCCGCAGGGTGTGCCTTGTGTTGAGGTAGATATTTTATAATATAGGCTCCCCTAACAGCGCCCGTAGGGTGTGCCTTGTGCTGAGCTGGCAAGCCGTAGGCTTGACTGAAGGTTAATCCCACTGCCAAACATCGCCCGAAGAATTCTTAAAATGCACAAAAAAACTTCATGCAATTCCTGCATTTCCCTGTTATACTAAAATAAATGAGAATTATTCCTATTAAGCAGCTTCTGAGGAGGTATTACCATGCTGAAAACGATTCCCCATTCGGAGCAGATCTTCTATGTGGGCGCAGACGACAAGACCCTGGATCTGTTCGAGAGCCAGTATCCCGTCCCGGACGGCGTCTCCTATAACGCCTATGTCATCCGGGACGAAAAGACAGCCCTGCTGGACACCGTAGATCCCCGTGCCACAGACCAGTGGCTGGAACAGGTCACTGAGGTGCTGGACGGCACAGCGCCGGACTATCTGGTGATCTCCCACATGGAGCCGGATCACGCCGGCAGCATCCGGGCGATCACAGAACGCTATCCGGACATGACCCTGGTTGGCTCTGCAAAGGCGCTGGGGATGCTGCCCCAGTTCCTGGGCGATATGCCGGGCAATCCCACCCGTACCGTCAAAGAGGGCGAGACGCTGGAACTGGGCAGCCACACCCTGCACTTCGTCATGGCACCCATGGTACACTGGCCGGAAGTCATGGTGTGCTATGAGTCCGGCGAAAAGGTGCTGTTCTCCGCAGACGCTTTCGGCAAGTTCGGGGCGCTAGACACCGACCAGCCCTGGACAGACGAGGCACGGCGGTATTACCTTAACATCGTGGGCAAATACGGCGCACCGGTGCAGACGCTGCTGAAAAAGGCGGCAAAGCTGGACATCCGCACCATCTGTCCCCTGCACGGTCCAGTGCTGACCGGCGACCTTGCGCCCTATCTGGAAAAGTACCAGACCTGGAGCAGCTATGCCCCGGAGGAAAAGGGCGTGCTGGTGGCGTATGCCTCTATTCACGGCAACACGGCACAGGCGGCTGCCCTGCTGGCAGAGCGGCTGAAAGCCCTGGGCGAAACCGTGGTGCTGCTGGATCTGTCCCGGTGCGACATGGCAGAGGCTGTGGCACAGGCGTTCCGGTTCGACCGGACAGTACTGGCGGCGGCAAGCTATGACGGCGGCGTGTTCCTGCCCATGGAAGAATTCCTGCTCCACCTGCAATACAAGGCGTTCCAGAAACGCACCATCGCTCTGGTGGAAAACGGCTCGTGGGCGCCCTGTGCCGCAAAGAAAATGCACACGCTCCTGGACACCATGAAGGATCTCACCGTCCTGGAACAGACCGTCACCATCCGTTCTGCGGTAAAGCCGGGAGACGAATCCGCACTGCTGGCGCTGGCAGACGCAGTCCACCAGGCATAACATACCACTTTCATCGCAACCAAAAAAAGCCCCTTTCCGGGGCTTTTTTTCTGTCATTCTATTGTACCAGGATCATTTTTGTGTACCAGGATCATTTTTGCATCCCGGTGGCGCAGGGCGACCACGCCGCCACGCACAGCATAAGCAGTGGGGTCTCCGCCGCCGGCAGTTTGCAGGCATCGGATCGCTGTGCCGGGAATCCAGCCGAGATCCTGGAGCCGCCGCCGGATCGCCCCGTGCAAATAGACGCTGGCGATCACTGCGGTCTCTCCATACGCCAGACTGCACAGCGGACAGACAGATTTGGTTGACTGCATGGGTCTCTCCTCCTCACTGTATTGTATGCAGCGGTAGGGAGAATGTGTCCGGCTTTCGAAAACGGGGTTTTAATCCCCCAGCGCCTTTTGATAGTACCACGCAGCAGCATCATGCGGTCTGCATCGGAAAAGGCAGTGGCGGCGGCACGGTTGCGTGCGCCCATCTGCCGGCGGAGCAGCTTGTTATCCGCCAGCTGTTCGATGGCGTCGGCGCAGCTGGTGACCAGGTCACCCTTGAGGCAAAAGCCGCTTTCGCCCTTTTCCGCATATGTTTTTGTGCCGTGGCTGCGCACGGTAATCAGCGGCAGCCCTGCAGCCATTGCCTCCAGCGCCGCCATGCCGCAGCCCTCACGCCGGGACGGCATACAGAAAATGTCCGCAGCGCCCAGCATATCCGGAATATCCGTCCGGTAGCCCAGCAGGTGGACACGCTCTTCCAGATGCAGCTGACGAGTCAGTTTCTGCAAAAACGGCATATCCGGTCCTTCGCCGCAGATCACATAGTGCAGCTGTTCCCGGTTCCGCAGGCGTGCCATTGCCTGGAGGATCACCCGGAGACGTTTCTGCATCCGGAGCGTTCCCACCGAGAGCAGCACCACCGCATCCTGGGGAATGTCCAGTTCGTTTCGCACCACTTCCCGGCTGCGCTCCGGCATGGCGTATTTGTCGCAGTCCAGCCCCACATCCGGCAGAGAGACTACCTCCGCCTGGTTCAGATGCTTTTTCGCATAAGCGGCATCTTCGGGACATACGGCAAAGAACACCTCTGTCGCTTTCCGGTATTTGCGTTCCACCGCCGAGAAATACACCCGTTCTGCCAGCAGGCAGCCGTGAAACACCCGGAAATCATGGGCAGTGTAAAACACGGGAATGCCCAGCTCCTGCGCCGCACGGCGGCCGTACTGTCCGGCGATCGTGCCGTGACAGTGGAGCAGATCGGGTTTCAGTTCTTTCAGCAGCGGCAAAAGTTTTTGGTATGCCTGGTGGTTGCGGCGCAGTGCGGCGGCGCTGTCCGCAAACGGCAGGTCGTGCCAGTGCAGCTGGGGAAAAGTCTGGTTGTATTCGTGGAGCGCAGCCTCTGAGAGATTGCCGTTCTGCATATTGCAGACCATGTGGATCTCGCAGCCCAGCGTCTGGAGTGCGGTCAAGTCATATTTGGTAAACTGCACCAGCGTTGCCGCCGCTGCACCGAGAAAAACGACACGTTTCATGAAATAAGTCCTTTCACACACAGGACATCCCTGTATTTCTGTAGAATGTATCTATTATAACATATGTGATACGAAAAGTCCATAGGCACGGTTGACAAGAAAATGAGTCCCTCAGTCAAGGGAAACAAAGTCCCCCTTGAAAAGGGGGATTCACCCCTCAGTCAAGCCTACGGCTTGCCAGCTCCCCTGTTAGGGGAGCCTATATTTACCAGTTCAGTACAAGGCACGCCCTACGGTTGCCTTTTCAAGGGGAACTGTTAGAGAGACTTTTTTAGATAAAACAAAAAACGCCCCGGGGTGAGGGACGTTTTTTGCTATGATATAGGGATTATTGGGGATTTTCCGCTCCGCATCGGGGTGTATGCGGAACGGTTTAGAGGATGTTACATGCTCTCTTTGAGCATGGTTTTAGTATACAGGGTCAATGTGTTCGTTTCGTGAAATCACGCTGAAAAGCGGCTGAAAACCGCAAGGGAATCGTTTTCACATTTTGCCGCTTTTCCCCGGAATCTCCCGCTTTCCGGAGAAATGGGACGTTCTGCGGCGCAGATTCGCCGTATTTGTGAACAATCGCCAAAATTTGCGTCGAAACTTCGTCGAACTGCTGAAATCGCCTGCTCCGCCGGGATTCCCAAAAAGAATTTTGCATTTGCCCTTGCTATTTGTTTTGAAATGTGTTACAATAAAACTATCAAAAAACGAAACGATTCGAATGCACTTTTTGTGCATTCAGACGAAAAAAGGAGTTCAGAACCATGGCACAGAGATTTGCACCGGCGACCCCGAAATTTCCCCATATGCTGCACGGCGGCGACTATAACCCGGAACAGTGGCTGGATCAGCCGGAGGTTCTGGAAGAGGACATCCGGCTGTTCCGGAAAGCCCACATCAACTGTGTGAGCCTGGGCATTTTCTCCTGGGCAAAGCTGGAACCGGAGGAAGGCGTCTATGACTTCGGCTGGCTGGATGAGATCATCGACCGGCTCTATGCCAACGGCATCTACACCGTCCTCGCCACGCCTCCGGGGCAAGACCCAGTGGCTGGCGCAGAAATATCCGGAGGTGCTGCGTGTCCGTCCAGACGGGCTGCGGAACTTCTACGGTCACCGCCAGAACCACTGCTACACCTCGCCGCTGTACCGGGAAAAGGTCACCCAAATCGACACCCGGCTGGCAGAACATTACGCCAACCACCCGGCAGTGATCCTGTGGCATATCTCCAACGAGTTCGGCGGCGAATGCCACTGCGAGCTGTGCCAGGCGGCGTTCCGGGAATGGGTACAGAAAAAATACGGCACGCTGGACAAGCTGAACCACGCCTGGTGGGCAAACTTCTGGTCGCACACCTATACGGACTGGTCACAGGTACACAGCCCCAGCCGGTGGGTGAGACTTCCGTTCACGGGCTGGATCTGGACTGGCGGCGATTCGTCACCCACCAGACCATCGACTTTATGAAAACGGAGATCGCTGCGGTAAAGGCAGTGAATCCGGACATTCCGGTCACCACTAATATGATGACCATGTACACCTATGAACTGAACTATTTCGCCTTCCGGGATGCGCTGGACGTGATCTCCTGGGACAACTATCCGGAATGGCACAACCCCTATATGGGCAACGAGGAAGTGGCGAAGGACTGCGCCATGACACACGATATGATGCGGTCGCTGCAAAAAAAGCCGTTCCTGCTCATGGAATGCACCCCGAACGCCACCAACTGGCAGGGCGTCAGCAAGCTGAAAAAGCCGGGGATGCACCAGCTTTCCGTCATCGAGGCGGTGGCGCACGGGGCAGATTCCGGGCAGTACTTCCAGCTGCGCCAGAGCCGGGGCAGCTGTGAGAAATTTCACTCGGCGGTCATCTCCAACACCGGCACGGAAAACACCCGGACATTCCGGGAAGTCACCGACATCGGCGCTGTGCTGGAACAGCTGTCCGACCGGGTATACGGCAGCGGCACGCCGGCGGAAACGGCGATCCTGTTCGACACGGAAAACAAATGGGCGCTGGACAAATGCCAGGGGCCGAGAAACATCGGGCTGGACTATTTCGGGAATATCCGCCGGAACTACAGCTATTTCTGGAAAAACGGCATCAATGTGGATATCATCGACAGCACCTTTGACCTCAGCGGCTACAAGCTGGTGATCGCACCCATGCTGTACCTGTTCCGGGACGGCATCCAGGAAAAGCTGCGCCGGTTCGTCCGGGACGGCGGCACACTGGTAACCACCTGTTTCACCGGCGTGGTCAACGACACCGACCTGAGCTTTCTGGGCGAGGCGACCGGGGACAAGCTTTCCGATGTGCTGGGGCTGTGGGTGGAGGAAGTGGACAGTCTGTATGACTGCGAATCCAACCGCACCACCTGGAACGGCAAGTCGTATTCGCTGAAAGAGCTGTGCGAGATCTGCATCCCACCACCTGCGAAACGCTCGCCGTGTATGAAACGGACTTCTACGCCGGAAAACCGGTGCTAACGAAAAACCAGTTCGGAAAGGGCGTGGCGTATCACGTCAGCGCCTCTGCCGACACGGACTTTTCCATGCGCTGTATGCAAAGCTGGCGGCGGCGTGTGATCTCACCTATGCCATCCGCACCGCTGTGCCGGACGGCATCAGTCTGACCTGGCGGCAAAGCGACACGGAAAAGCTGATCTTCGTGCAGAACTTCGGAGACAGCGCAGCCGCAGTGCAGCTGGATCAGCCCTATGAAAACGTTCTCAGCGGAGAGACTGTCTCCGGCAGTCTGAATATAGAAAAATACGGCTTTGCGGTATTGGCAAAGCAGATATAGAAACAACGATTACAGCGCTGCACAAAATTTTTTCTGCCTTCTTTGAATGAGGCAGCCTTAACCCTAACAGAACACCCGAAGGGTGTGCCTTGTGATGATGGTTGATCCCCCTGTCAGCTTACGCTGACATCCCCCTTTTCAAGGGGGACTTTAGCAAGGATTTATCAAAATTGATTCCCATGAACAAGTTTTGTGCAGTGTTGCCCCAGAATTATAGGAGGTAAGCACAGAAATGAACATTCCCGAATTACTGCAGCAGCTGACGCTGGAAGAAAAAGCCGGTCTCTGTTCCGGCGGCGACTTCTGGCACACCAAGGCGGTGGAGCGCCTGGGCATCCCTGCCATGATGATGAGCGACGGCCCTCACGGACTGCGCAAGCAGGATGAACAGGGCGACCACATGGGCGTAAACGACAGCATCAAAGCTGTATGCTTTCCTGCCGCTGCGCCACAGCCTCTTCCTTTGACCGGGAACTGGTAGAGCGCATGGGCAAGGCGCTGGGCAACGAATGCCAGGCGGAAAATGTGGGCGTGCTGCTGGGACCGGCGGTCAACATCAAGCGTTCTCCGCTCTGCGGCAGAAACTTCGAGTACTACTCCGAAGACCCTTATGTTGCCGGCGAAATGGCGACCTATTTCATCCGTGGCGTACAGAGCCAGGATGTGGGGACCAGCATCAAGCACTTTTATGCCAACAACCAGGAACACCGCCGCATGAGCAGTTCTTCGGAGATGAGCGAGCGCACCGCACGGGAGATCTATCTGGCGGCGTTTGAGCGTCCCATCCGCAAGGCAAAGCCTGGACGGTGATGTGCGCCTATAACCGGATCAACGGCGTCTATGCCGCTGAGAACAAAGAGGCGCTCACGGATATTCTCCGGGGCGAGTGGAATTTCCACGGCTATGTGGTCAGCGACTGGGGCGCAGTCAACGACCGTGTGGCAGACCTGGAGGCAGGCATGGATCTGGAAATGCCCTCTTCCTGCGGTATGCGTGATGCAGAGATCGTCAAGGCAGTGCGCTGCGGCAGACTGCCGGAATCTGTCCTGGACAGAGCCGTCACACGCATCCTGCGCATCGTCCAGCGCTATCTGGACGGCAGACGGCCGGGCGCTGTGTTCGACCGGGACGCAGACCACGAACTGGCACGGGAGATCGCATCCCAGTGCATGGTGCTGCTGAAAAATGAAGATCACATCCTGCCGCTGGACAAGACGGTTCCGGCAGCGTTTATCGGAAAATTTGCGCAGTCGCCCCGGTTCCAGGGCGGCGGCAGCTCTCACATCAACTGCCACAAGGTGGAATCTGCGCTGGAAATGGCAAAGGATTATCCGGTCACCTATGCCCAGGGCTATGAGACCTCGGACGATGTGATCCGGGACGATCTGATCGCAGAGGCTGTGGCAGCGGCAAAGGCGGCGAAGGTGGCTGTGGTATTTGCCGGGCTGCCGGACATCTTTGAATCCGAGGGCTATGACCGGGAGCATATGCGTCTGCCGGACTGTCAGAATGCGTTGATCGAGGCAGTTGCCGCAGCGAATCCCAACACAGTTGTCGTTCTCCACGGCGGTTCTCCGGTGGAGATGCCCTGGCTGGGAAAGGTCAAGGGCGTGCTGGAGGCATACCTCTGCGGTCAGGCTGTGGGCGGCGCAACGGTGCAGATCCTGTACGGCGACGTGAACCCCAGCGGTCACCTGGCAGAGACGTTCCCGGTCAAGCTGGAGGACAATCCGTCCTATGTGGCATACCAGGGCGAGGGCGATGTGACGGAATACCGGGAAGGCGTTTTCGTGGGCTACCGCTATTACGCCACCAAAAAGATGCCGGTGCTGTTCCCCTTCGGCTACGGGCTGAGCTATACCACCTTTGCAATTTCCAACCTGCGCACCGAACAGGACGAGTATCAGTCTCACGACGTGATGACGGTTTCGGTAGACGTGACCAACACCGGCGACCGGGCAGGCAAGGAAGTGGTGCAGCTGTATGTGCTGCCAAAGACCAAAACCGACTCGGTACAGCGTCCGGTGCAGGAACTGCGTGGCTTTGAAAAGGTGGAACTCCAGCCGGGCGAGACCAAAACCGTCACCTTTACCCTGCACGGTTCCAGCGCCTTTGCGTACTACTGCACTCAGAAAAAGCGCTGGGTCGTAGAGACCGGCGCATATCAGCTGGCTGCCGGCAACTCTTCGGACAACCTCACCGCAGAAAAGACCGTCCTCATCCACGGAGAACGGGCGCTGCCTGCGGAGATCACTTTGAATACCACCATCGGCGACATCCTGCGCATCCCCGGCGCAGACCAGGAGATCATGAAATATGCCGGGGCATTTGGCATGAACGATTCCTCCGAATCGGACTCCATGGGCGAAAGCACCGCAGATATGATGGAAGCCATGATGCGATATATGCCGGTCCGTGGCCTGCTCTCCTTTGGCGGCGGAACGGTCTCCATTGCGGAATGCAAGGCACTTGTGGAAAAGCTGAACACCCTTTTGGAACAGGCGAACCTGCACAACAGGGACTGAAATCAATTTCTAATAGAGTTCCCCTTGAAAAGGCGTCTCCTTGTGCTGGGAGGTAACCCCTCAGTCAAGCCTACGGCTTGCCAGCTCCCCTGTTAGGGGAGCCTATACCAAGTTACTTCGTTATCTCATAAGAAATATTCCTTTTCAAAGAAGGCAATATTATAAAAATTGATCTTCATAGACTGATGTGACAACTTCTCCACCTTTCAATTGTCAGACGGCGCATATCGGGGCAACGACCGGTATGCGCCGTCTGCTGTCCGCTCCGCCGTCATCTGCACCCGGAGATTACAGAACACCGTCACCGACAGCACCGCCTGAGGCAACACCCAGGGGATGGTCACCACGGGCAGCATCTGCAGGCCATACCAGCCCAGCAGTGCCAGCAGTTCCTTTCTGCCGCCGTGCATGGCACGCATTGCCGCAAGGGGGACTTTCCACGCCGGCAGTTCCGGACGGGCAAAGCAGACGAACGGCACGCACCACAGCCCCAGGCAGACATAGCACCACCCCAGAAGGCAAAGTGTCCCCAGCACCAGCAGCTGCACGGCGGCGAACAGATACGGTGCGCTTTCCGTATGGGCTGCCCCGGCCTTTCCCAGCTGGTATGCGCCGAACAGACAGAGCGTCACGGTCTGGAGCAGCAGGTACGCAGCAGGGTGTTTTGCAGCGCCAGCCACAGCTGTTTTTTCCGCCCGGCAGGACGGCGGTGCGGCAGCATGGATACCACGGCGGTACAACGCCGCCACAGCGACCAGCTGCACCAGTTCCAGACGAGCCACGCCGGAACCAGCCAGAAAAGCTGCACCAGCCGCCACAGCAGCGCCTGCTCTGTCAAAAGGGAAACAGGCAGTGTGTTCCGGATGCGCAGCACCAGCGCCGCCGCAAGCAGTTCCAGCAGCCAGAGCAAACTGCCCAGCAGCAACCATCCCCAGCAAGCCAGTCCAAGCCGGCGGTGGGCGTGGAGCATTTGTGCGCAAAATTGCTGGTTCTGACGTATCTGCATGGCATTCCCCTCCGATCTCTTCTGCTCCTATCTTTCCCTGCGCTGCATGATTTTATACGAAAGGACGTGTTTTTTCTGGCAGAACTGCATTTTCGAATGGACTGTCCCGACCCTATGACCCTGGAACAATTTCTCCGGCGGCACAAGGGCGTTTCGCACCGGATGCTGGTACGGCTCAAGCGGATCCCCGGCGGCATCTGTTGCAACGGAGCGCCCATCCGCACCATTGATCCGGTACGATACGGAGACGAGATCGTTCTCACCGACCGGGAAAACGCCTCGGCACTTCAGCCGGCGGCGGTTTCTGTACCGGTGCTGGACGAGACGGACAGCTACATCATTTACAACAAGCCGGCGCATATGCCGGTGCATCCCTCGCAGGGGCATCACAGCGACACCCTGGGGAATGTGTTTGCCGCACAGTTCCCGGAGCTGCCATTTCGCCCGGTGTACCGGCTGGACCGGGACACCAGCGGCATTTGTCTGGCTGCCAAGTCTGCCTACGCCGCAAAGCAGCTCCAGGGCAGCACCCGGAAAACCTATCTGGCGCTGGTCTGCGGCATCCTCACCGAAAGCGGCACGGTCGATGCGCCCATCGGCAGGCAGGACGGCTCTGTCATCCGGCGGTGTGTCCGGGCAGACGGAAAGCCGGCGGTCACCCACTTTGTACCGCTCCGGCACAGTGACCGGTATACCCTGCTTTCGCTCCGGCTGGAAACGGGAAGGACGCATCAGATACGGGTGCATATGGCGCATCTGGGGTATCCGCTCGCCGGGGATGACCTGTACGGCGGCGATACCAGGGATTTTTCCCATCATATGCTGCATTGTGATTCGCTGGAGTTTTTGGATCCGGTGACGGGAGAGTTGCGGCGGTATGCGGCAGAATGCCCATGGGAACTGCAATAACACTGCCAGTCGTGTGATACATTGCCGAACAGAACAAGGTTGGCGAGCGGCGAGTCGCCGCTGACCTTTCGCCCCAATTTAACGTTCAAAAAAGGGCAGTGTCACGGCAGACAAGCTGCCTATGACCCCTCCGGGGAATTTATGTCATAAATAATTTAATGTAACACATTGCCAGTCGTGTGATACACTGCCGTTCAAAGCAAGGGTAGGCGATAAGCTTTTCTTTTTTTTGCTTCTTTTTCTTTTCAGTAAAGAAAAAAAGAAGGGAAATTTTATGTAAATCCCTCTGCTGACATCTCAGCACAAGGCACACCCTGCGGGCGCTTTTCAAGGGAGACTGAATATCTCTGCTCGTC
>ENA-OQEX01000547-OQEX01000547.1-human-gut-metagenome-genome-assembly--contig:-NODE-547-length-19368-cov-7.449301_pt1 | contig 19368 bp, 30 predicted proteins | sample MGYA00242802_ERZ504649 | MGnify/ENA primary metagenome ERZ504649 (study PRJEB26092, sample SAMD00036194) | human gut metagenome | host: Homo sapiens | study: EMG produced TPA metagenomics assembly of...
AAAAATAACGCCACCTGATGTAAAAATGTACAAAAATATCCGGTCAAACTGGGATTCGGTGGCAAAGCCGCTCGACGGCATGGGTGATTTTGAGCTATTAACGGCCAAGATCGGCGCTGTTTGGGAGATGAAAATATAGATATTTCAAAAAAGACGGTCATAATGATGTGTGCGGATAATGGTGTGGTTGCTGAGGGCATCAGCCAGTCCGGACAGGATGTGACACTTGCAGTTGCAAAATCCATGGCAAGGAAGGCTTCATCTGTCGGACGCATGGCAATGACTGCAGGGGCTGATACAATTCCTGTGGATATAGGGATAAACAGTGACGAGAGTGTTAAAGGGCTGCTTCAAAGAAAGGTGCGCATGGGCACGAGAAACTTTGCAAAAGAGCCTGCCATGACAAGGGCTGAGACACTTGAAGCGATTGCAGCAGGTATAGAAATAGTGCGTGGGTGTAAGGCGAACGGCTGCAGAATTATTGCAACCGGTGAGATGGGTATAGGAAACACCACTACAAGCGCGGCAATGGCAGCCGCCATGCTAAGGTGCGATGTGGCCACAGTGACAGGAAGAGGAGCAGGCCTAAACGACAGTGGGCTTGAGAGAAAAATCCGTGTAATTGAGAGCGCAATAAAAAAGTATGATTTATATAATAAGGACACCTTTGAGATACTTATGACAGTCGGAGGACTCGATATTGCAGGACTTGTCGGAGTGTGTATAGGCGGTGCATTATACATATTCCTGTTGTGCTCGACGGAGTGATAAGCATGGTTTCAGCGTTGGCAGCAGGAAGGCTTCTTTCCGGAGTTACTGATTTTATCATTCCATCCCATGAGGCAGGGAGCCTGCGTGGCGCTTTTGTGTGAGGCACTTTCCGTAAGGCCTGTCATAAGAGCATCTCTTGCGCTTGGGGAGGGAACAGGTGCGTGATGATGTTTGCGCTTTTGGATATGGCACTTAGCGTATACAAAGGACGGACAACCTTCGACGATATCTCGGTATCACAGTATGAGAGGTACGTATAGATGATTACACTTATAACAGGCGGCAGCGGCAGCGGTAAATCGGCATATGCAGAAAAGTATATTTGTCACGCGTCAAATGAAAAGGAATACAAAGAAAAATATTATATTGCCACCATGCAGGTATTTGATGATGAGGGACAGCGGAAGATAGACAGGCACAGAAGACTTCGTGCCGGAAAAGGCTTTATTACCATAGAACAGCCTCGGGATATCCAAAATGCGGTTTCTAAGCTGCAATCAGAAAACTGTTTGAAAACCGGGCGTCAGCACTGCTTGAGTGTATGTCAAACCTTGTGGCAAATGAGATGTTTCCACCTGCAGATGCTTCCGGTATACAAGCTGCCGAAGCTGAAAAAGAGCTTTGGATGATACTGAAAATATGAAAGATTATGAGAATACCCAAATACGCCGTGTGAGTAAAAAGGTGTTAAAAGAAGTCAGCATTTTAAGTGAAAATGTTGCAGAGCTTGTTATTGTGACAAACAATGTATTTGAAGACGGAGTCAGCTATGATGAATCAACGATGAATTACATAAAGGCAATGGGAATTGTAAACAGAGGGCTTGCTGCGATGGCAGAGAATGTCGTTGAGGTGGTTGCAGGCATTCCAGTGACGGTTAAGTGAAGCAGTGTGGAGGTTAAGTGTATTATGAAGTTAATAAGGTCGTGCATAGTATCTTTTTCCATGTATTCAAAGATACCAATGCCACAATTTAAATGGAATGATGATGACATGAAGTACATGCTGGTATTCTTTCCGTGGATAGGAGCTGTGATTGGACTGCTTCTTATGCTTTGGAAATATATATACTCTCATTTTGGAGTGGCGGATATCTGCTATGTATGCATAGGCGCACTCATTCCGATAGCGGTTACGGGAGGATTTCACATAGATGGTTTTATGGATACAATGGATGCGTTTCATTCATACAAACCGCGGGAGGAAAAGCTTGCAATACTTAAGGATTCACATATAGGAGCATTTGCCGTTATAATGCTTGCAGCCTACGGATTATTATTTATGGGAGCTTTTTCTCAGATAATGGATGATAAAGCATTTATTGTTTTTTGTGCAGGCTTTTTCATCTCAAGGTGCTTAAGCGGAATAGCTGTTGTGTCATTTAAATCGGCAAAAAGCGATGGACTGTTATTTATGTTTGCGGACACTGCACACAGAACGATTGTCAGGGCAGTACTATACATCCAGCTTGCACTGTGTATGGCTGTTTTATTTATTGTGTCACTGCCTTATGCGGTGGCTATGATCATTGCGGCAGCACTTAGCTTTTGGTATTATTATGTGAAAACAAAAAAGGAGCTTGGCGGCATCACAGGCGATACGGCAGGGTATTTTGTGTGTATATGTGAGTGCGCCATGGCAGTGGCTCTGGGTGGTGTCTCTTTTATTATTTAGTATATTTGTTTTGTATATAGGAATGGTACGGATAAGAATTTTGATAAAAGTTGTACTTTGAATTTTAAACTTTGGAATTGGAGAAAATATGAAGCTTGTGATAGGCGGAGTGGCACAGGGAAAGCTTGATTATGTGCTTGAAAATATGATAGAAAAAACAGAAAAATATGATGTGTATGACTGCTTTTTCCTAAATGATGATACTTGTGATGATAAGGAATCATACAAGGACTGGCTGTGGGATTTTGCAGTTGATGATGAGCGGATATTCATAATTGATAAATTCCATTATTTTATCAGGGCTGTGCTTGAGAAAAATCTTCCACTGCAGGAATATATTTTGAAATTTATGCAATTTGCAGAGAAAAATAAGGATACAATAGTCATTGCTGATGAGATTGGAAACGGCATAGTGCCTCTTGATGCATTTGAGAGAGAGTACAGGGAGCAGACAGGCAGAGCAGAGATACTGCTTGCAAAAAAAGCAGACGAGGTAGTTCGCGTAATATGTGGAATCGGTCAGAAAATAAAATAAACTGTATTTTTATAAGACACGGCTGCACTGTCTCAAACAGAGAGCACAGATATCTGGGAAGGACAGATGAGCCACTCGATGAAGCCGGAGTTTTTGAACTAGAAAATGCGCTAAATAATGGTGTATACAAGGCTTTGGAGGAAAATAGCTTAAAGGAGCAGATAATTATTACCAGTCCAATGAGGCGCTGTAAACAGACGGCAGAGATTATTTTGCCGGTCGCACAGCACCATAAAATTCATACAGTAAAAGAGTTTGCAGAGATGGATTTCGGTGAGTGGGAGCTAAAAAGCTATAAGGAGCTTAGCACAGATATCCGTTTCAGGGACTCATATCAGGCGTGGATTGACAGTGGTGGAACACTTGCCTTTCCAAACGGAGAGAGCAGAAAAGAGTTTTGCAAAAGGAGTATATGTGGCTTTGAGAGGGCACTCACACAGGCATTAGAGCTTAAGAGGGCTATGCCTGATAAAGAGATACAAATAGTATTTTTTGTGCATGGAGGGACTATCATGGCGATAATGAGCCATTACTGTGATATGGATTACTATGATTACCAGGTGAAAAACGGCTGTGGCTACTCGTGTGAAGTGGCAGCTGGGGGCGATGAGATCGTGTTTAATGAAATACAGCCCATAGCGCTATGATTTATACATTTTTTATGGGTTTATTAAGAAGGATTAATATATGTGTTATCATATTTTTGCATTTATAGCAGGCTTTCTGCTTGATTTATTAATAGGAGATCCGCATTTTATACCGCATCCGGTCAGGCTTATCGGTTCACTCATTTCTTTTCTCGATAAGAGGCTTAATTGTGATGTCAGAAATAATCGCTCCGGGGAAAAAACTGCGGTTGATGCAAATATAGAAAAAATAAAGTTATCAAAATATAAAAGAGGCATGCTTCTTGCTTTTACAGTAATTATTGTCGTATTTGCCGTATCAGCGTTGATCCTGGCGACAGCATACAGCATAAATCTATATGCTGGGATAATAGTAGAGGCTGTCATGACTGGCAGATTCTTGCCACAAAGTGTCTTCGTGTGGAGAGCATGAGGGTGTATGATGCGCTAAGGACAGACGGAGTCGATGCAGGAAGAAAGGCTGTTTCCATGATTGTTGGCAGAGATACATCTGTGCTTGATGAGGCAGGTGTCACAAGGGCGGCAGTTGAGACGATAGCTGAAAATACATCTGACGGAGTGATTGCACCTATGCTTTACACGGCAATCGGAGGGCCGGTGCTTGGCTTTGTATACAAGGCTGTGAATACTATGGATTCGATGCTTGGCTACAAAAATGATAAATATATGTATTTTGGCAGATTTGCGGCAAGGCTTGATGATGTGGTCAATTTCATACCGGCAAGAATCAGTGCATATCTGATGATTGCTGCGGCATTTATCGGTGGCAGGCAGTTTGATGGCAAAAATGCATACCGCATCTTTAAAAGAGATCGTTTCAATCATGCAAGCCCCAACTCAGCCAGACAGAGTCCGTATGTGCGGGAGCTTTAAGGGTGCAGCTTGCGGGTGATGCAGTGTATTTTGGGAAGCTTGTGAAGAAAAAATACATAGGAGACGGTCTGCGTGAGATAGAGTACGAGGATATAAAGCGTGCAAACAGGCTGATGTATATTACTGCGTTTTTGTGTGAGCTTTTATCTGTGGCGGTTATGAGTCTCGTTTTAATATTGCTTTGAATATGAAAAATTGATGTAAGAATTGATGGAGGATTTGAATGAAAAGCATCCATGGCGGTGACATATACAACAATAAGGTAAATATGGATTTTTCGGTAAATATCAATCCTCTTGGCATACCGTATTCTGTTAAAGAGGCTATGAGTGATGCACTTTCGTATGCAGACAGATATCCAGACATGGAATGCAGTGGTCTTAAAAAAGCGATATCAGAGTATTTCACACAGCAAAGCTGCAGCATACAAAGCGAGGATGTAATTCCCGGAAACGGAGCATCAGAGCTTTTTATGGCGATAGCTCATGCCATAAAGCCCAAAAAAGCAGTGCTTCTGGCCCCGGGCTTTTTAGGCTATGAGCATGTGCTTCGTGCAGTCGGCTGTGATATCGGATATTTCCTGCTGGATGAGCAGAGTGATTTTTCTCCTGCTGCACGGCTGGATGAATTAATGGATATGCTTACAGATGATACAGATATATTTTTTATCGCAAATCCAAACAATCCGACAGGGTATCTTTCGGACAGCACTTTCATGAAGCAAATAATAGGGCATTGCAAAGAAAAGCATATTTATGTGGTGGCAGATGAATGCTTCATGGGCTTTTGTGAAAAAAATTATTCTGTTTTTTCACTTTTATGTGACTATGACAATCTGATTGTTGTAAGAGCCTTTACCAAGCTTTTTGCTATTCCGGGAGTAAGGCTTGGATATATGCTCAGTAAAAATGAGGCAGTAAACAAAAGGTTCAAAGAAATCTGCCGGAGTGGAATGTGTCTGTTTTGGCACAGATGGCAGGAAAGGCATGCATTATGGAATCAGAGTATATTAAAGAAACGGCATCGTATGTGAGCGGACAAAGAAGGCTGCTGTCAGATGGACTAAAAAAGCTTGGTTTTAAGGTATATAAAAGTGATGCTGATTTCATACTGTTTTACAGCAAGCTTCCATTATATGATATACTGCTTAATAAGGGAATACTGATACGGGACTGCTCCAACTATGTGGGTCTTTCACAAGGGTATTTTCGTGTGGCGGTAAAGACATTTGATGAAAATGTAAGATTATTGAAAGTGATAGGTGAGTGTATTGAAAAAAATTAAACAGTTAGAGCCGATGGAGATTGAAAAGAGGAGCTTTGAGATAATTTCACATGAGCTGTCTGAAATGCAGATTACGCTGCCTGCTGATCAGGAGATGATAACAAAAAGAGTCATACACACGAGTGCTGATTTTGATTATATACAGACGCTTAAATACTCTAAGGACGCCGTTGCTATCGCAAAAAGGCTGATATCAGAGGGAGCTGATATAGTGACCGATACCAACATGGCTCTTTCAGGCATAAATAAAAAGTATCTGGCAAAATTCGGGGGACAGGCGCACTGCTTTATGGCTGATGATGAGGTCGCTCTTATTGCAAAGGAGAAAAAGACAACGCGTGCGGCAGTAAGCATGGAGTTTGCATCAAGGATAGATAAGCCTGTGATTTTTGCGATAGGAAATGCACCGACAGCGCTTATAGAGCTGTACGATATGATAGAAAAAGGAATATATAAGCCTGCATTTGTAATCGGTGTGCCGGTGGGCTTTGTCAATGTGGAGGCAGCCAAGGAGCTTATTATGGAGACAGGAGTGCCATACATAGTAAATGTCGGACGAAAGGGCGGCAGCAATATTGCGGCTGCCATATGCAATGCGCTGATTTACAGTCTGGTTGATAGAGGCTGATGCATGAGGAAATTTAGTGATTATGAGATACGGATTTACCACAGGAAGCTGTGCTGCAGCGGCATCAAAGGCAGCGGCATATATGCTTTTAACCGGAAAGGCTAAAAACAAAATAACGATTCAGACACCTAAGGGAATAGCTTACACGGCTGATATCACCGACATAAAAAGAAGTGAAAATGAGGTAAGCTGTGCTGTGATAAAGGATGGAGGGGATGACCCGGATGTGACCACCGGAGCTTATATATATGCTTCTGTACGGATTTGCATTCCGATACCTGTGCGTTATGCAAAAAATGCAGGATTTGGTTATCATAAATATTGACGGTGGTGACGGAGTGGGAAGAGTCACCAAACCCGGATTAGACCAGCCTGTCGGAAACGCGGCTATCAATCATGTGCCGCGTGAGATGATAGAAAAAGAGGTAAGGGAGGTCTGTGAGCTTTTGGATTTTAAGGGGACACTTGACATCACAATCTCGGTTCCAAAGGGAAAGGAGCTTGCAGAAAAGACCTTTAATCCTAGGCTTGGGATAGTTGGTGGTATATCAATTCTCGGCACAAGCGGTATTGTTGAGCCTATGAGCTCACAGGCTCTTATTGATACGATAAGGGTGGAGCTTAGGCAGAGATATTCGTTTGGGTATGATTATGTGGCGGTTGCGCCGGGAAATTACGGTCTTGACTTTATGAAGGAAAGCTATGGCTATGATCTGGACAGGAGTGTCAAATGCTCCAACTTTATCGGTGAAACAATTGATATGGCAGCAGATATGGGCTTTAAGAGGATGCTTTTGACAGGACATATAGGAAAGCTTATAAAGGTAGCAGGAGGCATCATGAACACTCATTCGAGGGAGGCAGACTGCAGGATAGAGCTTTTGACAGCATTTGCGTTTAAGTGCGGTGTAGCGCCCGAATATATAAAGCGCATTATGGACAGCCTTACGACAGAGGAGGCTTTGGCGGCACTTAAGGAAAGCGGCAGGCTGTATGAGGTAATGGATTATGCGATGGAGCGCATATGCTTTTATCTGGATAAGAGGGCAAAGGGCAGACTTGAGATAGACTGTATCATGTATTCAAACGAATTTGGTGAGCTTGCAAAAAGCAGAAAGGCAGAAAAATGGTTTACTTTGTTGGCGCAGGAACAGGCGCAGCAGATTTAATAACAGTACGCGGAATGCGTCTTTTACAAAAGGCAGATGTTATAATTTATGCAGGCTCGCTTGTTAATCCAGAGCTTTTGGACTATGCAAGGGAGAGCTGTGAAATATATAACAGTGCAAAAATGACACTGGATGAGGTCATCGCAGTCATGAAAGCTGCTGAGGCAGACGGAAAAATTACTGTGCGCCTGCACACGGGAGAGCCAAGCATATACGGCGCAGTGCGAGAGCAGATGGATGAGCTTGATACTCTTTTAATACCATATGAGAGCTGTCCGGGCGTGAGCGCGTGCTTTGGTGCTGCTGCATCGCTCAATATCGAGTACACGCTTCCGGGTATTTCGCAGTCACTCATCATTACACGCATGGAGGACGCACAAAGGTGCCACCGAAAGAGAGCATAGAAAGCTTTGCCTCACACCACGCTTCCATGGCGATTTACTTAAGCACGGGGCTTTTAGATAAGCTTACAGAAAGCCTGATTGAGGGAGGCTATGAGTCTGACACACCTGCTGCAATTGTATACAAGGCAACCTGGCCACAGGAGGAGGCATACGTGTGCACTGTTGCAACTTTAGAGAAGACCGCTATAGAGCACAATATCACAAAGACAGCGATAGTACTTGTTGGGGATGTCATAGCTCACCGGCATTACGAGAAATCAAGACTTTACGCACCGGATTTTTCGACAGAGTATCGCAAGGCTTCTGTAGAGTCAAATGATAACGATTGAAATAAGGCGTGAATATATAAATATGGGAAATATATGGGAACTGAAAATATGAAAATTTGCATTGTAAGCTTCACAAAAAAGGGCTATGAGCTGTCATGTGACATAGCTCATAAGCTAAAAAAAAGTGCATATGAGGTGGAGGTTTTTACCAAGTGTTCGAGATTATCGGATGAGAATATTAAAAATCCCACCGATGAAAATTTTAGAAATACCCTCTACATATCACAAAATATATCAGACTGGACAGCTACACAGATGAGTGAAAAAAAGGCTCTGATTTTTATCGGGGCATGCGGTATTGCAGTGAGGGCTATAGCTTCTTCTGTAAATAACAAGCTTAAAGACAGTCCTGTTATTGTGATAGATGAGCTGGGGCAGTTTGTTATTCCGGTTCTTTCAGGCATATGGGAGGTGCCAATGAGCTTGCGGTATTATTAGCAGCACTGATGAATGCCACACCTGTTATAACAACTGCTACTGATATCAATAATAAATTTGCTGTTGATGTTTTGCAAAAAATGCAGGCTTGCAATAGTCAATAAAGATGGCATCGCCAGAGTATCATCAAAGATATTGGCGGGAGAGATGGTTACTATGTCGGTCGACTGGGAGCACATCCCGGCTAAGCACAGAAGCCTTATAAAGGCATTTTTAGATGAAGCTGATATGAGTGCTGATGCAATAAAAACAGTGGATTTCCCACCTGTTTACGGAGCTGATATTGTAGTATCATGCGAAAAAGCAAAGGACCCTAAAAATGGCAGTATTTACTTAAAACCCACACAATTTGTACTTGGTATTGGGTGCAGAAGGGATACAGCGTTTGAAAATATTGACAGGGCAATCAGACAAAGTCTTTTAAAGCTGCAAATAGATATTTCGGATATAGACATGATTGCATCAATAGATGTGAAAAAAGATGAACCGGGAATAAAGGAATTTTGCGATATAAACAGGATAGAATTTGTCACTTATACCGCGGATGAGCTCATGGCGGTGCAGGGTGAATTCAGTGCCTCGCAGTTTGTCAGGGAGCATGTTGGAGTGGACAACGTGTGCGAGCGTGCAGCAGTGCTTGCAAGTAGCAGGGAATGCGATAAAGCAGGAAAACTTGTCTATAAAAAACATAAACATGACAGTGTAACGGTTGCGGTGGCAAGGTTATATAAAATTAGTAGAGATGGAGATTAACATGAATAAAATTTACATAGTAGGTATGGGGCCGGGCTTTGAAAGCATGATGACAAAGCAGGCGATTGACGCCCTGGAAGCGAGTGATGTCATAGTGGGATACACCGTATATATAAAGCTGCTTGGAGAAAAATTCCAGACAAAAGAGCTTTTGACCACTCCGATGCGTCAGGAAAAAGAAAGATGTCATCTGTGCTTTAAAAAGGCACTTGAGGGCAAAACAGTTTCCCTTGTATGTAGTGGCGATGCCGGAATATACGGACTGGCCTCTCTTATGTATGAGATTGGGCAGGAATACGATAACGTAGAGCTTTCGGTAATACCCGGCATTACAGCGGCAAACAGTGGTGCGGCAGTGCTTGGAGCACCATTAAACCATGATTTTTGTACCATCAGCTTAAGTGACCTGCTCACACCGTGGGAAAAGATTGAAAAGCGTCTTGTGGCTGCTGCAGAGGGTGATTTTGTCATAGCACTGTACAATCCGTCAAGTCACAAGAGAAAGGACTATCTGATGAGAGCCTGTGATATTCTGCTTCGTGCGATAGAGCCGGATAGAGCCTGCGGTTATGTCGAAAATATCGGACGTGAGGGAACAAGCTATACGGTCTGTACTCTCGGTGAACTCCGCAGTGCACAGGTCAACATGTTTACGACAGTATTTATCGGCAGTGAGGGTACACAAATAATTGACGGAAAACTTGTCACAAGGAGAGGATATCAGATTGAGTAAAATACTGATTTTTGCAGGAACAACAGAGGGACGTAAGCTATCGGAGCATCTGTGTGAAAGAGGCATAGAGCATACGGTTTGCGTGGCAACAGAATACGGTGAAATCGTGCTGCAGCAAAATCTACTCGCGCATGTTCATATGGGGCGTATGGACAGCGAAGGCATGAGAAGCTTCTTTGTAGAACAAAAATGTAAGCTTATAGTGGATGCAACACATCCGTATGCAGCCATCGTTACTGAAAATATAAAGCAGGCAGTTTATGCGTTTAACGAGGCACATGCTGTTACAGACAATCAGGCGGATAGCAGCATATCAGAAAATATCGAATATGTGCGTCTTAAAAGAGATACTGATATATCAGCAGATTATGATAATATCCGCTATTTTGAGGACAATGAAGCATGTGCAAAGGCACTTAACAATACAGACGGAAATATACTGCTCACAACAGGAAGCAAGGAGCTGTCAGTGTATTGTAAAAGCTCAGACGTCAGGGAAAGATTGTATGTGCGCGTGCTTCCGGGGCTTGAGAGCATAAGCTTATGCATGCACAATGATATTACAGGAAAGCACATTCTGGCATTGCAGGGACCGTTTAGCACACAGCTTAATGAGGCACTTATTGACCAGTATGATATCAGATGTCTGGTCACCAAAAAAAGCGGTACGGCCGGGGGCTTTATTGAGAAAATAGCTGCCGCAAAAAATAAAAATATTCCGGTCTATATTGTGGGGCAAAGCGTGCAGGATGATGGAATGTCATTTGAAGCTGTTTGTGAATATATTGACAGTAAATATAACAAGCTTCATATCATGCTTGCGGCATTGGAATGGGAAATGATGCTTGCATGACAAAAGCTGTTTCAGATGCAATAGAAAGCGCTGATATTATACTTGGCGCAAGCCGCATGATAGGAAAATACAGTGCGAAGATAGACAAAAAGCCGTATTATCTTGCAGAACAGATTATTCCTTATCTATACGAAATTTGTGCAGATACTGCAAAAATCAGTAATGTTCTTATATTATTCTCGGGAGATACAGGCTTTTACAGTGGAAGCAAAAAGCTGTATCTGGCGATAAAAAATGAAATATCTGAAGGAAAATTAAATGCGGATGTGTCAATCCTTCCTGGAATTTCATCTGTGTCATATATGGCGGCAGCAGTCGGTGAAAACTACAGCGATGCATATATATGCAGCATCCACGGAGTAAAGCTTTCTAATATCACATCACGGATTAGCCACCATGCAAAAACATTTATGCTGATGTCAGGTGTAAAGGATGTGAATATGCTTGGGCACCTGTTAAGCAGTGACGAAAGGTATGGTTTACAAAAATGCTCGGTAACTGTAGGCTACCAGCTATCATATCCGGATGAAAATATATCGCATCTTTCACCACAGGAGTGTACAAAGCTTCAAAGGGAGGGACTGTACATCTGCATGATAAAAAATCCCAATCCTGTTGCAAAAAATGTCACACCGCAGCTAAGCGATGCAGCCTTTATACGTGAAAAGGTTCCAATGACCAAAGAGGAAATAAGGCATGTAAGCATCTGCAAGCTTCATTTGAAATCGGATTCAGTGCTATATGATGTGGGAAGCGGAACAGGCTCAATAGCGGTAGAGGCCGCATCACTTTCCGATGATATGGAGGTTTATGCCATCGAGCAGAAGGAAAATGCCGTGCAGCTTATCACACAAAATAAAGAAAAGCATGGACTTGAAAATATCCATGTTATAAATGCAAAGGCTCCTGACGGACTTGACAGTCTTCCGATGCCGACACACGCATTTATCGGAGGCAGCGGTGGCAATCTAAAGGAGATAATAGAGGCTCTTAAAGCGAAAAATCCACATATACGTATAGTGATAAATGCAATTCCATGGAAACAATTTGTGAGATAAAGGAAATATTGTCGGCATATGATGTGAAAAATGAGGATATCGTGCAGTTGCAGGTCAGCCGCTCAAAGCAGATAGGACATTACCATCTGATGCAGGCGGAAAATCCGGTATGGATATGTTCATTTGAATTTTAACCTGGGCTTTTATGCTACAACCCGTAATAAATCATCGAAGGCTGATATTTTAAGATATATGATGAAATAAAGGATGAATACATGAAAATAAATCGTTTTATGATAGCCGCACCAAAAAGCGGTAGTGGAAAAACAATGATAACCTGCGCTTTACTGCAGCTATTAAAGGATAGCGGAAAAAACGTATCATCATATAAGTGTGGACCTGATTATATTGACCCAATGTTTCACAAAAAGGTGCTTGGCGTATCATCAAAAAATCTTGATACGTTTTTTACGGACGAAAAGACAACAGTGCAGCTTTTCTTAGATGAAAGAGCCGATGGTGATTTTGCAGTGCTTGAGGGCGTGATGGGATTATATGACGGGCTTGGCGGAATATATGAGCAGGGTTCGTCATACCATCTGGCAAAGGTGACGCAGACTCCGATAATACTCGTGGTGGATGCAAAGGGCATGGGAAAGTCAGTGCTTGCTCTTATAGCCGGTTTTTTGCAGTATGACACTCAGCACTTGATTAAGGGGGTTCTGCTCAATCGGATGTCGAAGGGCTATTATGACATCATAAAGCCTCTGATAGAGAAGGAGCTTTCCGTAAAAGTAGTCGGATATTTTCCGGAACAGAAGGATATCGGGCTTTCAAGCAGACATCTGGGGCTTGTCATGCCGGATGAGCTTTCAGATATAAAAAAACAGTTCAATGAAACTGCCGACAGACTAAAAAAGACAATAGATATGGATTTGTTTATAGATATAGCAGAAGCGGCAGATGAAATCGGTGACAGCGGAAATGCAGATAAAGATAAGCGTCAAACCTTAAAAAATGCAGAGCCTATGAGGCTTCAAGACCAAAATAATACCGTAAACATAGCTGTTGCTATGGACGAAGCATTTTGTTTTTACTATGAAGATAACCTAAGAATGCTCGAAAAATGCGGAGCACAATTACTGTATTTTTCGCCACTGCACGATACCAGCCTTCCAGAGGATTGTGATGCAATGCTGCTTGGAGGCGGTTATCCGGAGCTGTATGCAAGGGAACTGAGTAAAAACGTATCTATGCTGAATGCCATAAAAAAAGCTTTTAGAGCCGGAATGCCGACGGTTGCAGAGTGTGGAGGGTTTATGTATCTTCACACATATATCCGTGACATCTGTGATGATACAGAGGAGCAAAACAAGGCTGATGTACAAAATAAAGCAGATATACAAAACAAAGCAGATATACAAAACAAAGCAGATATACAAAATGATATGAATAAGTCTAAGCTTGTGGGCGCATTGGATGGCGGGTGCCATTTTAAGGGAAAGCTGGTCAGGTTTGGATATATTGAGCTTGCAGAAAAGCATAGCAATTTTTTACCGCCAAATGAAAAAATAAAGGCGCATGAATTTCATTATTACGACAGCACCGATAACGGAGCTGATTGTATTGCGACCAAGCCGGTCACAGGCAGAAGCTACGATTGCGTGATAAGCCATGATAATTACTGGCTTGGGTTTCCGCACCTGTATTATCCGTCAAATCCGCATTTTGCAGAGAGCCTTGTAAGAAAAGCATATGAATATAGAAGGAATAAAAATGGAAAACTCTTATAAATACTTTAAAAACACAGATTGCAAATATTTTCCGTGTCACAAGGGACTTTCGGATGACTTTAATTGTCTGTTTTGTTATTGTCCTATGTATAGTATGCCAAACTGTCCTGGAAGTAAGACATACATAGAGAAGAATGGCAAAAAATCAAGGTATGTACAGACTGTACGTTTCCACACAGACCGGAAAATTATGATAAAATCATACAGATTTTGATTAGGAATAATAATAACTGAATTATGGACTTTGGGGAGTATATTTGATAGTATATTTATGGAAATTTATGTTTTAGAAAGTCAGAGGGAATTAAATTGGAGATTAAATGTGAGTATTGTGGTTCCATGATACCTGAGAATGTTGCGCAGTGCCATATTGTGGTGCCAGCAATAATTCAATAAAGAGGACGGCAGACGGTACACCAAAGACCATAGCAGAGCTTGCAAAATGGTACGAGGACAGACATCTTCCACCATATGAAATCACACGATTTTTTATAGGAATAGACTACAGACAGCCTAGGGCATTTGGTATTTATCAGGATGGAAATGAATTTATCGTCTACAAAAATAAGGCCGACGGCACTCGGGCGGTGCGATATCAGGGTACAGATGAGGCGTATGCTGTTAATGAGCTGTATCTTAAATTAAAGGATGAGATTTTAAATCAAAAAGCGCATCAGCAGAAGCATACGAATGAGAATTTTGCTCAGGAAACGAAGAAGATGTTTTCAGATACATTTTCATCTAAAAATATAAATGAGTATATCATTAAGCCATCTATTGCTATGGTTATAGGCATTGTTATGTTCATTGTCCTGATTATAGTTGGATTTGCACTCAATGATACGTATAAGGGCATTGGCTGGGATTTGCTGATATCGGGTATTGCCGGTATTGTAGGCGCATTTTCCTGACAGACTTTATTGAAAATCACAAAAGGTTTAAGCCGTTTGGAATGTACGCAGCATGGCTTAAAAAGCCAAAAGGCAGTGCAATGCGCCATGCCATGCATTATTTTATTACTGTTCTTCTAATTGCACTTGTGCTCATTACACCTATACACAATTATTGTAAAACTGATTACTTCAAGTATAATGACACGGTCTATGTAAACAGTCATTATAGCTGGTTCGAATACGATGACGACAGCTATGATTATAATGAAATCAGCCGTTCGGATGTTCCGCAGGAGATTTTGGATAACAAATCTCTATATGGCTTTGACTATTCAGATCTGGTGTGGGACAGCTCGATTATTAAATTTGAGAATAGCGGCTATTATGAAGACCATTATGAGAGCTCAGGCAGCTCGAGCAGTGATTATGACAGCGATTATGATTGGGATTCCGGTGATAGCTGGGATTCAGGTGGCAGTGACTGGGACAGTGACTGGTGATTATTGCATAACATAAAAATATGGCAGGAAGGAGATGCTTTATATGCAGATTATCTTACAGAGAGGTCTTCCGCAACTTTCAATTGCTGAAGGCTCAAATCATCAGACCGGAATTACTACTGAACAAAGAGCTGAAAAAGGCATAACTTATGAAACCTTTACATATCACGGAGAAAAGCGTTCAAATCGAGAACAGTGATTTCGAAGGAGGTGGTGTAGATTATGACAGATGAAAAAATCAAAAATTCCAGTGAGCTAGAGTTTGCTGTATTTTGCATTGAAAATGTAGCGGCGAAGCTGGGCGTGGATGCAGAACGTGTTTATCAGGCATTTACCGAACAAAGCGATATTCTGAACGGTTACATTGTGCCGGAATATGAAGTGCTGCATACCCAGAGTCGGGAATATATCGTTGATGACCTTCTTGACGTGATGAAAGAAAGGGGTGTGGAAGTATGATTCTCTATCATGGTTCTTTCTTAGAAATTGCAAAGCCGGATTTGGTTCATTCTCGCCCCAATGTAGACTTCGGGCGTGGCTTCTATGTCACGCCGTTGTATGAACAGGCGGCGAAGTGGTGTGGTAAGTTCAAACGCCGTGGGAAAGATGGTATTATCTCCAGGTATGAATATGATGAAAGACGGGAAGCTGAACTGAAAACGCTGAAATTCGATTCTTATTCCGAAGAGTGGCTGGATTTCATTCTGAGCTGTCGCAGAGGAAAAGATTTGACGGATTATGACTTTGTTGTGGGTGGTGTTGCCAACGATAAGGTGTTTAATACCGTGGAGCTGTTTTTTGACGGACTGATTGATAAAACGGAAGCTATCAATCGCCTGCGTTATGAAAAGCCGAACCTGCAAATATGTTTCCGCACAGAGAAAGCACTGTCTCTGTTGCATTTTGAAGGGAGTGAAACACTATGACAGCGAACCCGATTTTGCTTCAAAAAAATATAGCCGTGTTATTGAGTGCTTTGCCAAACAGCAGGGACTTTCACTGGATGCGGCACTGGATTTCTTTTATCATTCCCAGGTCTATCAGCTGATCCGTGATGGTGTTTCTGATATGCACTGCATGAGCGATGCGTATTTAGCAGAGGAATTGAAACAGGAATATGAGGAGAAAGTGTCTGAAAAAGCGGTAGTAAAGGAGAAAATAAAGTGAGACATAATATTTTTGATTCAATACCATCAAATATAGTTTCTGGAAAAGATAATGTATTTGCAAATTTTTTGCAAACGGCTGGGCTTTATGATTCCATGAAAATAGATGAAGATAATATTGCTGACTTAATTGAGTTGCTTAAAGGAAATGTTAAAATTAGTGCTTATTGTAAAGAGTGCAAGCAAGAGCGTGTTTTTTACATGAAGCCTATTGAGTATTATTTTGAAACGGGGCCAGATGGGAATGAAGAAATCAGGTGTGCATCTCTTGGTGAGAAAATAGAGTCACTTCAAAATATGATATTTAGCACCAAATCCAGACAAGAAAAGAGTCCTGCCGAAGAATGGAAATGGATAAATTGGCAAATAGCTGATACTACGAGATTAATGAAATTGGAATATATTTGTTCAATGGATGAGAAGCATCATCTTGATTATATTGTTCTGACAACGAACAATTCAATGATGAAAATTGGGCAGTATCCATCTATTGCAGATATGACATTTCCAGAATTAGATGTGTATAAACATGTAATTTCGAAGGAAGATCGTAAGGAACTTGGAACCGCAATAGGACTTTTTGCAAATGGTGTTGGTGCTGGTTCATATGTTTATTTGAGACGAATTCTTGAAAGACTTGTTTACAAAGCAAAAGAAGCTGCGGCTGATGTGATTGATAATGAGATGTTTGAACAGGCGAGAGTTGCTGAAAAAATTAAGATGTTGGAAGGATATCTTCCAGATATACTGGTCAAAAATACAACTATTTATGGAATCTTGAGCAAGGGTATTCATGAGTTAAGCGAAGAAGAATGTCGAAAGTATTTTCCAGTTGTGAAAGAATGCATTTATCAGATACTCGGTATGTGGGAAAGTGAGAGAAGAAAGCAGGCTGATGAAGATGCTTTAAGCAAAGCACTGAGCTCAATTTCTTCATCAATCAAGTAAAAATATGGCAGTAAAGGCTGCCGGATTGCGGGAGCCGGAGTTTATTGGTGGTGAAGTTGATTTGCGTATTAATATTTATCGAGGTCAGGTTGCTACCAATAACGCCATAATTAACGCCAATGGCACTAAAAATGGTGCTAATGGCATTAATTGTGGCGCCAATGATGGAACTAATGGCGCTGAATGTAGTTAAGTATTATAACGAGTATGAACTGAAAAAGGCATCAAAAGAGAAAAGAGAGCCGGTTCTTATTCATCAATTCTCTTCTTATGTTATGAGGCATACTGGATGCACTAATATGGCAAGGTCGGGCGTGAACATTAAAGCAGCACAATATATTATGGGACATGCAAAAAGTGATATTACTTTAGATGTATATAATCTCCTAAATAATAGATATGACGCGAAGACAGAAATAGAAAAACTTGAAAAAAATGGTGTAAAAGTGGTGTAAATACCGCCAAAATCAATTTAATAGAAAATTTATAAAGCCTGAAACCCCAGTAAAATCAGGGGTTTCAAAAATTTTATTAAAAAAATTAGCACTCGAGGGTTGACATTGCTAATAGGTGGTGGTATGTTATGTACAGATAAAAAATTAGCACTCCAAAATACAGAGTGCTAACAAATTAAAAGCATACTTCAGATGGAGCGTGTGACCAATGGAAAATGAAAACAAAGAACTAGAGTTGAGCGAGAGACAGCTTACCATACTGGATGCGATCATCCGCAATTATCTCGCCACAGGAGAGCCGGTTGGCTCACGTACAATTTCAAAATATACAGATCTTAATCTGAGCTCGGCAACAATCAGAAATGAGATGAGCGACTTAGAGGAGATGGGCTATATAGTACAGCCACATACCTCAGCAGGAAGAATTCCTTCGGATAAAGGTTACAGATTATATGTAGACCATCTTATAGAGACCAATGATAAGAAGGAAAAAGAACTTTCTGATATGAAGGAGCTGGTCATTGAAAATACCGAGAAGATGGAGCAGGTGTTAAAGCAGGCGGCAAAGGTACTTGCAAACAATACCAATTATGCCACACTCGTTTCTGCACCGGATGTCAATCACAACAAGGTGAAATTCATCCAGCTTTCACAGGTTGACGATCAGCATCTGCTTGCAGTAATTGTTATGAACAATAATATGGTCAGAAACAAGATGCTTGATTTATATGAGCCGCTTGACAATGAGACGATACTTAAGCTCAACATTCTGCTTAACACCTCATTAAACGGACTCGCAATGAACGAGATTAATCTTGGAAACATTGCAAGCATAAAGGAACGCGCTGGTATTCATTCAGGAATTGTCTCTGATGTGATTGATGCATTGGCACAGACCTTCGCGGAGAGTGAGGATCTTAAGATTTACACCAGCGGAGCGACAAATATTCTGAAGTATCCTGAGCTTTCGGATTCCAATAATGCAGCGACACTTTTGTCAGCATTTGAGGAAAAGGAAGAGCTAGCAAGCCTTGTTACTGAATCCCTATCCGATTCCGAGAAGAAGGACAATGTAACAGGTATTCAGGTTTATATAGGAAATGAATCTCCAATCCAGACCATGAAGGACTGCAGTGTTGTCACTGCGACATATGATCTGGGTGAGGGCGTAAAGGGCACGATAGGAATTGTCGGACCAAAGCGCATGGATTATGAAAAAGTAATGGATAATCTAAAGACTCTTAAATCCCAGTTAGATGGAATTTATAAGAAGTCTGAGGATGAAACATAGGAAGGTGGTCAAAAATGCCAGAGGATATTAAAAAAGAAGCAATCGACAATGAGACTGCAGAAAACAAAGCAGAAGAGATAGAGATTGAAGGAGCTGATGAGGAAAGCACTCAGGCAGCCGAAGAATCAAAAGATACAGATATGAATGAAACTGAATCAGATGATGATGCTTTAGCTGATGCAGAAGCAAAAGCAGATGATAAGTCAGATGAAAAGAAAGGTCTCTTCAAGAAA
>ENA-OQEX01000549-OQEX01000549.1-human-gut-metagenome-genome-assembly--contig:-NODE-549-length-19304-cov-2.784221_pt1 | contig 19304 bp, 26 predicted proteins | sample MGYA00242802_ERZ504649 | MGnify/ENA primary metagenome ERZ504649 (study PRJEB26092, sample SAMD00036194) | human gut metagenome | host: Homo sapiens | study: EMG produced TPA metagenomics assembly of...
GGTCGTCACCTCCCACTCCGAGATCCGCGAGATCTTCCGCTCCTCCAAGTTCGGCAACATCGCCGGCGTCATGGTTCAGGACGGCGAGGTCAAGCGTGGTACGAAGTGCCGTATCCTGCGCAACGGCGTGGCCACGGTCAACGACCTCGAGATCTCCTCGCTGCGTCGCTTCAAGGACGACGTTCAGTCCGTCAAGGAAGGCTACGAGGCTGGTATCAACCTCGGCACCTTCAACGACATTGAACTCGGCGACATCATCGAGACCTTCGAGATGCGGGAAGTCGAGCGCAAGTAGTCATTGTTAAGCCCCCTCTGACGAGGGGCTGTCAGCCGCAGACTGACTGGGGGAGAGACATGGTAGTTCCATGATTTTCTCTCCCCCAGCCTCACTGCGTTCGGCAGCCCCTCGTCAGAGGGGGCTCAAGTCTAGAAAAGGAAATTCCTATGGCAGGAACCAACCCGCGCGCCGCACGTATTGCGGCCTTGATTCAGCGTGTCGTCGCCTCCTCCATTGAGCGCGAACTGCATGACAAGCGACTCGCCAGCATCACCGTCACCGAAGTTCGTGTGACCAACGATTTGCAGATCGCCAAGGTCTACTGGACCCAGCTCGGCCACGAAGGCCACGAGGAAGGCGAACGCAAGCGCGCCCAGCAGGCACTCGATCAGGCCAAGGGCCACCTGCGTTCTCTGGTGGGTCACAAGGCTGGCCTGCGCCTGACTCCGCAGCTCCAATTCGTGTTCGATGAAGTGCCCGGCGAGGCTCACGAGATCGAAGACATTCTCGCCGTGGCCAAGAAGCGTGACGAAGAACTCGCCCGTGCTCGCGCCACCGCCCAGTACGCCGGCGACGCCGATCCGTACAAGCACGACGACGAGCCCAACGACGACTTCGAAGACGACTCTGACGAGGAGTAGTGTGCTTCATACAACACCCAGCGGTCTGCTCATCATCGACAAGCCGCAAGGCGTGACCAGTTTCGACGCCGTCGCCGCCGTGCGCGGCGCGTTGCACATCAAGAAGGTCGGTCACGCCGGCACCCTTGACCCCATGGCCACTGGCACGCTGGTCATCGCCTTCGGCCACGCCACACGACTGCTCAACGCCATCGTGGCGCATGACAAAACCTACGAGGCCACCATACGCCTCGGCCTGCGCACCACTACCGACGATGCCGAAGGCGAGGTGCTTGTCGATGATGAAGCCCGCTCCCGCTGGCAAACGCTATCAGCGCAGCTGACTGAGAGTGGCCAGAGCGGCGAACCAACGGCGTTACCAACTGCCTCATGGCAAAACCTGCTCACACGCACCATCGCCACCAATTTCACCGGCGATATCGAACAAGTCCCCAATACGTTCTCCGCCATCAAAATCAACGGCCAGCGTGCCTACGACTTGGCTCGCGAAGGCAAGGATGTGGAACTCAAACCCCGCCCGGTCACCATCAGCGAATTCACCGTGCTGGATATCCGCAGCGGATTCGTAGCAGGGGAGCAGGCCGCTGAACCATTGCGGGAAGACGCGAACACGGGAGCGATTCCCACACTTGATGTTGACGTGCGGATCAGCTGTTCATCGGGCACCTATATCCGCGCGCTCGCCCGCGACCTCGGCAACGAACTTGGCGTCGGCGGATACCTGACCCGTTTGCGTCGTACGCGAGTCGGCCGATTCGCGTTGCCGGACGATGCCAGCGGACTTATCACCTCTGAGGCGATGCTTGACACGCGAACCCATACCGTCACCGCACATACCGATCAGAAGACGTTCACTAATCGGGAAGGGCAAACCGTCACGCGCAACAAGTGCGTATTGGACACTCCTGAAGTCTTGCCGGTGACGAGCGCCGCAACTGGCTGCTTGACCATGCCCTTACCATGGAACAGGCCGCTCGAGGCGCGATGCCGGCGCTTGACATCACTCCTGAGGAGGCCAGCGAATTACGCTTCGGCCGCCGTATTGAGCGTACAATCAGCGAGCCCACTGCCGCCATTGTGCCGCAAACGCATGATGTGGCGGCGATTATCGAGCGTGCAAACGCTCATCAGCCAAGCCGGTCACCGTATTCCCCCTCGCGTAAAGTAGACGCGGTGAAAAGTGCAGCTTGATACAGGCCGCGCACAACAACGTCTATATTGCATGAATAACATCGCACGGATAAAAGGAACAGCACACTGATGGATATCACGCACCTGACCCCTGACGCCGAAGGCTCGATTGAATGGCCCTCGTTCAGTAACGATAAGAAGGCCGTGGTGACATTGGGCGCATTTGATGGCATGCACTTGGGTCATCAGGCGGTGATCAAGCGTGTGGTGGAACTCGCGCACCAGCATGATGCTTTTTCCGTGGTGATTCTGTTTGACCCGCGCCCCGCATTCGTACACGGCTGGGCCGCCTCACACCATGGCGAAGAACCCGCGGTGCAGAACGTGGATGCCGAAGCCTTGACCAGTGTGGATGATCGACTGCACCGCATGGAACAGTTCGGCGTGGACCATGTGCTGGTGGTGCACTACACGCTGGCCTTCGCAGCTATGTCATACATTTTCTTCCTTGGCCGACTCACCGGCAAGCTGGGTATGCGCACGTTGGTCCTTGGGCAGGATGCCGCCATGGGCAAGGGTCGAGAAGGCGACGTTAAGCATATCGCTAATCTTGCCGCCGCCACCGGTGTATTCGAGCTTGACGTGGTCGATGACCGTGGCCCGGGCGAAGTGCGTATTCCGCGCGATTTCAAGCCGGAAGCCCCAAGCGAATGGGGAGAGCCCGTCGATCCGCTGGCCAATGCCACCAAAGCCGAGCGCCGCGCATGGAGCAAGAAGAACCAGGCCAAGGCAATGCGCGCCTGGAGCTCCACCAATGTGCGCTACCTGCTGGCTCATGGCCGAATCCAGGACGCCAACGCCATTCTGGGTGCTCCGCACTCCATCGAGGGCGAAGTGGTGCACGGTGAGGAGCGTGGCCGCACCATCGGATTCCCCACCGCCAATCTTGGCTCCGACATTGCAGGCTACATTCCGGTCGACGGCGTCTATGCCGGTTGGCTGGTAGATGGTGAAAACCGTTGGCCCGCCGCCATCTCCATTGGCACCAAGCCCACCTTCAGTGAAAAAACCGGCCTTAATGAGCGTGTGGTGGAGGCCTACTGCATCACTGAAGAATGGATCGACCTGTACGACCACAAGGTTCGCGTCGAATTCGTCGGCTTCCTGCGCCCGCAGGTCAAGTTTGATGGCCCCGACCAACTCGTCGACGAACTCAAGCGCAACGTCGAGGAGACCAAGCGTCTTACCGCCTGAGGCATATCTCAGGGCTATTTACGCACTCCCAAGGCGTCTAATGCGTCGGACAATGTGTTGGACTCCACCAGCTGAAGTCCCTCGACATGCACCGGCTTGCGCAGTGGCGGAATGACCGCGTGGTGAAGCCGAGGCGTGCGGCCTCGCGAAGGCGATATTCCATACGCGGTACCGGGCGCACCTGACCGGTCAGGGAAATCTCACCAATGGCGCACGTGCTCGCGCAATGGGTTTTGACGTGGCGGCGCTCGCCAGTGCCGCCACTATCGCCAAGTCGGAACCGGGCTCCTTGGCCTGGCCCCCGGCAATAGTGGAGATATACAGGTCGTTGGACAGCAGGTTGAGCTTGCTGTGACGGTAGAGCACCGCGACCAGCATGGCGATACGGCTGGGGTCCACGCCATTGACCGCACGACGGGGTGTGGGCAGCACCGAGTGGTGACCAGAGCCTGTACTTCGATAGGCAGACTGCGATGCCCATCCAATGTGAACGTCACGCAGGTGCCTTCCACGGGTGCCGCGTTGGCCGCATCAGGGCCGTCTCCAGACAGGAACAATCCGGCGGGATCGGTGACCTCTTCGATGCCTTCACCGCTCATGTCGAAACAGCCGACTTCATCGGTCGGGCCAAAACGATTCTTCACCGCTCGCAGCATTCTCAGCGCAGTCTCGCTGTCGCCTTCGAATTGGCAGACCACATCGACCAGATGCTCCAATGTGCGCGGGCCTGCAATCGAACCATCCTTGGTCACATGACCAACCAGAAATACTGGAATGTCAAGTGTCTTAGCGGTATCTATCAGCGCGCTTGCCACTTCGCGCACCTGAGTCGAACCGCCGGAAATGCCATCGACCTCCTGCGAGACGATGGTCTGCGCCGAATCCACAATGGCCAAGGCCGGCTTGTTCTGTTCGATCAGCCCCAATACTGTGGACAGGTCGGTGGTGGAGGCCAGTAACAAGTTCGGCTCCACCGCATTGATGCGGGAAGCGCGCAAACGAACCTGCGCCTGTGATTCCTCGCCGGAAATGTACAGCACGGTGTTGGCGTGTGTTGATGATGCGTTGCCCCGCATCGGCACCGTGTTCGATGCGTTGCCCTGCGCCCGGCCCGACTGTTGGGCAGACCGCTGACCTGCCCCTCGGAACGTACTGTCTCCCGCCACAACGCGCGCGATATTGCCGGCCGTCTGCAACAGCAATGTCGACTTGCCGATACCCGGTTCGCCCGCTATCAGCGTTACTGAACCCGGCACCACGCCACCGCCGAGCACACGGTCGAATTCGGAAAACCCGGTACCGAGCCGCTCGACGCTTTCCGTGCCCACTTCGGTAATCGGACGGGCTGCAGATCTGGCGTTGTTGGCAACCGTAACCGACTGCGTGCGTGATGTTCGGCCGGGAGCGGCCGTGCGAGAGCCTGCCGCCGGCCGAGCCTCGTGAAATTCCTCGACCGTGCCCCACTGACCACACTCGGGGCAACGGCCGTACCACTTCGGCCCGTTCCAACCGCATTCGGAACATACATACTGCACACTTGATTTCGCCATGGTCTCACACTAACCCAAACACCAGCGGACGGTAAATTTTTACCGTTCACAAGAGTTTCACGCGGCTTGCGCACAACGACTAAAATTACGGCCGCCTAGCGTCACGCGGCTGTGAGAGAATCGGGGCATGACTAATAGTGAGAACTCCTCGACCACGCAATCCCATGGCAAGTTGATTGCAGTGGTGGTTGCCGCAGCTGTTGTGATTATCCTGGCAGTGCTTTCGGCCTTTGTGTGGCCGGGTTGGGCCATCCAGAAGAATGATGGCACCTCCACTACCACCCAAAACAGCCAGCAGAAAACCGAATCATCCGAGCCGACCAAGCCGACCATCGACGCCACAGCTTTGCCGGATGATGCCAGTGAGCTGTTGAAGGCCATGCCGGGCAGCGTGCTGAATTACGCGCGTACCAAGGCGGATGCCTCCACGACGTGGAATTCCGCGTCGCCGCTCGAGGAGTACACTCTGACCTACTCCACTGGTGATGCCGCCAAGGATGTCACGCTGGTCGCCGCGCAGTGGTCGTCGGCGGACAATGCCAAGACCAGTACGATGCGTTGGTCGCTGCGCAGACCGGCGATGAGTCGGCATCCGGCAACGTCAAGGTTTCCGGCAACGTCACGGGCGCGTACGTGGTGAAGGCCGATGCCTCCAACAGCAAGAACGCCGTTGCCATCTGGCAGAACGATACCGTGGTCTTCCAAGCTACCGGCACCAAGGAAGCGGTCGATCGCTTCTACCAGAAGTTCCCGATGTAGCATCTAGTATCGGCTGTCAGCTACTGCACAAACTTATGAACGTTGGGGCATCCACATTGCTGATGTGGATGCCCAACTGCGTTCAGGGCATATGCGGACTATCGGCAACATACTGGTTCCCTCTGTCTGGCAACACGTGTATTATGGTGCGAGTTGCAACTTTTACGATTAATCGAAATGGAGGCTTCAGATGGTTCTGTCATCAAGAAGCGCCGCAAGCGCATGAGCAAGAAGAAGCACCGCAAACTGCTGCGTAAGACCCGCCACCAGCGTAAGTAGTCTTACCTGCAATCAAGGCATTAGAAACCCCGTGATCGTTATGGTCGCGGGGTTTCTCTTTTGCTTGGCTCTTTGCCTTGTTCGGGCAACAGTAAAGCCCGCACCTGCGATGTGCAGATGCGGGCTTGGAAAAGCTTAGTGATGTGAGACGATCACTTGTTGGCGTTGGTCATCACGCGCGGGCCGTTCGGGTCGCCGACGATGACTTGTCGACCATGTTGAGGAACAGGCCGTGCTCCACCACGCCGACCGTGTTGATGAGGTCTTCGGCCAGCTCCTGCGGGTGATCGATGCGCTCCAGGTGCAGGTCCACCACGAAGTTGTTCTCGTCGGTGCGCACTTCCTTGCCGTCGGCGTCAAGACGAAGCACCGGCTTGTAGCCGCGGGCCTCGAACTTCTTGATGACTTGGCCGGCACCGAACGGAATGACCTCGACCGGCAGCGGGAACTTGCCGATGGTGTCCACAACCTTGGACTCGTCCACGATCCACACGATCTGGTTGGAGTTGGTGGCCACGATCTTCTCCCACAGCAGAGCAGCGCCGCCGCCCTTGATGCCGTTGAAGTTCTTGTCGACTTCGTCGGCGCCGTCAATGGTCACGTCGATGTGGTCCACGTCGTCGATGTCCACGATCTTGATGCCGTAGCTCTCGGCCTGGGCCTGCGTGCGGCGAGACGTGGTCACGCCAGTGAACTCAAGACCTTCCTCCTGATGACGCGGCCGAGCTCGTCCACCAGGAACTTCACGGTCGAACCAGTGCCGAGGCCTGCGATCATGCCGTTTTCAACGAGCTTGGCGGCTTCGATGCCGGCCGCCTTCTTCAGCGCATCCTGCTGTGCCTTATCCATGGTTTCTCCTTTGCCATCCTTGCCTCCGCCGCATGGATCAACGGCGTGAAGCCTTATCTCCTATCCTAACGCGAATGAGCGATTTTGTGTCATCGTGTCCGATTGCGGTACATATTCGTGTGTTTGGGTGTCAGTGTCGTACGAATGGTGCGTTGGTGATGGTCAGGTTGCCGTCGCCGTCCACATAGCCTTCGATTTCGATGCTGCCTTTGATCGGCATCGGCTGCCCGTTGAAATACGGGCTCGTTTTCGGCGCGGGGGAGAAGGTCAGCGTACCGGATACCGTCAGCCCGCTGGGCTTTGCGGGGGATACGGGTTGCGTTGATTGTACAGGTTGCGTTGATTGTGCCGCTAAGGGTGACGAAGACTTGGTCTCCGCCTTGCGGCATCCGTCTGATCCGTCGCCGCAGCCGGCTTGCGCAAACTTGCCGCATCCGCTTTGCCGTCCAATACCAATTGCACGTCTGGAGGCACATCGGTGCCATGTGCGTATTCGGAGCCCAGCAGCGACTGCCAGCCTTCAATCGGTAGATAGCCGTCGCGCGCACCCGAACGGCAATCGCCCGCATAGGTGCGTGCCAGTTCATCGACCAGCTCATTGCCTTCGTTGCCGGCGTGACCTTTGACCCATCGGAAATCCACCGGGCCAGGGCGTTGCGAGATTTCACGGTCGATCGCCTGAATAAGCTCTTTGTTCTTCACGGGTTTTTTCTGTGAATTTTTCCAGCCATTCTTCTTCCAGCCTTTGACCCACTTGGTCGAGCAATTGATGGCGTACTGCGAATCCGATTCGATGAGCAATGGCTCAGGGCCCGGATGCGCTCGCAAAGCTTCCAACACTGCGCACAGTTCGCCAATCTGGTTGGTGCCGTTGGTCGCGCCGCCGGCGTCGTAGCCGTGGTCGTCGTGCTTATGGCCAGGCTTGCCGCCGGTGTTCTGCTCATGATCGGCCCAGGCCCAGCCCATTGGCCCGTTTGGATTCCCTAATGCGGAACCGTCTGTGGATACTGTGATAGTCATGTTCTCCACCCTAACGCAAGCTGTGCAATCTCTTGCTGAAGTGGGGTTGCCCAGTGCGAGGCAAAACAACGTAGTGAAGAGTGTGAATAACATCACACCTATTGACTTTGCTTGAAAAACATGCCATCGCGCGTGAATAGGTGAGCGCTCACAAGAAAAACAAGACATTTCCTCTCTGCGGGTGAGGCCGGCAACAATGGCGCATCCGGTATCTGGAATGAGAATAAGGGACTGTACAAAACCAGTGACGGCAACATCGAAATCCTCAAACCAGAGGCGGACAGCGATGGTTCGACCTCCACGGCCGCATCCAAGGGCACCATGCTTATCGCAGGCAACTCCAAAACCGTGGCACTCGGTCCAGGCGGCATGGCCTTGGCTCCCGGCCTGCCGCTCGGTCTTGGCTGGTTCATCCGACGCCGCTTAGGATTGGATGCCTCCGACATTCTGGACCGTAAGCTCGGCTTGAAGTAACGGTTGGTTCGGACGTGATTGCTGTCACGTACGGATCATGACGACAGCGCGAAGGTCCTCATCGGTTTACGTCGATGAGGACCTTCGCGCGCATTAGGGGAGTCTGTTGCGGGCTGCGCTACGCGGGTCATGCTGCGCGGGCGTGCTATGCGAACAAACTACGCGAGCAAGTCGTTCAGTGCCTCGGCAATCGTCGGATGCGTGAACACCATATCACGCAACGTGCTGGCCGGCGCGTCAAGATCCATCGCCAACTTGACGATATTGATTACCTCGTGCGACTCGGCGGAAAGCAGCATCGCACCCAGAATGCGGCCAGTATTGCGTTCCACAATCGCCTTCATCAGACCATCCGGTCGCCGCATTACCTGGGCCTTCGGCACAGCGGCCACCGGCAATCGCTTGACCACATAATCCAATCCAGCCGCCTTCGCCTCGCGCTCATTCAATCCCACGCGCGAGTAAGGCGTGGCGAGGAATGTGCTCGACGGCACATGCTTGCGGTCCTTCACCGTGTACGGACGGTCGGAACCATTGAGCTGCGACCACACCACGCGATAGTCATCCAGCGAAATGTACGTGTGCTGCGGGCCGCCGTTCACATCGCCCAGAGCCCAAATGTCGGCTGCTGTGGTGCGCAGAAGCTCGTCGACTTTCACGGCACCGCGTTCGGTGAGCTCCACGCCAGCTGCCTCAAGATGCAGTCCCTCGACGTTCGGCGTACGTCCGGTGGCCACCAGTACCGCGTCGGTGGTCAGGCAGAATCGGGCTTCAGCCGGCTCGGCGAACCGCGGCTCGCCATCGTCTGATGGTTTCGTTTGAACGTGTGACATCGTGGCGTGATCGGTCGGGTTGCTAGTGGGGCTGGTGGTTGTTGTAGTGTCGGTGGCGCCGGTGGCGTCGGTGGCACCGGTGATATCGGTATGAGCGTTCCCGGTGCGGCGGGGGTGGAATCGCAAGCTTGCGATGCGCCGCGAGTCATACCCTTCACCGCAACGGACAACCTGACGCCGCCGTCAGCAGCAGGCGCGATGGCCTTGGTATCCGCGTTGAACAGGAACTTGACGCCCTGCGCTTCCAACTGTGCGCGAATCGCGGCCGCCACATCCGCATCCTCGCGCGGCAGGAACTCGGCATTGTGCTGCAGCACGGTAACCGCCGTGCCGAAATCGGCAAACATCGAGGCAAACTCAAGTCCAATGAATCCTGAACCGATAATCACCAGTCGCTGCGGCATATCGTCGAGATCCATCAGTCCAGTGCTGGTGTAGACGCCGGGCGTAGTGTGGATACCGGGAATATCCGGAATGCGCGGCGTGGCACCGGTATTGATGAAGATCTTGCTGGCGGTCACGGCGACCGGGCCCTCAGCGGTGGCGATTTCCACGCTATGAGGCCGGTGAAGTGAGCGCGGCCGGTGATTACGGTGATGTTGTCTTGGTCGGCGAGCTTGTGATAGTTCTTGTCGCGCAGCATCGAAGTGACGCGGCGCTTCTCCTTGATAGCAGCCTCGAACGCTGCTTCGCGGGTTTCGGGAGTACTGTTCGCGCCATCCCGCCGCGCCTGTTCGGCGGACAAAATCAGTGACTTGGACGGCAAGCATCCGATATTGATGCAGGTGCCGCCGTACATGTCGGCGCTTGCCTCGGCGACGACGACCTTGCGGCCGGCTGCACTGAGCTTGGCAGCCAAGGTTTTGCCGCCCTTGCCGAATCCAATGATCAGGGCGTCGGTGGTGATAGTGGGGGAGGTGCTGGGTGTGCTGATGGCATTGGGTGTGCTGATGGACATGGTTACTTCCTTACGTATTCGAGTGATAAGAGTGCGTTGTGCTGATGTGTTGTGTGCCGTGCGGCGTTCTGTTTTCTTCTTTGACTGCCGAAGCGTTATCGACTGATGCTGGTAGGGGAAACGCGCGGGATTATTAGCCTTTGCGCTCGCTGAATATCTGTTCGGTGATGTCGTGGATGGTGGTGTGTTCGAGTTGTTCGAGGCAAGTGCGGTTGAGCCCGGCATAGATGTCGTTCATCACTGCGCCCATTGAAGATGACACCAGACAGTCCTCGTGTACGTCGCCCGGTGTCCAGTTTACTTTCACAAAAGTGGTGCCGGTGGCTTCCGCTACCGCGCGCAAAGTGATTTCGGCGGCGGGCCGGGCCAGAGCGTACCCGCCTTCAGCACCCTCTTTAGTGGCGATGAGTCCGGCTGAGGCGAGCGGTCGCATTACTTTGCGCACGCGCGCCGCATTGGTACATATGTTCTCGGCCAGGATCTGACTGGGCAGGTGTGTGGCGCGATGGTCAAGGTAGACCAATGCGTGCACTGCCAGTGAATGGTCGCCGTTCATGAAACGACCTCCTTACCGAGTCGATACTGTAACTATGATGTGTACAGTTATGATACTGTAATCATATCAGATACAGTTAGTGTGTCAAATCGGGGTTGAAGAGGTGGGTGACTATGTGTATAAGTGAGGTGTCCACATGGTTATCCACAATGAATGTGCGTAAGTGAAGCTAGGACCACATACCTCGGATCGGCTTCCGTTTCCGCACCCACTACCCATATGGTGGTGTCATGAACAGGATGACCGACGGCATCACCAACTATGGAGCTCTGCCAGGCTCTATATACGATCAGCCTCCGGAAGAATCGGAGGCAGTTTTTGTTCCGCCCGAATTTGCGGGGTCATTTTCTACTGACTCGAAATACCCGACTTCTCGCGACTCGTCATCGCCGAACAGTGGTGCACATGATTCTGCAGCGACACCGACCATGAGCGAAAGCCTCGCCCAGCGCAAACGCGACATGGTCGCACGCTGCACTGAGGAAGCGAAACGGGCGGGCAAGAAGCTGCTTTTCGGCATGACCACTTCCCTCGCTCTGCAATCCGTACCGATTCCCGCCGATTGCGACCTCGACTCGGCCAAGCTGCACACTGTATCCAGCGTTAAGAGCAAGCGGTTTCGTACACGCCATGCACCACTGCAAACGCATATTTGGAAACATGCGGCTAAAGCCGCCAATGTGGAAATGAACCAACACGTGTTTGCGCTGGACCTGTTTCACGTATGGGCTCAACTTGCCCCGTATGTTTCTTTTGAGTCTCTGATTGTGCTCGGGGATGCCGTCATTACTGCTACGAGCAAACAGCCAGTATTGGCTAAGGATCGTGATGCTGCTGCAATCTATCAGGATCTGGTGAAGTTCGTGGAGCAATTTACCCGATTCAGAGGGCGCCCGTCCTGCGTTCGAGCATTGCCTCTGATATCACCTGGTGCTGATTCGCCCAAAGAATCAGAAGAACGACTCTCTCTGGTGGCGCATGGGATTCCACAGCGGTTGCGAACTATGTGGTGCCGGACGCGGCTTTTGCATCTGGAGCTCCCATAACGTTGGACTTAGCGTGGCCAGAGTTCAAGGTCGCTGTTGAATATGATGGCGATCATCATCGTACGAGTAAGACTCAATGGCGCCGTGACCAAGAGAAAAGGGGCATGCTGGTCGGGCGGAGATGGCTGGTCTTCATCGCCACGGCGGCAAGTATCGCTAACGAGGATACTCGTGCTGAATTCGCTTTCAACGTGGCGAGGGCGCTTGCTTCGCGCGGTGCCGTATTCGAGTTTCATGTAGTTGCCATGTCTCTTGAAGAGTTGGCGCAGAGCCTGCTGTGACCATGATGTTCGAAACGGACTGATGTAAAGGCAATATTTGTACGACCTGTTGTTGTGGTGTGTGCTTGATATTGCATGCCGTTCGATTGCGATGCCTCGTAGTGATGGATTTCGTGAATGACTAGTGTTCGATTGTGGAGGGAAATGTGTCATAGTGGTCGATTGGGGGTGTTGTCGGTGCATTGAGCGTGGATTTGCGCCAATGGGTGTGGGAGCTACGCGTGTTTGCCGTATTTTTGCTGTGGCGTCCCACGGCCCTCGGGTAATGGCTGTGACGGGTGTGGCAGGAATGGCGTCTTTCCGGGGTTTCCAGTTTGAGCGTGTGGGATGGGGAAAATGTAAAACGATTGACTTAGCTGTTGTCCCACGCTTTTGTGGGATGGCAACTCTGGAATGGGCAAATTCGTCGTGGCGTCCCACAACGATGTTAAAACTCGACCATGATGCAAGCCGACCGAACGCTTCGGTGGTCATCTGGCCGCTGTGACCCCACAATGATGATGGGAAACTCGGTCATAATGTAGGCAGGCGAACGTTTCGCGGCCATATGGCCGTCCTGCCCTGCAGTGATGTTGAGAAAATGCGGTCACGGTGCATGAGGAGAACCGTTGACCTGCGTGTTTCAGTGGTCGCGAACTGCATATGCGCTAAAAAAAGCTCTGCAGTGGATTGCATGAATCCAATGCAGAGCCTTATTGGTTGCTGTGAACGCGACTAACGCAGCGATTTCACTCGCTCAGGGCCTTGTCTACCACGACGGTGGCCTCGTCGAGCACCTTGTCCAGAGCCTCGGGGGAGACGAAGGACTCGGCGTACACCTTGTAGATGTTCTCGGTGCCGGAGGGGCGGGCGGCGAACCAGTTGTCCTTGGTGGTGACCTTCAGACCGCCGATCTTGGCGTGGTTGCCGGTGCCTCGGTCAGCTTGGCGGTGATGTCTTCGCCAGCCAGCTGCGTGGCGGCCACATCATCACCGGTCAGCTTGGCGAACTTGGCCTTCTGCTCCAGCGTGGTCGGGGTGTCGACGCGCTTGTACCAAGACTCGCCGAAGCGCTCGACCTGCTCCTGGTGAAGCTGGGCCGGGTTCTTGCCGGTCTTGGCGGTGATCTCGGCGGCCAGCAGGTCGGGGATCAGACCATCCTTATCGGTGGTCCACACGCGGCCGTCCTTGCGCAGGAAGCTCATGCCGGAGCTCTCCTCGCGCCGAAGGCGACTTCGCCGCTGAACAGCGGGTCCACGAACCACTTGAAGCCCACCGGCACTTCGATGACCTTCGCGTTGATCGATGCGGCCACGCGGTCGATCAGGGAAGAGGAGACCAGCGTCTTGCCCACGGCTGCGCCTCAGGCCAGCCCGGACGGTTGCCGCCGAACAGGTACTCCACGCACACGGCGATGTAGTGGTTCGGGTTCATCACGCCCCAGTTCGGGCAGACGATGCCGTGACGGTCGGCGTCCGGGTCGGTGCCGCCGACCAGATCGTACTTGTCCCAAGCGCCGGCGTTGAGCTCGTCGACCAGGCCCTTCATGGCGTACGGGGAAGACGGGTCCATGCGGATCTTGCCGTCGTGGTCGATGGTCATGAAGCGCCAGGTCGGGTCGACCTCAGGACGCACCACGCCGATGTTCAGGCCGTACTTCTCGTTGATGAGCGGCCAGTAGTTCACGGAAGCGCCGCCGAGCGGATCGATGCCCAGACGCACGCCGGAGTTGCGGATCACGTCGAAGTCGATGACGTTCTCCAGGTCGTCCACGTAGTGCTCGCGGAAGTCGAAGCCCTCGACGTACTCGGACTTGATGGCCTCCTCGTAGGGCACACGCTTGATGGACTTGAAGTCGCCGAGCAGCTCGTTGGCGCGAGCGGCGATGGATTGGTGGTCTCGGCCGGAGCCGGGCCGCCGGTGACGGGGTCGTACTTGAAGCCACCGTCGGTGGGCGGGTTGTGGGACGGCGTGACGACGATGCCGTCGGCGAGGCCCTCGCCCTCGAAGCGCTGGGTGCCGTCGGCCGCACGGTTGTGGGTCAGGATGGCCTGGGAGACCACCGGGGTGGGCACGAAGTCGTCACGGGAATCGACGCGTACGTGCACGCCGTTGGCGACGAGCACCTCGATGGCGGTCTTCTTGGCCGGGCCGGACAGCGCGTGGGTGTCGGAGCCGAGGTACAGCGGGCCGGTGACGCCGGCCTTCTTGCGGTATTCGGCGATGGCCTGGGAGATGGCGATGATGTGGGCCTCGTTGAACGAGGTCTTCAGGGACGATCCGCGGTGACCGGAGGTGCCGAAGATGACACGCTGCTCGGGGACTTCGGGATCGGGGACGAGGTCATAGTATTTGCCGATAACCTCATCGACATTGATCAGATCTGCTGGGGTGGCGGGCTGACCCGCATTGTTTGCTACCATGTTCCCTATTCTGCCACGTTTTTCGCCACGTTGGGTACTCTTATGTTAAGAGTTGTCAACTTTTGTGCGAATCGTGTGCCGGTTGTCTAGCGCTTGGTCATTTCCTTCTCGATTTCCTCCAGCGACTTGCCCTTGGTCTCGGGCACCAAGCGCAGCACGAACGGGATGGACAGGGCCGAGAACACGCCGAAAATCGCGAACGGGCCGCCCACATTGTTGCCGAACGCATCGAGCAGCACGAGGAAGAACTGGGAGACGATGAAGTTGCCCAGCCAGTTCGCCGCCGAGCCGAAGGAGGAGCCGATGCCGCGCACGCTCAGCGGGAAGATCTCGCCGATAAGCACCCAGCGATCGGGCCCCACGAGACCGCAAAGCCGAGGATATAGAAAGCGATGAGAATCATCGTCGGCACGGCCAGCACGGCCACGTCGCCCACGAAGTTCATCACGGCGAGCACTGCGAGCGAAACGGTCATCACGATGGAACCGAAGATCAGCACGCCCTTGCGCGGGAAACGATCCATGATAAGCGTGGCCACGATGGTGCTCACGAAGTTCACCACGCCGATGCCACCGACACCCAGATCGCGTCGCCTTCAGGGAAGCCGAAGCCCTTGATGAACACCTGCGGCAGGAAGTAGATCACCGAGTTGATGCCCACGAGCTGCTGGAACAGCATGATACCGATGGCGGCCACCAGCGCCGGACGAGCGATACGGAACAGTTCGCGCACACCACCCTTGGTGTCCTGTGCGGCCACGGCCTTGATCTCGTCCAGCTCAATCTGCACCTGGGTCTGATCCACGTCCTTGCGAATCAGCGTAAGCACTTTGAAGGCGTTGCGGGTGTCGCCCTTGTTCACCAGATAACGCGGGGATTCGGGCAGCAACAGGCCGCCGAGCAGCAACAAGGCGGCCGGCACCAGCGCCGAACCGAGCATCCAGCGCCAGTCGCGGATGCCGAAGAGGTTGTGGTTCAGGAATCCGAGGTTGGAGGCGTAGGCCAGCAGAATGCCGAAGGTGACCATGAGCTGGAACAGCGTGGACAGCGAGCCGCGACGCTCCTTCGGCGCCAGTTCGGCCAAGTACGCCGGGGTCAGGGCGGAGGCCGCGCCGACCGCGAGGCCCAGGATGATGCGGGCGCACACCATCATCGCGAATCCGGTGGAGGAGGCGCACAGGCCTGAGCCGAGCAGGAACAGCAGCGCGGAGACGATGAGCAGCTTCTTGCGGCCGAACCGGTCAGACAGCGCGCCGATCGACAACGCGCCTGCGCACGAGCCGATCAGCACCGAGGAGGTGATGAAGCCGGTCTGGGAGACGCTCAGGCCGAAGTCCGATTCGATAAGCGGGGAGGCGCCGGAGATAATGCCGGTGTCGAAACCGAACAGCATGCCGCCGAGCGCGCCGAAGGTGAAGATGAATGCGCTGTTGAGCGGGAAGCGCGTGGAGAAGCCGCGTGATTCGGCGGCTTCGAGGTCCTCGATTGCGTTTGCTGCCGCGTTTGTGGCCGCGTCCGCCACCCCGGCCACGCCGGTTTCGATGGTTTCGATTGCGGTGGCCGCTGCACCGGTTGCGCCGGTCTCCTGTGCCGCGGATGCCGTCTGCTTCGATACGGGTGATGCCGTCGTCGTCATTGCCTTGTCCTTTCGCCGTTGACGGGCCGCGCCTGCCGCGTGGCCCCTCTGCCGCATGCAAGGTCAGGCTTCGATTGCCTGAAGTCGCCCGAAAACAAAAAAGACCTGGAACAACGTGGAATTCGCATATTACGATACGCAAATTCCACGTCACTCCAGGTCTTGCCTCATTTTGAGTAACAACCTGCTACGCAACGTGTGTGAAAGATAGGATACGACTTTCTCGGTCGCGACACTCCGAATAGGCGGCAAAAAACGATGATTTTTGACAACGATTGCAGGATTCTGCATGGTGGAATGAAGTCGGAATGGGCGCTGCGGCAAATACGGAGAACGGGTGCGGCGGAACACCATAGCGGAACGCTATCGCGGAGCACCGTAGCGCATAGTTGCCGTTTCGCGATGCTTTGCCGGCATTGCCGTGCTTTTGGGGCACCCAGCGCCGATAATGGAACACAGTGGCATACGGCAGCAAGGAGGAACCGTGGCGAACGCATCGAACGCAACGCCTGCAGTGATTGCGGCGTGCATCGTTGATGCCGTCGGCGGCTCCGCGAACATCACCAACCTGACCCATTGCGCCACGCGACTGCACTTCGAACTGGACGACGCCGGCCAGGTCAGCCAGCACGGTCTCGAATCCATCCCCGGAGTCTCGGCGCATTCCCGCGAACCGGCAATCGTTATCAGGTCATCATCGGCGGAGCGGTCGCCTCGGTGTACGAGCAGATCGTTCGGATGCAGGCAGCGCGATTGACTCCGGCAACGCAATTACCATCGGCGGCGTCGCGGCCAACGCAGTCCGCGCAATCCACTCAGTCAACGCAATCCACTCAGTCAACGCAATCCACTCAGTCAACGCAATCCACTCAGCCTACGCAGCCTACGCAGTCCGCGCCGAACCTTTCCGACGACGTCGCACCATTGCGCGATACCGACACCGAGCAGAGTCACGGCCCAGCCAATACATCCCGTCACTTCACGCCTCGTACCGTCCGCGAGTGGGGCAGTGCCGCCCGCGCTTGGGCTGCCGCGTTTTTCGACTACCTGTCTGACTCGTTCCGCCCGATTCTGGGTGTACTGCTCGGTGCCTCGCTGGTCATCGCCATCGTCAACGTGATCGTTGCACTCGGCATCGTGCCTGACGGCGAGACCTCCGCCGGCTGGATACTACTCAGGGCGATTTGGGAGGGTGTGTTCACCGTTCTGCCGATTATGATGCTTACAATGCGGCCAAGAAACTGGACGTCGACCCTTGGCTCGGCGGTGCGATTATGGCCGCGCTTATGACCCCGCAGCTTACTGGCGTGATGTCCGGAATGTCCGGGACGTCCGTATCCAGCGCTCTCTCCGGGAGATTCAATGCTCGGCCACCGCCGTATTCGGCGCCGAAACCTGCACCGTGTCGGCGTTCGGCATACCGATTCAACTCAACGACTACAGTGGCAACATCTTCGTACCATTGCTCATGGCCGCCGTGCTCGCCGTGGTCTACCGCGGGCTGAAGCGCGTCATTCCCGACAGCGTACAGCTGGTGTTCGTGCCATTCCTCTCACTGGTCGTCGTTTTTGCGCTCACCATACTGGTTATCGGGCCTCTGGGAATATGGCTCGGCAGCGGGCTGGGAGCGGCCACAGCATGGCTTAACGCGCACGTGCCATTCCTGTTCGCGCTCATCATCCCGATGCTCTACCCGTTTCTCGTGCCGCTCGGTCTGCACTGGCCGTTGAACGCCTGATACTGATGAACATTCAGACGCTCGGCTACGACTTCGTCCAAGGTCCGATGGTGTATGGAACTTCGCCTGCTTCGGTGCCACCGCCGGCGTGCTCGTGCTGGCCGTACGCGGCAAGGATTCGGCCATGCGGCAGACCGCGGTGGGGGCGTTGCTCGCGGGATTGCTGGGTGGCGTTTCGGAACTGAGCCTGTACGGCATCCATCTGCATCACCGCCGCGTCTACCGCTGGCTGCTCGCCGGCTGCGCGGCCGGCGGAGTGACCAGCGCGGTGTTCGGCTGGCTGTTCCCGTCCGTGCTGCCATCCGGCAGATGGTCCGGGGCGTTACGACTACGGCATTCGCCTTCTCCTCGTTGCTGACGATTCCGGTGTTCGATCGGATGTGGGTGTACGCGCTGTCCATCGCCGTTGCGTTTGTAATGGCGATGGTGTTGACGGTGTTGTTCGGGTACCGCACGCCGTCGCGCGCCACCAAGACGCAGATGGTCTCGGCAGACGAGAACGCACGCCCGCAGGATATGGCGAGGGGGATTGACACGACCGTTGTCGGATGTGGAGTCTGCGGAAGATTCCCCATCGAGGCCTGCCTCCGATCGGACTCCTGACTCCAACGCCATCCTGTCGCCGGTCGCCGGCCGGTTGATGAATCTGGAAGCGACTGGCGATCCGGTGTTCGCCTCCCGCGCGCTGGGGGAGGGCGTAGGCGTCGTGCCGGAGACGGCCGGCGAGACGGCCGTGCTAGCACCGGTCAGTGGCACGCTGAAAACCGTGGCCCGGACCGGCCATGCCTTCGGCATTAAAACCGATGACGGCATCGAAGTGCTGGTTCATGTCGGCATTGACACCGTCAATATGGATGGCGAGGGATTCGTCGTGGCCGTGGGCAAAGGCGAGCGGATCGCGGCGGGAGAGCCACTGGCCACCGTGGATTTCGGCAAAGTCGCGGCGGCCGGGCACAGCGTTGTGGTGGTGGTGACGGTGGTCAACGCCGCTGAACTGACCGTGGTCACGCCGTTGATCGGCGACGGTAGCAGCGACGACAACGGCGGCGACTGCAAAACCGTATCAGCCGGCAGCCCGATCATCGATGTGGAACAATGACGTTGCGAAAGGATGCCATGGAAATACTGCGAGTGTTCAACAACAACGTCGTGCTCGCCAAAGGCGGCGACGGCGGCGAGGTGATTCTCACCGGCCGCGGACTGGGGTTCCAGGCCAAGCCGGGGCAGACGGTCGACGAGTCGAAAGTTGTGCGCACCTTCGTGCCATCGGACGGGCGCGACCCTGACCATCTGGCGCAGATGCTGGCGGACATTCCGCCCGAAATCATCCGCGTGGTCGTCGAATCCATGCAGGAGACAGGACTGGGGGAGCGCGAGACCGGCAGCACCACGCTGGTCATGGCCCTGTCGGACCACGTGGCGAATGCGGTGGAGCGGGTGCGGCGCGGCATCGACATCACCTACCCGCTGCTCGGCGAGGTGAGCAACCTGTACCCGCAGGAATACGCGCAGGGCGTGCGATGCTCGCATCGCTCAATGTACGGCTCGACGTCACGCTGCCGGACGGCGAGGCCACCGCGCTTGCCATGCATCTGGTCAACGCCGGCTTCGCCACCGGCGAC
>ENA-OQEX01000552-OQEX01000552.1-human-gut-metagenome-genome-assembly--contig:-NODE-552-length-19245-cov-1.991212_pt1 | contig 19245 bp, 22 predicted proteins | sample MGYA00242802_ERZ504649 | MGnify/ENA primary metagenome ERZ504649 (study PRJEB26092, sample SAMD00036194) | human gut metagenome | host: Homo sapiens | study: EMG produced TPA metagenomics assembly of...
TCCCGGACGGCAAGGGTCAGCTTTCTCACCGCCGCCATAGGCGTGCTTGCACAGGTGGACAGCCTATTGAGCGGGACGTATATGCGGGCAAGCTCGCCTCCGAGCTGGAGGTCGGCAAGGAGGCTATTCTCTCCCAGCTGGAACGGCGCTCCGCTCCCGCCGCCGGACGCAGGAAAAAACAGCGATGCGTGCCGTGCAGCAAATGGATGCTTCTCCGCAAAGCGCAGCCAACCCGGAGCGCACCCGTCACCTGCGCGCAGCAAGGCGGAAGAAACGCTGATCGCCACATTGATGCGCAATCCGGATTTTTTGACAAAAATCGAAAGCCAGATAACGCCGGAGAATTTTCTCACGGATTTCAACCGCCGCGTTTTCGCAGCCGTGTGCGCCGTGATCCAGGAGGGGCACACACCGGAGCTCGCTCTACTCTCCGCACGCTTTACCCCCGTGGAAATGGGCGCCATTGCGGGCATTCTCGCACAGGGCGCGGCAATCAGCAATACCGTCGCAGAATGCGGCGATTGTATAAAAGTGCTCTTTGAGGAAAAAGCTAAGCTTGAAACAGCGGATCCCGCTTCGGCCAGCGACGATGAGTTCCGCGCGCTTTTTCAAAAGAAGAGCGACTCCCCGTAGGCCGCCTGACAGGGGAAACGCAAAATACATAGGGTGTAGGGTGCCGTTTGCAGGCGCAAAGCCTTTGCCTCAAACGCGCATGAAAGGATGGTATGGATATGGAAAACACGGAGAAAAAGCAGTCGGTCAAAAGCTTGTTGGATAAAGGCAAAGCAAGCGGCCGCCTGACGACGCATGAGATTGATGCGGCCATCGTAGAAATGGATATGGACGTGGAGGAGCTGGACAAGCTCTACGACACGATTGAAAGCCAAAATATTGAAATTATCGACGATCTCGGAGACGCTTCCCTGGATGTGATTACGTTTGACACGCCGGATATGCCAAAGGCAGCGGATCCCGACCTTTCCATTGGGGTCGATAACAAAAATGTAGCAATGGACGATCCTGTCAAGGTCTATCTCAAAGAGATCGGCCGCGTTCCCCTGTTGAGCAGTGAGGAAGAAATTGACCTTGCCATCCGCATCAGTGAAAACGATCCGGTCGCTAAGCAGCGGCTGGCGGAGGCAAATCTGCGCCTGGTCGTCAGCATTGCAAAGCGCTATGTGGGGCGCGGCATGCAGTTCCTCGACCTGATCCAGGAGGGCAACCTCGGCCTGATCAAGGCGGTGGATAAGTTTGACTACACCAAGGGATTCAAATTTTCTACCTACGCGACCTGGTGGATTCGCCAAGCCATCACCCGCGCGATCGCGGATCAGGCGCGCACCATCCGTATCCCCGTGCATATGGTGGAAACCATCAACAAGGTGAAGAAAACCAACAGCCAGCTTCTGCACAAAAACGGGCGTGACCCGACGGCGGAGGAAATCGCCGCGGAGCTTGATATGCCGGTTGACAAGGTGCGCGAGATTCTGCGCGTCGCACAGGAGCCCGTCTCCCTTGAAACGCCCATCGGCGAGGAGGAGGATAGCCACCTGGGCGATTTCATTCCGGATGACGACGCGCTCGCCCCGGCGGACGCGGCGTCCATGCTCCTGCTCAAGGAGCAGCTCGGCGACGTGCTCAAAACGCTCACGCCGCGGGAGGAAAAGGTGCTCTCCCTGCGCTTCGGGCTGGAGGATGGCCACCCGCGCACGCTAGAGGAGGTCGGCAAAGAATTCAACGTCACCCGTGAGCGCATCCGTCAGATCGAGCGAAGGCGCTGCGAAAATTGCGCCATCCGAGCCGCAGCAAAAAACTCAAGGATTTTCTGGATTGATTGCAAAACGCCTGTCGGACCAATCCGGCAGGGCGTTTCTATGGTTCATGTAGCACGCAAATGAGCCTAATTTCCGGCAGCAAGCATTGATCGGCCGCAGTAAAGAGGACGCATATCCCCTGACCATGCTTTTCTTTCTGATACCGCGTCCCAAAAAGCGTAAAAATGTCCTCTTTCTCCGAAAAAGAGCAGCATAGACTTGATTTCTATCCGAGATTATTATAAACTATCTTTGATATCATAAGGCGATTGCGGCATGAGGAAAATTGGAGCAGGATAGCAGCTGGTAATCCATCGGCTGCTTTTTCGGTTTCATTCAGGAAATGTTGCCAAGGCCTTTATTATGGCAGATCATCGAGGGAACAGGCCTTCAGATGAACTGAGAGGGATGGGCAAGCGTTTATGAAGCTTCTGGAAGAGCGAATTTTGCGGGACGGCAAAGTTTTGGGCGATGACATTTTAAAAGTCGATATGTTTTTAAACCATCAAATCGACGTTACTCTGCTCAATGAGATCGGGAAGGAATTCCACCGCTTATTCCAATCCGCACCCATCAATAAAATTTTAACGATCGAGGCATCAGGTATAGGGATCGCGTGCATTGCGGCGCAATATTTCTCTGTGCCTGTTGTTTTTGCCAAAAAAGGGGCGCACCGCAATGTGGGAGAAACCTCTATACCAGCGAGGTTTTCTCCTTCACAAAAAATAAAGCCTATCTGATCGGGGTTTCAAAAGATTATCTTGGGCCGGACGATCATGTGCTCGTTATCGATGATTTCTTGGCAAATGGGCGCGCGCTCATCGGGCTCAAGGACATTCTCGATCAGGCAGGATCTACGCTGGAGGGGATCGGAATCGTGATTGAAAAGGCTTCCAGCCGGGCGGAGCGCTCATTCGAGGGATGGGTATCCATCTGGAATCTCTGGCCATCGTAGAATCCATGAAAAACGGCACGGTCGTATTTACATCACAGGACTGTTAGGAAAGGGGCCGGGCTTCCGGCGCTTTTCCGTAACATAAAAATATTTTGGAGGAATCAAAAATGAAGAAGTTCACCAAGGCGCTCGCCCTGCTGATGGCTCTTGCAATGGTTTTCGCCCTTGCGGCCTGTTCTGGCGGCGGCGACACGGGAGAATCATCCAACAACAATGCATCTGAGGCTCCAAAAGCACGTTCGCTCCTGTTGCAAAAGGGCAGATCAAAGTCGGCGTTATCCACATTGGAAATCCGAAGGACACCTCCGGCTACACCCACGCGCATGACCAAGGAATTGTGGACATGCAGAAAACGCTCGGCCTGCAAGACAACCAGATTATTCGCAAGAATAACATTGACGACCAGGATAAAAAGCGATTGAAACTGCCATTAGGGAATGTATAGAAGAGGGCTGCAATATCATCTTTGGCACAAGCTACGGCTATATGGATACAATGGAGCAGCTCGCTGCGGAGTATCCGGAGGTCATCTTCTCCCACTGCTCCGGCTACAAGAATAATGGTAAAAACCTCAACAATTATTTCGGCCGCATCTATGAGGCTCGTTATCTCACCGGCATTGCAGCCGGCCTGAAAACCAAAAGCAACAAGATCGGCTATGTTGCCGCACAGGGAAGCAGCAACCCCGAGGTCACCGGTGGTATCGACGCATTTGCCCTCGGTGTTAAGAGCGTGAATAAAGACGCCAAAGTCTATGTAAAAGTAACCAACACTTGGTTTGACTTGAATAAGGAAAAGAGCGCCGCCATCGCCCTGCTTGATCTTGGCTGCGACGTCATCGCTCAGCATCAGGATACCGCTCAGCCGCAGATCGCCGCTGAGGAAAGAGGCGTTTGGGGCTGCGGCTACAACTCGGATATGACTGCTGAAGCTCCCAAGCGCATTTGACCGCCACGGTTTGGAATTGGGGCGTGTACTACACGCAAGCCGTAAAGCAGGTCATCGACGGCACCTGGACGCCGACCAACTATTTCGACGGCATGAAGGAAGGCCTCGTAGATATTTCCCCGCTGTCCGCCAACTGTGCGGATGGAACAAAAGAAGCGATTGAGAAAGCAAGAGCTTCGATTGTTGACGGCACCCTGAAAGTTTTGCCGGCCCGCTGAAGGATAACACCGGCAAAGAGCAGGTCAAGAGCGGCGACTATCTCAAGGATGACTATATCGCCGGCAAGCTCAACTGGTATGTTGATAACGTGGAAGCGAAATAAAAACAGCAATCTTTAAGAAGATGGGTGGTATCTCATTTGGATACGGTTGAACAAAACTTTGCGATTGAACTCAAACACATTACAAAGACCTTTGGCCCGGTTGTCGCCAATGATGATATCAGCCTGTCCGTCAAGCAGGGCGAGATTCTCGCCCTGCTTGGCGAAAATGGGTCCGGTAAGACAACGCTGATGAATATGCTATCCGGCATTTACCATCCGGATAGCGGCACAATCTACGTTCGGGGCGAGCGGCGCACGATCGCTTCCCCCATGATGCGCTGTCGCTCGGCATCGGCATGATCCACCAGCATTTCAAGCTGGTGGATGTTTTCACTGCGCAGGACAACATTGTCATGGGCACGGAAAAAGATCGCCGCCTGCGAAAAAAAGCGCTGGCAGGAGAAATCACTTCCCTCTGTCAAAAATATGGTTTGGAAATTGACCCACTGAAAAAAACCTACAACATGTCCGTTAGTGAAAAGCAAACGGTTGAGATTCTCAAGGTGCTTTACCGAGGCGCGGACATCTTAATCCTCGATGAGCCGACGGCTGTGCTCACGCCACAGGAAACGGACAAGCTCTTCTCCATCCTGCGCAGCATGCGTGACCAGGGCTGCGCCGTGATCATTATTACGCATAAATTGAACGAAGTGCTCGCCATCAGCGACCGCGTAACCATCCTGCGCAAGGGGAAAAGCGTTGCCACGGTGGCGACGGCGGAAACCAACGCTCAGGAGCTCACAGACTGATGGTTGGCAAAAAGGTATCCCTACAAATTGAAAGGCCCTGTGTGAAACAGGAAAAGGCCCTGTTTGAAGTGCATCATCTCTCCGTGCGCAATGAAGACGGCGTCTATGCGCTCAACGATATCTCCTTCGACTTAAACGGCGGCGAAATTCTCGGCGTTGCAGGCGTTGCAGGCAGCGGACAGAAGGAGCTGTGCGAAACCGTCGCCGGCCTGATGCACGCGGAAAAGGGTGCGATCCTTTATAAAAAAGAAAATATCGTGGGCAAATCGCCCCGTGAAATTATAAAGATGGGCATCAGCATGAGCTTTATACCAGAGGATAGGCTGGGCATGGGCCTGGTTGCCTCCATGGGTATGACGGATAACATGCTGCTCAAATCCTACAAAAACGGAAAATCCCCTTTTATCAATAAAAAACCGGCAAGGGAGCTCGCCCTGCGGCTGATTGATACGCTCGAAATCGTCACGCCCGGCGTGACGACCCCGGTTTCCCGCCTTTCTGGCGGCAATGTGCAAAAGGTGTTGCTTGGGCGCGAAATTGAATCCGAGCCGCAGCTACTGATCACGGCTTACCCAGTGCGCGGGTTGGATATCAACTCCTCCTACACGATTTACGACCTACTCAATGAGCAGAAGAAAAAAGGCGTGGCAGTGCTCTTCATCGGAGAAGATCTCGATGTGCTGCTGGAGCTGTGCGACCGGATCATGGTGCTGTGCCATGGAGCGGTCACCGGCATTCTAGAGGCACAGAGCGCCACCAAAGAGCAAATCGGCCTCCTCATGGCCGGAGAAACGATCAAAAAGGAGGCAGACGCCCAATGAGTAAGCCTACCCCATCCTCTTTGGCGACCCGGCGCAGTTCGCCGGAACCGCTGCTCCGTGTGGTAAAAAAGCCAGAGCTCCCACCATGGCAGGCCTCACTGCTCCGCGTGGTGCATTTCTCCTTGCCATCGCCGCAGGGGCGCTATTCATCCTGATGCTGGGGCAAAACCCGCTGAACGTTTATGCGAGATGATCCGCGGCTGCTTCCGCAGCAAAATTGCCATTCAGTCCACGGTGAAAATCGGCATTCCTCTGTTGGTCACTTCTCTCGGCGTGACCCTTGCCTTCAAAATGAAGTTTTGGAATATCGGCGCGGAGGGGCAGCTGATTATGGGCGCGGTGTTCGCCACATATTTTGCGCTGTTTCACAGCGATTGGCCGCACCTTTTGCTGATGCTGGCCTGTTTCCTGGCCGGTATAATCGGGGGCGGCCTCTGGGGGCTGATCCCCGCTGTATTTAAGGCGCGCTTCAACACCAATGAAACACTGTTGACGCTGATGCTCAACTATATTGCCTATTATATCGTCGATTACCTGCGCCAAGGGCCGTGGCAGGATCCGGAGGCGCGCGGCTTCCCTAAAATCGCTACTTTTGATCCGAACGCCTACCTCGGCAAAATTTTCGGCGTGCAGTTCGATGGATCATCGGTCTCCTGCTTGTGGTGCTTGTATTCGTTTACCTGCGCTATACCAAAAGCGGCTATGAAATCAGCGTGGTGGGCGAAAGCCAGGCCACGGCCCGGTATGCCGGCATCAACGTGAAGCGCGTGATGATCGTAACGATGGTTCTCAGCGGGGCAATCTCCGGCATTGCCGGCATGCTCCAGGTTACCGGCACCGATTTTACACTCTCCACAGGCGTTGCGAGCGGTGTGGGCTTTACGGCAATTATTGTCGCCTGGCTTGGCCAGCTCAATCCCTTTGTGATTCTTGTTTTTACAGCGTTTTTTAGCATTCTGGAAAAGGGCAGCGGCGTGATTCAAACCGCATTCGGCCTTTCCTCCTATGCCGCGGATATTTTACAGGGCGTGATCCTGTTTTTCATTCTGGGATGTGAATTTTTCATTCGCTACTCCTTTGCGTTTCGCAAGAAAGGGGCAACGCCAAATGAACACCTTTGTTAACTTTCTGCACGCCGCGCTTTTGGCTGGCACGCCCTGATGTTTGGCACGCTCGGCGAAATTGTCACGGAAAAAGCGGGCAACCTGAATCTTGGCGTGGAGGGTATGATGTCCATTGGCGCCATCGCAGGGTTTTATGTGGGCTTTACCACACAAAACATTGTGCTCGCTGTGCTTGGCGCATTTCTCGCAGGCCTCCTCTCCGCCCTCATCTATGCGTTTTTGACTGTTACGCTCAAAGCAAACCAAAACGTGACAGGCCTTACCTTGACGATTTTTGGCGTGGGTTTCGCCAATTTTTTCGGGGATTTTCTGCGCGAATCGGCCGGAATCGACGTGCTGAAGCTATCGGATAAAATCACTAACACTGTGCAGGCGATTCATATTCCCGTGCTCAGCGACATCCCCTATGTTGGAAAGCTCTTTTTTCAATATAACCCCTTCGTTTATTTTGGGATTCTTCTATGCATTTTGATGGGCATATACATCCTGCACACGCGCAAAGGCCTCAACCTCTGCGCGGTTGGTGAAAATCCCGGCGCGGCCGATGCGGCGGGCGTTAACGTCACCCGTGTGAAATATTTCAATATCCTGCTCGGCGGCGGGGTCTGCGGCATTGGCGGCGCCTACATCTCGCTGGTGCTCTGCGGCGGCATTTGGGTAACCGACAGCGTCAACGGCCTTGGATGGATCGCCGTAGCGCTCGTGATCTTTGCAAGCTGGAACCCATTCAAGGCGATTCTCGGCTCCTTTATCTTTGGCGCGTTCAACATCCTAAAATTTTATATTCCAAAAAACATCGTCACCATCCCGGAGGCAATTTTCGACATGCTGCCCTTCCTCGTGACAGCCATCGTGCTGATCGTCACCTCTATCCGGAAGAGCAAAGAGAACACCCAACCGCAGGCTGTGGGATAAATTATTTCCGGGAGGAGCGGTAGCCGCAAAATTAAAGCTTTACAAACCGGCCGTTGCAGATGCGTTCTGCAACGCGGTTTGATAAAGACGCACACGCCAGCCTTGGGGTAACCGCTGCCCTGCTGATAGGTTTACAAGGCTTGAACCCTGTGTGGTTATGAAGACGTTCTCTCGTGGCGCCTTAGAAGCCGCCTCCTCGTTGAGAAAAATCTGTTGCAGTAATGTGAAACACTTCGCAACAGATTTTTGATAGGCACTTTTATTCGGAAAGGATTTTTTGTAGGGACGATCCGTCTACCCGATATGCTCTGAATTCCTGCCCGTACGCGTCTTTCCGGTATAGCAACAGAAGATTCCCGCCCTCATCCATATTGATCCGGTCAAGAAATGGATATTCTGAATCACTGTCCATCTGGAGCCGGGTAATCTCCCCCGTCTGCGTATGTACTGCATAGATAACGGGCTTTCCAGCCTCCGCTGACCGGGCAAGACTATTTTTTTGAAAATACAGATAGGGCGTTTTTTCACTGTTATACAGGCTCTCTAAATTCCCTGCAAAATCATACTCCTGATCTGTTCCAAATAACAGCTCATAATGTTCCCCCCTCCGGATAAAAAGCGAAGCGCGCAAGTGCTATAATCCTTCACGACCAACAGGTTGCCGACAATATCCATGTGCAGCGGGGCGCCAATTTCTTTACCGATCTCCGCCTCCTCCGTTTGGGAGAGTAGTTTCCCATTGCCATCGTAGGTGTAAAGGTAGCAGTGATCCTCCCCGTTTTTTTTCTGCCTGCCCAGGCCATAGATCTTGCCGTCAGCGGCGCAGGCAACCTCGAGAACCGTGCCCCGGCTGTTCTGCTCGCCCCCTGATAGAAAAATTCATTTTTCAGGATCGTTTTGCGCTGTCCGGTTTTTCCATCGTATTTCTCGATCTCCGTGACGATAGAATCTTCCTCTTGGCGGGGGACGTAGCCAATGAATTCCGTTGCCGACAGCTTGCTGAGGTTGATCAGCGCGGCCACGTTTTTCCGCTTTCGCCACAACGCTAAACTTTTTATCCTTCGTATCAATCCGAATCAAATTGTTGATATCGGCGCCGCCAGCATCCGCACTGCCATACCAAGTGTAAAAATATCGCCCGTCCATGAAAACCGCATCCCCGCTGGAGGCGGTCGTATTGGCGATCTGGCCGACCTGTGTGGCCTTCTGCGTTTGCCATCATAAATCGCAAAACTGGTGATGTTGGAATCCTGCTCTCCATCCAGCCCTGCATAGCTCATACAAAAAAGATCCCCGCAGAAATTGCTCAGGTAGCGGATTTTTTTTGCCTCACCCTTTGCGGAAGATGAATCAAACAGCAATTGGGCCTGCTGGTTGGAAATCCGCTTCGGCGCAGAGGGATTTTTGAGGGAGAATGGGAGCGTTTCCGAGGAAGCCGAACGCAGGGAGCTTGGCTCCTGCTCCGAGCCTGTCGTCTGCTCCGGATCACTCCGCTGCGTGCCGCCGCAGCCTGTAAGGAGCAGAAGGAACAACATCAGAAAAGATAGGAAAGCGGCAAGCCCCTTGGCATGCATGCCCTGTCACCCTTTCATTCGTTAATACCCAATCGCATTCTGACCTACACCCATTTTATTCGTATTTACTTTCCAAAGTTGAGTAAAACTTCTCGTAAATTTTCCGTCGGCATAAATTCCATGTCCATACTTAGGGAAGTAGTAAGGATCTACAATATAATAAGAATTTCGAGCCGGATCTGGATTATCGCGATTGGGATTTGAATATCCCACTAAATTTGTGTAATGTCCATCCGTTTTATAGGGCCAGTAAACAGTATCATAAGAGGCTAATGTGAAAATAATCGGTGCATTTATTTTACTATACATCGTGCGAACACAGTTTAGAAAATCCGCTTCGCCAGAAACAAGGCGGCGAACGTAAGTATTTCTGCTTTGCATTTTGTTTAAATAATTCAATACCGTCTGCATAGCCGGCCCTCGCCCAACCGCATTTTGAATGGTGGTTTGAGAAGGTACCGTTTGCGACGAGTGTGCTTTTTTAATATACTTTAAAATCTGTTGAACCGTAGCCGGAGCGCATTTGGTATTATCCTCTTGCATAACGGCATCAACATTTAAAACGGCGGTACTGCCCGCACGCGTACTCGGCTGCCCTTCTGATGCCAACCGATCTGTCAAATCCCATTTTTCTTTCACTTGCTCTTTCTGTTCCGGCGTTAGATCTGGATTTGCAAGCGCTTCCATTAGAATCTCATCATTGGTTTGGCCAATCTCCGAGGGCATCAGACCGCCCTCACTTGCCGAGCCTAAAGCAGACGCCTGTGTGACCGCCAGAACAGCGACAAGTACCGTTGCTACAACTCCAAAAGCTCTTCTCTTTTTCATTTCTTTGTCTCCCTTCCATTAATATATCCATAATTGGGGACAACCTTATTATATATATCATTCTATAATTTGTCAATATATATAATACTATTTATCTATTCTATGTATTCATTGCAAAATAAAAATACGCCGCGAACCCGCGGCGTATTTTTTATATCACACTTCCCTGTTATTGCCCCTTCTTCTTGTAATATATCCGTTGGAACGCTTTGACGACCTCCACGATTGGAATAACTAGAAACGCCAACAGCATCGCCTCAAAATACTCCATTGCCGTCAGCGGAACGAGACGGAAAGCATCGGCCAAAAATGGCACATAGATCACCGTTGTCGTCAGCAGCACGGAGAGCACCATTGCGCCATAGAGCACCCAGTTGTGGCTTCCGCGCAGGCCCATGGCCAATACGGAGCCATGCTGCGAGCGCATGTTGAAAGCGTGGAACACCTCGCACATGGAAAGCGTCAGGAACGCCATCGTGATCGCATGGTTGTGAAGGCCGGTTACATCGTCCACATTATTGTAACCGAGCGCATAGGCGAAAATTGTCTGCGCCGCAATTAAAATGCCCTGATATAAGAGCTCCGGCCCAAGGCCGCCCGCAAAAATGCCGTCTGTAGAGCTGCGCGGCTTTCGCTTCATCAAATCGCGCTCGCCGCGCTCCATGCCAAGGCCAATGGCGGGGATGCTATCCGTAATCAGGTTGATCCACAACAGGTGAACCGGAAGCAGGATCGTAAATGGACCGCCTGTCAGCGCGCCGAGCCCGATGGTAGCCACCAGGATACATACAACCTCACTAAGGTTGGAGGAGAGCAGGAACTGGATGGTTTTGCGGATATTATCATAAATCCGCCGGCCCTCCTCCACAGCGGAGACAATGGTGGCAAAATTATCATCTGCCAGCACCATATCGGCCACGTTTTTCGTCACGTCCGTGCCTGTGATGCCCATGCCGATTCCAATATCGGCTGTTTTAATCGCCGGGGCATCGTTCACGCCGTCGCCCGTCATTGCTGTGACCATGCCGCGTTTTTCCATGCGCTGACGATGCGCACCTTATGCTCCGGCTGCACACGGGCATAAACGGAATACTGATCCACTTGGCGCTCAAACGTCTCGTCATCCATCTCGCTGAGCTCTGCGCCGGTGATGGCCCCGCTGGCATCCTCAATGATGCCGAGCTCCTTTGCAATTGCCACGGCCGTATCGCGGTGGTCGCCCGTAATCATAATCGGCCGGATACCCGCCTCGCGACATTCCGCCACGGCAGCCTTCACCTCCGGCCGAACCGGATCGATCATGCCGGTCAGGCCGATAAAAATAAGCTCCTGCTCCAGCTGCTCCGGCTCAAAGGAATCCGGCAGGCTGCCATAGGCACGGTAGGCCGCTGCCAGCACGCGCAAGGCTTTATCCGCCATCGCTTTATTCTGTTGCAGGATTTCTTCGCGCTTCTCCTGCGTCAGCGGGATTGCCTCGCCGCCTTCCCATATCTTTGTGCAGCGGCTGAGCACCACATCGGGAGCGCCCTTGGTATACTGAATATATTGCCCCTCCTGCGCTCATGGACAGTGGACATCATCTTCCGCATGGAGTCAAACGGCGCTTCTCCCACGCGCGGAAGAGCTTTTTTCAGTTCCTTTTTGTTGAGCGATAATGAGAGGCCATAGGAGACGAGCGCCGCCTCCGTTGGCTCCCCTACCACGCTCCCATCGTCCTTTACCTCTGCATCCGTGCAAAGTGCCATCGCCTGTGCAAGCAAAGGTTCCTCTGCGCCGAAATGCTCGACGACAGTCATTTTATTCTGCGTGAGCGTCCCCGTTTTATCCGAGCAGATGATCTGTGCGCAGCCCAACGTTTCCACAGCGGTGAGCTTGCGGATGACGGCGTTGCGCTTTGACATATTGGTCACGCCAATGGAGAGCACGATCGTCACAACGGCTGCCAACCCCTCCGGAATCGCCGCAACCGCCAGGCTGACTGCGATCAGAAAGGTATCGAGAATCGCTTGCAGGTGGAAATCATGCCCGCGCAGCAAACCGAAGGCAAAGATGAACACACAGATACCGAGCACCAGCCAAGTCAGAATTTTACTCAGCTGCGTCAGCTTTTTCTGAAGCGGCGTTTCACCATCCTCCGCCTGGGTGATAGCCGTTGCGATCTTGCCCATCTCCGTGTGCATCCCGGTCGCCGTAACGACCGCCTTGCCGCGGCCATAGGCAACCGTGCTGCCCATGTAGCCATATTCTTACGATCGCCAAGCGCCACATCCTGCCCCTTGGGAACAAGCCTATCCACAAGCTTGCTCACCGGAACACTCTCGCCAGTCAGCGCGGATTCCTCAACCTTCATCTTGCGCATTCAAACAGGCGGCAATCCGCCGGAACCGCGTCGCCCGCCTCTAGCACAAGCACATCGCCCACGGCGATTTCTTCACTTTTTACGGTGATCAGCTCGCCATCCCGCAGCACCTTGCTGGTGGCCGCCGCCATTTTCTGAAGGGCTTCGATTGCCTTTTCAGCCTTACTCTCCTGATATACGCCCAACACAGCGTTCAGGATAACGACCACCAGAATGATGACGACGTCCGCATAGCCTTCCTTCTCATGGCCGAGCGCTGCCGTAACAGCGGAAACGACCGCAGCGCCGATCAGCACGAGAATCATTGGGTTGAGAAGCTGCTCGATAAACCGGCGCAGGATGGATTTCTTTTTCGCCTCCTCCAGCTGTTTTTACCGTCGCGCGCAAGGCGCTGCGAGGCCTGAGCGCCACTGAGGCCGTTCGGTGTGCTTTCCACTGCTGAAAATACATCCGAGATGTTTTCCAGATAGTATTTTTTCACTGTTCTTCTGCCTTCCTTCTATTGTGTTCCAACAGCTATCTATTAATCAACCGTCCTTCTAAGACGGATTGTGCCCAAAAAAATCAAAAATCCTTCAGCAGAGAGAAATCTGCTGAAGGTCTTGCTTCCATTTTCATGGATCGCAGCCAGACGCATCTGCGCCGTGTGTTGACATGCGATTGCCAAGCTACTCCCCTTCACCGGCCCGGCCGGAAAAGTGATCTTTATGTTATCTTTATCATACCATGATTTTCCGTGAAGTCAATTGCTGGATACAAAATTTAAAAACCATTCATACTCTATTCACATTGGCTGCAAGCTGCTCAATATGCAAGAGGTATCTACAGCTCTTCCACTATAAGCTTTCGCAAGCATTTCGTTTTTTATTCGCGGAGCTTCGATTCATATCCTAAAAGATAGCGTTCAAAACAAAAATAAAAGAAATCAAAAAAATAAATCGTATAAATTGACTTTTTCATACATTGATGTTATAGTAAATAAAGCATGCGACATTTTTCAATCAAATCTGACGGGAGGCCCTATTTATGAAACGAATCATCTGCCTAATTATGGTATGCCTGTTCGCACTCTGCGCCCTGACCGCCTGCAAAAAGAATGGGCCCACGATTATGGGGAACGACGGCGCGACCTATGAGCAAGTGGTCGACAAGGATGGCAACCCTGTTACCGATCCATCCGGCAACCCGGTTGTAATCGCCCCAAAAGGGACGGATGCATCCGGAAATGAACAGGAGGACGCCACACAGAGCCTTACCATCCCGTATCTTCCTCGTCCGGCAAAACGATTGAATCCCCAGGTTACCGTGTGGACATTCCGAAAGACTGGGAGATGAAATCCAGCGCAGCCGATCCAATTTTAGAAAACAAAGAGGAAACGCTCCAGATCTCTATTATGGATAAAAGTGCCGTTGCCAAGAATCGGAAAGAATATGCCGAAACCGCCCGCAACAGCTTGATGCAGGTTGCAATACGCCCAGTGAAATTACGGAAACCACCATTGCAGGGAATTCGGCCAGCAAATTCACTTCCTCCGTTCAAAAGGATGATGACACAAAGCTCTTTTCCGTTTTCTACATTGTGGAAAATAACGGTAAAATTTACGTACTCTCCGGCACGGCAAAAAGCGAAAACGAGTTTCAGTCAGCTGATTTCGACACAATCTTCAACAACAGCATTCAATTTAAATAAGAAGCTTTACAAATCAAAAAGCACGCACTGGAAACAAAACTTTCTATGCGTGCTTTTTTCTTCGGTTTGACCAGTTGCGGCTATGCTTGCGGCGGAGGCAAAGTGTTGATATAATGAAATTAAAAATCCAGAAAGCATCCAAAATTGTTGTGCAATTATAAAACCGCCTATTGAGATGATTCAGAAAAGGAGTTGTTCTGTTATGAAACGAAGCCTTGGTTTGCTGCTGGCCGCCGCCCTATTGGCCGGGCTGCTGACAGCCTGCTCCAAAGAAGAAAAAGGGCCGGAAAACACAAGCTCCGCCGCATCTGTTACCGCTAAAGTGCAAACCACTGCCGCGGAGCTCATGAGCGGGGAACATTTTGCGATGGAAAGGGCTTCCGGCTGGGAAGAAGGCGGAAGCCAAAACGCCATAAAACAAAAGAATTCAACCGCACAGATGGATATTGTAACGCTCGGCAGCCTGGAGGCGAATCCTGTTGCTACCTGCAAAAATTTCATGACACCTACCGGGACGGAGGGCTTGGGAAAAACCTTTCGGATGTGGAAACCGTGTCGATTGGAGGAGTGGGCGCCGCCTATTTCCAATTTGAGGACACTGTCGCCAAAGAAGGGACGGTAAAAGCTTTTTACTGCCTCAATCAAAATCAAAAAACCTACCTCATCACCTGCTGGGCGATTGGATGGGCGGATTTCAATGCGGCGGATTTTCCTTCGCTGATTGAGCAGATTCAATTTCAATAGCTTTTTCTATACATTCGAGAAATCAGGCGTCATAATCACCACAAAAGAGAGGTGCGCCCGCGTGGGTATCTTTGAAATTGCCGACCCAAGCCGAATCGAGCACTGTATGCGGGCTGGCCCGAGACCTTCATTGGTCTTTTCTACAAGGCTATATGGGATTTGCCTGGGCGGATCACCCCTGCTCGCCGCGCTCTGCCAAAATAATGGCCGGTGATTTCTGCCTGTTTGCAGGAAAACCGAATGTCGATCTGATCCTCCATCGGCCGAAAGGGAAGAGAACGGGCTGTTTCATCCTTGTGCCGCAAAATGAAGCTTGGAGCCGGGAGATTGAGCAAGCTCTCGGCAATCATGCCCGGCGGATTACGCGCTATGCAACCCGGAAAGATCCTGCCGCATTTGACTGCGGCGATTTGGAGCGATTCGCCGCTTTATCTAATCCCGACTTTCAGCTCCGGAGCATTGATGAGCTGCTATTCCGCCTTTTGCAGAAAGGTGAATGGTCGCACGATCTCTGCTCCCAATTCGCGGATTATGCCGATTATGAGCGGCGGGGGATCGGTGTGGCAGCGCTCTATCAGGGTACGCCGGTTGCCGGCGCTTCCTCCTATACCGTTTACCGGGGCGGCATTGAAATTGAAATTGACACACGGGTGGATTTCCGCAGGCAGGGGCCTTGCCACGGCATGCGGCGCACGGCTGATTCTAAATTGTTTGGAACGCGGCCTGTATCCAAGCTGGGATGCGCATAGCCGCGCCTCCCTCTCCCTGGCGGAAAAGCTGGGTTATAAGCTAGACCGGCCGTATCCTGCCTATGAATACACGATTGGCTCCCCAGCGCCCACAGTGCAATCGGCTGGAGCAATGCGCTAGGCCACAGCTTTCTGAACCAACAAGGGAATCGCAAAAATAGAATGCGCCCCAATGCGAATCCGTATCGGTATGCGGATTCGCCATTGGGGCGCATTGTCGATTCATATTGATGCAACAAATTTCACAGACAGCTTTTTTCGCCTAGCGGTCCCCTCCGGCAGCCCTTGTATCGGGCCGACACGGTTTGCTGCAAAAAAGGGATTGCCTGAAACCTCCCAGGAGGGGGCAATCAGGGATTAAACTGCACCCCATTTGTTAGACAGTGTGATATACTAACTAACAATGGGGTGTTTGTTATGCCAAAAGGAGTGCCAAACAAAAGATATACGCCAGAATTCAAGACACTGGTCGTTGAAACAAAGCTCAACGAAAGACTGAACTACAGTGAAACGGCGCGTCAGTTTGGTGTTGTACGGAGTAGGATCACAGCATGGGAACGAATCTATCTGGCAGAGGGATCGGTAGGATTTCAGGTTGAGCGGCGAGGACGTGGAAGTAAGTGCATCCTTGGGAAACTGCCCCAAAAGATAGAAGAAGATCTGCTGGCCGAAGTTCAGCAACTAAGATCGGAGAATAATACCTAAAAAACTTGCAAGCCTTGGTTTTGGAAGAAGAGCGACGCCGGCGCAAAAAGCGCAGGTAGTTCAAAAACTGAGGCAAGAATTCTCACTGGCTCTTCTGCTCGCAATCGCTCAATTACCTCGTGCAACCTTTTATTATCAGTTGAAGAGAATAGGAGCCACAGATAAATATCAAGCCGTCAAAGCAGAGATTACCGCTGTCTATCATGAATACAGAGGGCGGTACGGCTATCGCCGCATCACAGCAGAATTGCATAGCCGTGGATTTCCCTTTAATCACAAGACAGTCCAGCGGCTTATGAAGGAATTAGGGTTGGTTTACCGTGTCAGAATTAAAAAATATCGTTCTTACAAAGGAGAAGTGGGCAAAATTGCTCCCAACCTGCTGAACCGAGACTTCCATGCGGAAAATCCAAACCAGAAGTGGGTCACCGATGTAACAGAGTTCAGCTTGTTTGGCCAGAAGCTATATCTCTCACCGATCCTGGATCTGCACGACAGCTATCTGGTAAGCTATGCGATCTCTGACCGGCCTGTCTTAAACATAGTAACTACTATGTTGGACAATGCTTTTGAAACAATACCAGATGGAACGGATCTGATCCTTCACTCTGACCAAGGCTGGCAGTACCAGCATAAGGAGTACCAGCGTGTGCTCAGCAAAAAAGGGCATCCGGCAGAATATGAGCCGCAAAGGCAATTGCTTGGACAATGCGGTGATGGAAAACTTTTTCGAGCTGCTTAAAAGCGAGCTGCTTTATCTGTAAGTCCATGGAACACTTCAAACAGGAACTGGTGGACTATCTTGAGGATTACAACGCCCGCAGGATCCAGGCAAAACTAAAAGGCTTGCCGCCTGCGGATTACAGACAACAAGCCCTTTCAGTTGCTTGAACGATTTTTTCTCAAAAATATCGTCTAACTTTTGGGGGGCACTTCACAGCACGCCCTCTGCCGGGTTTTCTAAGCTATCCGAATATTCAGATGAAACGATCAACGGACGAACAGCCGCGTCAGCAAGGCCTTGGCGTCCTCCGCTGTAAAGCCGCCGGGAGAAACGCGAAAATTTTTCACATCTCCCCAACGGGAAGCATACCGCTCCACTTGCTCCAGGGTCATCCGCACGGACGCCGTATCCGTCAGCCTCTCCACGACGCTGCACAGTTGCCCAAAATCAGTGCCCAGAAGCTGATAATACTCCGCCGCGCGTTTTGCTTCAAACTGCTCTCCACGCTCCAGGAATGCCGGCAGAAAAGCCGTGCAGGCGCGCCCATGCGGGATGCTAAAATCCTCCGTTAGCACATAGCCAAGCGGATGGGGAAACGCCGTGCCGCAGGCACTGAGTACAATGCCTGCATAAAGAGAGCCATAATAAAGCTCCTCGCGCATCTTCTGCTCCGGCAAGCGCGCATTTCGATCCAGCCAAACAAGGCTATTCCACAACAGCGGCAGTCCCTTCACGGCAAAAGCTTCACCGGATCGCTGAGTTGTGGGTTAAACCAGCCCTCCGTTGCATGGGCAAGGGCATCCAGGGCTGTGGAAACCGTTACGCTGAATGGTGCGCTGTGCGTATAAATAGGGTCTGCAAAGGCAATGCGCGCATAGCAATCGGCGCCGGATATGCTTTTTTTACGCCCGCTCTCATCGATCGTCAGCACAGCCACGGGAGAAACCTCACTGCCTGTGCCCGCCGTTGTGCCAACGAGTGCCAGAGGCAGCGGCGGATTTGCACCCTCCTTTGAAAGATATCCATGGGAGCAAGCTCTTCATTGGCAGCAAAAATGGCGGCTGCCTTGGCCGCGTCGAGCGGCGAACCGCCCCCGATGCCAATGATAAACTCCGCGCGGACGCTGCGCGCGACTACCCCGCCTCATGGCAGGCAGAAACAAGCGGATTCGGGCCGACTGCGTCATAGACCGCCCAGCCGATCTCCCAAAGATCCAGCGCCGCCGTCACATCGGCCAAAGCGCCGCTGCGCTTTGCGGAAGAGCCTCCGGTGATAATCAGGCACCGCCTGCCGAGCGTGCGCAGCAGCGTGGAATTGCGCGCAACCGCTCCTTCTCCACTGACAACATGCACGGCATATGAAAGTTAAAATCCATTCTGAATCCCTCCATGGTTTATATCTGGTCAAAAATGACGTTGCCGCATCGCGGCAGGAGGCGTTTCGCGCCGACAGGCATTTTTCCAATGCTTCAAACTCTGTTTGAAGCTATTTTACCATGATTCCATTGCGCAAGGCGCAATGAGCGGCGCAGCGCAGGGCGTTAGCCCGAATCAATGATTCAATTCTCCGAAACGCTCAAAATTGATTTTGCAAGTGTTTCGTGAGGTTATTATATCACAAATCCATTCTACGGCAAAGCACCGGAGCGCTCTCCGCTGTTCTACACGGATATAAACGATATTTGCTTGTTAATTTTTTATTTAATCCAGAAACGATTGAATATTCTTGTGATATCCAGTAAAATAGAATTGGAAAAACAGGCGGAAGGAGCGCTATTTTTGCAGGATATCCACAAAAAAAGAACGATCTTGGCCGCGTTCCTTATAGCCGCCGTTCTGGCCTTGCTGCTCTTTCTGGTCGGCCTGGATGTGTGGAAAAGCCAAAAGGAGGCAGCCTTTGCGCATAGCGGGCTTTCCATGGGCACCGTTGTCACCGCGCAGCTATATGGCCCAAGGGGGGAAAATGCGTCCGCCGCGCTCTTTTCCGCATTCGATACACTGGAAAAGGAGCGAATTTCCTGGCGTGTGGAGTCCTCAGAAATTGCCAAAATTAACGCCTCTTCCGGATCCGCCGTGCCCATCAGCGAGCAAACCGCTTCCTACCTGCGAAGAGCCGCTGAGGTAAGTGAAAGGAGCGGTGGCGCGTTGGACTGCACCGTGGGCGCGCTAACAAAGCTTGGGATATTGGCGGTGAACGTGCCGCGTGCCTCCCCGGGGAAAGTTGC
>ENA-OQEX01000553-OQEX01000553.1-human-gut-metagenome-genome-assembly--contig:-NODE-553-length-19224-cov-3.457454_pt1 | contig 19224 bp, 22 predicted proteins | sample MGYA00242802_ERZ504649 | MGnify/ENA primary metagenome ERZ504649 (study PRJEB26092, sample SAMD00036194) | human gut metagenome | host: Homo sapiens | study: EMG produced TPA metagenomics assembly of...
GCGGCGGAATCTCGCGTCTCCTGGACTGCCTTTCGTCTGCACCGCCGAACAGGTTCATCTGCCCGGTCACAATGCTGTTCCGCTCGTCCCGGCAGTCTGCCAGCACCTGTTCCTGGAACTCGATCATCTGCCGCCGGTTCAGTCCCAGCCCGTCCAGCGCACCGCAGCGAATCAGGCTGTCCAGTGCCTGCTTATTCAGACCGCAGGGCAGCATTCTCCGGCAGAAGTCTGCCAGACTAGTGAAGTTTCCCTCTTTCTGCCGCTGTTCCGTCATTGCCTGGATAAAGCCACGCCCCAGGTTCTTTACTGCCAGCAAGCCGAACCGGATGTGGTCGCCACACTTTGCAAATACTGCCGTGCTTTCGTTGACATGAGGCGGCAGGACTTTTACCCCGGCATTCTGACAGGCGGTGAGGTATTCCATAGTCTTGGTGGTATCGCCCATGACGCTGGTCAGCAGTGCCGCCATATCGTCCGCAAAATAATGCACCTTGAGATATGCCGTCTGATACGCTAGGTACGCATAGGAAACCGCATGGGATTTGTTAAAGGCATAGTCTGCAAACACGGCGATCTCATCAAAAATGGCGTTTGCCGTTTCCGCAGAGACACCGTTTGCCACTGCGCCGCAGCAGGGCGAACTGCCGTCTGAGCCGTCACTGCCGTAGACGAACGCCTGGCGCTCCCGTTCCATGACATCCTGCTTTTTCTTTGCCATGGCACGGCGCACAATGTCTGCTCTGCCGTAGGAATAGCCCGACAGTACCCGGCAGATCTCCATGACCTGCTCCTGGTACACCATGCAGCCATAGGTCGGTTTTAGAATCGGTTCCAAAAGCGGATGGGCATAGGCGATCTTTTCCGGGTGGCTGCGGTTTTCCAGATAGAGGTCGATAGACGAGCGTGGACCAGGACGATACAGCGAAAGCACCGCCGTCAGATCTTCCAGCAGCGTGGTTTCAGACGCATCAGCACGTGGCGCATCCCGGCGCTTTCAAACTGGAACACGCCGGCAGTATCCCCACGGGACAGCATCTCGTACACTGCCGGGTCATCCAGAGATATAGCATCCATGGAGAAATCCGGTTCGTACTGCTGCACTGCCCGGACACAGTCCCGGATAATGGTCAGATTCCGCAGTCCCAGAAAGTCGAATTTCAGCAGTCCCATATGCTCCAGCACGCCCATGGGATACTGTGTCACAATGGTCTCATCGTTGCGCTGGAGCGGCACAAGGTCTGTAATGGGAACTGCCGAGATGAGGACACCGGCGGCATGGGTGGAGGCATGGCGTGGCATTCCCTCCAGCTGCATCGCCATATCCAGCAGCTTTTTCGCAGTGGCATCCGTCTCATACAGTTTCCGCAGGTCAGCCCCGTCCTTACTCTCCATGGTCTGGGCAATGGTATTTCTGGAGTCGATGGACTTAGCAATTTTGTCGCAGAGTCCGTAGGAAATCCCCATCGCCCGTCCGGCATCCCGCACTGCGCCACGGGCTTTCATTAAGTCGAATGTGATGATCTCCGACACACGGTCTGCGCCGTACCGGGAGATCACATATTCCTTGACACGCTGTCTGCCCTCAATGCAGAAGTCGATATCGAAGTCAGGCATACTGACACGTTCCGGATTGAGAAAGCGCTCGAACAGCAGCTGATACCGGATGGGGTCGATCTGGGTAATGCCCATGCAGTAAGCACAGAGACTGCCTGCACCGGAGCCACGCCCCGGTCCCACCGGGATATCATTGCGGCGTGCGAAGTTGATATAATCCCACACGATGAGGAAATAGTCCACATAACCCATTTCGGTAATGACGGAAATTTCCATGCGCAGCCGGTCAAGCACCTCCTTGGACGGATGCGCACCGTAGTGCTGATACAAGCCGTCCCGGCACAGCTGCAAAAACAGCTTTCGGCAGTCCGACACGCCGTCCATGGTGAACTTGGGCAGCCAGATCTTTCCGGTCTGGAACTCCACATGACAGCGCTCTGCAATCTTCGCCGTGTTGGTGACCGCCTCCGGAACATCTGCAAACAGCGCAGCCATTTCCGCCGTGGATTTCAGATAGAACTCGTTGGTCTCGAAGTGCATATGCTCCGGGTCATCCAGGCTTTTTCCCGTCTGGATGCAGAGCAGTACCTCCTGCATGGCAGCATCTTCCCGGCGGATATAGTGGGCATCGTTGGTGGCAGCCAGCGGAATCCCCGTCTCACGGGAAAGCCGTATCAGCTGGGGCAGATTGCGCAGTTCGTCCCGGATCTGATGATTCTGAATCTCCAGGAAATAGTTTTCTGCGCCGAACAAGGTACGATACCGCAGCGCCGTTTCCTTGGCGCCGGCATAGTCATCCCCTGTCAGTTTCTGCGCCACCTCTCCGGCGAGACAGCCGGACAGACAAATTAAGCTCATGGTACTGGGACAGCAATTCCCAGTCCACACGGGGCTTTTGATAAAAGCCATCCAGGCTGGCGAGCGAAACCAGCTTCACCAGATTCTGATAGCCTTTTTGATTTTCACAGAGCAGGATCAGATGATAGCTTTTCCGATCCAGCAGATGCTCCCGGTCGTGCCGGGTGCGTTTTGCCACATAGACTTCACAGCCGAGGATCGGACGGATTCCGGCGTTCCGGGCTGCCTCATAAAACGGATATGCGCCGTACATCACGCCGTGATCCGTCAGCGCCACCGCCGTCTGTCCCATGGCTTTCACCTGCTCGATCAGCTTTGGAATGCGGCAGGCACCGTCCAGCAGGCTGTACTCGCTGTGGACATGGAGATGCACAAAGGCATTCTCAGAAATTTGCGGCACGTTTTCTCAACTCCTCTGCCATAGCGGCGATTTTCTGAAAGCGGTGGTTGACACCGGAGCGTCCGATGGGATTGGAAAGCAGTTCGCCCAGTTCTTTTAGGCTCAGTTCCGGATTTTCCAGGCGCAGTTCTGCCAGTTCCTGTAGTTCCGGCGACATCGCTTCCAGCTGACCGCATCGGATAATCAGCTGGATATCCTGCATCTGACGCATGGCGGCACTGACCACCTTGTTGATGTTCGCCTCGTCGCAGTTCCGCACCCGATTCGCCTTATTGCGCATATCCTTGCGAATCTTAATGTTCATCAGCTCGATGGTACACTGCTGGGCGCCCATGCAGGTGAGCGTGTCCTCGATATGCTCGCTGTCTTTCAGATACAGCACATACATATTCTTCCGCACCAGCGATCTGCCTGCCACGCCGATGCTGCCAAGCACCTTTTGCAGGTCTCCGCAGAGCAGCGCAGAGGGCGTGTTGAATTCCAGATGGTATTCCTTGTTCGGGTCAATGACGCTGCCGCAGCCGAAGAAAACCCCGGCGAGAAATGCGCTGAGGCTGTTGTTCACCAGGTTGGACAGACGAATCTCCCGCTTTTCGGGATGGATGTGGTACACCTCACAGATCCGCCCGATCTGCGCCGCATCCGTAATGGTATAGCTGACCATAAACTGGTCTCCGCCACGGGAAACTGTCCGCACGTCCGGACGCAGCTCTGCCTGGAACACTGCACGGAACAAAACCGGCATCAGCCGGGCAAACACCGGGCTTTCGCTTTGCAGCACTACCTGCTGCGGGGTAAAGATACGGGAATACAGCAGGATGCCATAGAGACAGGCGAACTGCCGGTCTCTGTCCGTGATGCTTCTGGCGATCTCTTCCCGTACATCATTGGAAAATGACACCGTTCTCCTCCTTGCTGTTACGACCGGTCTTTCCCGATGTCACGATGCTGCTTAACAACGTGCATTCCTTTGGAAATGAGATAGTCCCCGATCAGCTCTGTGAACGTGATAGAACGGTGCTTTCCGCCGGTGCAGCCGAAAGCGATCACCAGACGGCTCTTGCCCTCCTGAATATACAGGGGGATAAGAAAGTCCAGGAGATCTTTCAGCTTTTCCATCAGCGTCTGGGACTGTTCAAAGGACATCACATAGTCCTGCACGCATTTTTCACAGCCGGTGTGGTGGCGCAGTTCCGGGATATAGTAGGGGTTCGGCAGACAGCGCACGTCAAACACCAGGTCAGACTCTGTGGAAACGCCGTACTTGAACCCGAACGATGTCACCTTAATGGACATGGAGTCTGAGGAATTGTCCAGGAAAATTTCCCGGATCTGTTCTTTCAGCTGAGATGCACTGAAATAGGAGGTCTCCACATAGTAATCCGCAATGCCCTTTACCCGGAGCAGCTGCTCCCGTTCGTAGGCGATTGCATTGTGCAGGCAGCCGCCGAAACGCTCATCCAGCGGATGCTTGCGGCGTGTCTCCTTATAGCGCTTGATGATGACCTCGTCTTCCGCCTCGATGTAGAGAATTTTGACATCCAGATCCGGCTGGCGCTCCATATCCAGCAGTGTCCGGTACGCATCTGTAAACATATCCCCGGAGCGCAGATCCGCAGCAATTGCCAGCTTTTGCAGATGATTTTCCGACTCCCGGCAGATGTCCACGAATTTCCCCATCAGCTGCGGCGGCAGGTTATCGATACAGTAATAGCCGATATCCTCCAATACATCCATGACCACCGATTTTCCGGAGCCGGACATTCCGGTCACTACAACAACGTGCATTCTGACATTTTCTGTTTCCTGCATACGCTCCACATCCTTTCTCGTTACGGCATTTTCAGCTGCCGGGCTGCTCTGCCAGCTTGTCGGGGTCTCCGATGACCACCGGTTCCAGTTCCAGCTGATAGCCGGTCTTTTCCAATACCGTCTGCTTTACATAATCACACAATTCCAGCACATCGTGACAAGTTGCCTTTCCGGTATTCACCACGAACCCGGCGTGTTTCTTGCTCACCTGCGCATCTCCCACGCTGGCGCCTTTCAGACCGCACTGGTCGATGAGAAACGACGCATAGTTCCCCACCGGACGCTGAAACGTACTGCCGGCACTAGGCAGTTCCAGCGGCTGTTTGGCACGGCGCTTTCCCAGCAGGGAATCCATTTCTGCCTTGATTTCTCCATAGCTGCCCTTTTGCAGCCGCAGCGTCACGCCCAGAATGATCCTGCCGTCCTGCCGGAAAATGCTCTTCCGGTAGCCCAGTTCCATTTCCGCTTTCGGCACTTCCGTTATCGTACCGTCCGGCGACATACAGCGTGCCGAAACCACAACATCTGCCATTTCGCCGCCGTATGCCCCGGCGTTCATATAGAGGGCGCCGCCTACTGTTCCGGGGATGCCGGCGAGGCACTCCATACCGGTCAGGGACTGCTCCAGAGCATATCTGCCGATGCGTCCCAGCGTTGCCCCTGCCTCACAGTACAGCGTATCGCCGTCCTGCTGAATCCGGGAAAAATCCTTTCCCAGGTGCAGGATAACACCGGCATAGCCGCTGTCTGCCGCCAGGATGTTGCTGCCGTTTCCCAACACCAGGTAGGGATAGTTCCGGTCACGGCAAAGACCGAGTATCCGGCGCAGCGTCTCTTCTGTATTTATGTTTACAAAAGCGCCGCACGCACCGCCGATCCGGAACGTGGTATGATTCCGGAGAGGTTCTGCATACTGTACGCTGCAATTGCACGTCCTGCAAACCGCAGCGAGTTCCTGCCAATCATTCATAGTTTTGTCTCCCAAGCAAAAGCGTGTGGTAACGAAACGGCGGTATCCGACTGTCCGCCGGTATCCGCTGTCAGCTCACAGGTCCTTAAAACGCATCGTAATCCTTTACGACTTCCTTTGCCTCCATATCCAGTCCCAGCTGATCCAGCAGTTCTGCGGCTGCATTGTAGCCCATCTTTTTCTGACGGTTGTTCATCGCTGCAACTTCCAGGATGACTGCCAGGTTTCTGCCGGCTTTACCGGAATAGTCAGCATGGGGATCTTTACGCCCAGGATAGTGGCGAACTGTGTGTCCACGCCCATGCGGTCGTAGATCTTTTCCGGATTCCACTGTTCCATCTCCACGATCAATTCGATCTTCTCCGTATTCTTGACCGCACCGATACCGAACAGGCGGCGTGCATTGATGATACCGATGCCACGCAGTTCCAGGAAGTGGCGGATGTTGTCCGGAGAGCTGCCCACCAGGCTGATGTTGGAGACCTTGCGGATCTCGACCGCATCGTCTGCCACCAGGCGGTGACCACGCTTTACTAGCTCGATCGCTGTTTCGCTCTTGCCGACACCGCTCTCACCGGTAATGAAAACACCTTCGCCGTAGATCTCGATGAGTACGCCGTGGCGTGTGATACGGGGTGCAAGGTTCAGGTTCAGGAATGCGATCAGACCGGAAATGAAGTTTGAGGTGCTTTCCTTACTGCGCAGCAGCGGCACTTCGTATTTCTTCGCAAGGTCCAGCATTTCCGAGAAATAGGGCAGTTCTCTTGCGATGATGAGCGCCGGGATATGCCGGGACATCAGCGCATCCAGCCGCTGAGTACGTGTTTCTTCGTCGATGGTGGAAAGATAGGCAAACTCCATCTTGCCGATGATCTGCATTCTTTCCGGGTTAAAGTATTCATAAAAGCCCATCAGCTGCAAGCCGGGACGGGTCACATCGTTTTCGTCAATGAGAATTTCTGCCGGGTCTTTCGGCATATAGATGGTTTCCAGATGAAATTCGTCAATAATTTTTCCCAATGATACAGTAAATTTTCCAGCCACTATGACCAACTCCTTTGTCTGCGTCAGAACAGCGCCGCACAAGTTTTATGCAGTGCCGCCTTATCTGTCATTTTCACGTATTTCTGCTTTCTATGTATATGCACGCCTGCACCGCAGCAGTCGTTCTTTTCAAATCCTTTTGGAGATGCAGCGCCGGCGCTTATGTTGCCGACAGGAACACACCGGCTCCATCCTGCGATGCCGCTTTCAGTTCCTGCAAGTCTGCTCCGGCATCTGCCGTGAGACAAAGCGGCAGATCTCCTGCCTTTGTTTTTATCTGCGGCAGCAGCGTCTTTGCCTGCGCTGCATTTTCCGCAAGATCCAGCACAACGCCGGAAACGTGCAGTGTATCCGGCTGGAACACTTCTGCCGTTCCCTCTGCCGCATCTGCTGCATCCACTTCTACCCAGAGCGGTACATTGCCGGCAGTCTGTGCCAGCTGATTCACCAGCTGTACCAGCGCCGCACTCCGCTCCGGATTCTGAACGCTTTCTCCGATGTAATTCAGATCGGATTCCCGGAAATCCGGGAACACCGCATCCTTGCACCAGATCTGAGAGAATCCGGCACGGCTCACCTCGCCGGTGATCTCCGTCAGATACTGCACCGTCACTGTGCTGAACGGACTCGCCCACGCTTTGCCGCCGTTTTCCTTGGTATTGTCCAGCCAGCGGCTGCCGTCTGTGACACGATACCCTGCCGCAGCATCCGCATCCGGCAAGAGATTATCCCACAGCAGGCTCAGCTGCGCCGCCGGTGTCCAGCCCTGCTGAGTCACGGTATCCACGATCTCCGACAGGGTCATGCTGCCCTTTGCTGCGCCGCAGGACTTCGCCAGCGATGCGCTGGTCTGATACCAGACCTCACCGCCGGAAACCTTCAGCGGAATCACCAGGAGTTTGCCATCCGGCATTTTCTCCCGTGCCGATACCGCCGCAGCCTGGAGCGCCTGTTTGCTTTCCAGTGCTGAGACCGGCAGCACATAGCCGTCCTCTGTCTGCGTCTGCACCGACGCCGCTGTGGTCTCTGTCACCGCAGCAGATGCCGACTCTTCCGGCAACGCCGTTTCTGCTGCCGCAGAAGAAAGCGTCTCCTCCGGCTGGGTCTGAGAATGCTCTGCGCCGGAATACTGCAGGATCGGCTTTGCAACGCTGTAGCCCACAACACCGATCACACCAGCCACCAGAAAGGTAAAGCCAATGGAAAGGATCGCTCTTCCGGGACGCACCTTCCGTCTCCGTTTTTTCGAATACGTATGCACTTTCGGCTGACGTTTCGACTGCACGTTTCTGCCTCCTCTTTCCTGCATTCTGCGGCTTTATGCCATTTTTGCTGCCTCGTCCCGGATCGCATCCATGGCTGCCTTCGGGTCAGCCTGGCGGAACAGATAACTGCCGATGACCAGAATCTCGGCGCCTGCTCGATCACATGGGGTGCGGTCTCTGCATTGATGCCGCCGTCCACTTCGATCTGATAGGACAGCTGGTTGGCATCTGCATAGGCACGCAGCGCCTTGACCTTTTCCACCATATCCCAGAGAAACGACTGACCGCCGAATCCGGGTTCCACTGTCATCACAAGCACAACTTCCACCTGTGCCAGATAGGGTATCGCCTCTTCCCAGGGCGTTCCCGGTTTCAGCACGATGCCTGCTTTTGCGCCGGCATCGTGTATCGCAGCGATGGTCGCCGCCGGGTCACTGTTGCTTTCAATGTGAAAGGTCACCAGTCTGCACCGGCATCCACAAACTGCTTCACATAGCGAATGGGGTCGGCGATCATCAAATGCACATCCAGAAACAGGTTTGTGCAGTGGTCTACTGCCGCCAGAACCGGCATACCAAATGTAATATTCGGAACAAACTGCCCATCCATTACATCAAAGTGCAGCATATCCAGACCATCCCGTTCCAATCCCTCTGTCACAGCGGTCAGATTTGCCATGTCTGCACTCAGGATCGAGGCAGAAATTTCTATTTTTTTCAAAAGCGTAACGCTCCTCTCCCAGCATCTGCGGCACTGTTCCCGGTTTCCGGGCATACCGCAATATCTTACTTTTTATTATATAATAAATCGGGAGGTTCGTCAATAGCGTTTTCCGGAAACGGCACATTTTTTTACAGAGCGGACGTCTCTGTTTCGCCCCGATTCTTCCAAAAACTTGACAAAATCCCGGGAATCCGGTATAATTAGTGTCATATCAAAACGTGAGCAGAGAGGAGTTCAACAGTTCTATGATCGGAGTTGCACTGGAAGGCGGCGCTGAACGCAGTTCTTTTACCGCCGGCGTAATGGATGCGCTGATGGCACATGATTTCTATGCCGGTGCAGCATCCGGAACATCCGCCGGAGCAGGCTGTGTGTTAAACTACCGTTCCGGGCAGCAGGGCGTCGCTCTGGAAATGATGATTATGGAACGCCACAGCCGTTATTTCGGCATCCGCCACATGGCGCATACTGGACGGTTTCTCAACCTGGATCACATGGCACACGAGTACGCCAGCCGCATCAGCTGGGACGCATACCGGCATCCGTCGATGCAGACCGATTTTGTCGCCACCTGCTGCGAGGACGGCAAGCCGGCGTACCTCACCGATGCAGGCAGCAAGCAGCGCCTGTTTACAGCAATCAAGGCATCCTGCGCCCTGCCCATTATCTGTGAACCGGTAGAGCTGGACGGCAGACACTATGTAGACGGCAGCATCGTTGACCCGATCCCGTTCCTGCATCTGCTGGAACAGGGCTGCGACAAGGTGCTGGTCGTTCTCACCGGCAACGAGAATGCCCATCCCACAGACTACACCCGGCTGCGTCTCCTGCTCCGGCGGCTGTACTACAAGAAATATCCCATGCTGTATCATGCGATCCTCACACGCATCGCCTGTTATGAGCGCCAGGTTCAGGCAATGGAACAGGCACAGAAAGAGAAAAAGGTTCTGGTTCTGCGGCCGCAGATCAAGCCGATCCCGCTGTTCACCCAGAACGAGGAAAAAATTCGGGCGTATTACCGCCACGGCTATGCGCTCACGGAACAGCGCTGGGAAGAGATCGCCGCTTTTCTGGGAGAAGAGGCACACACAGCAACATGATCGCCTGTTTTGCGGCAGGCACGGAAATAGGAAACCAAAAGCGTATGCGTTTGTAAGCGCATACCGCTTTTCCGTTTTTGGGGCTAGTATTCGATTCCTTTTCGTGCGGAGATGCCCTTTTCATAGGGATGTTTCCGGAGCGTCATTTCCGTGACATAGTCCGCACGTTCCAGCAGCGCCGCACTGGGGTCACGCCCGGTAATCACAACCTCCAGCGCCTCCGGACGGTTTTCCAGAAAATCCAGCACCAGCTGTTCCGGCAGGAATCCGCAGGTAATGCAGGAGAGCAGTTCGTCCAGCACCAGCATTGCATACGCCCCGTGCTGCACCGTCTCTGCAATTTTCCGGAACTGCGCCGTGTACCATTCTGCCGCCGCCTGCTTTTCCGCATCCGTCATGCGGAACGAAAACTTTGCGCTGGGATAGGTCTGCCACAATGTGACCTGGGGCAGCTGTTCCAGAATGCGCCTTTCGCCGGAATTGTCCTGTTTCATCAGCTGTGCCACCAGAACCCGTTTCTGCCACCCGGCACAGCGCACCGCCAGCCCCATTGCCGCCGTGGTCTTTCCCTTGCCGTCACCGCAGTAAATATGTACCAGTCCGCTCATTTCGTTTTAGGCTCCTCATCCGGCAGGAGTACTTCCCGGTTTGTGCCGTAGAAGATATCGCCTCTGCCTGCCAGCATCTCACAGAAACGTTCCAGCCTGTCCCAGTTCTGCTGTCCTTCGACTCATAGCTGTGTCCCCAGATGTAGAAGATCTGCGGCGTTTCCGGCTCGGATTCCAGGAACTGTTTCGCCAGGTCGAACAGCTGCGGATCATCATGGTGACAGGTCGGCTGAAACCGCATCAGATCTGCCTGCTCTGCAAAGGAATGGGAGCTTTCCACTCCACGGGCATAGCGAATGCCCAGACGGTTCAGTTCGGCGATTACAGTATCGTTGTACACGCCGTAGGGATATGCCATGCCCACCGGCGCTGTGCCGTAGAGTTTCGTGATCGTCTCCGCATTTTCCTGTAACTCGGCGGTCAGTTCCGCCGGAGACAGCTCCGTCAGATTATAGTGATATACGCCGTGTACTGCCATCTCATGACCGGCATAGAGTTCCGGGCATTCCGCCAGGTTCAGCCGATGCACTTCCAGCACATCCCGGTACACCCAGGTGCCGTGGTCAAAGTCCAGCCCGGTGTTCACGTTGAACGTGCATTTCATACCATAGCGGTTCAAGATGTCCAGCAGTTTTTTGTCCTGTACATTGCCGTCGTCATAGCTGAATGTCAAGGCTTTTTGATATTGCTTTTTCCAGTTCATTTGCGTTCTCCTTTTCGGCAGCATAAGTTGTTGTTGCCATTATAGCACCTGCCGCAGGATTTGTCAATGCGCAGAAAAAATCGAAACCCTTCGAGTTTCCACGAACATATTGCCCGGTCTCTCCGAATATGCTATGATGAAAGTCTGTGAATCTATCCCGAAAGGAGTGCTGCCTTCTTGCAGCCCACGTGGAAACTAAAACTTGCCGCTGCCGCACTGACCTGCGCCGCCTTGCAGCAGCCCCAGCCGGTTGTCCAGCCGCTGCCGCTGAAATCCTCCCGGTATTTTCCCAAAGCAAAAGAAAACCATCCTAAGGGTGCATCCCCAGGACGGTTTTCTGCGCAACTGAAAATCTATGGAATCCGCACCAAAGATGCGGCATCCAGCTAATATAAGTTATCGGTAAAGCGGACCGTAGTCAGCGCAGGCACGATAGTCTGCCGCCTCCAGATCCTTTGTGCCGTAGGCACTCCAGGTATGCGGACGATAGATGCGTTCTTCCGGCACATTGTGCATGGAAACCGGAATCCGCAGCATACTTGCCAGCGTGATAAGGTCTGCGCCGATGTGTCCGTATGCCAGGCAACCGTGGTTTGCACCCCAGTTTGCCATAACATGGTACACATCTGCAAATGCGCCCTCACCGGTCAGATTCGGCACAAACCAGGTGGTCGGCCAGGTCTTGTCGGTGCGCTCGTCCAGCGGTTTATGGATCTCATCCGGCAGGTCAACCGTATAGCCCTCTGCAATTTGCAGCAGCGGCTGTGTGCCGTTGAGGATATTCAGACGGATCATGGTCACCGGCATCTCTGCACGGGTGCGGTAGTGAGAAGAAAAGCCGCCGCCACGGAAATAGCCCAGGTTTGCCGGCGCCCAGTCTGTGGCATCCAGCATGGCACGGATATCCGGATTCGACACATTCCACCAGGGTTTCATGACGCCGTTTCCGTCTGCGTCCTTGCAGGCACCTGTGCCGTCCAGTGCAGCCGCACCGCTGTTGATGAGATGGATAAAGCCGTTCGCCGCTCTTCCGGACGGTGTAACGCCAGTCACACGCTTGACTGCCTCCGGGCTCCAATAGGTGCGGACATCGGCAAAGATGGTCGCTGTGCCGGTCAGCAGCTTGCCGAACAGCATTGCCGTACCGTTCAGACCGTCATTCTCTGTAGCGAGAATAGTAGGCTCTTTCTTCCCGTTCCAGTCAAAGCTGGAGTTGAGGATCGCCTCGGTAAAGTCTCCGTTCGGCAGCCAGTCTGTCCACATCCGCTGTCCCTGGAATCCGCCCAGGATCGCATTTCTGCCGTGGCTCTCTTCTTCCCAGCCCATTTCCAGCAGCTTGGGATTGCCGAAGAAAATATCCTGCACGATCAGCGTAAACTTGACGATGAATTCCCATTCCTTCGCCTTTTCCTCCGGTGTCCGGGGCTTTTTGATGCCGAACGGGTCGATCTCCCGATCTTCCGGAACGTCCTTGTTTACGTCATAGCCCTCCGGGCAGTTTTCCTTGACCCATGCCAGAGCCTTTTCGTACTCGTCATGGTCGTAGATGCCCAGATGGATGCGGCGCAGGATCTCTGTCAGATCCACCCACTCTGCACGAATGCCCAGGTATTTCTGGAAAAAGTCAGAGTTACAGTAAGAACCGGCAATGCCCATGGAGACACCGCCCAGTCCCACATATGCCTTATTCCGCATTACACCTACGGCAACAGCGCACTTGGCAAAGCGCAGGATCTTTTCCTGTACGTCTGCCGGAACGGTCTGGTCGTCCTTGTCCTGGACATCGTGACCGTAGATAGAAAACGCCGGCAGTCCACGCTGTGCGTGCGCCGCCATGCAGGCAGCCAGATAAACTGCGCCCGGGCGCTCTGTGCCGTTAAAGCCCCACACTGCCTTGATGGTCAGCGGGTTCAGATCCATGGTCTCGCTGCCGTAGCACCAGCAGGGTGTTACAGAAAGGGTTGCGCAGACATTCTGGGTCTGGAAAAAGGTTTCACATTCATATGCCTCTGCGCCGCCGCCGATGGTGGTGGGAGCGATGACACACTCTACCTTGGTGCCGTCGGGATAGCGCAGGTTCGATTCGATCAGATTCTTGGCAGCGTATGCCATGTTCATGGTCTGTTCTTCCAGATCTTCCCGCACACCAAACTGCCGTCCGTCAATGACAGGACGGATACCGATTCTAGGATACATGATATTCCCTCATTTCTTTGAAGTTTTTTTGGAATATATAGACGCCGGGAGCGTTCCCGGGTGATAATTTCTCATGGTTTCAGATGCGGCAATACAACGCCGTGCCGCATCCGGTGTTTCAATTGCATTCAGGTTCAGCAGCTGGATGGCTGCGTTTCCGTAGACTGTCGCCTCGACAGGACCGGCAGTCACCTGCCGCTGGCAGAAATCCGCAGTGAGCTGGCAGAGAAAGCCGTCTTTCACGCCGCCACCCAGCATATGGATCACCGGATAATGCGCCCCGGTGCAAGCCTCCAGATCTTCCAGCGCCCGGCTGTATTTCAGCGCCAGGCTCTCATAAATGCAGCGGAAAACGGCACCCGGCGTTTCAGGGATATGCTGTCCGGTTTTGCGGCAGTACGCCTGCACACGCTGCGGAATATTTCCGGGCGGTGTGAAAACCGGGTCGTCCGGGTCGATATAACAGGACGGCTCGTGGCACTGTCTCGCCATGGTCTCGATCTCGGCAAAGCTGTAGTTCTCACCCTGCCGGGCATATTCCCGGCGGGACTCCTGGAGTAGCCACAGCCCGATGATATTTTTCAGCAGCGTCACCTTTCTGCCGTAGCCCACTTCGTTGGAAAGCGCCAGCGCAGCCGCCTGCTCCGTCAGAACCGGCTGTTCCAGCTCTGTGCCGAACAGCGACCATGTGCCGCAGCTCAGAAAGATATGCCGCTCTGTCTTAGCCGGTGCCGCAAATGCCGCACACTGGGTGTCGTGTCCGCAGACTGCCGCAACACGAATCGCCGGAAGTCCCAGCCGCTGCTGCACCGCCGGGGAAAGTGTGCCTTTGTCTGTACCGCTTTCCACAATTTCCGGCAGAATCCGGTGGGGAATGTGGAAAAGCGACAGGAGTTCCTCGTCCCATGTGCCGGTCTTCGCCGAGACCATCTGCGTGGTGCTGGCGATGGAGCGTTCTGTCGAAACCGTTCCGGTCAGCAGATAGGCAAACAAATCCGGCATCGGCAGCATCACTTCGCAGTCATCCAGCCTGCCGCTCTCCTGGTCGCAGATCAGCTGGAACAGGGTGTTGATCTCCATGACCTGGGTTCCCGTCCGGGCATACAGGTCTGCCGCTGTGATGGATTCTTCTGCCTTTTTCAGAATGCCGCTGGTGCGGCTGTCCCGATAGTGCCGGGGCAGTTCCAGGAGCGTTCCGTCGGCTTTCAGCAGTCCGTAGTCTACGCCCCAGGTATCAATGGCAATGCTTTCATAGGGCGCAATTTCATACGCCGCCTGCATTCCCTGCTCGATCTCACGCATCAGCTGAGGGACGTTCCAGTACAGTCTGCCGTCTTTGGCAACAGGGTCGTTGGAAAAGCGGTGTACTTCCCGGAGACGGATCTTTTCCCCGTCATAGGCTGCCAGCATGGCTCTGCCGGAAGAGGCGCCCAGATCCAGCGCCAGTACATAGCGGTTCATGCCATATCCTCCGGCAGAACAACGCCCTTTTTCAGCAGGATGTTGGCATAGATCGCCGTTTCGCCGGTGGCAATGACGGCATATGCCTTCTTGGCACGTTCATAGAACGCAAAGCGTTCCATATATTCGATCTCCGGACGTTTCGGCTCGTGCTTGTCCAGGATGCACCGGTAGTCCTCCCAGATCGTGGGTTTCACCGGGTCACCCGGCACAACTGCCATCAGCCCAACCGGTTTTTCGGTATAGCTGTCCAGAGGCAGAAAGCGCATCACGGCATCCAGAATCTCCGGCACGCCGTGGCCGTCCAGACGGATCAGACGCTGTGCAATGGCAGCACCGGGAAAATTGCCGTCTGCGATCACGATTTCGTCGCCGTGTCCCATTTCCATCAACACTTTCAGCAGTTCCGGGGTCAGAATCGGCGGAATATGTTTCAGCATAAGACCCTCCGCTTAGTTCTGTCCGTTGGGATACTTCTTATATCCCGGATGCTTTCCGGTCACGCCGTACTGCGCACGCATACTGCAAAGCCGGTCGATGTTCTCTCGGGAGATCTCCTGTGCGCCGCCCAGCAGATGGGCATTGAGGGAGATCTTCGCAAAGAGTTCCAGCGTTTCCATGCGGTAGTATGCTGTGATAAGGTCTGCGCCCACTGTCAGTGCGCCGTGATTCTGGAGCAGCATTACGTCATGCTCCTGCAAATAGGGCTTGATCGCCTCCGGCACTTCATCGGTAGACGGCGTGCCGTAAGGCGTTACCGGTACAGAACCGATGGCAATGACCGATTCGATCATGGTGTACTCATCCAGCGCCTTGTTTGCCACGGCATAGCCCGTCGCCACCGGCGGATGTGCGTGCAGCACAGCGCCTACGTCCGGGCGTTCCCGGTAGCAGCAAAGGTGCATCTTGATCTCCGAGGACGGGCGAAGTCCCGGAGCGCCCTTCAGCACCTCGCCTTTGTCGTTGATCCGCACCAGCTTGTCCGGCGTGATGAAGCTCTTGCTCATGCCAGTCGGGGTGGCGAAGAACGTGCCGTCCTCCAGCTTGACGGAAACATTTCCGTCATTCGCTGCCACCCAGCCCAGCTGCCACATCTTATGACAGATGTCGCAAAGCTGTTCTTTGATTTCCTGTTCGTTCATATGATCCTCCTGTGTCAGATCTGCTCCACCTCGTGTGAAGTCTGTCTGTACTGCGAGCCTGCGGAAACATTCTGCGAATCCCACAGTCTCTGCTGCAAAACGGCATCGGCAGGGCCTCCAAATACGCCCTGCACAAACTGCCCTAGTTCATTATACATTTTTCAGATGGAATTGTCCAGCTTTTTCAGCAGAAATTTACATTTATTTTGATGAATAATATGTTTCTTTCTCATATTTACAAACAATATTGTGAATTGCAAAGGGAAAAAATCTTTCCGTTTCGGGGCTTTTTTCGTTTTCCGGTGTTTTTTCGGAACAGCCGCAGATACTTTTCATAAAAAACAGCACACCGAAATGTTTCGATGTGCTGTACTTCTCTTAGAACTTGTTAATACATCCAGGTGTGCAAACCACGCTGCTTTTTGAGAAATAAAGGGAAAATGTTTGAAAGTATACAAGCATTTGGGATAATCCCCCTGTCAGCTTACGCTGACATCCCCCTTTTCAAGGGGGACATTCCAAAAAGTACGCCGACAGACTTTTATAACTGTTTCCGCATGGTCACATGGGGACAAAACTCGTCCATGTGAAAATCATCCGTCTGGGTATAGCCCAGCTTTTCATAAAAGCCTGCCACACGGCACTGTGCGAAAGTGCAATGCTCGCTGCGCCGCAAGCCTTCGCCTGCTCTTCCAGAGCAGTCACCACACGTTCGCCCAGATGCTTTCCCCGATACGACGGCATAACGGCGATCCGTCCGATGATGTATGTTTTTCCATCTTCGGTATACAGCCGTCCCACTGCCGCCGGGCGTTTCGCCGTCCAGGATCAGTGCGTGATAGGCTCGGTCGTCGATCTCGTCAAACTCCTGCTGAAAGCCCTGCTCTTCCATGAACACGGCTTTCCGGATGTACGCACATTTCGGCAGCAGCCTGTCCGAGATTTTCACGGTGTATGCCATCTTACAGTACCTTGGAAAGGAATTCCCGGAGACGGGGATTTTTCGGATTGCTGAAAAATTCCTGCGGTTCGTTTTCTTCCACGATTTTGCCGCCGTCCATGAACATCACACGGGATGCCACTTCTTTGGCGAATCCCATTTCGTGGGTCACGACAACCATAGTCATGCCGTCGTCTGCCAGTTCACGCATCAGACTCAGAACCTCTCCTACCATTCCGGGTCGAGGGCAGAGGTCGGCTCATCGAACAGCATCACATCCGGGTTCATGGCAAGCGCACGTGCAATGGCGATACGCTGTTTCTGTCCGCCGGAAAGCTGGTTCGGGTACTGGTTCGCCTTGTCGGAAAGTCCCACCTTTTCCAGCAGCTCAGCGGCTTTCTGATCTGCCTCCGCCTGTGTCATACGCTTGAGCTTTACCGGTGCAAGGGTAATGTTTTTCTGGATGGTCAGATGGGGAAACAGGTGGAAGTGCTGGAACACCATGCCCATTTTCTGCCGCACGGCGTAAAGCTGACGGTCAGGCATATGTGTCAAGTCCTCGCCCTCGAACAGGATCTGTCCGCCGCTGGGCTGTTCCAGGCGGTTCAGACACCGGAGAAAGGTACTCTTACCGGAACCGGACGGTCCGATAATGACCACTTTTTCGCCCTTTTCAATGTTGGTGGAAATGTCTTTCAGAATGTGGAGATCGCCGAAAGACTTGTCCAGATGTTTAACCTCGATCACTGCGTGCCAGCCTCCTTTCCAGACGTGTTACCAGAGAACTCAGAATCATGACCATAATCAGATAGATCAGCGCAACAGCGATCAGTGGCAAGAATGCCTCATAGGTCTGACTGCGGATGATATCGCCGCCTTTGGTCAAGTCGATGACCGCAATATAGCCGGCAACAGAGGTCTCTTTCAGCAGTACGATGCACTCGTTTGCCAGTGCCGGCAGCACATTCTTGAACGCCTGGGGCAGAATGACGGAGAGCAGTGTCTTGGGATAGTTCAGTCCCAGACTGGAGCTTGCCTCAAACTGTCCGTTGTCAATGGACATGATGCCGGAACGCACGATCTCTGCCACATACGCCGCAGAGTTCAAGCCGAATGCAAGCACCGCCACAAAGGTTTTTCCCACATTCACCGAGGCAAAAATAACAAAGTAGATAATCAGCAGCTGTACAACGACAGGCGTTCCACGAATCACAGTCAGATAGATCCGTGCCAGGACATTCAGAAATCCCAGCTTTCCGGTCTTATCATGGGTCGAGCGGATGATCGCAATGAGAAAGCCCAGCACCATGCCCAGGATCACCGCAAAAAATGTAATCAGCAGCGTGGTCTTTAAGCCGTCCAGCAGGTACATCCAGCGATCCTTCTCGATAAACGTAGAGTGGAACTTAGTTATAAAGTTATCAATAAAATTCACGGCCGCTGTCTCCTGTTAGTCTTTCCGGACAATGATGACCTGTGTTGTGGTCGCATAGCCCTGTGTGAAAGATACGTTTTCTTCACGATCCGGAGTTACGGTCATGCCGGCTACGCCAACATCTGCCTTGCCGGACTGTACGGCAGCGATGATGGAGTCGAATTCCATGTTTTCCACTTTCAGTTCCATGCCGATCTCATCGCAGACAGCCTGCATCATATCCACATCGACACCAACGATGGTATCTCCGTCTACGCTCTCATACGGCGGGAATTCAGCGTTTGTTGCCATAACCAGTGTTCCGGTGCGCTCTACGCTGTCATCCCGTGTGTAGGACTGCTGGTCTGCATCGTCACCGATCCAGTGGCTGACGATCTCATCCAGTGTGCCGTCCTCTTTCAGCTTGGTCAGTGCGTCGTCCAGCTTCTGTCCCAGCTCATCATTGCCCTTCTTATAAGCGATAGCATATTCCTCTTCTGCAAACGGATCGTCCAGAATTTTCAGCGTATCGTTCTTTGCTACGAATGCCTTTGCCGGCTCGCTGTCGATGATAACGGCATCCAGCTTGCCCTGCTTCAGTGCCTGCACTGCGTCTGCACCTTGTTGTACGGCTCAACCTTGGCATCCTCGACATCACCTGCATAAATATAACCGGTCGTACCAGCTGTGCGCCGATGGTCTTTCCCTTCAGATCGTCTGCGCTGAACACGGTGTTTGCCGGTGTGCCGCAGGCGGTCATGGATACGGCGAGCATTGCGCTTGCTGCCAGGAGTGCGATCGTTTTCGTTGCTTTTTTCATACAAAAAACTTCCTTTCTGTCAGTCCTTTTGCTGACACGGCTAATATTGCTTTAGGCAACACCGCACAAAGCTTGTGCGTAAGATGCGAAGCCGGATTTTTCGGCAGATTGCACAGAAATTCCGCAGGCATACTGCCGTATGTCAAGGGATTTCTGTGCAGTATGACGGAAAATCAGCAAGCAGATTGCGTGCAAAGCCGCCAGGCGGGCTTTG
>ENA-OQEX01000554-OQEX01000554.1-human-gut-metagenome-genome-assembly--contig:-NODE-554-length-19214-cov-4.929848_pt1 | contig 19214 bp, 24 predicted proteins | sample MGYA00242802_ERZ504649 | MGnify/ENA primary metagenome ERZ504649 (study PRJEB26092, sample SAMD00036194) | human gut metagenome | host: Homo sapiens | study: EMG produced TPA metagenomics assembly of...
CTGGCGGTGCTGGATGGCGGCAAGTGCATCCTGCAGCTTCGTGGTGTGCGCCCATTTTGAGCGACAAGTACGACCTGACCCAGCACCCGAACTACAAGTACACTCCGATTATGACCCAAGAACGCACTCGATATCGAGAAGTTCTTGAAACGAAAAGAAAAATCCACCCGGATGATACCTTCATCATGGTGGATGCCGATTCACTCCCGCCCGCCTGATAAGACGAGCGGTTATTTTTTACCCATTGACCCAACAGGTACACCGGAAAATCGGCCTTCGCCGTGGCTTTCGGCTTTTTGCAAACGGATTTCAGGTGTGTGCAGGGTCACTTTTTCAAAACAAAGGAGATTTTTCTATGGAATTCTTTAACAGCGCAGTGGACGTTCTGAAGACTCTGGTTGTGGCATTGGGTGCCGGTCTGGGCGTGTGGGGTGCCGTCAACCTGATGGAGGGTTACGGCGGCGATAACCCCTCCGCAAAGAGTCAGGGAATGAAGCAGCTCATGGCTGGCGGCGGTGTTGCCCTGATTGGCATCACTCTGATCCCCCTGCTGAGTGTCTGTTCGGCTGATCTTTTCCGGGCGGCGTTTGCCGCCCCGTACATATTTACTTGCAAGCATTTCCAGCCCCTCCGTGGCAAACGGATTCTTATTATAAAGAGGAAACGCATTGCAAATCGAATATTCACCTTTATTTTGAAAGGATGGTGCTATTATGCAGATTCTGACTCACCTTATTTTTCTGCTCAACCTGCTCAAGACCCTTATCAACCATTTTTCTTGATGGGTGGTGGCGCTGAGTGGAAACTGTTCTCAAAGCAATCTCCGATTGGATCAAGTCACTGCTGACAGCGGCGATCATGTCCAATCTCTCCGGCTTGTTTGATGACGTCAACACCCAAGTGGGCAACATCGCACAGCAGGTCGGCACCAAACCATCCAATTTTGAACCGCGCGTTTTCGCTATGATCGAGGCGTTGTCCCGGAACGTAGTGCTTCCCATTGCAGGCGTGATTCTGACCTTCATCGCCTGTTATGAGTTGATCGAGATGATCACACAGCACAACAACATGGCACAATTTGAGCCTGCGCTGCTGATGAAATGGATCTTCAAAACTTCCATTTCGGTCTGGATGATCTCCAACACTTTCGATATCATCATGGCGGTGTTCGACGTGACGCAGCAGGTGGTGGCAAATTCCAGCGGCATTATTTCCGGCAACACAAGGGTCAACGACATCGGGCTTTCCATGCTGCAATCCAGCATGATGCAGATGGACGTAGGCCCACTGTTCGGGCTGTTCTTGCAGTCCTTCTTCATCGGCATCACTATGCGCATCCTGTCCATCGTGATTTTCGTCATCGTCTACGGAAGAATGATTGAGATCTACATGATGGTCAGCCTTGCCCCGGTGCCCATGGCAACATGGGGCAACCACGAGCAATCCCATGTGGGACAGAACTATCTTCGTTCTCTGTTCGCGCTGGGATTTCAGGGTTTCCTGATTCTGATCTGCGTGGCGATCTACGCTGTTCTGCTCCAGAATGTTGCAATATCCGGGGATGCCATCAACTCGATCTGGAGCATCGTGGGGTACACGGTGCTGCTCTGCTTCTCGCTGTTCAAGACCAGCTCTGTCGCCAAAACTCTGCTGGGTGCCCATTGATTCGGAGGTGAAATTTTGGCAGCTTATATTTCCGTGCCGCGCGATTTCAGCAAGGTGAAGTCCAAAGTAGCCTTCAACCTGACCGCCCGGCAGCTTATCTGTTTTGGTGCAGCGGCAGTCGTAGGCGTGCCGCTGTTCTTTGTTCTGCGGGACACCGCTGGCAATTCCGGTGCTACCCTCGGCATGATGGCGGTCATGCTGCCCATGTTCTTTCTGGCCATGTACCAGAAAAACGGTCAGCCGGCTGAAAAGATCCTGCGGTACTACTTTCAGGCGCGCTTTGTTCGCCCGAAGGTGCGTCCGTACCAGACCCGCAATTACTATGCACTGCTTGTGAAGGGAGATGACGCCCATGATTCCGTTTCTGAAAAAGAATAAAGACGGCAAAAAGCCGCCCAAGCCCACAGTGCCCCACACGGCACAGGAAAGCATCCCGTTCCAGCGGATGTTTGAGGACGGTACCTGCCGTGTCCGTCCCGGCTACTACACCCGCACCATCCAGTATCAGGATATCAACTATCAGTTGGCGCAGCAGGAGGACAAGACCGCCATCTTTGAGGAATGGTGCAGTTTTCTCAACTTTTTCGACAGCTCTATCCACTTCGAGTTGTCCTTCGTGAATACCGCCACCGATTCGGCGGACTTCGAGAAGTCCATCCGCATCCCGTACCAGCAGGATGGCTTTGATGATGTGCGAGCCGAGTACAGCCAGATGTTGCGGCAGCAGCTTTCCAAGGGCAACAACGGCCTGACCAAGACCAAATTCCTGACCTATGGCATCGAGGGCGACAGCATGGCGCAGGTCAAACCTCGGTTAGAGCACATCCAGAACGACCTGATGAACAACTTTCACAGGTTGGGCGTTCTGGCAAAGCCGCTGGACGGTACGGAGCGTCTGCGGCTGATGCACGGGATGCTGAACATGGATGGAGCCAACAAGTTCCACTTCAACTGGAAAGACCTTGTGCCAGTGGTCTGTCCGTAAAGGATGCCATTGCCCCCACTGCGCTGGCGTTTAAGAACAGCCGTACCTTTCAGGTGGGCGGCATCTTCGGGGCTGTCAGCTTCCTGAATATTACGGCTTCTGACCTGAGCGATCAGCTTTTGAAGGATTTCCTTGATATGGATTCCAGCCAGATCGTTACCATGCACATCCAGTCCGTTGACCAGAACAAGGCCATCAAGACGGTCAAGCGCACCATCACGGAACTGGATCGCAGCAAGATCGAGGAGCAGAAAAAGGCAATCCGCGCCGGGTATGATATCGACATCATTCCGTCGGATTTGGCAACCTACGGCAGAGATGCAAAAGCCCTGCTGAAAGAATTACAGAGCCAGAACGAACGGATGTTCCTTGTTACCTTTCTAGTGCTGAACACTGGACGCACGGAACAGGAACTGGAAAACAATGTTTTTCAGGCATCCAGCATCGCCCAGAAGCACAACTGCAATCTGTGCCGGTTGGATTTCCAGCAGGAGCAAGGGCTGATGAGCAGCCTGCCGCTGGCAGACTGTCAGATCGAGATTCAGCGAGGTCTGACAACCAGCAGCACCGCCATCTTCATTCCGTTCACCACACAGGAACTTTACCAGTCTGGCAAAGAAAGCCTGTATTACGGCCTGAATGCCCTGTCCAACAACCTTATCATGGTGGACCGGAAGAAGCTGAAGAACCCCAATGGCCTGATTTTGGGTACTCCCGGCTCCGGCAAAAGTTTCTCAGCAAAGCGTGAAATTGCCAATGCGTTTCTGGTGACGGACGATGATATTATCATCAACGACCCCGAAGGCGAATACTCGCCGCTGGTGAATCGTTTGAAGGGTCAGGTCATCAAAATCAGCCCCAACAGCACCCAGTTCATCAACCCCATGGACATCAATGCCAACTACTCCGAGGAAGATAATCCCCTGTCCCTGAAAGCTGACTTTATTCTTTCTTTGTGTGAACTGGTGGTGGGCGGCAAAGAAGGGCTGCTTCCGGTGGATAAAACCGTCATCGACGCTGTGTGCATCTAATCTACCGCAAATATTTTGCGGACCCCTGCCCGGAGAATATGCCCATTCTTGAAGACTTGTACAACGCCCTGCTGACGCAAGATGAACCGGAAGCCCGCCATGTGGCGGCTGCGCTGGAAATCTACGTCAAGGGCAGTCTGAACATTTTTAACCACCACACCAACGTGGATATCAATAACCGCATCGTCTGCTTTGACATCAAGCAGCTGGGCAAGCAGCTCAAAAAGCTGGGTATGCTCATCGTGCAGGATGCCGTGTGGGGGCGTGTGACCGCCAACCGCAGTGCCGGAAAATCCACCCGGTACTATGCAGACGAGTTCCATTTGCTCTTGAAGGAAGAACAGACTGCGGCGTACAGCGTTGAAATTTGGAAGCGTTTTCGTAAGTGGGGCGGCATCCCGACAGCCCTAACGCAGAACGTCAAAGATCTGCTGGCAAGTCCCGAAGTATCAAATATTTTTGAGAATTCGGACTTCGTTTATATGCTCAATCAGGCGAACGGTGATCGGCAAATCCTCGCAAAGCAGCTCAATATCAGCCCGCATCAGCTTTCCTACGTTACCCACTCCGGCGAAGGTGAAGGGCTGCTGTTTTTCGGTAACGTGATCCTGCCCTTTGTTGACCACTTCCCGAAAGACCTTGAACTCTACCACATCCTCACGACCAAGCTCAACGAGATCTCGGAGGGCGCACAGAAATGAGTGAACCGAAACTGATCATCAAAGAGGAATCGTCCGCAAAAAAGACCCGTTCTCCCCCGAAGAAACCCAAGGTGGAGCAGTCGGTGCCCAGAAAGAAAAAGCTGAAAACCGATGCAGATAAGGCTGCGGAAAGGGCGCAGCACCTGCGTTTTGGCAAAGCAGAGATCACCCCGGATGAAGCATCCCGCATGACAAAGCAGCAGAAACGTGCTATGTATGCCGCTGCCGCCGCCCGGTCTGCGGTGCATCGGGAGGTTGACCAGTACGAGGACGATAATGTGGGCACGCAGGCTTTAAGCGAGGGCGAAAAGGCAGCAGGAAATGTCCGGGATATTTCCAAGAGCATCTATGCCCGGAAGCTGAAAAAGAAAGCCAAGATGCAGGGCAAGAAGGGTGCCAAAACCGCACAATCTTCCCCACAGAAGCCGACTGCGCACAAGATGCAGGCGCATCCGGCACCGGCGAGGGCGGCTCCAACTGGCTCTCCCGATGGCGGCAGAAACAGGACATTCGGCAAAGTTACTATGCCGCCGCCCATTCGGGCACAGCGGCGCAGACCGCAGGCGGCAAAGCGGCATCCAACGGTGCATCTGCCACCCGATCCGGCGTGGAGCAGGTCATCGACAAAGGAAGATCGGTGGTCAGCACCGCAGTCAACGGCATTGCCAATTTTGCAAAAAGCAACGCGCACGTTCTTTTGATCGTGGGCGTTTTTCTTTTGCTCTTGCTGCTGGTCATGTCGGCATTTTCGTCCTGTTCCATTCTGTTTTCCGGCACCACGCAGGTATCCGGTCAGACCATTTACACCGCAGAGGACCGGGACATCCGGGGAGCCGAAACCGACTACAAGAAGCTGGAAAAGGAACTGGATAAGAAAATCAAACGCACCCCCGCCGACCACCCCGGCTATGACGAATACCGATACCATCTGGATGCTATTGAACATGATCCTTGGCAGCTCACTTCGTTCCTGACTACTCTTTATGACGACTACACCCGCAGCGAGGTGCAGGCAAAACTCAAGGAGACGTTTGCCAAGCAATACAAGCTGACCACATGGGTGGAAGTCCAGACCCGGTACCGCACGGTAGTGATGATCGACATTTTTACTGGCATCCCCTACACCGTGCAAGTCCCCTATGAGTATCGAATTTTTCACACAAAGCTGGTGAATAAAGGGCTGGAGGTCGTTATCCGGGAGGAACTGGACAACGACCAGTGGAAACGCTATGAGATCTTTCAGGATACGTTGGGTGGTCGGCCATATCTGTTCAAAGGTGGACTGCCGCCCGGTGGCTCCGATGGCTTTGGCGCGCCGGGCATTGATTATCAGGTTCCAGCGGAAGCCTTGACGGATGAGGAATTTGCCGCCATCTACAAGGAAGCCCAAAAGTATGTGGGTACGCCCTATGTGTGGGGCGGCTCTACCCCGGAAACTGGCTTTGACTGTTCAGGCTACGTTTGTTGGGTCTACAACCAGAACGGCTACGATGTGGGACGCACCACCGCCAACGGCCTGTGGAACAAGAGCCAGCACATCAGCGAAGCCGAAGCAAAGCCCGGTGATCTTGTTTTCTTCGAGGGAACGTATGATACCCCCGGAAAAAGTCATGTGGGCATCTACCTTGGAAACGGGATGATGGTGTCCGCCGGCGACCCCATCAAGTACGCAAACATTCACTCGTCCTACTGGCAGAAATATCTGTCCGGTTTCGGGCGGCTCTCAAAATGATTGGAGGAAAACATGAGCGAAAAACTCGATAAGCTGCGCGCTTCTCTGGAAAAGGAAAGGGAGCGTCGCATTAAGATCAACACTCGCATTGAAAGCCTTGAACGACGGATTCAGGAAGCAGAAGCTGCCGAGGTGAATGAGATGGTGCGCACCGCCAAGGTTACGCCGGAACAGCTTGCCGCCCTGCTGCGCCAGTCTGCAACTTCCACTCCGACCCCGGCTGCGTTGTCCGCAGTCGGTGCTACGTTCAACAAGGAGGAATCTGATAATGAAGATGATGAATAAGTTCTGTGCCCTGATGTTGTCGGTGGCACTGTGCGCTGGCATGGCGGCTCCTGCTTTTGCCTATGGCGGTGAGCCTACGGAGGAAGTGGAACAGCCTGTCCTGACTTCTACCACCGATGAAGAAGATGTAGTCACCGTGACCGATGAGGAAACCGGTGCTCTGACCCCGGAGGGCAACCTGACACTGGTGGACGATTACCACACCAATTATTCCGATGGCAGTGGTCAGCAGTTCATTACGCTGGTGTCGAAGTCCGGCAACACATTCTATCTGGTCATTGACAGGAATAGTAAAGGGGCGCAGACCGTCCATTTTATGAACCTTGTGGATGAAGCCGACCTGTTGGCTCTGATGGAGGAAGAAAATGCGGACGCTTATACCGCCGAAAAGGAAGCGGCGGCGCAGGCTGAACAGGACAGGCTGAAAGCCGAGGAAGAAGCCAAGAAAGCCGCAGAAGAAGCGGCGGCATCCGGCACGGAACAGCTCAAGGAAAACAAGGTCACAAAGATCGCATCCGGCTTTCTGGGTGTGGTCGTGCTGATTGCACTGGCGGCAGGCGGCGGCTTCTACGCTTTCACAAAGCAGAAGCAGAAAAAGCAGGCCGAAAAAGAAGCCCTCGACCCCGATGCAAACTACACCGAGGACAAGGGCGATTTTGAGATTCCTGTGGAGGATGAACCGGAAGAACCCGGCGAGGAAGATACCGAACCCATCTGATTTCAAGGCGGCATTTGCCGCCTTACATAACTATCATTTGTGTATTTTTCGGAAGCGCAATCATTGTGGCCGAATGCTATATATCGTATCAAATTGGTATGGATCTGATTGTAAAACTTTTCCATTTGAAATCACGATAATTGTTTCGCCTTCTTTAATTTGCGATAGTTGAACTTGCCCTTTCAAATAATCTGATGCTCCATGAATTATGTATTCATCATCGGCATCATACAACTGGTTTTTTGCTATTGCATAGATACAGTTCTCTTGCAAATCCACATTTGTGACTGTGAGCTTCGATTCTTTTCTATCTAAAAAATTCACTTTGAAAAAACCAAAGGAAAAAACTACTATCATTGCAGTGCAAATGCTGAAAATCACTTTCTTTGTCATTTTATTCGCCTCTATAAGAAAGAAATAGCGTATATAACGACTGCGTTATTCGCAAAGCACCTGTATAAGAAGTTGGATATTGTGAGCCATCCACTGTGCTTCCATCTTTATGAATTCCAATAGCCACATATCCAGATCCGGAAATGTATTCCACAAGTGGGCCGCCACTAAATCCACCTGTCAGATCCCAATCGCCTTTGAGATATTTAGACGTTTGACTTTTTATATGGCCGGAGGATTTACACATTTTATATTTAGCATCTACTCCGTTTATCTGACTCGGATAGCCGTAAGCATACACCAATTGTGATGACGAATAGTTATTGGATTGCCAATGCAACCCCAACCATCCGGTTTTTGATCCAAGATTATTTTTGAGTGTAATAATAGCCCAATCCTCCGAAGATTTTCCGGCAAGATAAGAACTACTAACAGTCATCGAACTTGCCGAAACATTTTCGCTTCCATAGGGTTTACTGCTGCCAGAACGTGCAGGCGCTACGTTTACCGACTTAACATATGCTTTATCCTTTATACTGTAAAGATTATGCGCCGCCGTTGCAAGCGCATTTGGCCCAATCATAAATCCGGAGCCATAATTGGTGCCGCCACTACTAGTTGTTATTTGCAAACAGACAGTGCTGCAATATGGTGATGATGCCGGATTATCAACAACTACAATATCGTTATTTCCGACAATCGCACTAGGATCCAATATATCAAAATTCGGAATTTTTCCATTAGGAAAATAGCCTGCACTTGTTTCCTCATCCGTCAAGGAATTAGTTTCAAATACAATTTTTTCAATTGATTCTTCTCCAGTATCAAAATCGTATTTATGGTATTCTTCGTACGGAAATTTTCTCTATCACCTGAATCGTCCGCAAAACAGTCATTCCAGAATTAAGCTTAATGCAGACAATGCCATGATGCTGCTTGACTTCAAAAAAAGTCTGCGAGATATTTTTTCAACTTTCATATTAATTCCTTTAGATTTTTGATTTATCTACTGGTGCTTCCTGTAATGGTCTCACTCTGCCCATCAGTATAACTAAATGTTGCAGAATACTCCAGCTTATAAGATTTTCCGGACTTAGTGTTAAAATTGTTTGGCTGACTTTGTTTTTAAGGATTCACTTTTATCCTGCATCGGAATCACCTCCATGCAAACTTTTATGCATTTACCTTCCACAGGAACTTCTGCTTAGTCATTCTTATTGCTGCAGATCGGCTCCATCCTGTAAGCACCCCAAAAGATGTACGTAAAGCCTCTTGCCTGCATATTTAAGAGAAAGCGGATATGCTCTTTTACCATTGATTTGAATGTAGCCATTTTCAGAAACCGTTATGCGAATATCTGGCATTCCGTCCATTGTTTCACCAAAAGCTATCGTGAGTTCATTGAGTGCACCGCTATCACCAGAACCACCAGCATAATCAGTGACAAAATATGTCTGCTCAAAAGTTTTGGCAATATCTATATATGTCAGGTCATCCTTTTCAAATAGCCAAGACTGGTCAATTTGAGCACCATTAGTGTCTACTGTAAGATGGTATGCTGATACTATCCTGCATTGTTTCAATGGACGTTCTATTATCACAAAGTGAGTGACTTTTATACAAATCAGTATGACCACCAAAATCAAGGTCACAGTCATTGTGATTACTTTTTCTTTTTTTCTCATCATAAATAGACAATACACCTCCAATCTTTTGCTCCTAATAGGAGCTTTTGCTTAGTCAACGTAGCTCGCCTTATGTTTGTGACAGCTTTTTTGAAAAAATCTCTGCTTTTCGTTATGTTTGTACGCTTATACAAAGAATCTCCATGTTATTTGTTGATTCTAACAAATAGCATGGAGTTTCATATTAAAATACGTTTTCAGCAATTTTCATAATCTCATCTCGTGAAATGTTTCCCATAATCGTGTTTGAAACGCCTCCTTGCTCCCAGCTTAAAATATAAACGGTGTCTCCGTTTTCGCTTGCACTCGTTCCCAAAGTTGCATCTGCTTCTCCGACCTTTACGGTTTCGTACACTGTATGCTCATTATCAAATAGGGACTGCTGCCCCGGCTGGATAATTGAACAACGGACAGTGTAGCTTTCCTCTGTTTCTTTTGACGAGTAAACATGTAAAAAGTTTTCTGCTCGTTCAAATTTCTGCGCATCGTCCATTTCAAAGCCGTCCGGCACATAATGATCGCTGTATCCATCCGGTAATCGTTCCAACGGTTCGCCGTCCACTTGATACGTCAGCTGCATCTCAATGGGCAGGAACTTCTGAATCATCGTGTAGACTGCCTTGCGGAAGTCTGCGCTTACTGCAAGTGCGCCGAGAGTTAAAATTACCAGCGTCATGGCTGCAACAAGCACTCGTTTCAGCACAGGGCGGTGTTTATGCAACGCCGCTTGCAGGCGGGCATCCCATCGGGAAGTGTCCGGGTAGCGTTCTTTAAGCTGCGCCGGAGTTGGTAGCTCGTTCAGTTCTTTCTGTGCATCTGCATGGATTGCCATCATCAACGCAGTGTCAAAAGAAACTTCTGTCTGCTCACTCATGGTGGTTCAACTCCTTCCACAATAGTTTTCTTCCACGGAAAAGCCGCATCCGAACCACTTCGTCCGTCAGTCCAAGCGATTTGGCAATCTCCCGGTTGGTGTAGCCCATTGCCAAAAGGCGCAGTGGGTCACGGTACATCGGTTTCATCTGTCCGATCAGTTCTGTCAGGTGTTCGATGTTGTCGGCGCTGACTGCTGCATCATCCGGCACCGGGGCTCCATCTGGTGCGTCCGGGATTTCTTCCAGCAGTTCTTCCCGCTGCTTGCGAAGCATATCGTAAGCACGGCTTCTACTACAACTAACGAGATAAGCAGCGAGTTCGTGACAGTTTTCTCGATGAATTTTAGAAAAATTTTTGGCAACGTACAAAAACACCTCTTGCAGCACATCCTCTGCCAGATACGAATCGCCCATGATTTTGTAAGCAGTATGGTAGACCAGCCGCTTATAAGTATTATATACATCTATAAACTGTTCTTCATTGCTTTGATCGTCAAGAACAGCTAAGTACAGAGAAAGCAACACAACCACCTCCAACTGATTCGCATGGATTGGATGTAGTGTACCACGAACCAACAAAAATGTCGAATGTCACTAATGTTGTAAAGGAGCGTGATGCCATGGCCCAACCAAAAACTGACCTCGCCTATTTCCGTAGCGAAAAAGCCAAAGCAGAGCAGAAGCTGCACTACCGCAGAAGAAGCCCTTGACCCTGATGCAAACTACACCGAGTACAAGGGCGATTTTGAGATTCCGACCGATGTGCCGGACGAGGACGAAGCCCCGGACGAACCGGGCACCGAACCCATCTGATTTCAAGGCGGCATTTGCCGCCGTACATATTGCAATCCGAAACAGATTGGAGGGATTCTTATCGCAAAATTGATCGTGGCGGAAAAACCGTCCGTCGCCATGTCCTATGCCAAAGTTCTTGGTGCCACCAGCCGTCAGGACGGCTACCTTGAAGGCAACGGCTATCTGGTGAGCTGGTGCGTGGGGCACTTGGTGGAACTGGCACCGCCCAACATCTACGATGCCAAATACGTCAAGTGGAGTATCGCAGATTTGCCCATTCTGCCGCAAAAGTGGCAGTATCTGGTGTCTGCGTCCACCAAAAAGCAGTTTGGCATCCTGCAAAAGCTGATGCACCGCCCGGATGTGGAGAGCATTGTGAACAGTTGCGATGCAGGACAGTGCGGTTAGGTGACTTAAGAGAAAGAAAAAGAGACCTCATCTCGTTGAAAATCAAATTTCAAAATCATTAAAGGAGATATTTAAATGAAACGAAATCAGAATTTCGACCATAATCACTCTCAAAAAGTGCTTTCCTGCCGCTACAACATGGACATCAACCGAGTGGAAGCCCGATTCGAGGATGGAACCATTCTTTCCATCGACTGCATCGTCATTGAGGACGAATATGGCAACACCCCGGCACAGCGAGCAGAACTGGACTGGCTACTTATATAACAAGCCCTTGGAATATACCCAGCTTGTGCTGAGTGGGGAAATCGAACATTATCTTTCACTTGGTTGCGATCACGGTAGACTAGAAGATTGACCTTTTTTCATAGAAATGTGATTGGCTGTTACAGAATGGCTCTTCAAAAAGCATTACAGAAAATCCGGAAACTTTTTGAACCATAATAACTCAATTTCCGGATTTCTGTTTTTGTACGATTGCTATCGTATTTTCATTTTGCAATAGTTTTCATAATTGACCATTGTCCATTACAGAGAATATAGGTCTCTTCCTATAATTGGCTGACATTTTATAGCACACACATTTATTTCTGCATGGAATACCCACTGCTTCCATAAAATATTTACTCGAATAATTTTCCGCAAAATGGACAACGATCTTTCACTGTTAGTACAATTGAAAAGTGCTTCCCACAAAAAGGACAACGACGTGTTATAAAATCAAAAATATAGTCTATCAAAAGTACAACAACAGCTGCTATACGAAACTCAAATGCCCATAGTGCGCATACGACTATTGCTATGAAGATGAATACAGCTTTGCATAATGTGAGTTTTGTTTGGAATTTCATTTTTTATTCTTCTTTCAAGCTTGAAGTTTACTGATTATCGCATACCGTTACTTGATATAATATATTGTTTATACGTTTCTTCAACTCTGCATTGGAATCACCCTTTCATGTAAAAACAAAAGACACGAAATTGTTACGTCCACCTTAATTCTTAGATTAACTATTGATAGCATCAAAGCACAATAAGCAATCAAAGTCCACGATTTTGTATCAAAGTAGAGAAAACTTGTAACGAAATCGGTGTGGCCGCAAATAACATGACCCTCAACACTGGGCATCCAGCATTGAGGGTCATACTTAAATAACCGTTTGTATTGCACTCGCACTATGCCTCAAGTCGATTGTCAACCGAAGGCTTTTATTATGTCATGAAGAATTTCCATCTGCTACGGCGAAAGATCATTTCCTTTTTGACTTGGTGAAAGCAATTCATTACGGAGTTTAATTAAGTTTTCTTTTGCGCACCAGTCAATCCAGAAAGAGATAGTACTTCTGGCGCATCCAGTCCTAGGAGTTCATCTGTTGAAATGCTAAATAAGGATGAAATGCTTGCAAGAACATCCAACGGAATTGCATGTGCATCACTTTCATATCCACTGACCGTGGATACAGCCTTATTTAACCGTTTAGCCAAATCCGCCTGCGTCCAGCCACGACTTTCTCTCAGCTTTTTTAGCTTTTCTCCTAAATAATGCTCCATTCCTGTACACTCCTATCCTATATAAAGTGTACTATTTGAAATTTCAATATAATCGTACTATACTACATATAATGTTCGATTATATTGAAATTCGATTGACTTGTGAGGAGCAGGGCTGTATGTTGTGTGTTAAAAAGCATTCCCATGCGCAATGGAGGGATTTCAAAATGAATGTCTTGATTTGTGACGATGACCAGCAGATCGTTGATTCTATTATTGAAGAACTCAAAAAGAAAAGCGAGGAAACGCATGTAGCATCAAGATTTTATGGATTTTCTCAACCAAGCCTAATAGACTTATCGCTTCCTTATGATATTGCGCTTCTGGATATTGATATGGCGAAACAAATGGAATTGAGCTTGCCAGAAAGTTACGAGCAGAAAATGAAAACATTGTGATTATCTTCATTACGAATTTTATTCAGTATGCTCCAGAGGGATTTGAAGTTCAAGCCTTTCGCTACTTACTAAAAGCAGATTTCTCTGCTAAACTTGATTCCTACTTTGATTCAGCTGTCCAAGAAGTACTTCGGCGGAAACAGCTTGTCACAATTTCAATCAACTCTGAAATTATCGATGTACCTGTAAATGACATTCTGTATTTAGAATCTCATCGAAGAATCATTGTTATGCACTTGTTGGACGAAAAACGCCCAGCATACCAATTTTACGGCAACATAACGGAACTATCCGAAAAAATCGAGCCACTCGGTTTCCTTCGTATTCAAAAAAGCTATCTTGTCAATATGCACTATGTCGAAATCTTTCAATACAATAAAGTCCAATTGCGCGGTGGTCTTTGTCTGGCTCCAAGCGAAAAGAATTATAGTGAGCTAAAACAGAAATATTTACATTGGCGAGGTAAAAGTAGATGGATGCTTTGATCAGTTTGGTTTACACAATCATAGATTCAGTCTGCGTATGTCTGTTTTTAGACGCTTTTGCTTCGCACCGTTGGAGGAATCATAGATTTCTTGTCGGTGTAATAGTTCAAACTATTTTAATGTATGCATCCATTGAATTCAGTGTTATTGCCTTAAATCGAAACCAAATCGTCAAAATTCTCTTGATTCTACTATCCTGCTTTATTGTTGCCAGAACTCTATATGAGAATATCTCAGGAAAGTTTTTATTATTTCTTATCGTTGTAGAATATCTCTTGACTTATAGTTTATCTTTTGCAGTCGGAATGCTTGCAACTTCGGTTTGTGGGATGGATGCTCAGACGTTTCAAGCAAACAAGACACTATCGCTAATCTACGGAATCTCTTATTATTCAGCCGAATTATTTATTATTGCGCTATTTCGCAAAATGATGCTTCAGCGTATGGGCAATAGACCCAGAAGCGATGCTCAACATTCGCAGCTGATTCTGTACTTTCTATTTCCATGTGCATCATTTGCAATGCTTGTGATCCTACTTTACGTTACAAGTGGTCACAATATAGAAGAGTTTGTTTCTGCTGGCTGTTGTATTCTCATTTTTATTTCAAACATTGCAATTCTCTTTTTATTGGAGCGAATGGAGTATGCAGCATCGGAAAGAGAACAATTATTGATGCTTAACCAGCAGATTCAGCTACAATCGAAAAACATGACTTCGGCAAGCGAACTTTATTCTGCCCAAAGGAAAAAAGTTCACGATTTCCGGGCGCACCTGAATATCCTAAATCGATTGATGAAGAATCAAGAGTATTCTGCCGCTGAAGAATATCTTGAAAAAATCACCGAACAGCAAACTGATCGGCTATTCCTTGTCAACACACATCATCCCATCTTGGACGCACTTTTCAATACAAAAGCTGCCGAAGCAACTCAAAAGAAGATCAGCATTGATTTTGAAGTGAATGATCTATCAAATCTTCCATTTGATGTCTCCGATATGGTAGTGCTTCTATCAAACCTTTTGGATAATGCCATTGAAGCGTGTCAGCAGTATGATAAGGGCGATAAAGCGATTCATGTCATGGCCGTTGCACAGCAAGACTTTTTTATCTCTGTCCGAAACACATCGGAACCTGTTGTAATTATAAGTGGTTCCATTCCAACGACAAAACCAGAACCGCAGCTGCATGGCTTTGGACTTGCGAACATCCGGCTGATTCTCGAAAAATACAGTGGAGAGTATACGATGTTCTATGAAAATGGGTGGTTCCAGTTCACCGCTGATATACCGTTCACCCCGATTTCGTGACAGATTTTCTCCATCTTATTACAGAAACGTAGACAATATTGCTTGCTGCGTATACAGTGTAAGAAAGGATGGCACAATGCACAAATCGAAAGGAGTTACTCCAATGCAGCAATATAGCTTTGAATGAAATTCAAACTTATCAATTTAATAAGAAAGGATTGCTTATGGACGAGTAACGGATATCGAGAGCAGACCAAGGATTTTGACATTCCTGCATCTCAGAAAGACTGGACAAAATACCCTGATTCCTCTTGGGCTGGTGTTCTGGTAGATGCAACAAATCGCGTTGGCTGCTACTATGTTGTCAATATTGCTGCAAAGACCGGAAAGACTTGGTATGTTGAAATTTCAAATAATATCCGATAACCGTTTTTGAGCAAGGAGTTTTTTATGCTACCGTTTTTTAATCAAAAAGAGTTGGTGGTTTGCTCAAATCAATCTCAATACCAAAAATACACATCTCTTTTAGAAAAAGAAGGAATCGGATATCGAACAAAAGTACGCGATTTATCATCGCCGTCTTTGTTTTCGATGGGAACCCGTGAAAGAACTGGAACCACATTTCAAAAGGTCAATTATCAAATGCTCTACACAATATATGTTCGCAAAGCCGATTACGAACGCGCTGTTCACGTTATCACTGTTTGATTAAACCACCAAAACCATATACGCTTTTCCTCGCCAAACAATCAGTTGCAAAGCAGGTCTGATTGTTTGGCTCTTTATTTTGCAAAGGAGCGTGATGCCATGACCGAACCCAAATCCGACCTTGCCTATCTCCGCAACGAAAAAGCCAAAGCAGAACAGAAGCTGCGCGCTTGTCAGCACCGGGAGAAAATCCTTGAACGCCAGATGTCGGAGCTGAACCGGAGAGAGCGTGTGCACCGTCTTTGTACCCGTGCTGGAATGCTGGAAAGCTTTCTGGTCTGTCCGGGAGAACTGACCGATGATCAGGTGATGGAACTGCTGAAGATCTCGTTCCGTCAACCGGAAGTCGTGCTGGCACTTGCAAAGATGGTGCATGACGTTCACGAACGCAGCAACGTCCAAAACCCTTTAGAATAAAGGGCGCAATTATACACCGTTCCGGTGAAATTGCGGTCTTGCAGACAGCTCGATGAAATCGAAGCTGGCGTTTGTGCGCCAGCCCGATTCCATCCCAAGGAAAACTGCATTTTCCTTGCGCTGCTTTGCAGCTATCCTTTTGCGGCTCCCGCCTGAAACCGAAGCGCACAGCACTCCGTTCCAAGGCGGCGAGCACAACCGAATACGATTCCAGACCGTTCACAAGAGCAATCTTGTTGGGCGGTCTTTTTGTTTGGGGGTGATGCCTATTCCGTGTCCGCATTTCAAAATCACCATCGTCAAGCGCAGCCAAGGGCAGTCTGCTGTTGCTGGCGCAGCCTACCAGAGCGGCGAACGGCTGTTCAGTGAATACAACCAGAAAACAAAATTCTACAACAAGAAGAAAGAGCTTGTCCACGCCGAGATCATGCTGCCAACCCATGCGCCGCCCGGATATGTAGACCGGGCAACGCTCTGGAACGCCGTGGAAGCCGTGGAGAACCAGTGGAACTCCCAGCTTGCCCGGCGTATCGTGCTGGCATTTCCGAGAGAAGTTCCGAAAGACCAGTATCTTCCCATGCTCAAAGATTTTTGTCAGGAGCAGTTTGTTTCCAAAGGCATGGTTGCTGACTTTGCCATCCACGACAAGGGAGATGGAAACCCACACGCCCACATTCTGCTGACGCTCCGGGCAATGGATGAACACGGCAAGTGGCTCCCGAAAGCCCGCAAGGTTTACGACCTTGACGAGAACGGCGAGCGCATCCAACTCCCATCCGGCAACTGGAAGTGCATAAGGAGAACACGGTGGACTGGAACGACCAGAAGTACGCCGAGGTCTGGCGGCATGGCTGGGAGACCATCACCAACCGCTATCTGGAAGCTGCAGGCAGACCGGAGCGTGTTGACCTGCGCTCCTTTGAGCGGCAGGGCATCCAGCAGATACCGACCGTCCATCTCGGCCCCGCCGCACACCAGATGGAAAAGCGTGGAGTGGAAACCTTTCTCGGCAACCTGAACCGGGATATTCGTGCAGCCAACAGCCTGATGCAGTCCATCCGCAGCGCCATCCGTGGGCTGCAACGCTGGATCGCAGACCTGACCGAAAAGAAGCAGATTCTTCTGGACGCTCTGGAAAAGGCGAAAGAGCCCACGCTGTCCGACCTTCTGGTGGACTACTTCAACCTCCGCAATGAGCAGCGCAGCAATTGGTCTGGCAAGGCAAAACTGAAATGCACTGTCCGGGACTTTGAGGAAGTTAAACGGGCTGTGGACTATCTGAAAACCCATTCACTGAACACCGTTGAGGATTTGGACACTGCAATTTCTAACCTGAACCAGACCGCCGCCCCTCTCCGCAGGCAGTTGAAGCAGAATGAGAACCGAATACGGGCAATCGCCCAGATCAAGGATGCTGCTGCCATCCATGCCAAGCTGAAACCCATCCACGATACCTTTCTAAAAAAGAACTTCAAGCTGACGAAAGATGCCTATGCCAGCCAGCACAAGGAAGAACTGGACGCTTTCAATAAAGCTGTCCGAACTATGATGAAGCTGAACGGCAGCACAGCGGTGGATTTTTCGGCATTGGATGCCGAATTTTCTGCGCTGCAATCCGGCAGCGCAGAGCTGCGCACCCAACTGGAAACCTTGCAGCCGGACGTCTCTGCCCTGAAAAATATCCGCAAGTATATCGACATGGTGCTGAATAAGCAGCGGCTTTCCGCACCGGGCGGCAAGACCCCGGAAAAAGAATCGGTGCTGAAACAGCTGGAGCAGCTTCAGCAGAAAAAGTCCCACCACAAAGCGACTTCCACTACCCCAAACCGCGAAGAATCGCTCTAAACGATCTTTCTGTCACCGATATGCCGTTGCAATCAGTGGCAGAAATACATAATTCGTATGTTTTTGTTAGCTTTTGACTATTCTCGTCGGCTAGTGAGTCGAGGCGTATTTTTAAGGCGGAAATTTTCTCCAACACCCCCCATTTTAGGCCACTTTTTCTGTTAATAGTAGAAGTGTTTCTTTGAAGACCAGTCATTTGTGACCTTTTTGTTAATTCTCAAAAGGATGGTTGTCTTTGGGCTGTTTTCGTTGCCTACCTATTGAGAGGATTTTTTCAAAAGCGGAGATTCGGTCTCAAGAATTACAATTCAATTACAAGTTTCTCACCAATGCTACGAAACAGGCGTTCTCGATGCCTACCAAGTGTAGGGCATCTTTTTCAAGACCACTTTCAACTTTAGGCACTGCCAATGTTGCGAAGTTCCGTCCTCCATCGGTCGCCCCATGGATCAATGTTATTTTAATCAAGCAGCTACTTCAACTATATTTTCCAAAAACTTTTCAACGAATTTTTTTTTCAGGCTACTTTTTGGCCGTTTTCGATGGCTCGTAAGTAGAGGGATGATTTTTCGGAAGGCTTAACCTCCGAAGATTTTCTATGAAACTCCGTTCTTTGAAAATAGAATAGTTCAATCGTCCGGCACTTCACAAAAGGTACTTCTGTAACTCGCAGCCCGGTCATGACGAAGACGGGGTGGCTGAAATGCCAATGGTGCGGTGCAAGCCCGCCGCCGGACGATTCCCCACTCCTAGGGAAGTCGAGGACCAATATGGGAGACCTTAACTTATTAACGCAGTTGAGCACTTGTTTCGTGCTTTTCTGCGACTGGAGAATTGGAACCCACCAATTCTCGTTACATACTCTTTGTTCCTGATTTCTGCTTCAGCTGGAGGTGATCAACATTTCAGAATATCTTACCATGCAAACTCCGCTGCCGCCGTTTCTCCCATACCCACGCTTCCTTTTGGAACTTGACCTGAGTCAGACTGCAAAAATGACTTATGTGCTGCTACTCGACCGTGCCACGCTCTCGCAGAAAAATCTCTGGATAGATGAACGTGGATTCGTGTTTGTCATTTTTACGATTTGCTCTTTGGCTGAGCAGCTAGGGCGCAGCACTGTCAGTGTTTCCAGTGTGCTTAAGGAATTGGACGCTGCGGGATTGATTGAGCGCAGACGAACGCGGTTTTCTTCGCCCAATCACATCTTTGTGAAAATTCCAAATGTTGAATAGTTCTGCGTTTTTCACGATTCAAGAACCGCCAAAATCACGATTCTGTGATGCA
>ENA-OQEX01000555-OQEX01000555.1-human-gut-metagenome-genome-assembly--contig:-NODE-555-length-19181-cov-2.690879_pt1 | contig 19181 bp, 22 predicted proteins | sample MGYA00242802_ERZ504649 | MGnify/ENA primary metagenome ERZ504649 (study PRJEB26092, sample SAMD00036194) | human gut metagenome | host: Homo sapiens | study: EMG produced TPA metagenomics assembly of...
CTCCAGTCTCTCATTGCTGCCCAGCTTCCCCAGCTTCTTCTCATTTGCATAGGAACTGTGAGTCAGTGCCTGTGTAAGATAATGTTTATTTTTAAATGATATCCTATGATTTCTTCTAATTCTTCTGTCTTTCTATTCATTCCTCTAACCCTCTCCATATGCGCAGGGCTGTCATCTGACAACCCTGCGACATCATTTTTTGCAACTGCTCAGTGCGCCTGTATTATGCTCCTGTCAAATTTCAGACTGCCGGACAGTTACATTTTTATTTAATTGTCCGAATTGCTTCAACAGCATCACCGACTGTCTGAATCTGTTCGACAGATTCATTATCCAGCTCAATGTCATACTCCTCTTCAATCCCCATAATAATCTGAAAAATATCAAGAGAGTCTGCACCAAGATCATCTACAAATGTAGTGTCTTCTGTGATCGAATCTGCATCAATATTCAGAACCTCTGCTATGATAGCTTTTATTTTCTCCAGTTCCATCTTCAACCCTCCTTCCTGTTTCTGTTCCTGTCCTGCTCTATTCTGCTCCGGACTTCAGTACTTCCTGATCCTCCAGGATACGCTCTGCGATCTTCTCGTTGATCTTCTCCTGTTTAAACTGTACACACTGGAAAATACCATGTTTGATCTCAATGGCTTTGGCACTTCCATGCGTCTTTACCACAAGTCCTTTAAGCCCCAGAAGCGGTGCTCCGCCATATTCCGTTGCATCAAAGGATTTCAGAGTTTCTTTCAGTGCAGGCTTTACCAGAAGTGCACCGATCTTACTTCTTGTGCTGGTCATCATTCCTTCTTTGATCTTCTGGATCAGGCAGAACCAACTCCCTCATATAATTTAAGGATCACATTTCCCACAAATGCTTCGCATACGACCACATCCGCATATCCTGCCGGGATATCTCTGGCTTCTATACTTCCGATGAAATTAATGCTTTTGCATTCTTTCAGAAGGGGAAAGTTTCTTTTACAAGTGCATTTCCCTTCTCCTCTTCTGCCCCGTTATTTACAATGGCAACTTTTGGATTTTAATACCGACTACGTTCTCCATATAAATAGAGCCCATCTTCGCAAACTGCACCAGATGCGATGGACGTGCATCCACATTGGCACCACAGTCGATCAGAAGGGAAACACCCTTCGTGGTAGGGATCAACGGTGCAAGAGGCGGCCTCTCCACACCTTTACTTCTGCCTACCAGTACCTGTCCGCCAACAAGAACAGCTCCTGTACTTCCTGATGAAACAAAGGCATCTGCTCCTGTTTCTTAACCATATTCAAACCTACTACGATTGATGAATCTTTTTTCTTACGGATTGCAAAAACAGGGGGTTCTGCTGTCTCGATCACCTGGGATGCATTGACAACCTGGATCTGGTTCTTCGGATATCCGGAATATTTCGCCAGTTCCTTATCTATCACTTCCTGTTTTCCTGTAAGAATTACTTTTATGTCCTGTCTCTCTGTTACAGCTTCCACTGCAGCTCTGACAGGTTCTGCCGGGGCATTATCCCCGCCCATTGCGTCCACTACAACTCTGACCTGTTCTGCCATATTTTTATATCTCCTGTTCACTTACTGTTCACTTACAGATGTCAGAATCAAAAGATATTTTCTGTTACTGACCCGGCATCCGCAAATTGCCCCGCTGCAAAGCAGCTCCTGCAATCTTCCATAATCTGTATCATACTAAAGAACCCTCTGCAAAGTCAATAGCATCTGAAAAAAATCACTTTTCACTTTTTTGTGCCTCGATTCGCTCCGCCAGATCATTCAGATAAACCCACCTGTCCATCTTCTCATCCAAATCTGCCTGTGCCTTCTCCTTCTGCTCCATGATCTCACGAAGCTTCACAGAATTGGTGGCATTGGCCTCCATATCCTTATCCAGCTTCTCCAGCAGTTCCTCCAGCGCTGCAATATCATCATCGATAGTTTCAAATTCCCTCTGCTCTTTATAGGTAAATTTCAGCTTCTGGGGACGATTCTGCTTCCAGTCTGCCTGAGCCGACTTCTTCTTTTCCGCACCAACTGCAGTGCTCTGTCCTTCAGATACTGCCCCGCCTTTTCTCGCCAGCGCCTCTGTATAATCCGTATATCCGCCCTCATACTGGGTCAGATGTCCATTCCCCTCAAAAGCAAAAATCCTGTCCACAATATTATCCAGAAAATACCTGTCATGAGACACTGCAATCACAATCCCTGCAAAAGAATCCAGATAATCCTCCAGAATGGTCAGTGTAGGAATATCCAGATCATTACTTGGCTCATCCAGAAGAAGCACATTCGGCGCCTCCATCAGAACCTTCAGCAGATACAGACGCCTCTTCTCACCACCTGACAATTTGGCAATGGGTGCATACTGCATGGCAGAATCAAAGAGAAACCTCTCCAGCATCATTGTTGCGGAAATCTTCCCGTCTCTGGTCGGAATATACTCTGCCACGTCACGGATATAATCGATCACACGCTGATTGGTATCCATATCCGGCACTTCCTGTGCAAAATACCCTATGCGAATGGTTTCTCCAATTTCCACTTCTCCTGCATCCGGCTGTATCATCCCATCAATAATCTTGATAAGTGTTGACTTTCCGCACCCATTAGGACCAATAATCCCAAGACGCTGATTGCGCAGCACAATATAATTAAAATCATCCAGGATCTTCTTCTCACCAAAACTCTTGCTGATATGGTGAAGTTCGATCGTCTTCTTTCCCATACGTGTCTCAACAGAATCCAGCTCCACATTCGCATCCCGCACCGGAGCCTTTCCGTTCTTCAGTGCCTCCAGGCGTTCCAGACGTGCCCGCTGCTTGGTACTTCTGGCTCTGCATCCACGCTTTGCCCACTCCAGTTCCATGCGGAGTACGCTCTGTCTTTTCCTCTCACTGGCAAGCTCCATCTCCTCACGCTCTGCCTTCAGTTCCAGAAACTTCGAGTAATTAGCCTCATAAGCATAAAGGCCGCCATGGGAAATCTCCAGAATCTTATTAGTAACCCTGTCGAGAAAATATCTGTCATGAGTAACCATAATCACAACGCCCTTAAAACTTCTCAGAAAGTCCTCCAGCCAGGTCACCATCTCATTATCCAGATGGTTGGTGGGCTCATCCAGAAGCAACACATCACAGGGATTCACCAGAGTCCTTGCCAGTGCCACCCTTTTCTTCTGTCCCCCGGATAAATGATCGATCTTCTCCTCATGGTCTGTAATTCCCAGCTTATTCAGAACATTCCTTGCCTCGCTCTCAGTACTCCAGTCCTTCTGCCACTTTCCTTCTGCCACATAATCCAGGACAGAAGCTCCCTGCGGAAACTCCGGCATCTGCGGAAGATACGTGATTCTCAGGCCATTTTGAGTGATCACCTGCCCTCATCCGGCTCCTCCAGACCGCCGATGATCTTCAGAATCGTAGACTTCCCGGTCCCATTAATCCCGATGATCCCAATCTTATCTCCCTGATGCACCCCGTAGGAAACATCATCCAACACCACCTTCTCACCAAACACCTTGGAAACATGCTCTATATTCAGAATATTCATAAATTCAAACCTCTCTCGTAATTTTCGCTTCCTGTCTGTTTCTGCTCATCTGTAACACTTCCACAAAAACTATAGAATTCGCTCCTCATTATACCATCTTCCCAGCCATTCTAAAACCCCCGGCACAGAAAAAACACTCCCCTCCGAATAAATCTATCCGAAGAGGAGTATCCTCAAAATCACATATTTTTGTTCCTGAAAAAGAATTACTTAGTTCATCTCAGTTCCATTCTCAACTGCATACTTCAGTCCCTGCACAGCAACCGCCAGCGTAGCTTCCTCTACAGTAGCGCTTCCAAGATCACCCATATCCAGTGTCAGTGTATCATCATCATTCACTGCCACGCCAAAAGTAAGTGCCATCTCAGAAACTTCATCAGTAATCGTCACAGTACCATTCTCTTCATCAAAAGTACCTTCACCAACAAAGCTTACATAGTTATCATCCTGATCGATCACAAGTACTGAGCAGAAAGTTCCATCCTCATTAGCTGCATAAATAAAAGTCTCACCTGCTTCTGTCTCACCGGAATAACACTCTGTCAGGATATCACCCATATCCTGATAAGTCTGATTATAATCTGCCTCATCTCCGTCTGCCTGGTAAGGTCCAGAGTTGCAGTCAGTTCCAGATTCTCCTCATCATAAAGCTCCAGAAGATTCTCTTCCTCATTTACCTGTACCAGATAAGCTACCATATTTTCATCATCATACGTGCCGTCGTCATTTGCGAACTGCATTACCAGAGCTGTATACTCTCCATCTGAACTCAGAGCATATACGCCTAAAACATCCTGTTCTTCATCCTTCCACTGACCAAAAAACGAATTATCTTTGTAGAATCCGTAAATATCTCCTGCGCTGTCCTTCCAGAGTCCCAACATCGCCTCAGACACATCTGCAACATCTCCGTCTGCATCTTCTTCCGCTGCTGCATCATCTGTTGCCCATACCGGAACAACCATAGAACTCACCATAGCTGCTACACAGAAACCTGCCATTAATTTTTTCCAGTTCTTCATATTTTTTACCACCCTTCTTTAAAATGTAAGTCTTTTAGTGAATTTCCATGACCTTACTATAAAAAATTTTGACATCATTTTCAATATACATGGGATTAAATGACATTTTCCATGAAATATGGTGTTACTGTTCACTGGCAATATCCCGCAAGGCGTAAACAGTAACCAACACATCGTTACTGTTCACTCCATTCACAGTAACGTAGCCAAAATTCATTCCAGATTGCCTGCGGCAATGGAATTTTGGCTTGTATGTCTCGGGATTTTGGCATATTCATGCCAAAACACCTCGCGGGATAGTGGTGTGTGAACAGTAACATCGCAAACAATTGTTATTGTCCTGCTGTCCTCTAATATTATCCCTTAATACCACCGGTAACACCACCGATGATCTTCTCAGACAGGAAAATATACAGAATAAATGTCGGCAGGAATACAATGATCACTGCTGCAAACATTCCGGCCCAGTCACCTGTATATTTCATGGAGTTGATCATTCCATAAAGTCCGGGTGCAACAGGTTTCAGCTTATCCGAGCTTGCGAAGATCAGTGACAGGAAATACTCGTTCCAAATATTAATAAAGTTAAAAATTGTTACTGTTACGATTCCTGACTGTGCCATGGGAAACATGATTTTCCAGAAAGTACGCATGGGAGGGCATCCGTCGATTGCTGCCGCTTCCTCATAGGTCCTGGAAATTTCCTCCTTTGTCGGTTTTGACATTTTGTCTTCTTTTTTCTCTCTTTTCGCTCTTTTATTGAATTTCAACAATTATTTCTTTTGGTAGTTCTTATTTTATCATTTTGCACAAATAGTATTTGCACAAACGTCCATTTCTTTTGTACAAAAATTCATTTTTAACTGGTTTTTCATCTGTTTTTGTTGTATACTTGTACACAACAACCATATTGCAGTTTTCGGACAGGCTAAGGGAGGTGGCAGTAATGGCTTTTGAGAGTATGTATCTGGAAGAAGATATTCATATTGACCGGATTTATACAATCCACTATTTTGAATACAAAAGCGATTTTCACTTTGCAGGAGAACGCCATAATTTCTGGGAATTTCAATGTGTAGATAAGGGAAAGGCAGAAATAGAGACAGATAACGGTATCTACCATCTGACAAGCGGACAGCTCATCTTTCACAGACCAAATGAATTTCATAACCTTATTGCCATAGGAAATACCGCTCCTAATATTGTGGTAGTTTCTTTTGAATGCGATTCTCCATGTATGAAATTCTTTGAGAAAAATTGCTGAAACTTTCTGATTCTGAGAGAAATCTCATGGGAATGCTAATTGCCGAGCACGCCGCTGTATCAAAACCCCTCTGGATGATCCTTATACAGAAAAGATGGAAAAGAAAGAAAATTTTTTGTTTGGTTCTCAGCAGCTTATCCGTATTTACCTTGAGCAGATGCTGATCTACATGATCCGGAGAAATTCTTCTCCTCCCATGACTGTACCTGTCAGCCAATTTGTGAATCTGAAAAATAATTCCGCTGTCTATAAGCGTGTCATTGCTTATATGGAAGACCACATCCGGGAAAATATTACACTCTGCGATCTGTGCCATGACAATATGATCGGACGCTCCCAGCTTCAGAAAATATTTCAGGAACAACATCAGTGTGGCGCCATGGATTTCTTTTCCCGGTTAAAGATCGCCTATGCCAGACAACTGATCCGCGAAAACCAAATGAACTTCACACAGATTTCAGAATTTCTGGGATACTCTTCCATCCATTACTTTTCCAGACAGTTTAAAAAAATTTCTGGAATGACACCCACAGAATATATCACATCAATAAAGGCGTCTCAGAACGAGAGCGCCAGTAATACCAGACCAATATTTTCATAATGTTGAACAGCCTTTTTCTTATTTCATATTGCTGAGATTCTCTATAAATTCATCCGATGTTTCTTCTAATCTTGTAGCTTCAGAAGTTCGCTTTGTATCTGTTCTTTATAATCCGGATCTGCCTCCAGACCTGCAGCCCACATGTACGGCTTTGACATCTCTTTCATATACGGTACTGCATCTGCCAGCACTTCCGGCCATTGTGTATTGTCCGTATCTGCCGGGATGGAATTAACCGCATCTGTCATTTTCATATCTGTTTCCCCGGTACAGATGGAATATGCAAAATCAAAAGCTTCCTGTTTCATCTGCGAATCCTTCGTGACTCCAAATCCCTGTGCTCCCACCATAACACCTTCTGTGCCGTCTGTTCCGGCCTTTACTGCAGGCCATGGAAAAAATCCCCAGGAATCATCAGATTCTGTAGCTTCTGTCACTTCATTCGGAACCCAGGAGCTGTAGCACCATGACTGCCTCGCCATCTCCACTTCATCCTGACCTTCCGGATGCTGTGCCGGTGCACTCTGACTCATATATCCCGCAAAAAACAAAATTCTGATATCATCTGCCGCCTCTTTTGCCTGTGGAATCTGTGACCAGGTACAGTTACGGATCAACTGCTGCACTTTCTCCTGTCCAAGGTATCTAGCAAGCTGATATCCATACAGAAGATTCACATACTCTTCATCGCAGGTCATAGCACTAAGGCCACTGTCACTGTTTTAATCCTTACGGCATACTCTGATCAGTTTCTCCCAGGTATCCGGGATATCCTCGTTCTGTAAGTCCAGCCTCTTCCCATAAATCCTTATTATACCAGACGCCTGTGATATAAGGCTGATACGGCATTGCAAGCAGTTCTCCATTTCCCCAGTTCTTCACCTGCTCCAACAGTACCGGCATAATATGCTTCTCATAATCCACAGTATCTGCCATTCCTTTTAATTCTGCCAGATAATCCCTGTGTTCCTGAGCCATCCTCTGATAATCATCATCAAAAAGGTCAATCTGTTCTCCGGCATCCAGGGCAGGTTCTATCAGAGACCGGATTCCTCTGCCCTTCCACTGAATCTCTACAGAAATACCTGTTGCTTCTTCATAAGCTTCTGCTGCTTCTCTGATCACATCTGCCTGTGGTTCATCTTCTTCCCACATGGACCAGTATACAATACTCTGTTCCGGAATTTCTGTGATTTCATCTGATGCTGATACAGTAACCGCTCCTGTTGCAAACAGCATTGACAAACAGCTCATACCCGCTGCAATGCTTCTCCATTTTTCCATACTGAAAATACCCTCCATTGTACCTGCTTTTACATGGATAACTGTCTGATTTTATTTTCTCCAATAATCACTTGTCTGTCAATCCCCAAAATTTATACATTTCTAACAACCATGTCGGATACTGTCCACTCTCTTTTCAACACCAGACAAAATCATCCGCTTCACTACACCGAATAACTGCTTCACAGGAGCTTTACTTAGTTTGATCAAACAGGATTTCCATCTTCGTTCCCTTACCCGGCTCACTGTCCAGAAGAATCTTTGCATGATGCAAACTGCGCCATGTTTTACAATAGAAAGCCCCAGGCCTGTACCTCCGGTTTCACGTGAATGGCTCTTGTCCACTCTGTAAAAACGCTCGAAGATTCTCTGCTGTTCGCTCTCCGGAATTCCTATTCCGTTATCTTCCACACGAAGTACGGTTTCCCATTGAGTTTTCCCACAAAAACCTTTACATCTCCACCATCCGGGGTATAGCGGATAGCATTATCTGTAATATTGTAGAACATTTCATATAATACATGGCGTACTCCCTGCATCTGTGCAGGTCCGCCTGTATATTCCAGATTAATCTTTTTCTTTGCTGCCCTGTTCTGCAGATTGTTGATCACATCTTCCCCAAGCTCTCCGATGTCAACCTGTTCAAACATAGTTTCTCCGTTCTTCTCATCCAGTCTGGAAAGCTGAATGATATCTGCAACCAGATTTGATAAACGCTCGGACTCATGAAAAATCCTGCCGGAAAAATCCTGCATCTTGTCCGGCGGTACCATTCCATTCATCATAAGCTCCGCATATCCGGAGATTGACATAAGAGGAGTTTTCAATTCATGGGAAACATTTGCCGTAAACTCTTTTCTTGCACTCTCTGCATTCTTAAGATCTTCCAGCTGTTTCTGAATCTGTCTGTTCTGCTGATCCAGACGAAAAAGCAATGGCCTTAATTCTTCGTAGCATACATGCTCCAGAGGATGTTCCAGATCAATCCGGTTGATAGGCTCTATCAGCTTTCTGGTCTGTTTCTGCACAAGAAAAAGTTCAATTACAAGGATCACGCATACCAGTCCGCCAAGCAGAAGAAAGCTGGTTAACATTGTTACCAGAAGACTATCTGTAGTCCTGGCTACTCGCAGAACCTGATCATCCTTAATTTTACAGCATAGTAAAACGTCTGTTTTGATAAGGTGTCTGAATAGCGGACCATCTCACCGGATCCCTGCTTCTCAGCTTCAATAAATTCCGGTCTGTTACTGTGATTTTCCATTTCTTCCGGATTCTCAATACTGTCAAACAACACCTGACCATCTTTTCCCAGAAGAGTGATCCTGCTGCTGGTGGCGTCTCCGACCCTGTCTGAGAGAAAAAACGTCTCCGTCTTCTTCCAGACCTGTTTTAATATATGCGGCTTCATCCCTTACGCCCTGCTTCATATATATATCATATCGGTTATACATAACCGTTCCTGCTGCCAGGAATGTAAGTATTACGGATAAGATAATAAGTAACTGGTGTGACTGAATATTTTATGCTTCATTTTTCCACTCCTGTTTTTCGTCTGTTTTATCTGTTATGCACCGATCCTGTATCCTACACCCCGGACCGTTTCGATCAGATTTCCTGCCTCGCCAAGTTTCTGGCGCAGGGTTCTCACATGGACATCCACAGTTCTGGTTTCACCGTCAAAGTCATATCCCCATACATGGCAGAGGATCTGATTTCTTGTCATAACAAGTCCTTTATTCTCCAGCAGATACTGAAGAAGTTCAAATTCTTTTCGGGTAAGATCGACCTTTTCTTCCCGATAATGCACCTCATGACGTCCTACATTCAGATAAAGCTCGTCGTAATGCAGTTCCTTGTCTTTATTCTGACGGGCACTTCGTCTGAGAACTGCTTTTACTCTGGCAACAAATTCCATCATACCGAAAGGCTTGGTAATGTAATCATCCGCTCCGCCTTCCAGACCTTTTACTTTGTCAAATTCCGCTTCTTTTGCAGTAACCATAATTACCGGCACATCCTTTACAGATGGCATACTTTTCAGCTGTTCCAGAATGGTATAGCCATCATCTCCCGGAAGCATGATATCCAGCAGGATCAGCTCCGGTATCTCTTCTTTCAGCGCTTTCATCAGTTCATTGCCATTGCCAAACCCCCTGGCTTTAAATCCTGTTGTTTCCAGTGTATAAATAAGAAGCTCCCTGATATTCCGCTCATCTTCTACACAATAGATCATTCTGCTTTGCCTCCCCTTTATTTATCACCTGCTTTGTCGTCACAAGTGTATTTCTTTTTTCAGTATACTTATTTTTTTATCCCTGTACAAGTAAATATCCGGCATCTGCTTCATTTCTTTAAAGCAAAAATCCGGCCATTTTCTCTGCAATATCTCTCTCAGATACTTCAGAGTGCCCGGATTTCCTGATCATGCGGATAACCATCATCCACCTGTTTATTTTTATGAAAGCTGATATTTGATTCGTGCGTCTTCCAGTTCATGATAAAATGTTTCGTCCGGATGGCTCTTGACGATATTCAGATGACTGTGAGTATCATACAGATCTTCATTCACCTGCGTCACACAGACTCCAATATTGGAACAATGGTCTGCCACACGTTCCAGACAGGTTGTAATGTCCGAAAGGATAAATCCCATCTCTATTGTACATTCACCGTTTCTCAGTCTCTGTACATGACGACGTTTTACTTCTTTGGAAAGTTCATCAATCACTTCTTCCAGCGGTTCAATTTTCTCCGCAAGTTTCATATCCTGTTTGTCAAAAACTTCATATGCCGTATTTACGATATCTTCTACTGCCTGTCCCAGCACTTCCAGATCTTTCTTTGCATTTTCGGAAAACTTCAGTCCTTTTTCATAAAGCTCCTGTGCTGATTCCATAATATTTACAGCATGATCAGAAATACGTTCAAAATCCCCGATACAGTGAAGCATAATGGAAAGACTGTGACTGTCTGCTTCTGAGATATCTTTGTGGCTCAGCTTCACCAGATAAGTTCCCAGTTCATCTTCATAGCGGTCAACCTTGGATTCCATGTTTTCCACACGTTCTACGCCTTCTTCACTGTATTTATCCACCAGACTCAGTGCTGTAAACAGTGCATTGTGGGATTCTTCTGCCATTTTTCTTGCTGCATTGCGGCTCTGCTCTACTGCAAATGCCGGTTTCTCCAGAAAACGAGGCTCCAGGATCATAAACTCTCTGTCCTCTGCTGAAACAACAACATCCTCTTTTTTGTCCCGGATTGTAAGACAGGCAAGTTTCTCCAGTCCCTTTGCAAAAGGAAGGAGAATGATCGTTGCAGTAACATTAAATACACTGTGGATAACAGCAATTCCTGCCGGTGTTGCTGCCTGATGGAAGAAAGAAAATCCAACAACTGCATTTATAAGATAGAAGACAGTCATAAAGATAACCGTACCGATCAGGTTGAAATACAGATGTACTGCTGCTGCACGTTTTGCATTCTTCTTGGCTCCGATTGCAGAAAGGATTGCCGTAATACAGGTTCCGATGTTCTGTCCCATAATGATCGGGATTGCTGCACTGAACGGTACTGCACCTGTAAGACACAGGGCCTGCAGAATACCTACGGATGCAGAAGATGACTGGATCACTGCAGTAAGAAGGGCACCTGCTATAACACCTAACAACGGATTTGAGAATTTAAGTAACAGGTTTGTAAATTCCGGCACTTCTGCAAGTGGTTTTACAGCAGAACTCATCATATCCATACCGTACATCAGGATTGCAAAACCAATAAAAATACTTCCGATATCTTTCTTCTTTGAATCATTGATAAACAAAATAAAAATCACACCAATGATCGCAAGCACAGGGGAAAATGATGTTGGTTTAAACATCTGAATGATAAAATTATCACTCTGTATTCCTGTCAGGCTTAAGATCCAGGAGGTGATCGTAGTACCGATATTGGCACCCATGATCACTCCTACTGCCTGTGATAATTTCATGATCCCTGAATTTACAAAACCTACTACCATAACAGTCGTAGCTGAAGATGACTGGATCACTGCTGTTACTCCTGCTCCCAAAAGCACTGCTTTTATCGGATTTGAAGTAAGATTTTCAAGAATCTTCTCCAGCTTTCCGCCGGAAACCTTCGCAAGACCATCTCCCATTGCATTCATACCATACAAAAATAATGCAAGGCCTCCGATCAATGTTAATATACTGAATAAATCCATGATTATTCTCCTTTTCCCTTTTCATAAGTATATGGTTATTTACTTTCTGCCATCTGCTGGCAGTCTCAGACATGTGCAGGTATATATATGTTTTTTGTGATACATATCCCTGACTTGTCTCTCATCATAACCATGCTTTGTAAAATCATCCCCATGAGAATGTTAAATCCATGTAAAATTTCCAGTCATCCTATTCATTCTATGCAAAGTTCCCATAAATCCATCCGCATTGTTAATATAAAAATAAAAGAACCATTGCAAGAGATATGACACTAACCGGTATTCATCTCTTACAATAGTTCTTTTATCAATCTGAATTCTGTATTTCGACAGTATTATTATCAGAATCCGCGGATTTCTTCATCTTCGGAACCGGTCTTATCAATAGAACGGATTTCCAGGAAGTAACTGTAATTATCATTTACCTTTACTTCCACTCTGTCTCCAACCTTATGACCTTTTAATGCCATACCAATGGGAGATTCAATGCTGATGCGGTTTTCCATGGAGTTTCCTCTTATGGAAGTTACCAGTTTATATTTCTCAATCTCATCGTCTTCCTCGAAATATACCTCTACAATATCGTCCATTCCAACTTCATCGTCTTTGGAATCATCAGAAACAATGGTCGCTGTTTTCAGCATATTCTCAAGATAACGGATACGGCTTTCATTCTGATTCTTATGCTTCTTAGCCGCATAATACTCAAAATTCTCACTCAGATCCCCCTGGCTCTGGCTTCCTTTACAGCTTCTATTGCCTCTTTTCGTACAACCAGCTTGCGGTGGTCGATCTCCTGCTGAATTTTCTCAACATCCTTCTGTGTAAGCTTTTCTCTCATGACTGCATCTCCCTTTTACTGTTTTTCAAGTCGTTTCTCTTTCATATATTGTGCCATCTCATCAGAAATATTGTCAATCAGATAATTCTTACTGCTCTGACGTTTCTCATGCCATTGCTGGCGGATCTGATTTTCTGTAGCTTTTATTTCATCCCGAAGACCTCTGGCAGACATACGGTGGGCACCCTGTCCCATGATGATGATCTGCTCCAGTCCATCGGATGTTGCTACCGTTACCTGATTTTCCCGGCCAATCTTATGAACCGTTTTCTCAATGTATTGATCCGCTGTCTCAGCTTCTTTGGTGTAGACTACATGGATGTTATGATAAGTGATCACTTCCTCTGCATGGCCTTCTATCTTATAAGCGTCAAATACAAGAATTAACGTACATTTCTTAAAGCCCTGATAGTTGCTCAGGATATCCATCAGTTTTGTCTGGGCTGCATGGAGATTTGCATCTGCCAGTTCTTTTAAATCTTCCCAGGCATAGATGATGTTGTAACCATCTACAAGGAGATATTCTTTTTCTTTCTTCTTAGCAGAAGAACTGTTGCGGTAATAGCTTCCGCTGTCGGATTTTGAAGAAAATGTTCGTTTAAACTGTGGTTCTTTGTAACGCTTGACCGGTCCGAATGTACGCTCGAAAATAGCTTTCAGTTCTTCCTCATCCTCATAACTTCCTACGCCGGCATTCTTTGGCGGGCAATAACCTGCGTCTCCCTGATTCCTTCCATTCCTGTTTTCTACTGTGCTTTCTCCACCATCCGGTATGGTACCACCCAGCTCAGACTCGTCAACCCCTTCCAGGTGCATATAATCCTCTACTTCATACCATGGCACCACAAATCCGGCTCCATGAGCACAGAATACAGAACCTGTTGGATTGTCCAGATCACGTTCGGAATCATATCCAAACTCCTCTACAATCTCATCCTGATTCTGACATGGGGCATAGCCTTTCAGCGAACAGAATAATCTGCCACGTCCCTTTGTATAGGAAGTTACCTGTATCTGATAATCTCGCATCATTGATACAGGTGCACTCCCCTTCAACACCATCATGTCATCCTCATCTGCTTCCGGCTGCTGGAAGGTTCCATTCATTTTCTGAATGTCAGTCATAGCACGCCCGATCATATCTCCCGGAATCTCAAGTCTGAACTCATAATATGGCTCAAGCAGAACGCTCTTTGCTTTCTTTAATCCCTGACGCACAGCCCTGTACGTCGCCTGCCGGAAATCACCTCCCTCTGTGTGCTTCAGATGGGCGCGTCCTGTTATCAGTGTGATCTGCATATCTGTGATTGGAGAACCGGTCAGTACTCCCGGATGCTCCCGTTCTTCCAGATGAGTCAGGATCAGTCGCTGCCAGTTACGGTCCAGCACATCCTCACTGCATGCAGTAAAAACTGCAGACCGCTTCCCGGTTCTCCCGGTTCCAGAAGCAGATGTACCTCTGCATAATGACGCAGCGGTTCAAAATGACCCACCCCTTCTACCGGCTCTGCGATTGTTTCTTTATATACGATATTTCCTGTGCCAAACTCTACTGCTACATGGAAACGCTCCCATATCAGATGCTTTAATATCTCGATCTGAACCTCACCCATCAGCATGGCATGGATTTCTCCAAGCTGTTCGTTCCATACAATGTGAAGCTCCGGTTCCTCCTCTTCCAGCTCTTTGAGTTTCTTCAGCATCTGGTGAATATCACAGTCCTCGGGAAGCAGAATTCTGTAATTTAATACAGGTTCCAGAACCGGCATCTCCGATTCCCGTTCAATCCCAAAACCCTGTCCCGGATGTGTCCGGGAAAGACCGGTTACTGCACAGATGGTTCCTGCAGGGGCCTCCTTTGCAAGCTCAAATTTCGCACCGGAATAGATACGAATCTGATCCGCCTTCTCTGTATCTGTGAGAAGTTCCTTTACCTTCAATGTTCCACCGGTGATTTTCATATAGCTTAAACGGTTGCCCTGATCGTCTCTGGCAATCTTGAATACTTTTGCACCAAACTCTGAAGGATATACCGGTGTCTCACAGTATCTTTCCAGCCCATGGAGGAATTCTTCTACACCTGTCATTTTCAGCGCAGAGCCGAAGAAACATGGGAAAAGTTTTCGCTCTTTGATTACTTTTCGGATATCTGCTGTTGAAATCTCTTCCGTTTCCAGATATTTTTCAAGCAGTTCTTCATCGCATACAGAAATATCTTCCAGAAACTGAGACTGCAGAGCTGATTTTTCCCAGGTGAAATCAACGCAATTATCACTTAATCGCTTCTTTAATTCTGCCAGAAGTTTCCCTTTATCTGTTCCATCCTGGTCCATTTTATTGATAAACAGGAACGTCGGAATCTGGTATCTTGACAGAAGTCTCCATAAAGTCATAGTATGCCCCTGCACACCATCCGCTCCATTGATCACAAGGATGGCATAATCCAGAACCTGCAGTGTTCTCTCCATTTCCGCCGAGAAATCCACATGTCCCGGCGTATCCAGCAGAGTTATCCCCCTGTTCCCCAGTTCAAACTCCGCCTGCTTGGAAAAAATCGTGATTCCACGCTCCCTCTCCAGGTTATAAGTGTCCAGATACGCATCCTTATGATCCACACGCCCCAGCTTACGGATTTTTCCCGTTAAATATAAAATTCCCTCCGACAACGTAGTCTTACCTGCATCTACGTGGGCAAGGATACCTACAACAAGTTTCTCCATAGTATATTTAGAACTCCTTTTTTCTTATGAATAATCAGTATATATTTTTTAACGTTCTATCTGTCAGCTTTATCAGTTAATTATTTTAACATACTGATATAGAGAAATCCAATAGAGTTCTGCTATTATACGTTCATTTATTTCATATCACAATTAATTTTAAGCTCCATATTCAAGGCATTTTATATTCTTTTTATTTTATAAATTGTATAGAAACTTTTTTATTCTTTATGTGTTCCTCTGATCACTTTGATTCCACGTTCTTCTATCATATTGCAGATCTGCGTCATTCTTGAACATTCATGCTTTCCCTCCGAGAGACGACAGACACCTACGTGGATGGTACTGATTTTTTCGCTGACCAGTCTGTCTATCTTTTCCAGGATTCCTTTGTCTTCTATGGGTTCTGTCGGATTGGTGTCTTTGCATCCGTTACAAGTCATCATTGCTGCCAGACGGGTATCTTCCGGATAATCCTGAAAGAAATCGGTTCTGTTTTGAAATGCTGCCAGGCATCCAACTCTGGCGCATACATTATTAGAATGAATACACGTTAAAATTCCTATCTTATTCATCCTTTTCCTCCATATACAGCAGGCCAGAGTCAAAACATTCTCTGACTCTGGCCTGTCAATTCTCATATTATAAAAATAAAATATGCATCTTCCCGCGGCTGTCATTTACCACTTCCGAATCTACCTGGTAAATCCTTTTGATCAGCTCCGGAGTGAGTACTTCCTGTGGAGTTCCATATCCTTCCAGCACACCATCTTTCAATACATAAATCTTATCGCAGTATGCCGCCGCAATATTCAGGTCATGGATAGCTGATATTACAGTTACGTTAAGTTTCTTTACCAGTTCCATCAGCATGATCTGATGTGTGATATCCAGATGGTTAGTCGGCTCATCAAGGATCAGTGCAGGTGTCTGCTGTGCAAGTGCTCTTGCCAGAATAACCCTCTGCTGCTCTCCACCTGACAGCGTAGAAAATGTGCGATCCGCAAATGCATCCATCTGTACCGTTTTCAGTGCTTCTTCAACAATCCGGTAATCTTTTGCATTATCCCGTTCCAATGCTTTCTTATGAGGTGCACGTCCCATCAACACGACTTCCCGTACGGTAAAATCAAAGTTGTAGTAATTGTGCTGTGCCACAACTGCCATTTTTCTGGCGGAGCTTTTTACGCTCATGGAATGGAGTTCTTCGCCGTCCAGATAAACGGCACCTGCATCTGGCTTCAGGATACGTAGATGCATTTTAATAATGTAGATTTTCCGCTTCCGTTTGGTCCGATGATCCCTACCAGTTCCTTATCCTTTGACTCTATGGAAATTCCCTTCAGTATCTGTCTGGCGTGAAATCCAACCTGAATATCTTCTGTAGTGATTTTCATTACTTACTACCTCCAAATCCATAGGATTTCCGCACAAGCAGATAAATAAAGCATGGAGCACCGATAATGGATACCAGCACACCGATCGGCATCTCAGAATTCTTCAGGATCACACGACATGCCACATCACACCAGATCAGGAATGATGCACCAAGCAGTGCACTTAATGGCAGTAATCTTCTGTGGTCTGTTCCAAACAGGATTCTGATCACATGAGGGATCACAAGTCCTACAAAGCCGATCACACCCGCACAATATACTGCAAACCCAATCATTACAGAAGCAACGATCAGATAAAAAGTTCTCAGCTTGTGCAAATCAGTTCCCAGTGTGATCGATACATCATCTCCTAACAGCATCAGATTCAGGTTTCGATACTGCGTCCAGAAAATAATTACACAGATCAATGTAACAGGAAGCATTACACCTACTCTGCTCCAGCTTGCGCCTGCAAGGCTTCCCATCGTCCACTTCATTACTTCTGTTGCTGCATTTTTGTCATTGGTGATATAGATAACAAAATTGGAAAAAGCAGAACATACCGCACTGACAGCCATTCCGGCAAGGATCAGTTTGGCAGAAGTAGCTTTTCCGCCCATATTTGCAATGGCAATTACTGCAAAAGAAGTGACCATTGCACCAATAAATGCAGTAACACCAACTGAATTTCCACCGAGAAATCCGCCAACCCCAAGCATGATCGCCAGTGTTGCACCAAGGGATGCACCGGATGAAATACCAAGTACATACGGATCTGCCAGTGGGTTCTGGACAATCGCCTGCATAACTACGCCACAGACGGAAAGAGCCATTCCAACTGCCAGAGCCAGCAGGACTCTGGGCAGCCGGATCAGCCACACAACATCGTGAACTGCGCCTTCTGCATAGGCGGACAGGCTTTTGATATGAAACAATTTATATGCAATGACACTGTAAACATCTTTCAGTGACAGATCTGCATTTCCAAAAGTGATTGCTGCAAGAATGGAAAAAATCAAAAATGCCGCAAGCCCGATAAGAACTGCCACATACATGGATGTCCTGAGCACACTGCCTTTTTTTGTCTGTGAAACCTGTTCTTTCACTGTTATGTCCTCAATCAGTCAAGATTCACATCCGGATATAATCCTTTTGCGAAAGTTTCAATACCATCCTGTGTACGTGTTGCACTTGCGTACATTTCACTGAGCATGATCGGATAAACACGACCGTTCTTTACAGCGTCAAGGCTCTGAAGTGCTTCGTCATCCTTGATAACGGCAAGCTGGCTTTCTTTTACAGTTTCCGGATCATCACCTGCATATGGCATGTATACAACAAAAATCACATCAGGGTTTGCTGCAATGATATCTTCTTTTCCTGCTGTAGAAGCATCCGGGTTTGCCAGAGTCGCACCCAGTTGTGTTACCATATCTCCACCAAGGCTCTTTGCACCATAGTTTGTGATATCTTCTCCAAGAGGTTCCAGAACCATTACGCTTGGTTTCTCTTCTACATCTGCTGTTGCTGTAAGAGTTTTATCGATCACTGCCTTTGCATCATCTACGATTGCCTGTGCTTTGTCCTGTACATCAAAAATCTTTCCAAGATTTAAGATGTCTGTAAATTCATTTTCCAGAGTTCTGTCTCCGTCAGGGCGTGTGTTTGTGTTGTAATAGGTGTTGCAGCCTTTGTCGATCCAGTCTGTTACATTTCCGAGGTTTTTATCAGAGAACAGGGAACTCCAGGATAAGATCATGTCTGGCTCCAACATCGTTACAGTCTCAAGGGATGGGGTAAATTCATCAAGATAATTTGTTTTAGAGAATGCTTCTTTGAGATCATCCGGAACTTCATTATCAAGACCCGCTGTAGCTACAAGGCGGTCTTCCAGTCCAAGTTTCAGCATAGTTTCAATGCTTCCCTGATATACAGCAAGAACTTTCTCCGGTGCCTTTTCATAGGTTGTTTCAATTTCATTTCCATCATAATCATAGGTTGTGATGGTCAGAGGATATTCTGTCTTTGTACCTTCTGCGTCTGCTGTTTTATCTGCATCTGCTGAATCCTGTGCGTCTGCATCTGCATCTGCTGCCGGCTGGTTGTCCTCTTTGATCGTCTCAGAGTCTGCTCTCTCTGCTGCAAAAGCTGCCGGAGCTGCGGAAACTGCCATAGCTGCTGCCATCATAATTGCCATAATTCTTGTAGATAAATACCTGTTTTTCATTTGACCTTCCTCTCTTTCGTATATGTCGTTTTACTTGTTCGTGTAACCCGAAAAGATGGAAC